>Ga0070658_10000759_pt1 | contig 27681 bp, 21 predicted proteins | sample KBSC13metaG_FD_64664 | JGI IMG/M metagenome (GOLD analysis project Ga0070658, IMG submission 64664) | Corn rhizosphere microbial communities from Kellogg Biological Station, Michigan, USA - KBS C1-3 metaG | ecosystem: Host-associated > Plants > Roots > Rhizosphere > Soil ... | reverse complement strand
ACCGGTAACACGGGGCACCGCTAATGCTGGCTACAACGGCCGCGACCGTTGCAGGTGAGCTTGAAATGTGTCGCCTGGTGCGACACCCTTAAATGGAGAAAGCTCCCCTCGCATGGCGCGGCCAACGGCATTCCTCCTCTCGATTACCCTGGCGCTGCCGACGTTCGTTTGCGCCGGCACGCCTACAAGCCAACCCGCCGCCTCCGAGCCCCAGCCGTCCAACGCCGCCAAGATCCGCGCCCGCAATTACACCCGCCCCGGATGGTTCCTCGTCGACGGCTACTGGGCTCGCAGCCAGACGCGCACGACGACCGACGAGCTGTTTACGCTGGTCGAATATGACGGCAACTTCCACCTCTGGGCCGACCCGGCGCCGCGCTTCGATTCGATGCTGCGCAACGGCCGAACCGCGCTGATCGAAATCGCCGGCAGCAATTACGGCTGGAAACTGTCGGCCCCCGATCGCACGTGGAACGACACCCGCTCGGCCGGCTCGCAACACCTGCTGCTCGTCGCCGCGACCGACGACGCCAAGGCCGACCGGCAGTTTCGCCTGACGAAGATCGAAATCACGCCCGATCAGCAAGTGATCCAGGCGGCCGTCGTTGAGAGCGACCAACTGACGTCGGTGATCCTTGTCATGGGCCGCGATTTCATCGAGTGCAGCGCCGGCCGATTCAATAGCGCGCCATCGACGCTCGTGCGCTCGACCGGCGCGCGGCAATTGCTCGCCGATCGCCCGATCGAAACCCGCCGCTACGTCGTCCCGTTGCTGGCCCTGGTGAACGGCGGGCGAAACCCGCTCGCGCCGTCGGCGGCCGACGTGTATCGCGCGTTCCCGAACCTGCCGCTGTCGTCCCAGGCTGCCGCGACCGTTAAAGCACTCGTTCCCGATCTAGCCTCGCCCGATCCGGCCATCCGTCGCCGAGCGCTCAACGAACTCAAATCCCTCGGCCGCCGCGGCGTGCAGGCGGCGATGGCGCTCGATCAGTCGAAACTTCCGCCCGCCGCCGCCGCGCAGATCGCAACCTATCTGGCCAATGATTCACACGACAATCGCACTGTCGATGCCATGCGGGCCGACAGCGGTTTCATCCTCGATTGCCTGGGCGATCCGGACCCGAACGTCCGCGCCGAAGCCGGCAAGTGCTCGATCAAGAACGCGGCGACGCAGCCGACGCCGCTGTTCAGCGAGAGCAAGTGAGGGGATGCATTTCGTAGGGGGCGACATATATGTCGCCCCTACAAGAAGGATTATTCTGTCCCGACGCCCAGGTGCGCTTCCAGCCGATCGATTGCCGCGCGGATGTCCCTCACGCGGTCGTTCCCCGCTTCGCGCTCGATCACCAGCGGGCCGGCGTAGCCGACGTCGACGAGGCTGCGGAGGAACGCGTGCAGGTCGACATCGCCGTCGCCGACGGGCACTTCCTTGCCCCATTCCAGCGTCGGCTGCGGGCTGCTGGTCGCGTCCTTCACGTGCACGTGACGGATGTGCCGGCCGAGGATTTCGATCGCTTCGATCGGGTCGCCGGCGCCGTACAGGATCATGTTGGCCGGGTCGAAGTTGACGCCGACGTTGGGGCAGTTGAGGTCGTTGATGAACTGCAGCAGATCGGTCGCACGTTCCTGGCCGCTTTCCATCAGCAGATCGATGCCGAACTTGCGATATTCCGTCGCCACTTCGCTGATCCGGTCGACGACTTGGCGGTACGTCGCATCGGCGCTCGGCGGGACGAAGCCGACGTGCGTGCTGACCCGCCCGACGCCGATGTCGGCCGCCAGGTGCGCCGCGTCGATCGCACGCTGGCGACGCGCGGGCCAGGTGTCGTTCGGCACGAATCCGCCGGTGCGGCGAATGCTGGCGATGCTGGCGTAGTTCTCCCCCTCGAAGCTGATCATCCCCGCGGTCACGCCGATGCCCGCATCGGTCAGCGGTTTGAGCACTTCGGCCCGCGCCGCCGGTTCGGGCACCTTCAGCAGCGGGCCGAGGTTCATTTGAACGTGCGAAAGCCCGATCTGCTGGAGCAGGGTGACCAATTCATGCGTGGACGACGGCCGCAGCGACCAATCGCAAATGCCGATCGTAAAAGAACCCAGCTTCATCCGTTCGCTCCCGGTCTACCCTCGCGTTACTTGCGACTGCAATCCTCAATCACGCCGGGGCGTTGCCCCGGCCTGAATATCCCTGGCATTGCAGGATGATCACGACTCCGAAGCGCTCTGCTCCACTCCCTGCGTTTCGGCGCAGGAGTATCGCAGGTATCGCATTTTCATCCAGCGCACGCCCAGCAAATCGACGAACGCGCGAAACGCCCGGTTGCGGAACCCGTACTTGGCCGTGCCGGCGAAGCGGTGGCTGTGCTTCACCGGCGTTTCCATCACCGTGTAGCCACGCATCTTTACGAGCGCGGGGAAGAAACGGTGCGCGCCATTAAATAATTTCAGGCCCTTGAGCGTGTAAGCCCGGTAGATCTTCAGGCTGCTGGCCGAATCGTTGATGTTGTCCTGGCTGATCCAGTTGCGGATCTTGTTGGCCTGGCGGCTCTGCCAGCGGCGGAAATTCGTGTCCTGCCGGTCTTTTCGCCAGCCGGTGATCATGTCGACGTTCGGGTTCTCGTCGAGCAGCTTGGCCAGCCGCGGCACTTCTTCCGGGTCGTTCTGCAGATCGGCGTCGATGGTGGCGATGTATTCGCCACGGGCCGCGGTGAAGCCGGCCTCGAAGCCGGCGCTTTGGCCGGCGTTTTTTGCCATGCGGATCACGCGGAGCCACGGCAGGCGCGTTTTCGCTTCGGCGAGCATCTGCGGCGTCTTATCGGTGCTGCCGTCGTCGATGATGAGCACCTCGTACGGCCGGCCGAGCGTGTTCATGCTCGCTTCCACGCGGCTCAGCAGCGTGGGGACGTTCTCTTCCTCGTTGTAGCACGGGATGACGAGCGAGAGGTACGGCCGCTCGGCCGAGTATTGACCCGACGAAGGGGCGGGTGGAATGGTTTCTGACATGTGTGCGAGCTCCGCTCTGTCGGGTCGAATCAGTTCCGCCGGGGCGACCTCTTGCCGCGCCGGCGGGACAACGGCCGACAGAATACGGAACGTCACCCGCACTGTCACCACCCCCAGCCACGCCCCGGCCACCGCGTCGGTCAGATAATGGTCCGTCGACGCCACCCGCTGGAACGCCGTCGCGATCGCCCACAGGTAGACCGGGATCCGCAGCGGCGGCACCGCGATGGCCGTCAATTCCGCCCAGGCGAACGCCTGCGTGGCATGGCCGCTGGTGAACGACAAATTTTTCTGATGAAAAAAGCCCCACAGCCCGCCGGGGAACGGGTGAAGGTGCCAGGGCGCATCGCTCCACGTGAACGGCCGGGCCCGGCCGGCGACCCATTTGATCACGCCGTTGATCGCCCCGGCCAGCCCGCTCAGCAGCATCATGCCGGCCGCCCGCCACGTCTGCTTGTGAAAAAACAGCAGCAGCACCGCGGTGAACAAGGCCAGCGTGTATTCGCCCGGCTCGCGCAGGAACCATTTCAGAAAGCCCCGATCGACGCGATGGCCAATCGCACTGTCCTTGAAGTACGCCGCCACCGGCCCGTCGTACGGCGCCAGCAGGTACAGCAGCGACACGATCAGCGCGAAATAGATGAACGCATGGAAAAAATTGAACGGCTCGGGCGTCGGCCCGCGCTGCGAGGGGCGCACGTAGAGCGGTTTTTGCCAGGATTTCAGTTGGGGCTTCGAATCGCTCATCGGTTGATCAGCCCGTCGTTCGGCAAGGTCATGCCTTTGAATCCGTAGCAGAGGACGATTTTCTGCTCGCGCAGCGTTCGGCCGTGGAACACGATCGGCATATCGGGCAGCGGCTCGACGCGCTCGAACACCCGCTTCAGATCGGCCGGCGGATGGCCGACGAACACCGCGTCGCGGCCGCGCAGCGCCGGCTGCGACAAGTCGCGGTCCGGCCAGATGTTGAACTGGCTCAGCCGATCGCGGCCCTCAAGATCCTGGATGTACGGCCCGAGGCAGTACGTTTTCGGCTGGCCCTTCACGTAGAACGCCATCTGCGACGCCTGCTGGTATTTGTCGGAAATCACGAACGTGCCGGGCGGCATTTTCGCCAGCAGCTCGCTCACCCGTTGCCCGATCGCCTGCCCGTCGCGCAGGCGGAAGGACGGGTCCCATCGGCGTGGCGGGGCTTTGACGACCGGGTACAGCACGCCGCTGAAATGGGCCACGAACATCGCGACCAGCCCGACCGCCGCCGCCCCGATCAGCCAGCCGCGGCATTTGGGCCAGGTGCCCGCGATCAGCCACGCCGTCAGCGGAACCAGCGAAAAATACGTCACCACCGGCCAATTCGGCTCGGCGTTTTTCCGCAGTGTCACCAGCAGCACGAAGCCGAAGAACGGCAGGCTGGTGCACAGTAGATACGCCAAGGCATCACTCTGCCACGACAGCCGGCGGATGAGCCCGACTGCCCGTACGATCGCCGCGATCATCAGGCCGGCGATGACCGGGTTCAGGATGCCGATTTGCGAGCCGATCAGTTCGCCGACGTTCCCCAGGATCGACAGCGGGCTGAAGTGCGACTGGTTCTCGCTCGTCGACCGCGCGACGTGGCCGAAGCTCACCCAGTCGTGCTGGATGTTCCAGAGGATCGCCGGAATCGTGAACAGCAGGGCGACGACGATCGTCAGGTACGGCCAGGGCGTTTTCAGCCAGCGGCGCTGCGATTTGACCGCGATCAGATAAATCAGCAGGCAAACCAGCCACAGCGGCGCGGCGTATTTGGCGAGGAAGCCGACGCCAACGGCGATCCCCGCCACCGGCCAAGCCCATCGTTTTTCTTCGACCGTCGCCAGGTAGCCGAAGCAGGTGGCCAGCCCCCAGCAGAGGAAGTAGGGCGGGTCGATCGTCATCAGCAAGCTGCCGGCGACGAACATCGGCACGAGGTGGCACAGCACGACGGCCAACAGCGCCGTCGCGTGCGATTTGAAGATTCGCCGCGTGATCCAGTAGATGCACAGCAGGTTCGCCGCCCCCAGCAGCAGGGCGGGGAAGCGGACGCCGAGCATCGTGTTCCCGAAGACGCTGCAACCGGCCCGGATGATCAGGGCGACCAGTGGCCCCTTGCTGTAGTAGTTCCAATCGAGCTGCCGCGACCAATCCCAGTAGTGGGCCTCGTCGCCGGACAGGCCAATCGTCGGCTGGATCGTGAGATAGGCCGTGTGGCAGGCGATGCCGAGGACAAGGATGATCAACAGCAGCAGCCGGCACCGCGCGTCGCTGAGCCAGCGCGGCGGCCAGGCGGCGCGCCAAGGGGAGGAAAACTGTCCACTGCCATCCATGACCCGGGCAGTTTAAGAGGATGCGTCGGCCGACGCGAACCGGGAATCTTGACCCGATTTTTCCGCCGACACGCTGATAAGGCGACGGTAGGATCGACGACCAAAGTCGATGCCGCGCAGGGGCGAGGCATTAGCCTCTCCCTGTGGGAGAGGTTGGTGAGGGCTCCGAGCGTCAGTGGACGCTATCGGAACGAGTTTGCGATTGATTGATTCCGAACCCGGAAGATCAGTAAGAAGTATGGAGGAAAACAAAGCCAATCTTTTTTTCGCTCGTGCGCTCGCCGTGAATCCGGATGAACGGCGGCCGATTGGCAAAGTGAGCATTTCCACGCTCCGTGCGCTCACCTAACCTCTCTCACAGGGAGAGGCTACGGCCTCGTCGCTTCGCGACATCGAGAAGAGGATGGGGCGCAAAATCTGTTCTGAAAAAACAAACCCAATTTCGCCTCGAAGTATCGATTGGGGAACCCTTTACGATTCCTCGATCTTCACCACACGCCCTCCCAGCACGTCCCCCAGCGCCTTGATCAGCGGGTCTGACGCCGCCAGTTCCGCCCGCAGTTCGTCGGTGACGAAGATGCCGGGGTTCTGCGGCGCGACCGGTTCCGGCGCGGCGGCCGGGGCGGTTTTGGGCTTCCAGTTGGCCGCCGCGGCGGGGGCGGGGCGGGGAGGGGGTTCTTCGATGCGGTCGCTGACCGTCAGCCGGATCCCCGCCGGCTCGCCGACCAGCCGGCCCAGGACGGTCTGCAGGCTCTCCCGCTTGCCGTTCCGGTCGAGCATCTTGGCCGACATCTCGTAGTTCTTGGGCCACTCGATCGTGAACGTCGAACCGTCGTCTTCGACGATCCGCGCGCCGTCGAGAAACCCCACCACCGTCGGCGCCTCCGTCGCGGCGGCAGAGCGAAGGCGGTTCAGCAGGTCGTCGAAATTCTTCCGGTCGACCGGGCCGACGGAATTGCTGTGAACCGGCGCTTGCGGCGGGGGAGTGACGGGTTTCGGCGCCGCTTTCTTGAACGCGGCGAAGACCGAAGTCGGGCCGGCGCCTTCCCAGACTTTTCCGACTGCGGGAAGCGCCGTGTCATCGTCTTCAGAAGAAGGAGCTGTTGTCGTGGGGAATTCGACGTTCACAAAATCAGACGCCGAAGCTTCCGCTTTCGCCGTTGCGTTCTGCGCAGGGGAGATCTCTGGTGGGTGTGATACGGGTTGGACGTCCGCGCGCGACGGCGCAGGAGCGGTTACATCGGGCTCAAACTTTTTTTTTTCGGCGCTCCCCGCGCCATTCCCCACCGGGACCGACCCATCGCTCACGCCGTCGAGCATGTCCCCGATCGCGGTGAACTGTTCCGCCAGCGCCAGGCGCACCATCGTCGCGTCGATCAGCGCGCGACCGGCGGCGCTCGATCGCAGTTGCCGGCGCAGTTCTTCGAGCACCACGATGTCCTGCGATAGGGCGACCGCGTCGAACTTCTGTGCCTGGTTCATCAGGTCATCGAGCGAAAGGCCCGGCGTTTCGACCAGTTCGTTGTCTTTGCCGACGGTCTTCAGGATCAGGAGGTTGCGCAGATGGTCGACCAGCGACCCCGCCAGCGTTTCCGGCGACAGGCCGCTGGTGATGAGCGTGTCGACCTGCAGCAGTGTCGCCTTCACGTCGCCGCTGCCGATGGCGGTGACGAGGTCGAAGATCTGCCCGCTTCGGGGCAGGCCGAGCAGTTGTTCGATGGAGCCGACCGTCAGGTGCTGGCCGACCGCCGAAAGCAGGCGGTCGAGCAGGGACAGGGCATCCCGCATCGACCCGGCCCCGGCCTTGGCGACCAGCAGGATCGCGTCGTCGTCGGCCTCGATCTTTTCGCTCGCGCAGACCGTTTTCAGGTGGGCCGCGATCTCGCGTGTCGGGATGTTGCGGAAATCGTATCGCTGGCACCGCGACAGAATCGTCGGCAGGACTTTTTCCGCTTCCGTTGTCGCCAGGATGAATTTCACATGCTCCGGCGGTTCTTCCAGCGTCTTCAGCAAGGCGTTGAAGGCCGACTTCGACAGCATGTGCACTTCGTCGATGATGTACACCTTGAACCGACTGCGGGCCGGGCGGAACTGGGCGTTTTCGATGATCTCGCGGACGTTATCGACGCCGGTGTTGCTGGCGGCGTCGATTTCGATCACGTCGATGTCGTCGCCCCGGGCGATCGCCTGGCACGAGTAGCATTTGCCGCAGGGGGTGGTCGTGGGCTTATCGAAGGCTTCGCAGTTCAGACACTTCGCCAGGATGCGGGCCGAGCTGGTTTTGCCGGTACCGCGGGTGCCGGTGAACAGGAACGCGTGGGCGATCCGGCCGGTGGTAATGGCGTTCTTGAGCGTTTGCGCGACGTGCTGCTGTCCGATGAGCTCATCGAACGTGCCGGAGCGGTAGCGTCGTGCCAGAACGGTGTAGGCCATGGGCGAGCGGCGGATTCTAGCAGAAAGGTCGATCGGATTCACCGCGAAGCGATCGAACCGACCGGTTATTGGTCGCCGCGACACGATGTCCGGGAAAAACGTCAATCCCAGGGTCGAAATCGACCGATAACTCCGATGCATGTCCGAAGAACTCGACAATTCGGCCGAACTTCAGACCGAGAACGACCTGGTCGATTTCGAGCCCGATCCCTCGCAGCTGGGCCGGCCCCGGCGCGAGCCGATGGGGATGCCGCGCTGGCTGATCGCCGCACTAGCGACGGCGGCGATCCTGGTCGTCATCCTTATGCTGCGGCCGGGCCCGGCGACGGCGCAGGCGGCCGAAACGCCCGCAGAACCGGCACAACCGGCAAAGCAAGACCTGTTCCAGCTGCCCGAGTGGCACGACCAGCCCGACGATGCCGCCGCCAACGCCGCCGCTTTGAAATCCGCGCGGTAAGCTACCGGACGATGCGCGTCCACCTCTGCCAACTCGATCTCGCCTGGCACGACCGGCCCGCCAACCACGCGGCCGCCCGCCGCATGCTGGAAAACGCCAGGCCGGCAGCGGGGGACCTCGTTGTCTTGCCGGAAATGTTCCCGGTCGGCTTCAGCATGGACGTCGACGCCATCGCCGATCACGCCGGCGAAACCGCCCGCTTCGTGCCGCAACTGGCGAAGGATTTCGGCGTGTATGTCATCGCCGGCAACGTCATCAAGCCCGACGACCGCGGCCGAAACGAAGCCCTCGTCGCCGGGCCCGATGGTTCGCTGCTGACCACGTTCCACAAGCTCCACCCGTTCCGCTTCGCCGGCGAAGATCACCATTACACCGGCGGCGACGGCGTAAAAATTTTCGACTGGAACGGCCTGAAGGTGTCGCCGCTGATCTGCTACGACCTGCGCTTTCCCGAGGCGTTCCGTTTGGCCACGAAGGCGGGCGCCGAGATGCTCGTCGTGATCGCCAACTGGCCGACGGCTCGGGTGTCGCATTGGCTGGCGCTGCTGACGGCCCGGGCGATCGAGAACCAGGCGTATGTTGTCGGGGTGAATCGTGTTGGCAACGATCCGAAGAACGCCTACCCGGGCCGTAGCGTGACCATCGATCCGCGCGGGAATACCCGGCTTGACGCCGGCGACGCGGTCGGCTGTTTCCCCTGTGACATCGAGCCGCAGACCGTCCGGGAATATCGCGCAAATTTCCCAGCTTTGGCGGATATTCGCCTGATCTAGGGGTAAACCGCGCTCGACTCACCCGCATTTAATCAGTAGAACACGCCGGCCGTGTGCCTAGGATTTGCGGCGTTTCGAGGGGGCACAGGGAGTTGTAAAGATGTGCAGTAACCCGTTGCCGCGACAAGGTCCGCGCCGCCGCGAAACGCCGGCATGGATCTGCTTCGCCGCCGTCATCACTATTTTCGTCGCCCAGTGCTGGTACCTGTCGCGCAACAGCGAGCCGTACCCGGCGCTGGTCCTGCCGTCGTTCAGCGGCGTGATGCTCGACAGCAGCGGGTCGGTCTCAGGCCTGTCCGCCGACGTCACCGCAAAGTTCAAGGACGGTACCACCAAGACCTTCGGCATCGATCAGCTTTTCACGGCCGCGCCGTCGTCGCACTGGCAGTTCATGAGCCGGATCATGTTCTATCCGAAGGATTCGACGGGCATGCCCGGCTCGAAGACGCCGAGCGCGATCAAGACCTGGATCAAGCAGCACGTGCTACCGGGCTTTGTGCTCAGCCGAATCCGCCGGCACGTGTGGAACGGCGTTGACCCGGAAACAAAGCAATGGATGGACGGCCAACTGGCCAGGCTCTACCCCGGCGAAACGGCTGCTGCCGCGACGATCAACTGGTTCACCACCACTTACTCGCGCAAGAACGGCAAGTGGGAAAGCTCGCGGAATGACACGAAACACGTGGAGGTGTCGTTTTGACGAACACCGCCACCGCACGATGGATTTTCGACGAGTTCGGGATCAACGTCCGCAGCCTGGCGGTCTCGCGCATCCTGTTCGGCCTGGCGTTGCTGGTCATCATGTTCCCGCGCTATCCGTGGATGGCGAACTTTCCGTCGTCGTCGTTCGCCCCGCCGCTGGGCCTGGCGGCGATGTTCGAATCGCAGCCGCCGGCATGGGTGCTGTGGATCCTCGTCGGCGAGGCGACGATCCTCACGCTGCTGCTGATGTTCGGCTGGCGCACCCGCGTCGTGGGCCTGACGCTGGCGGCCGTGCTGCTGGTGTGCAACAGCTTTGATTACGCCTTCGGCAAGATCAACCACGACATCCTGCTGATCATCACGCTGGTGACAATGTCGTTCTCCGATTGGGGCGAAGCGCTTTCGCTCGATTCGAAGCGGCGCCCGCCCGATCACGAATGTCTCATCAATCCGGTGCGCTGGCCGCTGGCGCTGCTGGTGGTGATCACCGGCCTGTGCATGACGGGGGCGGCCTTCGCGAAAATCAGAGGCGGCTGGCTGCACCTGGAATCGTCCGCCACGCTCGGGCACCTGATCGCCAATTACTACGTGCAGCATCGTGATGCGATCGTCGGGCAACTCGCATTGAATTACATACCGACGTGGATGTGGGAGGGGGCCGACTGGTCGACGGTGTTGATCGAGGCGGCGTTCCTGCCGTGCGCGTTTTCGCTGCGGGCTACCCGGTGGGCGTATCTGTTCGCCGTGCTGTTTCACGCGGGCGTGCAGTACACGATGCACATTTTCTTTTGGCCGAACCTGGTGACCTACGCGCTGGTGGTGGAGTGGGATGGTTTGCTCAGCCCACGCGTGACCGACCGGCTGGAACGTTTCGTTAAATCGACCAATGTCTGGCAGTTGTGCGCCGCCGGCATCGGGCTGACGGTCGCGATGTATTTCGTCGGCAACATCCCGCAAGCCCTGCTCCGGTCCTTCGGCTGGGGCGAGATCGAGCTGAATTCAATTCTTATGACAGCTGTGCTGCTCGGCTGCGGCTATTATGGAATGAAGTCCATGGCCCAGGCACTCCGCCCATCCTCGACGCCTCCGCTGCTGCTGTTCGACGGCGTGTGCGGTTTGTGCAACACCAGCGTCGATTGGGTCATGCGCCACGACCCCCAGCGCCAATTCCGCTTCGCACCGCTGCAATCACCCGCCGGTCAAGCGGCGCTGCGCGAGAGCGGCCTGGACGCGGACTACATCGATTCGATCGTGCTGATCAGGGGCGGGCAGGTTTACACGCATTCGACCGCCGCCCTGCACGTCGCCCGGCTGCTGGGGTGGCCGTGGAAGGCGCTGTTCGCGTTCGTCCTCATCCCGCCGATCCTGCGCGACCTCGTGTACGATTTTGTCGCCGAACATCGCTACCAGTGGTTCGGGAAGCGCGAAGCCTGCCGCATCCCGACGCCGGAAGAGCGGCAGCAGCTGATTTTCGAGCTCGAGGCGGCGTAGTCCCTCGTAGCTGCGACGCCTGCGTCGCCCGGCGTGCCTGCGACTTAATTCCCGACCGGGCGACGCAGGCGTCGCAGCTACAATCAATCCATGAACGAGCACGTCTACGAAGCCGCCGTCATCGGAGCCGGCCCGATCGGCCTGGAAATGGCGATCGCCCTGAAGCGGGCCGGCATCGATTACGTCCATTTCGACGCCAGGCAGATCGGCTACACCATCAGCTGGTTCGCGCCGCAGACGCGCTTCTTCAGTTCCAACGAGCGCATCGCCATCGCCGGCGTGCCGCTGTTCACTCCGGACCAGTCCAAGTCGACGCGCGAGCAGTACCTGACGTACCTGCGCACGGTGGTCGAGCAGTTCGATCTGCAGATTCACACCTACGAGCCGGTGGTGAACCTGGAGCACAAGGAATCGATCTTCAAGCTCACAACGAGGCCTGCGGGCGGCGAGCGGACGTGGCGGGCGCAGCGCGTGATCCTGGTCACCGGCGGCACCGATCGGCCGCGGCGGATCGGGTGTCCGGGGGAAGACCTGCCGCACGTCAGCCACTACTTCGGCGACCCGCACACGTACTTCCGTCGGCGCGTGCTGATCGTCGGCGGGAAAAACAGCGCGGTGGAAGCGGCGCTGCGCTGCCACCACGTCGGCGCGCAGGTGACGCTCAGCTACCGCCGGCCGGAACTGCCGGACGAGCACATCAAGTACTGGCTCGTCCCCGAGATCAACGGCCTGATCCGCAGTGGCCGGATGTCGGCGTACTTCGGCAGCACCGTGAAGCGCATCACGCCGGCGGACGTGACGTTGTCGCTGGATGACGGCAGCGAGAAGACACTGCCGTTCGACGTCGTGCTGCTGCTGACGGGCTATGAGCAGGACAACGCGCTGCTCAAATGCGCCGGGATCGAACTGTGCGGCGAATGCGACGTGCCGACGTTCAACCCGCAGACGATGGAGACCAAGATCCCCAACCTGTACGTCGCCGGCACCGCGATCGGCGGGACGCAGGAGAAGTACACGGTGTTCATCGAGAACTGCCACGAACACGTCGAAAGAATCCTCCGCCACGCGTTCGGACGCGAGGCCGATCTGCACCCGGTGGAAGTGGACGCGCCGGAGAGCTGATTTCGCGAAAATCTGAGCTCCCGCCATTCCGTCGCGGCCTATCGTTCGGCGGAATCAGCAGGGAGTTGCATGGATTTGAAAGGAAAAGTGGCCCTCGTCACCGGCGCGGGCTCGGGCATCGGCAAGAGCAGTGCGATCGCGTTCGCCAAGGCCGGGGCGAAAGTGGGGGTGCTCAGTCACACGTCGGATGAGATCAACAAGGTGGTGGCCGAGATCAATTCCGGCGGCGGCGAATCGATCCCGCTGCGGGCCGACATCACCAGCGCGGCCGAGCTGCGCGGGGCGTACGAGACGCTCGTCGGCAAGTACGGCAAGCTCGACATCGTCTACGCCAACGCCGGCATCAACGGCGTGCAGGCGCCGGTCGAAGAGCTGCCGGATGAGGAATGGACGCGCACGATCACCAACAACCTCACCGGCACGTTTCTGACGATTAAGTACGCCGTCCCGCACCTGAAAAAGAACGGCAGCGGCAGCGTAATCGTGACGGCCAGCATCAACGGCACCCGCGTCTTCAGCAACAGTGGCGCGACGGCCTACGCCACCAGCAAGGCCGGGCAGGTGGCGCTGACGAAAATGCTGGCGCTGGAACTGGCCCAATGGAAAATTCGCGTCAATGTAATCTGCCCCGGCGCCATCGATACCGAGATCAGCGAGAACACCGACAAGCGCAACGTCGAGAAAGTGAAGATCAAGGCGACCTATGCCGAACCTCATCCCCTGGCCCGCGGCCCCGGCTCGCCGGACCAGGTGGCGCAGCTGGCGCTGTTCCTGGCCAGCGACGCGAGCAGCCATATCACCGGGACGCCGGTGTGGATTGATGGGGCGGAGTCGCTGCTGCGCGGCTGAGGTATTGAAGAAACGTGAAGACGTGAAAACGTGAAGAGCGACTTCTTCACGTTTTCACGTCTTCACTCCTCCCGAAGCACCCAAACGGGGATAAGATGTCCCCATGCCCCTGTCCTTCCGCAGGCCGATCGGGTTTGAGCAGCAAGAGGACAACGCCCTCGTCCACGTCCAGCCGCAGCGGCAGTTCCGGCGGCTGCTGGCGTTCGCGGGGCGGACGATCGACGACATCGTCAACAATCCCCTGGCCAAGCGGGACGTCTACAACTGGTACAGAATGTCGCTGAAGATGGAACGCCGGCTCGAAGTGCTCGCACTGGAGAGCCAGTGGAACGGCCACCGCTGAAATCCGCATCGCTTATTCGGCATTACTGACATTGCCAATCGTTGTGGTACGCCTCACAATCGCCCCGTGGACTTTCTCGGAGCCCATTGGCTCACCATTCTGTACGCGATCATCGGCCCGGGCGCGTGGCTGGTGTTCGGCTTTGCGATGTATAAAGGGCGCCGTCGCCTGCAGATTCGCCTGGCCAACCCGCCGGCGATGGACGCTTGGCCGCGCGTGAGCGTGCTGGTGCCGTGCCGGAACGAAGAGGCCGGCATCGCGGCGTGTGTGCGATCGATCCTGGCACAGGATTACCCGGATTTCGAGCTGATCGCCGTCAACGACCGCAGCGTCGATTCCACCGGCCGAGTGCTGGACGAGATCGCGGCGAGGGATCCGAAGCTCAGAGTCGTCCACGTCGCCGACGGCGAGGTGCCCGCCGGCTGGATGGGCAAACCGGCGGCGCTGGTGAACGGCGTCAAGCACACCACTGGCGAATGGCTGGTCTTTATCGACAGCGATTGCACGCTGGCCCCCAACGCCGTGCGTGAGGCGATCGTCACCGGCGTGGCTCGCAAGTTTGACTTGGTCAGCTTCGTCCCGCGCTACATCGGCGAAGGCTTCTGGGCCGGGCTGATGACGCCGCTGTGCGGGATCGCCACCAGCGGGATGTTCCAGATCATGTACGCCAACAGTGCGATGCAGCCGAAGATCGCCTTCGCCTGCGGGCAGTTCATCGCCATCCGCCGCAGTGTGTACGACGCCATCGGCGGCCACGCCGCGGTGAAAGATTCGGCCGGCGAAGACGTGGAACTGGCCCGCATTCTCAAGCGCACCGGCTACCGCCCACGCATCGGCTGGGGGATGGATCTGATCACCACCCGTATGTACAGCGGCCTGGGCGAGATCATCCGCGGCTGGGGCCGCAACTTCATCGCCGCCAGCCGGGCCCGGCCGTGGCGGGTGCTGATGGCCAGCACGTTTGTCATCCTCTGTGGCCTGACGGTCTGGCCGGCGCTGATCTTCGGCGATCCGCTCATGCGGACCGTCGCCGTCGTTCACGCAATTTTGATCACCGGCATCCTCGCCGTCGCCTATTCTCAGGCGGGCTCATCCTTCGTGCGGGCCCTGGCATGGCCGATGAGCTCGCTCATGCTGCTGGTGTTGTTCGCCAAATCGCTGTGGCTGTGCTATACGCGACGGCTGACGTGGCGCGGGGGCGCGGTGGAGCTGAAATCCCATCCGCTGCCGCCCGCAGTTCCGGTTCGGGAGTAGAGAAACATGACCGATGCATCGCAACTGTCCCCGCACGCCAGAATCTTCACCGGCCAAGGTGGGCTGCCCAAGATCGTAGTCGATCACCCGCACGCCGTCGGCGAGATTTACCTGCACGGCGCCCACGTTACCCACTGGCAGCCGCACGGGCATGAGCCGATTTTTCACATGAGCCCCAACGCGGTCTTCGCGGAAGACAAGCCGATCCGTGGCGGCATTCCGATCTGCCTGCCGTGGTTCGGGCCCAAGGCGGGCGACGCCGGCGCGCCGTCGCACGGTTTCGTCCGCACTCGCGCCTGGACGCCGGTCGGTGCGTCGGAAGATCCGCACGGGGCCACGGTCCGCCTTCGCCTCGACGTGCCGGCCGACGCCTCGCCGCACTGGAAGGCGCCCTTCACCGCCGAACTGGCCGTCTCCTTCGGGCATTCGCTGGCCGTGGTGCTGAAGGTGACCAACACCGGCGCCGCGCCACTGAAGTTCGAAGAAGCCCTGCACACCTACTACCGCGTCGGCGACGCCAACGAAGCCACCGTCAGCGGCCTGCACAACACCGATTACCTCGACAAGCCCACCGGCGGCCAGCGCCTGCCGCAGAAGGACGTGGCGATTCACTTCGGCAGCGAGGTCGATCGCGTCTATCTGAACACCGATCACCCCTGTGCGATCCACGATCCGTCGCTCGGCCGCACGATCACGGTCGAGAAGCAGCACAGCCGCAGCACAATCGTCTGGAACCCCGCCGAGAAGCGGGCGGGCGAACTGAAAGACATCGGCACGCAAAACTGGACCGGCTTCGTCTGCGTCGAGACGGCCAATGTCGGCGAATACGCGGTGACGCTGCCGCCCGGTGAATCGCACGAGATGCACTTGCTGGTCCGCGTTGATGGCCTGGTGATCGGATGAGTTCGACAATGCCCGTCGCCATCGTCACCGGCGCGGGCCGAGGCATCGGCCGGGCGACGGCGGTTGCGTTGGCTAAGACGCACCGGGTCGTGCTGGTCGGTCGGACGATCCATGAGCTCGAAGAAACGGTCAGCCTATGTGGCGACCATGCAACGATCCTTCCGCTGGACTTGCGGGATGCCGACTCGATTGCTCCCGCCGCGCAGCGCGTATTGTACACGTTCGGTCGAATCGACGTGCTGATCAACAACGCCGGCTTCGGCAAATTGTTGCCGTTTGCCGAAACGGACCGGCGGACGTTAGACGATACGATCGCCGTCAACCTCGCCGCGCCGTTCCACTTCACGCAGGCCGTCTGGAAGCCCATGATCGCCGGCGGCGGCGGGGTGATCGTCAATATCTCGTCGATGGCCTCGCGCGACCCGTTTCAGGGCTTCAGCGCGTACGGCGCGACCAAGGCCGGCGTGAACCTGCTCACGCTCGCCCTGGCCCGCGAAGGCAAGCCGCACAACATCCGCGTCCACTGCATCGCGCCGGCCGGGGTGGAGACGGCGCTGCTGAGGACCATTGTCTCGCACGAGCAGTACCCGACCGAGAACACACTGTCGCCGGAAGACGTGGCCCGCGTCATCGTCCAGTGCGTCAGCGGCGACCTGCGACATACGAGCGGTGAAACGATTTTTCTTCAGAAGTAGGTTTGCTCAGCGGCGTGGGCGAAGAAGGCCGCAAAGTAAGCCGTAGCTGCGACGCCTGCGTCGCCTCTTCCGTATCAACATGCAAATCGGGCGACGCAGGCGTCGCAGCTACGAAGAGATCACCCACCACGCCGACATAACGATCAGCGTTTGAACAACCGCCGCCACGCCCAGCAGTGGCAGGAACGAGCGCTGCCGCGGTTCTAAGATCAAGGTGCCCGATTTTTGCGGCACCGCATTCGGCTGCCGTTCCGCCACCGCCAGCACGAGGGCCGCTTCGAAGCGGCTCAGCCCCAGGTGCGTTCCCCGCCCGATCAGGCGGTCGCGGCGGTCGAGCGTCAGCGGGCCGCGCGAGAGTTCGTCCGAAACGCCTTTGGCGTAGCCGCGCAGGATCGCACCCTTCGCCGGGAGCAGTTGTTCCAGCGTGCTGACCGAGGTTTGCGAGGTCGGGCGGACCATGTGGGCATTCTATGCGCGTTCGATGCGGTCCCGATCGATATGCGAGCTGGCGCGACAGCTTCCGCACTTCCGTCCACGCCGCGGCCTCGCCCCGGATTCTGTGGTCGTCCCAACGACATGAACCGGGGCGTTGCCCCGGCGTGTAACCTCTCTCCAACGATCGCCGTTCGGCAACTTCCCGTTAGCGAAAATTGCCCATCTTTCCGCTAAAGTGCGCCCGTGCGTAAATGGTTCAAGCGATTGGCGGTGTCGGCGGCGGCGGGGCTGCTGCTGCTCGCGCTGGGCGGGGCGTGGGTGGCCCATCGCGCGGGGCAGACGCCGCAGTGGTATCAGGCCGCCGTCGAATGCTCCGTCGAGCCCGCGCAGGTCGCCGAGCACACCCAGCTTATCGGCTTCCAGAACTGGCTGGCCCGCAGCGGGGCGGGCAACCCGGATCAGATCCCGTCGCGCAACCGCCAGTACGAGATCACGCTGACCGAAGAGCAGATCAACGCCCTGCTGGCCAAGTGGACCGACAACCTGCACAACGACGTCGAACTGCTCCGCGTCCACCTCGGCGACGATGAAATGACCGTGCAGGGCACCTGGACGGCCCGCGGCCGCACGGTCGGCCTGCACCTGAAGACCGGCCCGGCCACCGACGGGCGGCCGTCGCTGTGGATCGATTCGGTGCGCGTCGGCGACCAGGGCGTGCCGCTGAGTTGGGTGAATTCGACGCCGATCGACAAGCTGCAAACGGCCCTCAAGAACCTTGCCGCCAGCGAAAAGCGGGTGGCCATCGACGAGCACGGCATCGCCTCGCCGCAGGTGGCCCGCATCTGCACGACGGCGTCGGCACTGTCGCTGGCACAGGGCTATGCGATCGAGCCGACGGTCTTCGTCAGCCCGCGGCTTTCGATCGAGGACACGATCCCGCTCAATGTCATCGCTGCCCGTGCCGACGGGAAGACATTGTCGCTGACGTTCCAGCTGCTCACGCCCAGCGAGCAGCAGGATCTGATCGATCACACCAACGCGATCATCGCGCAGCAGGGAAAGTAATAGTTTCGTTAGCGGCTTCGCTTGCGAAGCCTTTCCGGAGGCGCTTCGCGAGCGAAGCCGCTAACAGAATTCATCCGCATAAGGGGATCCAGCAGATCGCGCCGACCTTGCGGCAATGCAATGCTCGACTACGCTTTCCGCAGGAGAGATACCAGACATGACCGACATCGCCTTCCTCGGCTGCGCGCACATTCACACCCCCGGTTTCGTGCGGATGCTGAGCAGCCGCCAAGACATCAAGGTGAAGACCTGCTGGGATCCGGACGTAAACCGGGCCACGCCGTATGCCCAACAGACCGGCGCCACCGTCGCAGGGTCGGCCGAGGCGCTGCTGGGGGATGACAGCATCAAGGGCGTGGTCATCTGCTCGGAAACGAACCGCCACGAGGAACTCGTCCGCCTGACCACGGCGGCTAAGAAGCACGTGTTCGTCGAGAAGCCGCTCGGCATGGCCGCCAAGGACGCCTACGCGATGGCGGCCGAGATCGAGAAGGCGGGCGTGCTGTTTCAGACCGGTTACTTCCAGCGCAGCGACCCGAGCCGACGGTTCATCAAATCGCTGCTTGAGAACGGCAGCCTCGGGCGGATCACCAAGGTGTGGGCCAGCAACGCCCACAGCGGGGCGATCGGCAACTGGTTCAAGAAGCGGCCGGACGCGATCCACGAAGATTGGAACTGGATGACGCAACCGTCGATCAGCGGCGTCGGCGCCTTCGGCGACCTCGGCACGCACGCGCTGGACATCCTGCTCTGGTGGCTCGGCGACGTCGAAAAGGCAACCGCCCAGATCGACAACGTCACCAACACCTACGGCTGCGACGAGAGCGGCCAGGGGCTGATGCGCTTTACCAACGGCGCGACGGCGGCCCTCTCTGCAGGCTGGGTGGACCAGGTCGACCCGGTGCAGTACCTCGTCAGTGGTACGGAAGGGCACGCCGCGATCATCAAGGGGCAGCTGTTCGTGACCAGCAAGAAGCAACCGACCTTCGACGGCACCGCCGCCGTCCGCACGGCCGAGCTGCCGGAGAAGGCGGGGCACGCGTTCGAGCTGTTCCTCGACGCCATCAGCGGCAAGACACCGGCCGTCCCGCTGGTGACCGCCCGCGAAGCCGCGTACCGCTCGGCCGTCATGGAAGCGATGTACGCCGGGGCGAAGAACGATACCTGGGTGAAGCCGGCCAAGGCCTAGATTTTTTGGCCGACAGGCCGGCTCGGCGGCGGTAGCATTTCCGAGAGCGTCGGACACCCTTGCTGACGCACATCTGGTCCCTCTCCCTGGGGAGAGGTTAGGTGAGGGGATGCAAAGTCTAACGACCTCCGAGCGTCCGATGACGCTCCGGAGTTGATCAACCCGATATCCCCTCACCCCAACCCTCTCCCCACGGGAGAGGGAGTAGGACCTCGTCGCTTCGCGACATCGGTTAAAGCTCTTTGACAACCCGCACCTCCCGAGACCCGCGCCCGTGGTCACGGGCCTTGGAAGAGGGATCCGACGCGAAAACCTGATTTGAAAAAACAAACCCAATTTGACGCGCAAGTGGTGGTGAAAACGGGACTTCCAATTTCACGGAGTGTCAAAAATCCCCAATAGAAAAGGGCGTCTTCCGCAGAAGACGCCCCTCCAATCTCGACTCGATGGAATTCCTTACGCCTCGTCCTGATACGCGTAGTACGTCTTGATGTTCCGGGCGTAATACCCGCCACCCCAGGTCTGCACGCCGTTGAGGACGACGCCCAGGTGCTCGGCCTTGATGTGCCGGAGGGTTTCGCGGACGCGGGTGAGCATGCCGCGGGTGTTCTTGCGGGCGCGGACGACGGTGATCACGCCGTCGCACCGCGGGGCCAAGGCGACCGCTTCGCTGACCACCAGCAGCGGGCCGGCGTCGAAGATCACGTGGTCGTATTCTTCCAGCGCCCGGTCGATAAAGTCGCTGAACAGCTGGCTTTCCAGCATTTCGGTCGGGTTGGCGGCGCGGGGGCCGTTGGGGAGGATTTCGAGGTTGGGGATTTCGGTCTTCTTGACGGCGGTCTCGAGCTTGCCGACGGCGTCGAGGACCGTGGAGAAGCCGGCGTCGTTGCTCACGCCGTAGAGCGTGTGCAGGGCGGGCCGCTTGAAGTTGGCATCGACCAGCAAAATGCGGCGGCCGTTCAACGCCAGGCCGGTCGCCAGGTTGCAGGCGATCATCGTCTTGCCGTCGCCGGGGCCGGCGCTGGTGACGACGAACGTGCGGGTGGTATCGAGCGAGGCCGTGTGCTGCAGGCGCGTCCGCACCTGGCGGAACTGCTCGGCGATCATGCTCGCCGGCGCCTGGCTGATCACCGTGTGCATCGGCACGCCGGCGGCCTTGGGGTCGTCGCTTTCGATCGCGATCATGCCCAGCAGGTTGATCGGCCCGACACGGGTGATGTCACGCGGCGAGCGGACTGCGGTGTTGGACAGCTCACGCAGGAACGCAATGCCGACGCTCAGGCCCAGGCCCAGCAGGAAGGCGACCGGCAAGTAGACCTTCAGGCTCGGCGAGGAGAGGGTATCGGGCAGCGTAGGCATGCTCGACCAGCTCACCGACGCCACCTGCTGCCGAAGGGCGTTCTGCAGGACGGCGACGCGCTCGGTCATCTGGCGTTCGAGTTCTTTGTAGCCGTCGTACTCGTCCTTCAGGCTGAGGTAATCGGCGATGTTGGCGGAGATTTCACCCAGTTCATTGCGAAGGGAATCGATCTGGCTGTCGATGCTGGCGGCGGCGGCCTTGGCCGAGGCGAATTCGGCCTTGGCGCGATCGAGCACCATGCTGCGGGCGATGGCCCGGGTGCTGCTGTTGGCCTGCTGGAGCTTCTTGCGGGCCACGTCGCGCTGGCTGATCAGGTCGTCGACGAAGTGCGACTTGGCGCCGTAGCTGGCGGTCTGGGCTTCGATGCGGACGTCGAGGTCATCGACCATCGCCTGCAGCCGCTGCACGCTCGGGTCGCTCTTGACGGCCAATTCGACTTCGGTCGGATCGGTGCCGGCATTGAGCTGCTGCTGCAACGATTCGAGCATCGACTGGGCGTCGGTGGCCTTCATCCGGGCCGTCGCCTGCTGCGACACGAGCTGGCTGACCTGCAGTTCCTTGATGTTCAGCCGGTTCATCGACGCCGGCGAACTGCCGCTGCCGACCCGGTTGATAATGTCGTTCATCGCGGCCTTGGTCTGGGCCTCGAGCTTGATGTACCGGTCCTTCCACTGCGTGGCGGTGTTCAGTTCCTGGTTGGTGCGGTCGAACGTCTGCTGCTGCTGGTTTTCGATGTGCTGCCCGACGATTTCCTGCACGATATCGCGCGAATCGGTCGGCGAGGCACTGTCCATCGAAACCTGCACGAGCTTGCTGTCGGGAATCAGCGTCGCGCGGAAGTTGCTGGACAGGTCGTCCTTGGCCAGCTTCACCGGGCTTGAGGCGGCGTCGGTGCTGTTCTTGGAACGGGCGACGAAATTACGGAACCAAGTGGTCTCGCGGATTTTGCTGCTCTTTTGCAGCACGTCGTCCCACAACGCTTCGGACATCAGCATCGTGGATTGCGTGCGCTGTTCGATCGGAAGATTGAAGTCGCTATTCGCGTCGGCCTGGTCGATGCTGTTGGAATTGACGGGGTTGATGCGAACGGGCTTGTTGACCAGCACGAAGGCAACCGAGCGCCATTTCGGGCTCGTCTGCTTGACGTAAAGGTAAAGGACAAAGCCCAGGACCAAGGCCACCACGGTGGAGCCGAGAATCCACCAGATATTGCCCCGGATGACGCGCCAGGCATCTGCACCGGTGAGGGCGCCAGCCTGCTGCGGGGCGTGCGGGCCATGCACGGGAGCGAGATGGGAGGCCGGCTGCTGCGGCTCCCTGGGCAGGCGGATCGCAGTGGTCGAAGGTAACGTCGTCATCAAAGGCTCCTGCGAACGTGGGCCGGGAATCGAAAGGAACTGAGGAAATCGACTCCCGCACCGCCGAAAACCGGGTCGGCGGCGAAAACGGCTGCCCGGGATCAATCTACCCTAAGAACAAGGACGGGGGGAAATCATTTTCAGCTAAGTTCACGTGAAGAACGCCGGCTTTAGGCTCCTATACGGGTGCCGCCGCGCTGCGGATGGGGAGAAGGAATCCCACCTCACCCGGCCGTCGCTTTGGCGTTCCGCCGGCCGGCGATTTCTGCGGAAAGTTGCTCCACCTTCGGCGGCAAGGTCGGGTCGACCGGCTGCTTCCGCGTGCGGTACAGGTTCAAAATCCGCTTGCAATCCTCCAGGGCATTGGTGGCGCCGTCGACGTTGTTCGTCATCAGGTTCGCCTGCGCCAGGTGCAGGTAGACATCGGGGAACTGGGCGGTCTCGGCGGCGCGACGCAGGAGATCGAGGCCTTCGTCCATCCGCTTGTTCTTGATCAGCACCCAGCCGTGCGTGTCCCAGACGTACAAGGTCATCTCGTTCTGGCCGTAGGCGCTGGCCAGGTCGTACGCCTTCTGGCTGTACTTCAGGGCCTCTTCCGGCGTGCCGCCGCTTTCCGGTTGCGACAGGACGTCGGCAAGATTGTTCAAAACGAGGATGTCGTTCGGCGACTGCTTCAAAAGCTCCTCGAAGGCCGCCCGGGCCTTTTTCAGGTCGGGCGGGGTCGATTGCAGGTAGTAGGCGCCGAGCATCTGCAGACCCTGACGCAGCTGGTCGTCGCGCAGCTTGCTGCGGTCGGCCATCACCTGGTTGAGCTGGTTGAGCTCGGCCTGGCCGTTGCCGTCGGCCTGGTAGAGGCTGGCCAACAGCAGGCGGAAGGACACGTCCTTAGCAGCCAGCGGCTCGATCTTGTCGATGGCGGCCTTGGGCTTGAGTTCGTCGGCGATGGTGCGGGTGACGATCTCGATCGCCCGCTCGTTGCCCGCCGCCACGACGAGGTTGAAGGCCGCGTCGAGTTCATGCGTCGCTTCCGTTCGCTGATCCAGCCGCGACAGGGCCTGGCCGCGTAGCCGATACAGCCACCAGGCGCCGCGGTCCTGCTGCAGCACCGGATCGCTCTCCGTCAGCAGGTCGCGGTACGCCCGGGCACGCAGCAGCAGGTCGAAGTACCGCTGCTGCATGTCGGCATTGTTCGGCGACGTGGCCAGGGCCTGCTTCGCCAGGGGGATCGCCTTGTTCGAATCGTTGCGAGCCACCCACATGTTGGCCGCCAGCAGCAGCACGTCGGGGTCGTTGGCGAACTGCGGGTTCCCCTTGGCCTCGTTGAGCAGGTTCTCGACGCTGGTCCAGGCCGGCGGCTTCGAGGAGCCGTAGATGTCGGCCAGCCGCATGAGCACGGCCTTCGACGAGCTGTTGGCTTTCCAGGCACGCTGCAATTCCGAGATCGCGCCGTTGCGGTCCTGCTTGCGCATCAGCACGTCCGCCAGCGCCAGCCGCGCTTCGACGTTGCCCGGCGAAAGGTCGCGTGTTTTGACCAGGTCGTTGCGGGCGCCGTCCAGATCGGGCGGCGACGAATTGAGCTTCACCTGCGCACGGTAGAACAGGGCGGCCGGGTCGTTCGGGCGCAGTTGGAAGACCTTGTTGAGGAACCCGTCGGCCTTATCGAGATGGTTGCTGCGCAGTTCGACGTACGCCGCCAGCAGATAAGTGTCGGCCGATTGATCGGTCGCCAGCGCTTCCTGGGTGGCGGTGCGGGCGGCATCGAGGTTGTTCGAGGCGATCAGCAGCTGAATCCGCTGCCGTTGCACTTCCGGGCTGTCGCGGCGCACGTCGAGCACGGCCAGGGCATCAGGGAGCCGTTGCAGCTGGGCGTATAGCCAACTGAGCTTCAGCACCGTGCTCACCGGGGCCGGCTTGGTGCGGGCGATCAGGTCGCGCAGCACCCGCTCGGCGTCATCGGCCTTGCCGGAACGCGAGTACTGCTCGGCCAGCATTTCGACGACCTGCGGGCTGTCCTTGTATTTCTCGGTCGCCACCAGCTTGGCGAAGACGTTCTCCGCGCCCGCTGCGTCGCCGAGCTTGCGTTTGTCCTCGGCCAGGGCGACGGGGAAGCGAAGGTCGTCGGGAAACTGTGTGGTGGCCTTTTCTAAAACGTCGATCGCCTTCTGCGTCGCCTCGCGAGCGCCGGCCTCGTCCTTGGCCATGGCCTTTTTCTGTGCGATCTGATCGAGGGCCGCGCCGAGCTGGCCCCAGGCCTGCGGGTTCTTCGGATCGGCATTGACGGCGTTTTGCAGCGCGGTGATGGCCTGCTGGGGATCGCCGTACTGCAGGTCGTAGCCAAGGTTCAGCTGACGCAGCCGCGGGTCTTCGGGCGCGATGCGGTTGGCCTGGTCGAGCCGGGCGCGGGCTTCGGTGATGCGGTTCAGGCCGAACATGCACTGCACCGAGCCAATGAGGGCATCGATGTTGGTCGGCTCTTTGTCGAGCGTGGCCGAGTATTGATCGGCCGCGCCGGCGATGTCGCCGGTCTGCTGGAGCAGCTGCGCGTACAGCAGCGAGGCATTGGCGATTTCGCGGAACTGCTGCGAAAGGTTGGCCGCATCATCGACGGCTGCCTTGAGCCCGGCCTCGCGTTTATCGGCCGCCGTTTCCGCGCTCGCTCGCGCGGCGGCGAGCTGGATCCGGCGAATCTGCCCGCCGGTCTGGTCGACGTTCAGTTCCGTCAGTTTCGGCAGCAGCCCTTCGGCATCGCTCCACTTGCCGCGGCTGAGCGCCAAACGGAACAGCGCCTCGTAGGCCCGAGGATCGGCGGGCTTTAGATCGGTCGCCTTCTTGTACGCCGCGATGGCGTCATCGAGCTTGCCTTGCTGCTGGGCGAAGTTCGCCGTCGCCAGGGCGTTTTCGAGCGGATCACTGATGGCGGCGATTCGTTCCTGGGCGGCCTTGAGCTGCTCTTCCGGTGTCTGCGCGGCGAGGGTGGCCTGGGCGTTTTTCACCCGCGCGTCGTCGGGTTTCACGCGCTTGATGGCGTCGATGGTAGCGACGGCTTCGTCGCGGTGGCCGCTTCGAACCTGAACGTCGGCCAGCACGACGGCGGCTTCGACGTCGCCGGGGTCGGCCTGCAGCATCAGCTTGGCGAGGCGCGTCACCTCGTCCAACTGCCCCAGCGCGCCGGCGGCCTGCAATTTCAGGACGCGCTGGTCGCGTGTCGTCTCGGGCATGTCCTTGTAGTGGTCGCGCAGCGCTTCCGACCGCAGCGTCAGCAGTCGCACGTTCATCCGCTCGATGACCGGGTTGTTCGGGATCACCTTCTTCAGGAATTCCACCTGCTGCTGCGCGTCGTTGAAATTACGCTCGCGGATCAACAGATCGGCCAGCGTCGCGCGGGCGATCAGGTTGTCGGGGCGGCGTTGCACCAGCTCGACCAGCTTCGGCCGGGCGCTGCCGGTCTGGCCGAGGCGCAGCTGCGCCTGGGCGTACTGCAGCAGCACGTCGTTGCGCATGTCCTGCTCGAGCGAGTAGGGCGAATCCGGGTTCAGCAGCTTCAGCGCCTGGTCGAGCGAGTTGATGGCGTCGGCGACGTGCCCCTTTTCCAATTCGATGCCGCCTTCGAGTCGCAGCAGGGCGGGCTTGAACGCGTTGGTGACTTCGGGAATCGATTGCAGGTCGTTGTATTGCTTCTCGACTTCCTTCAGCCGCTTCTCACGCTCGGCCGGGTCGGTGACGACTTCCATCGCGCCGAGCTTGATCGTGCAGAGGCGAACCTTCTCGATCATCTCGTTGATCGCCTGCTGGCGCGATTCGATTGCGTTCAGCGGATGCGTGGGCTTCCACTCCTTCTCCAGCACCGCGGCCGCCTCGTCGCGGCGGGCCGGCTGGCGGTCCAGGAAGTCGGCCAGCATGATGCGCGGCTGGCGGTCGTCGGGCAGTTCGGTCAGCAGCTTGCGATAGCCTTCCTCGGCTTCCTTGATGTTGATCAACTCACGGAGCCGCAGCCATCGCTGGCGGATCGAGAGGAAGGAATCACCGTTCTTCGGATCGGCGAACTGGTTGGCCTTGTCGAGCGACGCCCGCGCGGTCGTGTTGAATTCGGCCTGCTGTTGCGGCTTGAGATTCGGCGTCAGCACTGCCAGAGTGCCGTAGACGTTGAAGTGCGTCATCCACGCCGTCGCATCCTGCGGCGATTTGGCGACCGCGGCATCGACGATCTTGCGCGCCGCATCGAGCTCGGTCTGCGTCGTCTGGTCGTCGGCCTGCTGGGCGCTGCGCTGGGCGGCGACCAGGTGGAAGCGCACCAGCATCTGCATCGCCTCGGTGTCGGCCGGGTTCTTCTCGTAAAGGGCCTGGGCGGCCTTGCGCTGGGTTTCGACCGTTTCAGGCAGCACTTCCAGGTTGCGCGAGTACGGCTCGAGCACCGCGGTGATCAGCGCCTTCTCCGCCTCGACGTCGCCCGGGCTGAGTTCGAGAATCCGCTGCGCCGTGTTGACCAGGTTGCGGACGGCCGTACTGTCGGAGGGCGCGCCGCGAACGTCGTTCAGCTGGAAGGCCATCACGCGATGCAGCACCGGCACCGAGCGCGGATCCGTCGCCAGCACACGTACCTGCATCTGGCGCAGCTCGCGGAAACGGTCGGGGTCGCCGCGGACGTTGTAATCGAGCGCGTCGAGCCATTCGATGCACAGCGGGATGTTGGTCTGGTTGCGATTAACCGCCTTGCCCAGGACCATGGCGGCCGTTTCGTAGTCGCCTTTCTGGACGGCTGCTTCACCTTCGGCCTTGAGCTTGGCGATGCTGGGCCGCATCAGTTTCGGCCCGAAATACAGGCCGGTGCCGCCGGCAACACCCAGGGCCGCGACGGCCGCGATGAACTTCGTATTCAGCTTCCTCGCCATTGCACTCCAGAACAGCCTGATGGGCTAGGATGGGTTGATCTTCTTCCAATCCGGCAGCACCCGTTCTACATCGGGCATGGCCGAGGTCAAAAAATCGGACATAACGCTCGCGGCCTCGGCAGGTTCGGCCAGGTCGGTGACCAGCTCAATTTTAGCGAAATACCCGCGACGGTCGAACAGGTTCTGCAGCCGCGTGCGGACGTTCAAGGGGTCTTGCTCGTACTGGCCGTCAACCTGGAAGAAGTAGCTCACCTGCCGCGGGCGCGAATGGCGGCTGTCGATCTGGTCGACGAAGTTGATCAGGCGAACCTGCGTATTCCGATTCTCCGCCTTCCCGCGCGGCAGGATCGGCCAGGTGACGATGTCATACGTCGAGGGCTTGAACCCGTCGGCGGCGTAGCAGCGGTCGGGGATGTGCGGCACGGTATCGACGCTGCCGGTGTAATAGGTGACGGCGAACTTCACCAGGGCATGCGGATCAACGGCCTTAAGATCTTCGCGCATCTTCTCGCGCGCTTCGGGCGTGGCCTTCAGGAACGCGTCGCGATCTTTCTGCGAAAGATGGCGGGTGTCGAGGTAATCGCGGAAAACGTATTCGGTGGCGCCGAGTTCGTGCTCGAAATCCGGGCTCATCGCGCGATCGACCGAAATCTGCACCCACGGGCCGAGTTCACTCTTGATGGTCTTCAGCGGCTGGGCCGGGTCGACCGGGAGCTTGCGGAAGGTGAGCTTCATCTTCGCCGCGGTGCCATTCAGGCCCAGCGCGGCGATGAGCAGGATCAACGTCACGACGACGAACGGGGCCCAGCTGCGCGGCCGCGGCGACGAAGGAATGGGGGCAGGATGCTCGTTCACGCGGCACCTCCGGCGGCACGGCTTTCGGCAGCAGTTTCGGCCCGACTTCCGGCCCGACTTCCGGCCCCACTTCCGGCCCCACTTCCGGCCGTAGCGCCCTTGGTCGGCGGGGCGGCGGGGGTGGGGGCTTCCGATTCTTCGATCACAGAGTGATCTACGATCC
>Ga0070658_10000758_pt1 | contig 27701 bp, 20 predicted proteins | sample KBSC13metaG_FD_64664 | JGI IMG/M metagenome (GOLD analysis project Ga0070658, IMG submission 64664) | Corn rhizosphere microbial communities from Kellogg Biological Station, Michigan, USA - KBS C1-3 metaG | ecosystem: Host-associated > Plants > Roots > Rhizosphere > Soil ... | reverse complement strand
TATTCAACGCTTGTTGACAATTTATATGGAATGGAATGAGCGACCGCAGGACTTCCAATGGACTGAAAAGTCCGTCGAGAAAATCGTCTCCAAGTGTGAGCAAGTTGTTCTCAAAGCCGCAAGACTTCCTCGCCCTATATATGGGGACATGTGGTAAGGCATGGAAAAGATTTTAACCAGGTTCAAAGAACCAAGTGCTCACGGCATTTAGAGTATGTTATAGATTTCATGGTAACTAGATCCATTGATGTCTATGCGGGAAATGAATTTCCCGTTTTGTAGTCTTTCCAGAAAAAGTAGCCCACGTCCATTTGGTGTACAGCTTATAAAGATCTTCGTACTTTTCGATGTGTATATCTGGCGTTGGTTAGAGCCGTCCATCCTCATGACCCATAACTCGTTATCTTCTCGACCCCCTAGAAACGCAATTTGACTATTGTCGGGTGAGATGGAGGGCAGATTGCCATCAGCGATCTTGTGTTTATTAGTACCGTCAGGACGCATCTGCCAAATCTGGCTATACGGTCCTTGTCCATAGTTTCTAATCGTATAGTATACACTTCCGTCTTTGGGAGATATCACCGCATACTCGGCCGATACCGCAGAAAGTGCACTGGAAGGCTGGATCTCCGTACCCTCTGCTGACATCGTAAAAAGAAGATATTGACCAAAGCCCTTTCCCCAAGGCGTACGCCGGAACAAGATATGATCTCCGTTGGGTGTGAAAATTGGACTTTCGTCGTAATCTAACCCAAAGGTAAGTTGCCTTTGATTACTGCCATCAGCATTCATAATCCAGATATGTCCACAGTTCGATGTTTCGCGGGTAAATAGGATGGAACGCCCATCTGGTGAATAGCATGGATTGGCTTCATATTCCGGTTTTGAGGTCAGTTGTTGAATGTGGCTGCCATCCATGGCCATCGAATAGATGTCGCCATGCCCAGTACTAGGTGATGTAAAAACGACAGTTTTCCCATCAGGGGAAAGTGTAAAGGGAGATGGGGAGAGAACGGAGCCTTTTTCATAATGACCGGTGAATCGCAGCGGGAAGTCGTAAAGGAGGGAAAAGAAGAAACCTGCAAACGTGAAGAGCATCCCAATCGCTAGGATTAAGAGCCCCATTAGCTGGAACCTCCACATTCTGCTTTTGCGGGAAACTCTTTCAGATTGCCCGTTATTGCCTGTAGATTTTATACTCATAACACCTCCCGCACAGTACCATTCCATGCAGATCTGCCCCAACGATCATACCATCAAAGTATCCTGCATGTCGAACCGAGTCTCTGCTTGATTTAAGACGATACCTTAACCCCAATCCTCACCATTTGACGGGATAAGCTAGTGGGTCACTTGTCACGTGACCGCATGAATCTTTTGTGCTCGTTGGCCTGACTGCCATGTGCGTCGGATCGATCGGCGAGTGTAAGCCCGAGAACCGCCCAAGGCGTGCCGTGCCCGGAAACGCTGACGACGCTCCCAGCGTTTCCCACCCCACGCAAAAGGCGTGGGATCGGCATTCCAACCGCGCGCCGTAGCCGACAGCCATTCCATGATCTCTTCGGCTGTCTTGGGGTGCTGACCGCAGAGGGCACGACGGACGATAATCCGCTGCACACTCTCCGCCATGTTCAGCCAACTTCCGCCCAAAGGCGTATATAAAGGAACGATGCCCGCAGAAAGCATCCAACGGACCATCTCGGGAGTGGAATGCCCCGCAAGATGGTCCCACACCACAATCAAACGGACCAACGGCCAATCGAAGTCCGGATCGGCTTCTTCGTCAAAGCCCCAATCGCGGAAATGACGACCCCATTGGCACTCGGCATCTTCCGGCAGGGACGGAAGTTGCGCAAGGATCTGAGACAACTGCTCTTTCAGCCACGGATGCAGGATGGCATTGGTCGCTTGTCCGACGGTGCCTACCCTTACCTGTCCGCTCGCCGGATGAAAGAGGGTCAACATTTTGGCGGTTCCCCCGCGAATATATTCGTGAGGCTGATGACCCGGATCGCCTTCGGGCTGCCAACTCTTCCCTGGTTGCGGAATGGCTTGATAGGGTCCGGCCTCGTCTTCACACCAGGTAGGAATGCCTGCCTCCTCGCCTAGAGTGTACGCCTGCTCGATCGCCCCCTTTTTGGGGCGGCGTTGGGATCGGTGACTTTCACCACTCCCTCCTTGCGTTTGCGCTCGACCGTACCGGTGTCGCACCAGGTGCGATCTTGCTGCCAACTGTAGCCTGCCTGGTGCAGAACCTGCAAAATGACATAGGTGCTGACATGGGGCAAACCATCCTCTGCGTTTCGGAGCGCGCGTTGTAAGGTCGTCAAGGACCAGGTGGCCGTCTGATCTTTCTCGCGATCCGGTGTACGAGCGAACTCTCGGAGGATGCGTTCTTGCTCTTTTGGGCCATATTCAATGGCAGGACCGCCGCCATGATGGCCATAAATGGCGGACATGCCTTCCTGGTTAAAACGCAGGACTAACTCTGCGACCGCTTGGTAGCGATGGCGTCCCGCTTCGGAAGCGGCGTGGGTAAAATCGGCTCCGTCGGCGACGGCCAGGATCTCCTTGGCACGTACGAGTTGGTCGGCAGGAGCGCTACGTGAGTGAGCGAGTGCTTCGATTTGAGTACGTTCGTCTGGTGTCAGCGGACGCAAAGGATACTTGGGCGGTCGAGACATATGCGTTTCCTTTCTTCGGGGTCGAGCCAGCGGATTTACGAAAGAATACGCCTTCCCGGACGATATGTATCAAGAGCGAACGAAGAAGCATCTCAGGTGTTTATCGGGTCACGTGACAAGTGACCCACTAGTTGATGGAAAAACGATGCAAGCTCACCCTGCTAGACTCGTAATTATGGCATGATTGCGGTCGAGAAGACTTGTAGTCTAACGCGAGGTTAGTTACCATGTGGCACAGTCCTGTAGTAATCCGATCTTGTGCCTGAGTTCCCTGGGGAGGAGAATAGGGCAGTTGTCTGGAAAATAGAGGGAACCGTTTCCCGATTCCAGCAAGGACTGCCCTATTTTGGACGAGGCTTACTCTCCACTTCAACTCCTGCTTTTTGGAACGCCGGACGTGCGTGTGGACGGCGTGTCGGTTCAGCGCGCCCTCTCCCATAAAGGCGTCCTCCTGCTTGCCTTCCTCGCCCTCACCTCCGGTCGTCCGGTATCCACCTCCGTCATCGCTGACGCTGTTTTTCCCGACAGTCAGTCCGAAGATCCGCACGAAGTCATCAAGAAGATCGTTCAGCAGGTGCGCCGTGCGCTGCGGGAAGAGGCGTACCGGCTGAGCACTCCCGCTCCCCGAATGCTGGCGCTCGATCTGGAAGGAGCCCTCTGCGACTGGGCAGTCTTCCATACTATGTGCCGAGAGAGCCGCCCGGAATCGCTGCGGCATGCCATCGCCCTCCATTCCCGCCCCTTTGTGGAGACGGAGATCTATGGCTGGATCGGGGCCGAGCAGGCGCGCTGCCTTCGACTGCGGCAGGAGGCATTGGAAAAACTCTTTCGGCTGGCCCTGGAGAGTGCCGATCTGGCGAGCGCCGCGCAGTGTCTCTCCGAGCAGTTGCTCTTCGACTCCTCCTTCATCACCTTAAAGGAAGCGCTCTGGCGCGAACTCTACGCTCTGCTGCTGCAACGGCAGGAGTTTAGCCTTTTTCATTTCCACTATCTTCAGTTGAGAGCCTTCCTCGACCGCACGGCCGGACGGGAACCGGAGCCGGAGACGCAGGCGCTCTACCAGAAGATCCCCAAAGCGGTGCTGATCCAGATCTTAAAGGCGAAAGAGCGTCCTAGAAAGAGCGTCCTGCCCGATACCGCCCGGCTGCCGAACTTTCCCTTCGCTCTGTTGGGACGTGAAGAGCAGAAACGGGAGTTAAAAGCCGCCTTCACACACTCTCGGCTCTGGACGGTGATAGGCACAGGAGGTGTCGGCAAAACGCGATTCACCGTGGAGGCAGGGCAGGAGATCGCCACCGATCTCAAGCTGGATGTCGGTTTCATCGATCTGGTCCCTGCGTCTCCGGAGACGGTGCTGCAGATCGTCAGCGCCACGCTTGGGATCAAGGAGCGATTCGGGGTTCCCCTGACGCTCTCACTCCAGGAGTATCTCATTCTCAAAAACGTACTCTTGATCCTGGATAACTGCGAGCATGTCATCGAAGCGGTGGCGGAGTTGAGCGCTGAACTGCTGAAAGGCTGCCCGAACCTCCATCTGCTCTGCACGAGCCGGGAGACGCTGCGTGTCGATGGCGAACGCGTTTTCCTGCTCCCACCGCTTGCGGTGCCGACCCTCTCGATTCCCGAGGGTTCTGTGATCGCTCCCGACAGGCTTCAGGCCTGTTTGGAATCCGATGCGGTGCGGCTCTTTTGTGAGCGTGCCTCTGCGGTCATCTCGAATTTTGCCTTCACTCCTCAAAACGCCCCCTGGTCCTCGAACTCTGCCGCCTGACAGACGGGCTTCCGCTCGGAATCGAGATGGTGGCGTCTCAGGTTTCCTCCGCGCCGTTAGAACGCATCGTGGCGGATCTCACCGACTGTATTCTCACCTTGAAGCACCGCAAACGCGGGATCTCTGCGCGCCATCGGACGCTCACCGCCACTCTGGATTGGAGCTACCACATGCTCAGTACGGCGGAACAGAGCCTCCTGCGCCGCCTCTCGGTCTTCTCCGGAGGCTGGACACTGGAGGCCGCAGAGCCTATCTGTTCCGGGGAAGCGCTCGCGGTCCAGGAGATCTCCCCGTTGCTCTCCAGTCTGGCCTCGAAATCGCTGCTCATCGTCGTCTCCTCCGACCCGGACAGGCTGCGCTTCTCGTTTCTGGAGACCATACGTACCTATGCCGGAGAGCAGTTGCGGCTGGCTTCGGAAAGGAGACGGTTTCAGGTTCGCCATCGAGACTATTTTGTCGCACTGGCGGAAGAGGCGGACGAAAAACTGAGCGGGAAACTTCAGAAAGAGGCGCTGGAACAGTTGGATGGTGAGTATGAGAATCTGCGTTCCGCGCTCCGGATCAGCCTGGAGACAGAGATCGCCTCCGGACTGCGATTAGGCTACGCCCTGACCCGGTATTGGGAGATCCGCGGCTCCTTTCGCGAAGGGCAGAAATGGGTTGAGGCTTTATTGGCACAGACTGAGGCGACGGACAGAACCCGCCTGCGGGCGCGCGTGCTGGATGCCGCCGGATGGTTTGCGCACATTCAGGGGGACGCCCAACAGGCAGGCGCACTTCTCGAAGAGAGCCTGGAGATCTTTAGGCACCTGGGGGAACACAGAGACGCCTCCATTACCTTGATCAAGTTGGGATTTGCGGCGCAGAATCGAGGGGAACTCACGACGGCGAGGGCGCGCTTCGAGGAGAGTCTGGCCCTGCGTAGAGAACTGGGAGACTCGCGTCTGCTCGCGATCGCCCTGCTCAACCTGGCATACGTGTTGGTCGATCTTTCCGAACTCGCAGCGGCGAGTCCGCTCCTGGAGGAGGCACTGATACGGTCCCGAGAGGTGGGAGACCGGCGTTTCGAGGCGAGTTGTCTGCATGCCCTGGGAAACCTGGCCTATTTTCATTCGGACTTTCCGCGTGCTTACTCTCTTGTCGCAGCCGGTCTGGCTATATTTCGAGAGTTAGGAGACAGATACCTGATACGGTATTCCCTCTATCATCTTGGCCGAACCGCGCAGGACCTGGAAGATTTCGAACGCTCCTCTGCCTGTTTTAAGGAGTGTCTGGTGTTGAATCAGGAGGTGAAAATGACTCTCCATACGATTTCCTGCCTGGAAGCGCTGGCGGATCTGGCTGCAAAAAATCGCCATTGGGATCGCGCCATCCGTTTATGGGGAGCCGCCGCGACGATGTCGAGCGTGATGCCATCCGATGCGGCCTCCGCAACATCCACGTTGGAGGGGCAACAGGGAAAGGCGCTGCATATTCGACTGGTGGCCACAGCGAAAGAGGCTTTGGGCCAGGAGGCGTACGAAAAGCTGCTCGCCGAAGGCAGATCGCTTTCCGAAGATGAGGCGGTCGAACTTGCCCTTGGATCAAAAGCATTGTAAACTCCCCCGTTTTTCTCCTTTACACAAAACAGACCCCTTTTCTTCCCGGTTTCCCTCCCTGCTGCCGCGTTACACTAAACCCAGAGTCAGGCACATATCCGTCGTATCCCCTGGTGTGGAGTACGCCTCAGACCTGGCCCCACCCTAGGCGGTTCGCCCTGGGAATAGCGCAGACAGGAGATATTTTGATGCTTACCAGATTCCATCGTATCCTCACTCTTTTGGTCATCACAATGATGGCGTATGCCGCGATGCCTGCAAAGGCGCAGTCCGACCTGTACATTGTCAACTTCTTTGGGAACAAAGTGACACGGCATGATGGGGCGACCGGCGCGCTCCTCAACACCATCTCCATTACCGAGCCGACGGGCGCCGAAATAGGGCCGGATGGGTTCCTCTACACCGTCGGTTACGATGGCACGATTCGCCGGTTGAATCCCACGACCGGCGCCCTGTTGGCGACGATCGCGACTAATGTCGCGACTTTCCCGGACGATCTGCATTTCGGCCCGGACGGCAACATCTATATCGCCTGCGAACTGGGGCAGGGTATCTTGCGCTTTGACCGGAACGGCGCTCCGGCCCCGGCGCCCGGCAAATCGGGAGCCGTCTTTTTCGCCACCTCGGAGCGTCTGACATCCTCGACCTTCGGCCCGGATGGGGCGCTCTATGCCACCGACTACGGTGCGAACCTTGTGTTCCGAATCAATCCGACCAATGGAGGCGCCACCACCTTCACCGCCAACCATATGGACGGACCGCTTGACCTCCGTTTCGGTGCGGACGGCAATCTGTACGTGGCCAATCGCAATACGAACAACATCAGCCGCTTCAATGGTGTCACCGGCCAATTTATCGATGTGTTCGTGTCGGGCAGCGGTCTGAACAAGACGGACAGTTTCGATTTCGGGCCGGACGGCAACCTGTACGTTGCCAGCCGCAACAATAACACGGTGCTGCTCTTCAGCGGCATTTCGGGGACCTTCATCAGCACATTTATCTCCAGTGGCCTCGCCGACCCGTACCGCGTGCGATTCTCCCGAACTGCGGCGTCCGGCCCGGTATCGATTGCAAACATCACTCCCAACAGCGCGGCGGTCAACAGCCCGGATTTCCCAACGACGATCAACGGAGCCGGCTTCTCCGCGAACTCCGTGGTTCGGTTCAACAATACGCAGGTTCCCTTTATCTCCGCCTCCGCAACCGCGATCAAACTCAAAGTCCCTGCCGCTCTCCTGACGTCCCAGCGCACCTACAACGTCACGGTCTCCACCTTCGGCAAGACCTCCAATGCCGTCGCCTTTCGCGTCACCGCAACCGATCTCAACAAGCCTGCGCCGCACCTGCAAATCGTCGGTTATGTCCGCACGGGGATCGACCCGGACACGGGGGATCGGTACGCCGTCCTGCTGCTGGGAAATACCGGCGGCTCGGACATCACCAACATCAATTTCTCGGATGTGCGTTTCTACTACGACGACACCCACTACTTCAGTCCGACCAGTATCTCTCTGGAGGCAGGGGCGATCCCGGCAGGAACCTTCTCGGATACACCGCCCGGAGCGTTCCTTCAGGTGCGTTTCGCGATTCCCTTTTCGGCTCCTCTGAACCGAGGCACCGCGGTCATCTCAATCCAAGGAACGAGCACGCAAGGCGCTTTTAACGCCGGCTCACGCTACCTGATCTTCCTGTAGGCGTCACGCCCACCCTTCCGAATGGAGAAAGAACGATGTTGAAATCCACCGCCTTGCGCCTGTCGTGGCTGATCGCCGTCGCGATCGCACTCGTCTCCCCCAGGGCGCATGCACAGACCATCCCGTTTCTGGATATGGCCGTATCACCAGCGTCGCAAACGGCCGCGCCGGGAGACAGCCCTTTCTGGGACATCACTCTGACCAACAACAACACGGATCCCGCTTATCTGATTTTCCAGGGATTTAACGATGGACTGGGAGCGGTTCCGGACGTCTCGGTTCCGCCCTATAACTTCTCGCCTTTCGGCCAGCAGGTTACGATCGCGCCGGGCGATAGCCTCAACATTGCCCATATGTTCCAGACCATCATCGCACCTTCGGCGGCCGACGCCTCCTACACCAGCACCGCCGAAGTCACGTACGATCTGTATGACGGCAGTGCGTTCACGACACCGCTGCTCACCGATGTCACTGCGGATGGAGACTGGACGCTCACCATTCACCCGAATGGCCCCGCAGCCACCCCCGAACCCGGTAACGTCGCCCTCCTCGTCGGCATATGTATCAGCGGCGCCGGCATCGTGGCTCGACGTCGCAAAAAGGCCCGCAAGCCCGCCTGAGCGCCATCGGACTTCCTCTTTCGGTTTCAGGATCCGCCGTAAACGATCCCGCAAACCGGAGTGAGTTCCAGGGAAGGTTGCATCCTGGACATCAAACAGCCGCAGATACCACCGGTAAGGGTCTCTGCGGCTGTTTGTTCCCTACGAGACATCTTCTTCGAGGGCTGCGAGCAGCGCGTCCAGTTCATAACTCCCCTCGTAGCGAGCGCCATTGATGTAGAAGGTAGGGGTGCCATTGACGCCGCTACGAATCCCGCTCAGGAAATCCTCCCGTACGCGCCCCTCCGCCGTATGCGCATGCAGTTCCTGGCTGAACTGCACGCCGTTCAGCCCGATCGCCTCTGCGTACTCCCGCAGAGATTCGTCACCGAGCGCACGCTGATTCTCGAAGAGCCTATCGTGCATCTGCCAGAATTTACCCTGTCTGCCTGCGACTTCCGCCGCCTCCGCGGCGTGCTGTGCATGGGGATGCATCTGCGTCAGCGGAAAATTCCGGAAGACGAAGCGCAGGCGGCCGCCCAGGCGTTGCTCTAGTTGCTTGACAATCGCATAGGCCTGTCCGCAGGAGGGACATTCGTAGTCACCGTACTCGACGAGCGTGACGGGGGCGTTCGCCGGGCCCTGCGCGTGATCCCGTTCGCCGACGGGCAGTGTGAGATGGACGCTGTCGGTACTACTCATGGCTGTACAGCCTCCATGGCGGCGACGACGGCGGCCAGTTGCTCCGGGGAAGGCGCACAGACCACACCCTCCGAGGCGCAGAAGTCGGCATCTGCCTCCGCCGGTCGGCGAGCCGGCAGCGACTCCAGCGCGGTCAAAATACCGTCCGCGCCCGGATTGACGGTGATCGGAGAGACATCGCTCCAGCGAATGATGCCATCCTGGTCAATGACGAAGATTGCGCGTTCGGCGATACCCTCCTGCTGCCGATAGACGCCGTAACACTGCGCGACGGCGCCTTTCGGCTCGAAATCGGCAAGCAGCGGAAAGTGCAGATGGCGATCTCCGGCGAAGGCGGCGTGACACCAGACGCCGTCTACCGAGATCCCGAGCAGAGTGGCCTCATGCCGCTCGAACTCCGGCAACACCTCGTTGTACAGGGCGATCTGGTCTCCGCAGACCGGACTCCAGTCGGCCGGATAGAATGCCAGAATCACAGGGCGTCCACGCAATCCCGAAAGTGAAATCGACTGATCGGGCGTACAGGGCAGCGTGAACTCAGGCGCGACATCGCCTGCGGATAACGCCATCGTGGGCATTCCCGCCGGTGCGGAGTCGTTCAGGTCGATGGTGATCATAAGTTGTTCCTCCTCAGTGGTAGTCCTCATCCGGAACAGGTTCGGCGCTGCACCGCATATTGCGCGGCCCGAACAGCGAAGTTATTTCTGAACGACGACATTTTCGGAGCCATTAACGCGCAAGTTATGGGGATAGTTCCGGCTGGCGCGCCCGGCGCCTGAGGAACAGCCTGAGGGAGTGTCCGTAGTCCCCGAAAGAATTCCAAACTCATGTGCTTTGGGATATAATATCCCGTGCCCTCCTGGATGGCGATTGCGCCATCGTTGGACGTCGAGGCTCTTGTGCCGCGCGTGCATTTCGTAACGTTCTCATCAGGCGTGGATAACGTTCTCGCCCAGGTCTCCTCTCTATAGGACCTCTGCTGCCCTGCGTTGCCCGGAATAGAAGGAGCCGCCATGATTGCGACCGCACAAGAACCCACGTCCGCCCCTCTTTCTATTCAGCTTTTTGGCCCGATGCAGGTTCTGGTACATGGGCGTCCCCTACCGCCGCTGCGCTCACGGAAAATCCTCCATGTGCTCGCCCTGCTCACGCTGCGACATGGTCGCCCCGTGGAACGCGAATGGCTGGCCGGGACACTCTGGCCGGACATGGACCAGAGCCAGTCCTTTGCGAACCTGCGCCCGGTGTTGAGCGCCCTGCGGGAAGCGCTGGGCGAGGAGGGCCAGCGCGTTCAATCCCCGAGTCGCCGCACGCTGCTTCTGGATCTGAACGCGAATGCCGCTGTGGACGTGATCGCGTTCGATGCAGCGGTAAAGGAGGGAAGTCTGTTGTCGCTGGAAGGTGCAGTACGCCTCTACCGGGGACCGCTGTTGGAGGGCTGCACGGAGGAGTGGATCGTCCAGGATCGGGCGGTGCGAGAACAGGAGTGCGTTCGCGCGTTGGAGGCTCTGGCGATGGCCGCACTGCATGCCGGGAACCCTCTACTGGCAGCGGGCTACTGGCGACAGGCGGTGAGTCTGGATCCGTTGTGGGAAACGGCGCGGCGCGGACTGATGGAGGCTCTTGCGGAGAGCGGCGACAGCAATGCGGCGCTCCAGGTCTACCGGGAGTTCACCGGCGCACTCCAGACAGGCGATCCCCACGCCTTTCCGGACGAGGAGACGACCCGTCTCTACCATCGGTTGCGGGAACAGGTACGCCGGAGAGCGAGCGGTTTCGTGAATCCGACGGACGGCACCATGACTCCTGCCCCGCGCGTTTTCGGCACACTGCCTCACGGTCTGAACGTACTGATCGGGAGGGAGGATGAGCGCCTTGAGATCGCAGCCCGACTGCGTCAGTTCCGATTGGTGACGTTGACCGGCCCCGGCGGCATCGGTAAGACCCGACTGGCTGTGCTGGTGGCAGGAGAGGTGGTTCGGGAGTACCCGGATGGCGTGTGGTTGATCGGCCTGGAGTCGCTCCCGGCGAGCATCGGGTATCGAGAAGAAGGCGAGCGAGCGGTCGTGCAGCAGATCGCCTCGACACTGGAGATCCAAGAGGAGGCGGGCCGCCCCCTGCTGCCCACCGTAACCCAGAGTTTGCAGCGCAAGCGCCTCCTGCTTGTGCTGGACAACTGCGAACACCTGAGTGAGTCGTGTGCGCGTGTGGTGTCGCATCTTCTACGCGAGTGTATTGGGGTACGGATACTTGCAACCAGTCGTGAAGCGCTGCGGGTCAGCAGTGAGGCGGTCTGGTCGGTGCCTCCGCTGAACACCCCCGTCCCCGAACACTTGCCATCCGGTAAAGCAGCACTGGCGCGCGTCATTATGGGCTATGATTCTGTACAGCTTTTCCTGGAGCGTGCGAGAGCCGTTCAGCGGACGTTCGACGTAACGAGCGACAACGCACACGCCGTGGCACTGCTCTGTGCCCGATTGGAGGGCATTCCGCTGGCTCTGGAACTGGCGGCAGCGCGCATCATGGTCCTGTCCCCCGCTCAGATCCTGACGCATCTGGATGCCCGGCCTCTGGATGCGCTGGCAGCGCGAGATCGAAGCGTTGCGGCACGGCATCGCACACTCCGCGCCACGCTGGAGTGGAGCTATAGCCTGCTCCCCTCGGAAGCGCAGACATTCCTGACCAGCATGGGGGCTTTTCGTGGCGGCTGGACTCTGGCAGCGGCTGAGGCGGTATGTCCCGGCGTCAACGCCGTCGAGATACTGACCGTGCTCCGTGATGCGAGCCTGGTGAATGCGGTCGAGCGTGAAGGGGGGCTTCACTTCTCTCTGTTGGAGACGGTCCGTCAGTTTGCACTTGAGTTGCTGGAACGGTCGGATCAGGAGGAGATGATCCGACGCCGACATGCTCTCTACTATGTAGAGTGGGTAAAGGAGAGGCGACAGGAGTATCGACAGTTCTACGTCTCTGTGGAGCGCGAGAACGCCAATGTCATTGCTGCTCTCACATGGGCGCTGGATGCGGGCCAGGAGGAGATCGTTCTGGGAATTTTCGACGACCTCGCGGCCTTTTGGGATCACACCAATCGAAACGGAGAGAGGCGCGCGTGGATGGAGACAGTCATGCGTCGATTGTTCACGGATTTGGTGGATCTTGGCGAGAGTGGAGAAGGGGTTCCCTCCGGGCCACTTTCCCAGCGCCGGGAGCAGTTTCTTTATACGCAGAAATGTCTTCTCTACTCGCTGGGAGACTGGGAGGCTGCTGCCGAATCCAGCCTCCGCATTTTCGAAGGCCACCTGCGTGCCGGAAATCCGGTCAGTGGACGGACAAGCCTGTTCAACGCGGGCGTCCAACTCATGTCGTCGGATCTGCCTCGCGCATTGGTGATTCTAGAGCAGTGCCTGCCGCTGGAGCGGGAGTACGGCAACGGCGCGCCAAACCCGGTTATCCTCTCCCAACTCGCATTCGTGAACCGTCTTGCCGGTCACCCGGAGGCGGCAGCGACCTTCCTGCTGGAGGCGCTGGAACTGTGTCGCGGGCAGGAAGAGAGCGATCCCCACGGCTACGCAAGAACCCTGTGGGTCGGTGGACGCGCGGCGCTGGCCGAGGGAGCTTTCGCACTGGCGCAACAACGTTTCGAGCTGTCAGCAGTTGTCGCCGAGCAGGTGTCGGATAACGGTCTCAGGGTGGACGCTCTCTGCGGCCTGGCCGCTCTGGCGCGGGCGACCGGAGATCGGGAATGGGAAGCCATCGTGCTCGCCAAAGCCATCGCTGCCGCAAAGCCGGAACCACGGTTAGCGTTGCGGCAAAGATTGCAGAAAGAGCGTGTGGAATCGCTCCTGGCGACAGAGGATATCCGAGGCGCGATAGCGCTGACTCGGGAAACCCTGCTTCTGTTGCGTGGAAATGCGCGATCTTCTCGCCTGTACGTCTATCCCCTTCTGTTGCTCTTCATCGAAGCGACGGTAACAAGCGCCTCCGCCCCGGATTGGGCGGAGCAGGGCGCCCGCCTGCTCGGCGCCACACACAGCGTCTCCACACGCCTGGGGCTGGTCGCACCGGATCGCGCGGAACAGGAGCGGGAGATGCGTCTACGAACGCTTCTCATCCCATCGCTAGGGCCGGATTACATGGCGCGTGCGCACGCTCTTGGCGCGGCGATGGATGATGAGAAAGCCCTGGATCTGACGATAGCGCTCGCCACCGCATGATTTCCTCCCTTCTCCTCTTCTTGCTTCATTCGCATCGCTCGCAGGCGAACGCTCCTAATCCGTGCCTATTTCCCTGTAATTCATCCCAGAAGCGGGTCCCCCGAAATCCGGATAGAGCCTTAAAAGAGATAGGGAGATAGGAATTCGGCCTCCTCATGGCGAACGGGACCGCATATCCCTCAGGAGTGTTCACCTCATGAAAATCACCGAAGTCCGTGTTATTGTCACCTGCCCGCTGCGCAACTATGTCGTTGTCAAGATCCTGACGGATGAGCCGGGGCTGTATGGCGTCGGGGATGCGACGCTGAACGGGCGGGAACTGGCAGTGGCGGCTGCCTTGCAGGAGCATATCGCGCCGCTGCTGATCGGGCGCGACCCGGACCGGATCGAAGATACCTGGCAGATGCTGTTTCGGGGCGCGTACTGGCGCGGCGGGCCGGTGCTGATGACGGCGCTGGCGGGCATCGACACCGCGCTCTGGGATATCAAGGGGAAGCGGGCAAACATGCCGGTCTACTCGCTGCTGGGCGGGAAGACGCGTGAGGGAGCGCTGGCCTATACGCATGCGGGGGGAGCGGATGCGATTGCGTGCGAAGACAGCGCGCGGCAGAAGATCGAGATGGGGTTCAAGGTGGTGCGGTGTCAGGTGGCGATACCGGGAAACCGGGGGACTTATGGCGCGGGAGGCGCGGCGGAGGCCACCTCCGCGACCTGGGGCAACACGGTCGGCGGCACGGTCTGGGGTGACGGCGGACCAATGCCCTTCGTGGAGACCTGGGAGCCGGGACCCTATCTGCGCACCATTCCCAAGCTGTTCGCACATCTGCGTGACAAACTCGGCGATGAGATCGAACTGTTCCACGATGTCCACGAGCGCCTGACGCCGATTCAGGCCGCGCGCCTCGCCCGAGAGTTGGAGCCGTACCACCTGTTCTTTCTGGAAGATCCCCTGCGCCCCGAGCACAAGGAGAGCTTCCGACTGATCCGGCAGCACTCTATCACACCCCTCGCGATGGGCGAACTGTTTCACACGAAGTGGGAGGCGCTGCCGCTCATCACGGAGCAGTTGATCGACTTCATCCGCTGCGACATCGGGCATATCGGAGGCATCACGGAGGCGCGCAAGATCGCCGCCATCGCGGAGCCTTACTATGTGCAGACCGCGTGGCACGGCCCCGGTGACATCGGCCCTTCTACCCACGCCGCCAACGTCCATCTCGATCTGACCTTGCCTAACTTCGGGGTGCAGGAGATGGTCTTCTGGCCGGAACAGGTGCAGGAGGTGATGCCCGGCGCGCCCACCTTCAAAGACGGCTATCTACACGTCACCGATGCGCCCGGCCTCGGCACCGACATCGACGAAGTCGCCGCCGCGAAATATCCCTACCAGCGCGCCTACCTGCCGATGTCCCGCCGCGCCGACGGCTCTGTCATGGACTGGTAGCAGGAAAACAGAAAAAGAGATGCAAATGCAGGACAGGAATACAGGAAGAAAGGAAGCCAGGAAAAAATGCAAAGAGAAGAGGTCAGGCAGGCAGGAGGAAGCCGCGGGCGATGAGGAGGCGGAGGCGATCGAGAAACATGGCCTGCGTCTCGGCATCGGGAGCCAGCGAATCGAGGAGATCGGCGGGACGTTGTCCCTCCCGGCACTGCGCAATAAACGCCGTGAGCGCCGGCGGGATCTCCTGTTCGTAGGCCAGCCCTTCGGCGAGGCGCAGATGGGTGGAATACAACGCCCATCCTTCGGATGCGGGAGCGAAACGCGTCTCCAGCAGGACGGAAGGTGAGATCTTAAGCGGTTGCTCCCAGAGCCTGCCCTCCTTCCCAGCCTCTAAAAGAAAATCGCGGGCGGCGAAGCCGCGATCGACGGCGTCGCCGCAGGACCCCAACATGCGCGCGGGGGCGTCGTCTGCCTGAAACCAGTTCGGACGGTCACTGGTTTTACGCAGGGTGATCAGTCCGGCGCTCACCGCCTCGATGCCCTGTTCGGCGTAGTAGTCCATCCAGGCATCGAACTGCGCGGCCGTGTGGCGGCGATCTCCGCCCTCCGTGTGTTCGATCCAGGTCATCGCGTAGACCGCCGCCTCGTGGGTTTCGCAGCGCATCACCCAGACGTCGCAGCCGCTTCCCGTCGCCCACTCCGCCAGACGCTCCCGCCAGTCCTGCCCTGCAAGATGCGCCCAGTTGCCCAGGATCTGGCAGTAGCCTCCTTCCGCCAGAAACGCAGGCGCCTCCCACACCAACTGCCGACAGATCTGATCGCCCGGCAGACCGCTGTCCCGGAAGATGTAGTGGGTAGAGGGAGAGATGACAAAGGGAGGGTTGGAGACGATCAGGTCGAAGGTCTGCCCCGCGACCGGCGCAAACAGATCGCCCTCCACGCAGGAGACCTGATCCAGCCCGTTCAGGGCGGCATTGAACGCCGTCATCGCGACCGCGCGGGGATTGCGGTCCGCCGCGACGACAGCGCTGCTGTGGGCTGCCGCCAGGAAAGCCTGATAACCGCAGCCCGTTCCCAGATCGAGGGTTCTGGTCTGCGTACCGGGTCGCCGAACCGTCAGATTCGCCAGCGTCCGGGAGCTGCTGCCGACACCCATCACATAGTCCGGCCGCATCTGCGCCCGATCCCGGGTGGCGAAATCGTAGATCAGTCGGGTTTCATCCTGCACCGGCAGCAGATGTACCGTCGCCCGGATCTGCCCGTCGCTGCGCTGAAGAAGCCTGGCCTCCTGCCACTGCTCCAGGGTCATGGGCAGGAGAGCGCGCCGAACCGCCGCCTCCTCTACCGCAAGCCCCAGCAGAAAGAGTCGTATCAGGATCTCCAGGGGGGAGTCGCCGCGGGTGCGCCAGCGCCAGAGATCCTGTCTGGCCTCGGAAGCGCCCTGGATATCCGGAACTTGCAGCAGCGCGCAGACTCCCGCATGGGTATATCCGGTCGCATCCAGCATATCCCGCATCCGCCGAAAATCGTCCCGATCTTCCCAGTCCGGCGCGCGCAGTGCCGTCTCCTCTCCAGGTCCTGATGACATCACGGTCTCCTCCTGTGTTAACGATCAGGCATTTTCCTACGTCTAAAAATGATTCTTCCGCATCAATCTGCTTGCGTGCTCCACCCTACTAATCGGTTGGAGGGAAATGCTGCAAACCGCCTGTGAACCGATTACCACGCAGGAATACGCGAAAGTCTTTCCGCCTCCCTATAAAATTAGAAGCGGCCGACATCGCTCCTCGGTGGATCGGTGAGGTAGCATTCGAGCCGCTTCGCGTTTTCCCCTGCATACAGGAGACTGTCCCATGAAGGATCCGGCAGAACCCCCTTTCGAGCCTACCACACTACGCCCATCCCGGCGTGCCCTGCTCAGCGCTCTGGCCGCGCTGACGGCGGCTCCGACCCTGTCGTCGGAAGCCTGGTCAAGCCCACACACGCCGCTCCATCGCGATCCTGAGGCCGCGGTCGCTCCGCTGCCCCGCCGTATGCATGCGGCGGCAGCCCTGCACAACGGTCTGATCCTGATGACCGGAGGCGTCTACGAAGGCACCCTCGCCGACACCCAACTCTTCCATGCCGCCACCGGACGCTGGTATCCCGCCGCCCCGATGAACACCCCGCGCGCCCAGCACGCCGCCGTGGCCCTGGGAGGCGGACGCGTTCTGGTGCTCGGCGGCTTCTATCAAGGCGCGCTCGCCGACGCTGAGATCTACTCCCATGCCACCGACTCCTGGTCGCCCGCCGCTCCCATGCAGATCCCACGCTACGATCACACCGCCGTGCTCCTGGGAGATGGCAGCGTGCTGATCTACGGAGGAGCCAATCAGGGAGTGCTGGACGCTCCCGAACTCTACACGCTCTCTCACAACGGCAGAGATTAGTCCTGGCGCGCGCGCTCTTTCCTGAAACAACAATCGGCACCGGCCCACGACGGCTCACTATCGCATCTTTCAATCGTATCGCTTGTTCTCAATGGAGGAACATTATGGCATTCGACGCTTTTCTTAAAATCGACGGCATTAAGGGAGAGTCAACAGACAAGGCGCACCCCGGCGAAATCGACATCGAATCCTTTAGTTGGGGAGTGAGTGCGCCTAACTCGGGCGGCAACGCCGGGGGCGGCGGGGGCGTAGGAAAGGTCGTCTTTTCGGACCTCACGATCGTGAAGATCGTGGATACCGCCTCTCCTGCGCTCTTCAAAACGGCGGCCTCGGGGAACTTCCTCCCCGCTGTCCAACTCACCTGCCGCAAAGCCGGGGAGAGACAACAGGAGTTTCTGACCGTGAAGATGACGGATGTCCTGATCTCTTCTTACAAGGAAGGCGGCAACCGACACGGCGGTGAGTTCCCGACCGAAGAGATCGCCTTCAGTTTCCACAAGATCGAGATGAACGTCAGCCGGTAAACAGACGGGCCTTTCGAAGAAAAATAGCCCACAACACTGTCTCACAGCAGCGTTGTGGGCCATCTCTTGTGTCTGGTAAGGCAGTGTGCTCTCACGGCGTGAAGTGAGGCGTGATGCCGAGATTGGTGAAGAGAAACGCGTAGATGTCCGCGGTCTCTTCCAGTTCTTTGGTCAAATTGCTGGAGCCGTGGCCGGAGTTGGTCTCGATGCGAATCAGCACCGGTCGGTCGTGGCTCGCTTTGGCCTGGAGCGTGGCGGCGTACTTGAAGGAGTGGGCCGGCACCACGCGATCGTCGTGGTCGGAGGTCGTCACCAGCACCGCCGGGTACTTGCCTCCATCGCGGATGTTGTGCAGCGGCGAGTAGCGCAGCAGATAGCGGAACTGCGTCTCGTCATCGCTGGAGCCGTAGTCCGCGACCCAGGCCGCCCCCGCGGTGAACTTCTGAAACCGCAGCATGTCCATGACGCCGACCTGCGGAATCGCCGCGCGAAACAGATCCGGGCGCTGATTGATGACCGCTCCCACCAACAGCCCTCCATTGGAGCCGCCCTGAATCGCCAGCTTCTCTGAGGACGTATATTTCTGCTTTATCAGCCACTCTGCCGCTGCGATGCAGTCGTCGAAGACATTCTGCTTGTGCAGGCGCGTGCCCGCCTGATGCCACCTCTCTCCATACTCGCCTCCGCCCCGCAGGTTGGCCTGCGCGTAGACCCCGCCCTGCTCCAGCCAGGCGATGAGCGTCGTGTTGAAATAGGGATTCAAGGTGATATTGAAGCCGCCGTAGCCGTAGAGCAGCGTCGGGTTCTTGCCGTCCCGCTTCAATCCCTTCTTGTAGGTCAAGAACATCGGAACGCGCGTGCCGTCCTTACTCTTGTAGAAGATCTCTTTCGACTCATAGTCGGCGGAGCGGAAACCGGGGATCTCCGGCGCGCGGAACAGGGTCGTCTTCCGGGTCGGAATGTCGTATTGATAGATCGTGGGCGGCGTGTTGAACGAGGAGAAGACATAGAACACCGAGATGTCCTGCTTCTCTCCTCGGAAGCCGCTCGCCGTTCCGGGGCCGGGCAGCGTGATCTCGTTCTCCAGCCTGCCCTGTCGGTCGTAGACCGCGGCATGCGTGGTGACATCCTTCAGCCAGGTGGAGATCAGTTTGCCGCCGACGGCGGAGAGGCTGTCTGCCGGCTCTTTGCGCTCCGGCAGAATCGTCTTCCAATCCTTTTCATCCGGGTGAAGCGGATCGTAGAGAACAAGCTTCTGGTTGGGCGCGTTGTGGTCGGTGGAGACCAGAAACTTGTCGCCTTCATTGTCCACAACTCCAAAACTGCTGTCAGTGATCTCTTTGACGATCGGGTGGAAGGTCTTCTCCGCCTTGCTCTCGTCCCGATAGTAGAGCGCATTCCCGTGTTTGGCGTTATCATGGATATAGAGAACGGCGAAGCGTTCGTCTTCGGTCGTACCCACGCTCAAAAAATAGGACGGATGCGCCGTATCTTCGTAGACCAGTTCGTCCTGCGCCTCCTCCGTTCCCAATTTATGGTAGTAGACCTTCTGATTCTCGTTTTTGGAGGTCAGTTGCGCCTCCACAGGCGGCGTGGGATAACGGCTATAGTAGAACCCGTCGCCGCGCCAGGATGCGCCGGAAAACTTCACCCAATGTATCGTGTCCGGCAGAATCCGATGCGTCGCGATCTCGATGACATGCAGTTCTTCCCAGTCGGAGCCGGGGATCGCGGTGCGGCCATAGACGGCATAGCGCCCATCTTTCGACAGATCGAAACTGCTCAGGCCGATCGTGCCGTCGGTAGAGAAAGTGTTGGGATCGATCAGGACTTCGGGCGTGCCGTCCAGCCCCTTCTGCACATAGAGCACGGACTGATTCTGCAAACCATCGTTCTTATAGAAAAAGACATTCCCATTCTTCTTGAACGGCGCAGAGTATTTCGGGTAGTTCTCCAGTTGCTTCAGCCGCGTGACCAGTTGATTTCGATACGGGATTTTGGCCAGATAGTCGAACGTCACCTTATTCTCCGCCTCCACCCAGGCTTTGGTAGCCGCGGAGTTATCATCTTCCAGCCAGCGGTACGGATCCGCAATCACGGTCCCGAAATAGGTGTCGGTATGTGGGATCTGCTGTGTCTGTGGATAGTCCCACCCCTGCGCTCGTGACGCAGATTGCGTCGAAAATGCGGCCAAGCCGACCAGCATAGACAGCAGAACAACCTGTTGAATGATATTAATGTGCATGATCTCTCCTCCGACTGTGCAACAACAAGCGCTTATAGATGAGCGACCACTTCCTTGAACCAAGGCAGATTGCGAACGCTATCGAGATCGGTATCGCTCTCGACATCCTCTCGCGAAGGCAATGCCTCGGAGGCCAGGGCTTTGAGAAACCATATCTTGCAACTTTGCGTGTCTCCCTGGCGTGCCTTCCAACAAGCCAGTCCGTAAAAAGCCTCCAGGTGTCCCATTCCCACGGCTCTGTAAAAGCAGGATCCAGCCTTCGTGAACGCCTGCTCCAACTCTGCTCCCTCTACCTCACGCGAGAGGCTCAGAAAGACATTTCCCAGGTTGAACAGGGCAGAAGGATAGTCCGGTTCCAATCTGAGCGCTGTCTCGTAACTTTCGATGGCTGCCAACAGCGCCTGCCGACATTCGCCTCCGCTCAGTTTTGCCGCCAAACGGGCCAGGAGAATTCCTCGATTGAACCAGGCGGAAAAATCGTCGGGATCAGATCGGAGTAACCTTTCGTACTGTTCGAGCCCTCGGCGATGGGTTGACAGTCGCTCCTCGCCGCTCATATCATCGCCTATCAGTATCAGGAGGTGGCCGAGATTGGAGAGAGTACCCAGACTATCCGGTTCTATTTTGAGCGCGGCTTCATAACGGGCTCTCGCCCGACGTTGTGCTGCCTGCCGCGCTTCTCCTTCCAGGTCCTCCGCGATTTGAGCAAAAACGGCTCCCAGATTATGAAGCGTGTCGGCATGATCGGGATTGAGTTGGAGAGCGGCTTCGTACTGTGCGACTGCCTGCTGTTGGAGGGTATGGCGCTCCGGTTCGCCTGAATCTTCCGCCATATTGACCAGGACATCCCCCAGACCATTCCGGGTTTCAGGATTGTCCGGTTGGAATCTAAGGGCAGTTTCGTAGTAGGCGATAGCTTGCCGTTGTGCTGTCCGGCGCGGTTCGCCGCTAAGGTCTTCCGCCATGCGCGCAAGCACGGTCCCAAGATTGTCGAATATGTCGGGGTCGTCGGGAGTAACCTTGAGCACCGCTTCGAAATAATCCATGGCTCTTTGATATAAGGCATGACGTTCCGCAGTATCCGGATCCTCTGCCATCTCCGTAGCCATATCGGTGAAGAGAAGCCCCAGATTTTTGAGGGTGACAACATCGTCCGGCATCATTTTGAGCGCTGCTTCGTAATGTGTAATCGCTTGCTGCTGGGCGGACCGGCGTTCCTGCCCTTTCCACTCCGCGGCGAATTCAAAGAAAACAAATCCCACCGTGGAGAGCATTTCAGGATCATTGGGAGTAAGTTTTAGGCCTGCTTCGCAATTCGCGATCATCTGTTGCTGTAGGGCATAGCGTTCCGTTCCGCTCAAATCGTTCGCCAGATAAAACAGGAGGCTGCCCCGTATTCTGTATATGTCCGCATTCTCCGGTTGCTGTTTGAGGGCGGCTTCAAAATGCGTCAATGCGTCCCGGTATGCCGTTCGCTTTTCCTCAGCGCTCAGGTCTTCTGCCAGCGCGACACCAAGCATCCCCAGGATATAATGCGTGTTCAGCTGATCCGGCGCAAGTTTCAGGGCCTTTTCAAATTCGCCCCTGGCCTTTTCCAGCACTGCTGTCTGCCCCGGACCAGCCTGCGTCTCATTCCGAATCACCTGACCACCCAGTTCCACATGCAACAGAGAGACCATCTCGCTGAGCTTTGGCTTTCCTTCCCCAGTTTGCTCCTCCCAGAGGCGATTCACCTCCTCAGGGTCCTCCGTCATCAACTGCTCCAGTCGCCCCACGACAGCCTCGGTAATCTCCTGGATCCGCTTTGGGTTGAATTGAGGGTTATCTTCGGAAGAATCGGTGTCGGATCCCATCGCTTTTGCCTCCTGAAACGACCTGCCTGCGCTCATGGGCCTCGTACCGTTTCGAATGCGTCAGTCTCATTTTCGTCATTACCCTTGTGTTCGCGAAGGACAGAGACGACTCCTGCCAGGAACGACAAACAAAAAAGCGCCCGCAGGCGACGCTGCCTGCGGGCGAATGGACGGTACGGATAGTATAATTTGGCCTCCATCCCGTCAACTGCCGCTAGGTGAACCAAGCGGCGTGTCATCCCCAGCGATACTGACGCAGGTAGAAATTTAGGCCGGCTGAATGGATGGAAGTCGACAGATTACCTCTGTTATTGAAGGCAGACGCCTACAATGGCAAGGGCATCTTCGACCAATGTCAGCGGCGCTGCTTCTACAAACCTCACCTGTCGTGCGTTGAAATCCACAGATTTCACCTGCTCCACCATCACCACGTTTCCTTGCCGACGGCCGGCCCAAAGCCTTCCTCAGTCGCCTTATAATCGGCGGGCATCCGCGCTATCATCTCAGCCAAATCGAATTTGGAGTGGCTCGGTTCCGCTTCGGCATCCGGCACGACGACATAGACAATGGCGCTTTCCGGCAAATGCACATCGCTCGCCAGCCGTACCTGCCCGTTCTCGACCACACCTCGAAAAGTTGCTACCGCCATAGAAACCTCCCGCCGTCGCCCCTGCCTCTCACCGAGGTCGGCACGGCACAATTACCACGAAGCACAGAGGGAAGCGCAAGCAGTTCGCGCTTCCTTCCATAAGAAACATGACGCGGGGACTGTCGCCTTCAGGCGACATAGGGAAGCGTCATCCGCTCCAGGCTTTGCCTCTCGGGGCAAATGCCGTCCACACCCTCGCGCGCTCCTTTTGTGTTCGTTGGTTGACAAACTCTCGCCCGGTGTGATGGAAATACCTCCAAAACAAAATATTTCTCTTAGCTTTCCGCTTTCTTCTGCGCTCGTTAGAGTAGAGAAGTGTCATGCAGATTACCGTTACCGTCAAACTGAAAACGTCGTCTGACACTGCCTCCGCTCTGGTGCAAACCCTGCGGCGGTGCAATGCTGCCTGCGACCGGATCAGTCAGGTGGCCTTCCAGAGCCGGATCTTCCGCAAGTACGACCTGCATGGTCAAGTCTACCACAGTATGCGGGCAGAAACAGAACTCGCTGCCGGACATGTGGTGTGTGCAATCGCCAAAGTCGCCAACGCTTACAAACTCGACACTCACACTCTTCGCACTTTCCAGCCTCTGGGAGCCATCGAACTCAACAAGGACACGATCACCTGGAAAGTCGAGGAACAGACCGTCACCCTCAACAGTGTTGAGGGAAGGGTGAAACTCCCTTTCCTCTGCTCCGCTGCTCACAAGAAACTGCTGCGAGGCAAGCGAGGACAGGCCGACCTGCTATTACGAGACGGACAGTTCTACCTCTGTGTGGCTGTTACGGTGACAGAAGCGGAACCCTTCACTCCCGAAGGCGTAATCGGTGTTGATCTCGGCATCGTCAACGTGGCCGCCGACAGCGAAGGCAACCGTTACACGGGTGAGTCCATCCGCAAGACCCGTAAGAAGTACCGCGCTCTGCGTCAGGAACTCCAGGCAAAGAAAACCCGCTCGGCCAGGAAGCGCATGGCAAAACGGCGTAAGAAAGAATCACGCTTTGTTCGAGACGTCAACCACTACATCTCCAAAACTCTGGTGAGCATGGCACACCACCGAAAGAAGGCACTCGCACTCGAAATGCTCAATGGCATAAGGGAGCGAGGAAACCGTTTGAATCGGGCGATGCGAACCGAACTCAACCACTGGGCATTTCATCAACTCAAATGCTTCCTGGCTTACAAATGCAAGCGAGCAGGCGTGCCTCTGCTCGAACTCGATGCACGGTACTCCTCTCAGCAGTGCAGTCGATGCGCTCACACGGAACGAGCCAATCGAACCAGCCAGGCAGGGTTTTGTTGTTGTCACTGCTGTTTCCAGGACCATGCGGATATCAATGCCGCAAAAGTTCTGGAAGCAAGGGCCACCCTGTCAACTGGCCCAAGGTTCTACCTGAAGGTGAAAGCCGATAGGGGAGGACAAGCTGTGCGCCTGTAGGCGACAGTCGTTGACTCCGTGGAGGTCGAAGAGCGGAAGGAGCGCACTGGCAGGCTGAGACGGCTTCTGAGCCGACGCTGCCGATGGGTTTCGCCCGAAGGTTCTTGCGAACCCGACTCGGCAGACCTTATCGCGCAAGGTTACCGGGATCGAGAAGCAGAGGGACCGCGGCGAGGCCCCATCCTCGCTCCTATCGGCGCCTACGCGGGAGGGCCGAAGCCGTCTGCGGAGGAAGAGAGGTCGGCTATCTTTCACTCTCCGGAGGAGATCCTCTTCCGGGAGTTTCTCTTCTGAAGAGTGAACGACAGCGGACGGAAGCGCCATGTCGCAGACATCCTGATCGGCGTCATGGCTATCGGACTCGGTGAGACTCACCGAAATCGTTTTGGGCATCGAAGAACAGTTACCGAGCGACGTGACCCGATAGAACTCCGATGTCCGCAATGACGCCCCTGGTCATCCTTGAGTGCGAGAAATCCTTTTCTCGCTATCATCTCATTGTTCGGCATCTTGCACGTTCATGTCGTGGGGCGTCTCTTGCTGAACACACACAGTATGCCGTAACGACGTGGACAAAGGCGTGGACAGAAGAAGAGGAAAAGCGTGGACGGGTGGCGAAACGGTGAAAATAACCTCTCGTAGAATCAGGTAAATGCCCATAGAGTCCACCCCCAAGATCCACTTACGCCTGCTTGGGCCGTTTAACGTCACGTTAGGCGACCAGCAGCCCATGCCGCCTCTGCGATCACGCAGTGGACTGCACCTTCTGGCGCTGCTGGCGCTCCATGCCAATCGCGAAGTCGCCCGTGATTGGCTGGCAGGCACGCTCTGGCCCGACAGTCTGGAAGAGCAGTCGCTGGCCAATCTGCGCCGCACCCTGACCGATCTGCGGCGGGCGCTGGGCGCTGCCTCCGTACGCCTGGCCTCTCCTTCCACGCACGCGCTGTCCCTGCAAGTGACCGCAGAGGAGTGCGATCTCCTCGCCTTCGACGCGGCTCTGAAACAGGGAGAACCGGAGGCCTGGCGCAGCGCGATCGCGCTCTATAGAGGACCACTGCTGGCAGACAGTTATGAGGTCTGGATCGAGACGGAGCGCGCCGCGCGACAGGAGGAGTATCTCCGCGCGCTGGAACGGCTCGCGCAGTATGAGCGTGTGCAGGGCGCCTGGCGTGAGGCCGCGCACTGGTTGCGGCTGGCCATCACCGTCGATCCCCTGCGCGAAAGCCTCTACGCCGATCTGATGGAGGCGCTGGCCCAGGGCGGCGATCAGGCCGAGGCGATCCAGGTCTATCGCACCCTGCGCCTGCGTCTCCACGAAGCGTTCACCAACGCCGATCCGTCCCCTGAGATCATGGAGTTGTATCGTCGGCTGCGAACGGCGACTCCGCGGTCCCTCCTTCCTCTGCCGGAAGCGCCCACGCAGCCGCTGCCGCCCTCTTTCCCGCACAATCTGCCGCAACGAATCACCGCTTTCGTGGGCCGTGAGCAGGAGCGCGTCGCCCTGGAAGACTGCCTGCGCACCGCGCGCCTCGTCACCCTGACCGGAACCGGGGGGATCGGTAAGACCCGCCTTGCGATGGAGACGGCGGAGGAGCAGGGCCGGGCGTTTGCGGACGGGGTCTGGCTGGTAGAACTTGCGGCTGTCACCGAGGCGACCCTGATCCCGAACGCCACGGCGGAAGTGCTGGGACTGCGCGAGGAGGTCGGCAAACCGATCCTGCAGACGGTGCAGGCTTCCTTGCGCTCCAAGCGCCTGCTTCTCATCCTGGATAACTGCGAACACCATGTGACCGCCTGCGCCTCTTTCGCGGATGCCCTGCTGCGGGAGTGCCCGCAGGTCCGTATCCTTGCGACCAGCCGGCAGGCCCTGGGCGTCATGGGCGAGATCGCCTGGCCGGTGCCGTCTCTGCCGTTGCCGCCCGTGGAGATCCTTGCCGAAAGAGAGACGGCAGCGGAGACGCTGCTGGACTACGCCTCCGCGCGCCTGTTCGTGGCGCGGGCGCAGGCCGTGCTTCCGACGTTCACCGTAACTGTCACCGAAGCGTCCGCGATCGTGCAGATCTGCCGCCGACTGGACGGGATCCCACTGGCGCTGGAGTTGGCCGCGGCGCGACTGCGTTCGCTCTCGGCCACCCAGATCGCCGCCCGCCTCGACGATCGCTTTCGCCTGTTGACGCAGGGCGACCGCGCCGCCCTGCCCCGCCAGCAGACCCTGCGCGCCCTGATCGACTGGAGCTACGAGCCTCTGAGCGAGTCGGAGCGCCTGCTTTTTCACCGGCTCTGTATCTTTACCGGAGGCTGGACGCTGGAAGCCTGTGAACAGGTCTGCGCCGGGGAAGGTCTGGCCGCAGAGGATCTTCTGGATCTGCTCACGCTGCTGGTGGAAAAATCGCTGGTCATTCCCGAGACGCACGGTTCGGAACGCCGCTATCGTATGCTGGAGACGCTGCGCCAGTATGCCGCCGAGAGGCTGGAGGCCGAGGGAGCGACCCGCCGCACAGCGGAGCGCCATCGGGACTGGTGCGTCACGCTGGCCGAAAGAGCGGAGACCTATCTGCGTGGTCCCGAACAGGGCGTCTGGCTGCAGCGGCTGGAATCGGAACTGGAGAACCTGCGCAGCGCCCTGCATCTCTCCGGGCGCGGCACGGAGAGGCTTCGGATCGCAGCGTCGCTGGGAGGTTTCTGGTATGCCCGCGGCTATCTCCGCGAAGGCCGAAAGTGGCTGCAGACGGCGCTCACGGAGAATCCGGGCGCCCCTCCTCCCCTGCGCAGCAAGGCGCTGAAGGCGCTGGGAGATCTCTGCTGGGCGATGTCGGACTTCCCGGAAGCCTGGGCGCTGCACCAGGAGAACCTGGTCCTTCAAAAGGATCTGGGCGACACCAGAGGCATCGCGTACACGCTGATCAGTATGGGCCTCACGCTCTATCATCAGGGAGAGAATGCCCGCGCCTGCGCCTACTACGACCAGAGCCTCGCCCTGATACGCCAACTGGACGATCGCCGCGCGCTGGGTCTGATTTTGACCAATCTGGCGATCGCTCAGAAAGATCGGGGCGAGTATGAGGCCGCACAACAGGCGCTGGAGGAGGGTGAGACGCTGCTGCGGGAGCAGGGCAACCTGCGTGGGCTGGCAGGAAATCTCCACTCCCAGGCGCTGATCGCCAAGCGCCGCAGCGACTACGCCACCGCCAAACGGTTTTTGGACGAGAGTCTCGCGCTCTATCGGGAGGGGCGGGATCCGCACGGTATGGCCGCGACGCAGCACACTCTGGGTGAGGTGGCCTTCTACGAACGCGACTATGCCACAGCGCGTGAATACTACGACAGGGCCATGCCGATTTTCGAGGAGTTGGGCGCGAAACGCTACGTCGCCGGCACCCTCTGCAATCTCGGGGATCTCGCATCGGTTCAGGGCGACTTCGCCAAGGCGCGGGCCTATCATAAACGCAGTCTGCAGATGGAGCGTGAGGCCCATAACCAGGTCGGCACGGTGAGTTCTCTGATGGGCTTCGCCGTGTTGGAGCAGGCTTCCGGCAATCCGGAGCGCGCGGTGCGACTCTACAGCGCGGTCACGGCACAGAATACGTGCCTGGGAACGCCTCTGCCGCCCAATGTTCAGGGGGATTTCGATGCCCGTATCGAGGCGCTGCGCGCCGCTCTGGGCGAAAGCGCGTTCGCGAATCTCTGGGCCGAAGGGGCTGCATTGTCGCTGGAACAGGCGAGCGACTACGCCGCTGTGCTATAATGAGGCCGTTGTTGAAGGCATGAAAACGTTCGAGCGAGAGGTGTATGGGACATTACGATGTGATTGTGGTGGGCGCGGGACCGGCCGGGAATGCGGCGGCGTTCGCGCTGGCGCGCG
>Ga0070658_10000756_pt1 | contig 27761 bp, 20 predicted proteins | sample KBSC13metaG_FD_64664 | JGI IMG/M metagenome (GOLD analysis project Ga0070658, IMG submission 64664) | Corn rhizosphere microbial communities from Kellogg Biological Station, Michigan, USA - KBS C1-3 metaG | ecosystem: Host-associated > Plants > Roots > Rhizosphere > Soil ... | reverse complement strand
ACTCGTCAGAAGTCTGCGGCTGCCGGGATGACGTGCTTGCCGAGGATCTCAAGCGGTGTGATCGAGGCGACGTTCGGCACGGAGCCGTGGTAGTGCGTGACACCGAGGTCGGCGGCCGTGCGCATCTGCTCGATCAGGCGATCGACGTTCGCGCCGTCGGCTCCCGGGTCGAGCGGGCCCATCACCGTCTTCACGATGTCGTCGTAGTCACGGCCGACGTCGTCGCAGTGCCGGCGTAGCACGTCTAGCTTGTGCTCAAGCTCCGGACCGAAGAACAGGTTGCAGGCGTGTGCGTACTTCGCGACCAGGCGCAGCGTCTTCCGCTCACCACCGCCACCGATGAGAATCGGCGGATGCGGCCTGGTCAGCGGTGGCGGTGAGTTGAGAGTGCGCTCGAGCTGATAGTGCTTGCCGTCGTACGCCGCATCGCTCTCGCTCCACATCTGCAGGCAGATCTGCAGCGCCTCCTCCAGCCGCTCGAAACGCTCCGCAGTCGGCGGGAAGTCGAGTCCCAACCCGCGCGCCTCGCCCTCGAACCACGCCGCGCCGATGCCGAGCCACGCCCGGCCCTTCGACAGGACGTCGAGCGTCGTGACGGCCTTGGCCAGCATCCCCGGTTGGCGGTAGACGACCGCGGTCACCCACGCCAGCAGGGTGATCCGCGACGTGCGTCCGGCCAGGTAGCCAAGCGTCGTGTAGGCCTCGAGCATCTCGTGCTCAAGCGGGCCGATGTGGCCGATCTGCCAGAGGTGGTCCATCACCGACAGCTTCGCGAAACCGAGGTCCTCGGCTGCTTCGGCGACCCTCGCCAAGTCGTCCGCTAGCGTCTGCGGACCGCCCGGCCAGGTGAAGTTCGACACATGGAGGCCAACCTGCATGTTGTCACCCTATTTGCGACGTTCGAGCGGGCTCCCTCGAGGCGACGGCGGTGCCCGCACCGTCGAAATTTGCGACGTCGCCGAACACCGGCCGCACAGCGCGGCTCCACGTGGGCTTCGAAAATCCCGACGTCACCAAGCGACGGCGGCGCACAATGCCCGCACCACGCCGCGTCGAGAATTGCGACGTCACCAAGCACGGTCGCACATACCGCCCGCACCACGTCCGCGTCGAAAATCCCGACGTCGTAAGCACGGCTAGAACTCAGCAAAAGCGTGCTGCCGGTGTGTGGAAACCCTTTATTTTGCAACGAAAAGTGTCGGTGCTCGTCGGTAACGTGCGCCCATGATGCTGATGACGGAGTGTCCCGAGTTCCCGCAAGCCCTCTCGGTGCTGCCCGGGTGCACGTCCTTGGACGGGCAGGTGCTCGAGAACCTGCTCGACGAGCCACCCGGTCCCTGGTTGGCCGTCGTGTTGGGTGAAGTTGACCCCGCGACGTTGACCAGCCTGGAGCTGCCGGCGTATCTGGCCGCGTGGCAGAAGCTGGTCAACTGGGCGGAGGCCAACCTGACCGCCGGCGTCGCCGAGCTGGCCCACCGCCCGGACGTCGAGATCCCGGACAAGGAAGTCGCGCTCGCACTGTGCGAGCCGGCCGGCAGCGCCGCCCGCCGGGTCTGGGCCGCATTGCGGGTCACGGGCCGGCTGCCGAAGATCTGGCGGGCGTTTCGAGCGGGCACGCTGTCCCGCCGGCACGTCGAGGAGGTGGTCAAGCGCACCAGCCGGGTCGACGACCCGGACCTGCTCGACCAACTGCAGGACCGGGTGCTGGCCCGCGCGGCCGGTAAGACCGTCGAACAGCTCGGCCGATACACCCGCGACACCCTGCGCGACCTGGACCCGGCCGGCGCCCAACGCCGCGCCAAGGCCGCCCGCGACGAACAGACCGACGTGGTGCTCTACCCGGCCGACGACGACGGCATCGCCGACGTCGTCGCGACCCTGCCTGTCGAGGACGCCGCGATCTCCAAGGCCGGCCTGGACGCCTACGCCTTCGCCGCCAAGAACCGCGGCGACACCCGCCCGATCGGGGTGCTGCGCGGCGAAGGGATGACCCGGATGTTCAGCGCCTACCTCACCGGCGACACCCTGCTCGACGGCGGGCCGCCCACCTCCGGTGGCCGCCCGATACAGATCGGCATCGTCACCGACCTTCACACCGCCCTCGGTCTACGCGACCTGCCCGGCGAGGTGCCCGGCAAAGGCATGGTGCCCCGCGACGTGATCGCTGAACTGATCGCCCGCGAACAACCGAAACTGCGGCTGATGGTGATCAACGAACACTCCGGCCGGCTGCTCAGCCGACGGCTACCGGCCCACCCCCGAACAGATCGCGCAGGTCCGCGCCACCTATGTCACCTCCATCGGTCCCGGCAGCCAGGTCCCGGCCGACCGCTGCGACACCGACCATCCGATTCCCTACCCGCAAGGCGAGACCGTGATCGGCAACCTTGCCCCGCTCGACCGCGACTGGCACGGCGACAAGACCCGCAAACACCTCACCGTCACCATGCACGACGACGGCACCATCACCATCACCACACCACTCGGCCAAACCCGTACCGTCGAGCCCTACGACTACCGACCGTGCAAGAGCGCACCACCCACCTCACCCGACGTCGAGAAAACCGACGCCGGCCGCGCCGTCCCCGACCAGGACACCCCGCCGCCCTCCTAAGCCCATCGGCAAAGCGTCAGAAATTCCGACGCCGCCGCAAGAGGGTCGTTCGACCTAGTCGCGATCCGTCGCATGCGCGTGACGATGGGTGCATGACCGAGGATCTGGGACGCACGGTAGTTGTCGGTGTCGACGGGTCGGAGTGCGGCGCTGCTGCGGTTCGCTGGGCCGAGGCCCACGCTCGCCAGAACGGCGGCACCCTGCGACTCGTGACCGCATGGCACTGGCCCGCGTCCTACGGCGTGCCGCTGAACTACGACGCCTTCAACCCCGCCGAGGACGCCCGCAAACTTGTCGAAGCCGCCGCCGCCGAAGTGTCGCTGCCGATCGATCGCGTGCGCACCGATGTCATCCAGGGCGCGGCCGGCGACGTACTGGTGCGGTCGAGTGAGCATGCGACGACTCTGGTCGTCGGCACCCGCGGACACGGCACCTTGTCCGGCGCGCTCATCGGCTCGACCAGCGACTATTGCGTGCATCACGCCAAGTGCCCGGTCGTGGTCGTGCGATGAGACTCAGATGAACCGGCGCGCAAGTGGCGAGCCAGCCGGGGCTACGCCAGAGGCATGGGTCCCGTCTCATGTCAGCCGACGAGGCGGGCGACCGGTGCGCTGTCGACCCAGGTGCCGACGGTTTGCAGCGTGCCGCTGTTGACCTCGGAAATCTGCGCATAGGTGTTGCACAGCGCGGCCAGCAGCGGAATCTGCTTGCCGTCGCACGTGAACGTGTGACTCATGAAGCCCGGCTGGTTGCGCGTCGCCTGCAGCGCCGTGGTCAGCGCGGCCGGCGTCAACGACCCATGGATCCCGGCCAGCAGGTGTTGCAGCACCATGACGTCGCTGAAGCCGGCCTGCGACAGCAGCGACGGCGGGAGGCTGGGGTCATAGCGCTGCACAGCGGTGAGGTACGTCGAGACATCCGCGTCGCTCGTGTCAGTGAAAGGCAGATAGCCGGAGGCGATGACGCTTCCCTCGACCGCACTGCCCGCAGCCGAGAGCACGCTCTTCGATCCGCAGAAGCTCGGATACATCATGTGCGTCTTGAGCCCGACAGACGCGACGCCTTGCATGATCCGGGCGCAGTCCTGTGCCGGAAAGACCGCAATGACCGCCTGCGGGTGGCGAGACGCGACCGCAGACAGAACCGGTACGACGTCGGGCGTGCTGCCCTCGACCGGGAACAGCCTGAACTGCGTGATGCCCTTCTTGTGAACGATCGTGGTGAGCAGCGTCGCCGCCTGCGACAGCAGGCCGGGCACGTCGGAGTAGACGACGGCGAGGTTGGTCACGTGCAGCGTGTCGACGGCGTAGGCGACCTCGGCCAGCACCTCGGTCGCCGTGCCGCCGGTGAGCATGAACGACCCGGCACTGGTGAGGGCCTCGGTCGCGGCCGGGGTGCCTCCGACGTACGGCACGTGGTTGCTCGCCAGCGGCGGCAACGACGCCGCGGCGCCCAGGTCGACGCCGCCGATGACCGCGACTGGATGCTCGGCGAGCAGCTTGTTGGAACAGGCCTGTGACGACTCGGGCGTGCCCGTCGTCGTACAGGTGTCGAGCTTCAACGGCCGGCCGCCCACGCCGTGCAGCGTGTCGTTGACGTAGCGCTCGGCGACCAGCGCCCCGCGGCGCAGGTCCGGAAAGGAGCCGACCGGCGCGTTTTCGGTGTTGATGAGCCCGACGACAACGGAGTTCGATGGCGTTCCGCTGCTGCCGGAGGTCGTGGGCGCGGACGACGAGCCATGTGAGCAGGCGGCCAGAGTCAGGGCCGCTGCGCACGACACCACCAACCGGCGAGCGACGAGTTGCATGCGTCGATTGTGGCCAGCCGCCATTCTGTGTCCTATCTCGACCTACCTGCAGTTCCTGCTGCTCGGACTCGGCGCCGGGGCGATCTATGCCGCCCAGGCGATGGGCCTGGTGCTGACCTATCGCGCCTCGGGCGTCATCAACTTCGCGCACGGGGCGGTGGCGATGTACGCCACGTATGTCTTTGTCGGGCTGCGCAGCACCGGCCAGTTGCTGCTGCCGCTGCCCGGCTCAGCCGGCCTGATCCACGTCGGCACCCTGCCCACCGCCGCCGCCGCGCTCGTCGCTGTGGCGGCCGCGGCGCTGCTGCAGCTGGGTTGCTACTGGCTCATCTTCCGGCCACTGCGATCGGCGCCCCCGCTGTCCGCTGTCGTCGCGACGGTCGGGTTGATGGTCGCACTGCAGGCGATCGTCACCATTCGGTTCGGCTCCGACTCCGTCCTGGTGCAGTCAGTGCTGCCCGACCGCCCGTTGTCGATCGGGTCGATCCGGCTCCCCGAGGACCGGCTCTACCTCACCGGCATCGTCATCCTCCTCGCCTGCGCGTTGTGGGCGGTCTACCGGTTCACCGCGTTCGGCATCGCGAGCCGGGCCGCAGCGGAAGACGACACCGGGCTGTCGCTGCTCGGCTGGTCGCCACACCTCGTCGCGGGCGCCAACTGGATGCTCGCCGGCGTCATAGCGGCCGTCGCCGGCATCCTCGTCGCGCCCATCACGACACTCGACCCGGTCACTTTCACGTTGCTCGTCGTGCCCGCGCTGGCCGCGGCACTTGTCGGTGGGCTCACGTCGTTCGGCTGGACCGTCGCCGCCGCTCTCGCGCTCGGCATGCTGCAATCGGAGCTCGTCCAGGTGCAGCTGCACGCGTCGTGGTTGCCCGCGACCGGGATCTCGCGCGCGCTCCCGTTGGTGCTGGTCATTGCCGTCGCGTTCGCGCGCGGCACCCTGGTGCCGGCCCGCACGACCACCGTCGTACGCCGACTCTCTGTTGTGGGCCGACCGCGCCAACCGCTGCTCGGCCTGTTTGCCCTGCTCGCCGGCGGATCGATCGCGCTGGTGGCGTCGCACGGCACCTACCGGCTCGCCCTTGTCACGAGCATCGTGGCCGCAATCGCCTGCCTGTCTCTCGTCGTCCTCACCGGCTACCTCGGCCAGTTGTCGCTCGCGCAGATGGCGTTCGCCGGCGTGGCCGGCTTCATCCTGGCGAAAGTGCAGCGCGACCTCGGCGTGCCCTTTCCGGTGGACGTCGCGCTCGCCGCGCTCGCCGCGGCGGTCACCGGACTCCTCATCGGCATACCGGCGCTGCGCGTGCGCGGCCCGGCGCTCGCCGTCGCCACGCTCGCCGGCGGGATCGCGGTGGAGTCGTTGCTGTTTCAGGACCCTCGGGTCACCGGCGGCCTGGCCGGCACGAAGGTGAGCGGCCCGACGATGTTCGGCCTGCACTTCGGGCCGGGCGCAGGCGGTTCGGACTACCCGCATGTCGCGTTCGGCTTGTTCGCGCTGGTGGTCCTCTGTCTGATCGCTGCCGGTGTGCTGTGGCTGCGGCAAGGCGCCATGGGCCGTCGGATGCTGGCGGTGCGCGCCAACGAGCGAGCCGCCGAGGCGGCCGGCGTTGCGCTCACCTCGACCAAGCTGGCGGGATTCGCGATCTCGGCCTTCATCGCCGGCATCGCGGGGGCGATGCTGGGCTGGCAGCAAACCCAGCTGTCGTTCGGGTCGTTCGACGTCTTCGTCTCACTGGCGCTCGTCGCGGTCGCCTACGTCGGCGGGATCGGTCGCGTCTCCGGTGCGCTGGTCGGCGGCGCGCTGGTGGCGAGCGGTCTCGTCTTCACCGCACTCGACAGCGCGGCCGGCATCGGTCGCTACCAGCTGTTCGTGAGCGGTGTCGCCGTCATCGCGTTCACCGTGCTGGCGCCGGACGGGATCACTGGTGTCGCCGACCGGCTCACGGTCAGCTGGCGGCGCCGATGACCGAGCTGCTGCGCATCGATGGACTGCAGGTGCGGTTCGGTGCGGTCGACGCGGTCCACGACCTGGATCTCACCCTGCACGCCGGCACGGTTACGGGACTCATCGGTCCCAACGGCGCCGGCAAGACCACACTCATCGACGCCGTGATGGGGTTCGTGACACCCACACGCGGAAGCGTCGTCTTCAACGGCGAGTCCGTCGCGGGTCTCGCGCCGCATCAGCGCACGCGGCTCGGGCTCGCCCGCACGTTTCAGGCGGCCGAACTGTTCGAGGACATGACCGTCGCCGAAAACGTTCTGGTCGCGGCGGAAAGCCGCGGCGCGGGAAGCGACGAAGCGACCGCGGCCGCGACGCGAGCCGGGTTGGCCGGCCTCGACGGCCGCACCGCCGCACATCTGTCCACCGGCGAGCGCAAGTCGCTTGCGCTGGCCAGAGCGCTCGCCGGCCGCCCACTGCTGCTGATGCTGGACGAACCGGCCGCCGGACTCGACCGCGCCGAACGCCGTCGGCTGGTCGACACCCTGCGTGACCTTCGGGCCACCGGCATGACCGTCGTCCTCGTCGACCACGACGTCGACCTGGTGCTCGAGGTCTGCGATCGGGTCGTCGTCCTCGACCTCGGCGCCGTCGTCTACGACGGCCCTCCGGCCGGCGTACGCGAAGACACCCGCGTGGCCGCCGCCTACCTCGGGACAGCGCTCCGCTCCCAACCGGAGGCGGCGGCGACTAGAGACAAAGACACTGCCGACCTCGTCGTACACACCCGTGGGCTGTCCTGCGGCTACGGCGACACGACCGTCGTGCGCGACATCGACCTCCAGGTGCGAACGGGCGAGCGGGTCGCGCTGCTCGGCCCGAACGGGGCCGGCAAGACGACGACGCTGCTGACCCTGTCCGGGGCCCTCGCCGCGATGTCGGGCGATGTCGATGTGCTCGGAGCGGCCCCGGCACCGGCGCACCGGCTGGCCCGACGTGGAGCCGCCCATGTCATGCAGGACCACAAGGTGTTTGCGACTCTGACGGTGGCGGAGAACCTCCGGCTGGCCGGGGCAAACCGCGACATGCGCGACCGGTTGTGCGACCTGTTCCCTGCGATTGGCCGGGTCATCGACCGCCAGGCCGGCGCCTGTTCCGGCGGCGAGCAGCAGATGCTGGCGCTTGCCCGCGCGCTGGCCAAGGAGCCGCGACTGCTGCTCGTCGACGAGCTCAGCCTCGGCCTTGCTCCGACGACGGTCACCGCGCTGTACGACGCGCTCTCGGTCTGGCAGCGGCAAAGCGGCGGCGCCGTGCTGTTCGCGGAGCAGCACGCCGAGCAGGCACTGCGGTTCGCCGACCGTGCCTACGTGCTCGCCGCCGGCCGGATCGTCGTCCAGGCGACGGCCGCCGAGCTGGCAGCCGCACCGGAGCTACTCACCCAGGCCTACTTCGGTCCCGACCGCGGCTGACAGGGACCTTCGGCCCTTTTCGCCTACCGGGCTCGTTGGCCAGTGTCGGCGTACGGGCCGTCTTGAAGGAGCTGCAGCATGGCGAGCCATCCCTCACCGACGCTGTTCGCCGTCGACCACCACCGCGTGCAGGAACTCGACTGGGCGTCATTCCCCGCGGGCGACGGCGTCCGGCAGAAGGCGCTCTACACAGATGGCCCGGTGACTGCCGGCCTGCTGCTGTTCGGCCCCGACGCCCGCGAGCTGACTCACATGCACCGCGACGGCGAGCATCACATCTGGGTGCTGCGCGGCTCCCTGCTCGTCGACGAGACCCGACTCGAGGCCGGCAGCTACCTGCATGTGCCATCCCACCTGTGGCACAGCATTACCGCCGGCGCCGCCGGCTGCCAGGCGTTCTATGTCTACTGTCCGACCGGCCACGGGTGACACACTCGGCGCATGAGCCTGCTCCGGCACCGAGCTCCCGCCCTGCTCGTCGCCGCGATCGCCCTGGTCGCGGTCGGCTGTAGCGGAAGCAGCAGCGGCACGAAGTCGAAGTCGGCACCGGCGATCGCGGCCGACGCCAAGAACGCCGCCGCAGCCGCGCACTCGGTCCACGTCAGCGGCACCGCGGCGGCGCAGGGTCAGGCGGTGCCGGTCGATCTGCACGTCGCGACCAACGGGTCCACCGGCACCGTCACGTTCGGTGGCGCGCAGGTGCAGATCGTGGCGACCGGCGGCAACCTCTATGTGCGCGGGGCACAGAAGGTGCTCGGTCAGTTCCTCGGCTCCGGTGCGGAGAAGAAGATCGACGACCATTGGGTGCAGCTGTCGACGTCGATGCCGCAGCTGGCGCAGTTCGCCGGACTGGTCAGCCTGCCGACCCTCGTCAACCAATACCTGACCCCGACGACGACACCGACCAAGCAGGCGGTCAGCACCGTCGGCGGCCAGAAGGTCGTCGCCCTGTCCGGTTACGGCGCGGACGGGAAGGGACTGCTGTCGGTCGCGGCGTCCGGCACGGCGTACCCCGTCCAGCTGCAGACGTCTGTCGGCAAGGTGACCTTCGCGGACTGGAACGCCCCGGTCACCGTGACCGTGCCGACCGACGTCGTGCCGCTGGCCAGCCTCACCGGCTAGCGCATCGGGACTTTCGGCACTGTCGGCGCGTGCGGTCAGCCCCGACGCTGGAAAGGTGACCGAGACATCCGTCGTGACCGTGGCGGATGGCCGCACCGCGACGTTGCGCCGGCTGCGGCCGAGCGATGCGCAGGCGCTGCTCGCCGCCATCGACGAGGCCGATCCGGCCGACCTGCGCCGACGCTTCATGGGCAGCACACCGCCGGCGACGTTCCTGCTCAAGCGGCTCGCCGACATCGACGCCCAGCATCACGTCGGGCTCGGGGCGTTCGACGGTCAACGCCTCGTCGGCGTCGCACAGTTCGACCGCGGCGACGACCGTCCGACCGCCGAAGTTGCCATCGAGATCGCGAGCGACTGGCAGCACACCCGACTCGGCACGCAGATGCTCCTGCACCTGTCCGACATGGCCCGCGAGTGCGGCATCACCCGCTTCACCGCCTGCTTCTTCGCCGACAACCTGGGCATCCAGCACTTGATCCGCGACATCGACGGGCGGGTGCGGATCCACTACGAGGCCGGCGAGGGCTTCGCCGAGATTCACCTGGACCGAGCTCCGGAACCCACGTTGACAAGGGCGAGCGGGGTTACCGGCCAGTAAGACGGTCGCGAAACCGAACGACGTTCGGCATACTGCATCCCATGGGTCGGGTTGGGGTGCGGATGCGGTCCGCGCCCCCCTCGACAGACGCGGTATTCCAGGAAGCCACGTTCGACGGCGACGTCCCGATCGGCCGCGAGGAGCTCGAGCAGCGGCCCGGCACCGCACGCTCAGCGCTGCGCTCGCGCGACTTCCGGGTCCTGTGGCTGGCGATGTTCTCCTCCAACGTCGGCACCTGGATGCAGAACGTCGCGCTCGGTGCCTTCGCCTACCGGCTGTCGCACTCGGCGACCTTCGTCGCGCTGGTCGGTTTCGCCCAGATGGGTCCGGTGCTGCTGCTCGCCCCGGTCGGCGGGATGCTCGCCGATCTCGTCGACCGCCGTCGCATGCTGCTGTTGACCAACGTCGAGCAGATGGTGTTCTCCGGCTTGCTGGCGTGGGTAGCGGCGATGTCCGACCCGCCGCGGGCCCTGCTGCTGTTAGTCGTGCTGGCGATCGGGGTCGGCGGCGCGCTCAACGGCCCGCCGATGTCGAGCCTGCTGCCCAACCTGGTGCCGCGCGTCGACCTCCCCGGCGCGATCTCGCTCCAGTCGGTGCAGATGAACCTGTCCCGGGTGGTGGGGCCGGCGATCGGCGGCATGCTCCTGCCGAGCATCCACGCCAGCGGTGTCTTCGCAGTCAACGCCGGCAGCTACCTGTTCGCGGTCGCGGGCACGTTCGCGATCCGCAGCGTCGCGCAGGGCCGGGCGCCCAGCACCGAACGCGGCCTGCGGCGACTGTTCGGCGGGGTCGCGGTCGCTCGCCGTGACCCGCTGGTGCGCACCGTGCTGCTCACGATCGCGGCGATCTCGTTTTTCTGCCTGCCGTTCATCGGGTTGATGCCGGTGATCGCCGCCCAGAACCTGCACCTGGACGTGACCGGCGTCGCCTACGGCCTGCTCTACGCCTGCTTCGGGCTCGGCGCCGCCTCCGGCGCGATCGCCGTCGGCACGGTCCTCGTCGGCTACCGGCGAGACCGGGTGATCCCGATCGGCCTGGGCTGCTTCGGGCTTGCGCTCCTGGTCTTCGCCCTGCTGCGCGCCGCCGGACCGGCGTACGTCGTGGTGTTCGCGGTCGGCTTCTTCTACTTCGCCACCGTCACCACGCTGTCCACGCGACTGCAGGAACATCTCGACGACGCGGTCCGCGGCCGGGTCATGGCGCTCTACATGATGGGTTTCGGCGGCATGATCCCGCTCGGGCTGTTGATCGCGGGCAACGTGGCAGCACACGCCTCGATCACCATCGTGGTCGTCTACGGCGCCATCGTCGCGGCCATGCTCGCCCTCGTCGTCCACCCCCGGGAACCGCTGCGCCGCACGGCCCGGCAACGTGTCAGCGCCTACGGAGACAAGTCATGACGACAGCAACCGAACCGACGCCGGTCCCGCTCGGTGTGCACATCGGCCGGCTCGCCGAGCAGCTCGGCGACCGCGTCGCGGTCGTGTGCGGCGACCTTGCCAGGTCATGGCGCGAGATCGAGTCCCGCACCAACCGCATGGCGCGCGGCCTGGAAGCGCGCGGAGTCACGGAAGGCCGCCTGGTCACGATCGGGCTGCCCAACAGCGTCGAGTTCATCGAGGCCTGCATCGCGTGCTGGAAGGTCGGAGCGGTGCCGCAACCGGTGTCGTCACGCCTGCCCGCACTCGAGCTGCAGGCGATCGTCGAGCTGGCGGACGCGCCGATCGTCATCGCCGCGGGCGACTTCGACGTCGACCGGCCGATCTACGACGCCGACGCCCTGCTCGAGGACGACGACTCGCCGCTGCCTCCGCGCATCTCCCCGTCGTGGAAGGCACCCACCTCCGGCGGCAGCACCGGCCGGCCGAAGCTGATCCTGGCCGGAACGCCCGGCGTCCACCAGGCCGTCAGCGGGGTGTGGCAACACACGCCCGACGGCATCGCGCTCATGCCCGGGCCGATGTATCACAACGGCCCGTTCAGCTCCGCTTTCGCCGGCTTCTTCCAGGGCTCGACACTCGTGCTGATGCCGCGCTTCGACGCGGAGGAGACGTTGCGTCTGGTCGAGAAGCACCAGGCCACCTGGGTCTACCTGGTGCCCGCCATGATGGGCCGGATCTGGCGGCTCCCCGAGGACGTGCGGTCGCGCTACGACGTCTCGTCGCTGCGCACGGTGTGGCACCTCGCCGCCCCCTGCCCGGAGTGGCTGAAGGCGGCGTGGATCGAGTGGCTCGGCCCGGAGAAGATCTGGGAGCTCTACGCCGGCACCGAAGCGCAGGCCGGCACCGTCATCACCGGCGCGGAGTGGCTGGCGCACCGCGGCTCGGTCGGCAAGGTCACCTTCGGCGAGATGGTCATCCTCGACCCGGACGGCAACCCGTTGCCCGCCGGCGAGGTGGGCGAGGTGTTCTTGAAGCGACCCGACGGAATGGGCCCGTCGTATCACTACATCGGCGCCGAGGCGCGCAAGCGCGGCGAGTGGGAGTCGCTCGGCGACATCGGCTGGCTGGACGAGGACGGCTACCTCTACCTGGCCGACCGGCGGACCGACATGATCCTGGTCGGCGGCTCGAACGTCTATCCGGCCGAGGTCGAGTCAGCGCTCGACGAGCATCCGCTGGTGCAGTCCAGCGCCGTCATCGGCCTGCCCGACGAGGACCTCGGCCACCGCGTGCACGCGATCATCCAGGCGCCGCACGACATCGACCTGGATGACCTGAGCCGGCACCTGAACGAGCGGCTGGTGCGCTACAAGCAGCCGCGTACGTTCGAGATCGTCGATCAACCTTTGCGCGACGATGCCGGCAAGGTACGCCGCTCGGCGCTGGCCGCGGAGCGCGCAACCTCCCACTAGCTGCGCGACTTGTCAGACGCTGGGGTCGCTATAGCGACGCCACCGTCTGACAAGTCTTCACCGTGATCACGTCGCCGCGGCGGACGGTGCCCGGCTCGAGGACGCTCGTGTTCATGCCGCGCCACCGGTGCGCTCGGCCCTCGCGGGAGTTGACGAAGCGCATCGCCTCCTCGCCGAACCGCGCGACGAACTTCGCGCAACCGAGGTGTGGTTTGGCCGTCACGAGCAACACCGCCGAACCGATCGCGATCGTGCTGCCGACGGGGAGATTGGCGATGGACAGGTCCAGGTCGACGAAGAGCTGATCACCGGCGAGCGGGATCCGCTGCGGGTCTGCCGCCACGAGGACCGCGACGCGAATGTTCATCACCGTGATCTGCGCGTCGGGATCCGCGCTGCCGTCCGCGCGGCGCCGGTTGCCCCGAGTCAACCAGTTGTCACCGACCAGGCCAGCGGCGACGTCGAGGTGTGCCTCGTCGAGCAGGAGCCGGCTTCCGGGTTCGGGCCGCGCCACGATCAGCTCGACACGGCCGCTGTCGGCCGGCGCGTCCTTGAGATGGTCGCCGGCAGCGAGCAGCTCATCGGTGGTCAGGTGCACGGGGTCAGTCTCCCGTGCCCGTCCAGCGGAATAGCGCGTCATCGCCCGACTTCGAACGGCTGGCGACCACGACACTCCGTGTGATCGCCCAAAATGTGGTCGCCAGCCGTTCGAAGTCCGTGTCAACGCGCAACGTCAGGGGTCGCAGGGGCCGCCGCTGACGCAATAGGCGACGGCGACCAGCTCCCAGTAGGCCCAGTAATCGGCGTAGCTCTCGATCGCCTGCGCGGCGGCGATGTTGTCGTTGCCCATGCGCTCGCTGTAATACAGCTGTTGTCCTTCCTCGAAGAACAGCAGGCAGCTGACAGTGGCGAGCGACGCGCCGCCGGCGGCACAAAGCGACGCCCAGTAGCGAGTCATGGTCGTCTCGTTGTTCGTGTCCGAGCGCATGTTCGCCACATCGCGCGTCGTATTCGTCTCGACATTGCTGATCAGCGGACCGGTGGTGCGGATATGGACGCTGCGGGATGACGCATCCGACTGCTGATCGACCACCCGTTGCACCACCTGCTGAGCCTCGGGCGCCCGGAGAACCGGCAGCGGAGCCGGCGCCACGGCAAACGCCGGCGTGGCAGCGGCGGTCGTCGCCACCAACAGAGCCGCGACGACCGCGGCGCGGCCGGACAGACGCATAGTCACGTTGGGTGTCCCCCTCGAGAAAATCTGGCCTGGCTCAGGTCGCCGGGGCCGGGTCCGCCGGCGCGGGGGCCGGAGGCGGGTCGTAGATCGAGAGCTTGGGCCGCTCCCCCGGGCCGGTGGGTGCCCGGTGCTGATACCAGAGCAGCAGGAACAGCAGGTCCGACGACAGCATCGCGACGAAGAACAGCAGCCGCCAGTTGCGCCCGCCCTTGACCAGCACGGGTGAGGCCTGCGAGACCGGCGAGGACTGCGGCGTCGAGGCGACCACCGGCGGCACGGCCGGTGCGACTCCCGAGCCGGTAGATGCCGGCGGCAGCGACACGGAGGCGCCACCCGCGGCGGGTGCGGGCGCCGGTGCCGGCGCCGGCGCCGGCTGCGAGACCGGCTGGCTGCCACTCGAGCCCAGCGAAGAGCTGGCCTGTGACGGATTCACGGCGACGGCGATCTGCGCCGTCGTCACCGGCTCGAACGCCGAGTCAAACGCCGTGTAGCCCTGGCTCGGCGCACCGGGAAGACTGTTGACTGCGCCCGCACTCTGGCTCGGCTGCAGCAGCACGTCCACCGTCGACGTCGGGAAGTTCATCAACGACAGGTCAAACGTCATCGTCGTGCCGTCCGCCGACAGGCTCCCGCCGACGACTCCGCCGGAGCAGTCCGGCGTCGGCGCCGACGACAAGGCGCCGGGGCCACCTCCACTCGGTGGCTGCCACGAATCGGACTTAGCCGCGACCTGGCACAGCTCGATCGCGACCTGGCTGGCCGGCTCGGCGTAGTTGACCTTGAGGTTGAGCTTCTGCACCGTCTCGCCCGAGCCGAGCTGGAAGCGGATCGCCGCTACCGAGTCGACGCCACTGGGATTCGAGCCGACTTCGAACCCGCCGCTCGGCACCTGGGGCGAGGCCGGCAATGCCGACCAGTAGCCGGTCTGGATCTGCGAGACAGCCTCGGCCGCAGTGGGCGCGAAGGCGGCGACCGACGCCCCCGTCGCCAAGGTGGCACCGACAAGGGCCACGACACGCGTCAGGCGCCGGCGAGTCGTGTTCATCGCGCGCCCGCCGGTTGCTTGGCGGCTTTGGTGAGCACCCCACCGCTGCCGGACCGCTCGATCGCGGCCTGGTCCGTTCCCAGGTACGACGCGACCACCGCCGGATGCGTGATGACTTCCTGCGGCATCCCGGCAGTCACCACCCGTCCCAACTCCAGCGCGATCAGCCTGTTGCTGATGCTGGTGATGAGCGGCATGTCGTGCTCGATGACGAGAAGTGCGCATCCCACTTCCTCCTTGATGCGCATGAGCAGCGGCCCGAGCGCCTCGGTCTCGCGCTGAGCGATGCCCGAGCTCGGCTCGTCGAGGATCAACACTGCTGGCTTGTGCGCGATCGCCATCGCGAGGTCCACGATGCGACGCGATCCGGTCGACAGCTCGGACACGAACTTGTTGCGGAACGCCCCCAGCCCTAGCAAGTCGACCAGCTCGTGCACCCGGTAGGCGACCTCCGTCTCGGCGTCGGCGACAGCCGGAAGCCCGCAGGCAGCCGCGAGCGGGTCGCGGACCTTGATGTGCCGCTCGAGCGCCACCGCGACGTTCTCGACGACGGTCATCGACGGGAACAACCGCGCGTCCTGGAACGAGCGTCCGAGGCCCAGCCGCGCCCGCTCGTCCGGAGTCAGCCCGGTGATGTCCTGACCCAGGAAGGTGATGCGCCCGCGTTGCTGCCGGACGAAACCGCTGATCGCGTCGAACACGGTCGTCTTGCCGGCCCCGTTCGGGCCGATGAGTCCGAGCACCTCGCCCTGGTGCAGCTCGAACGAGACCCCGTCGACCGCCTGCACACCGCCGAAGCGAACACCGACCTCGTTGAGCGTCAGCACCTCGGGCGCGCCGAGCAGCTCGACGAGCTGCTTCTCCGCTGCCCGTTTCGTGGTGCGCGCGGAGGCGCGTCCGTTGGACGAGGCAGCAGTCTCCGCGGCAGCGCGGCCCTTCGCCGCACCTTCCAGGAACACCGAGCGCAAGATGTCGTCGCGGTTGAGCAGTTCGCTGGTGGGGCCCTCGAAGCGGATCTCGCCCTTCTCCATGAAGACCGCCCGCTGGGCCAGTGTCAGGGCGACGTTGACTGACTGCTCGACCAGGATGATCGTCGTGCCGCGCTCGTGGATCGCGCGCACGATGTCGGTCAGCTGGCCGACGATCGTGGGGGCGAGACCAAGGCTCAGCTCGTCGATCATCAGCAGCTTGGGCTTGGCGATGAAGGCCATCGCCAGGCCGAGCATCTGCTGCTCACCGCCGGACAGGTTGCCGGCGAGCTGGTCGCCACGCTGGCGCAGGATCGGGAAGTATTCGAGCGCCAGCTCGGTGGCCTGCTTCACGTACGACGACTCGTGCCGCTGGTACATCCAACCGGCGAGGCGTAGGCACTCGTTGACCGTCAACGTCGGGAAGACGCTGCGGCCACCGGGCATCTGGATGATGCCGGCCTTGGTCGAGTGCACGGCGTCGAGATGCGAGACGTCGCGCCCGTCGAAGTAGATCGCTCCACCCGCCGGGTCAACCAGCCCACTGATCGCCTTCAACAACGTCGACTTGCCCGCACCGTTGGTGCCGAGCAAAGCGACGATTTCCCCTTGCTGCACCTCGAAATCGACGTCGAAGAGCACCTGCACCTTGTCGTAGGCGACATCGACTGCCGCGCAGGTGAGGAGAGCCCGTGACCCGGCGGCCTCGATGTTCTTGCGCAGCTCGACTGCTGCACTGAGTGTCCGCAACGCCTTGGACATGTCGCCGGGCACCATCTTCTTTGCCGACGCCAGGACGAGGCCACCGATGACCCACCACGGCAACAGCGCGCCGAGCGCGAGGCGGTAGTCCTTGAAGCCGCGGTTGGACAGGTTCCACGACGGCTTGAAGATGCCGAGCGCGAACAACCAGATGCCCGCGACACCGGCCACCAGGAAGATGGCGCCGAAACCGAACGACAGGGTGCGCACCCGAGCCGGCGACACGACGGACTGCACGGCGAAGAACGGTGGGTAGAACGCGCCGCCGAAGAAGCTGGTGATGAAGCCGACGATGATCGCGGTCGGCAGATTGGGCGAGATGGCGACACCGAGCAGGCCGACGCCGACCAGTGCCAGCGTGCCGCCGGCGTAGCGCAGCGGCTCGCCCGGGTGCTTGGCGAACCACTTCCGCGTGAGCGAGCCGGCGACAAGGATGCCGATGAAGTTGAACCCCGCGTTGGCGGACGTGATCAGGCCGCGGCCCAGTGGTGCCACGCCGTAGACGCGCTGCAGGTAGAGCGGGAGCAGGAACGCGAGCGGAACGACGCCGGCGCCGATGAAGACGTTGGACCAGTACTGCCGCTTCAACGTCGGCACTGCGAGCAGTGTGCGCGCAGCTTCCCGCAACGAGATGGGGTCTTCCCCGCTGACCGCCATGGCGGCGTCGGCGTCGTCGCTTTGGCCGGCCACCGGCTCCGGCAGCCGCAGCGCCGAGACCGCGACGACCACCAGCGGCACCAGCAATACCAGGAAGGCAGCGCGCCAGTTGCCGGTCGCGGCCGTGATGCCACCGGCGACCGCAGGGCCGGCGATCGCGCCGAGCTGCACCGCGCTCTGGTGGACGCTGTAGGCCAGGCCGCGCTGCTGCGGCGGGTAGTAGTCGGCCAGCAGCGAGTTGTGGACGGTCGTGTTGGACGTAACGCCGATGCCGCGGCCGAGCCGCACCAGCACGAGCAGTCCGATGCTTCCGACCAGTCCGGTGAGGAACGTGAAGACGCCGGCCGCGATGCCGAGCACGACCGCGAACAGCCGGCGCGGCAGCCGGTCGGCGTAATGGCTGAGCGGGATCGCCAGGAGCAGCAGCAGGGAAAGGCTGCCGATGACCAGCGCCCCGAACCCCGTGTCGGAGAGATGGAAGCTCTTCTCGATGTTCGGTGCGAGAACACCGAACGCCGCGGTGTCGAACTCGTCGAAGAGGTAGATCGCGGTGAGCACGACGAGCGGCAGCGTGAAGACACCCCGCCAGGCTCCACCCGGCATGCGCGGTTCCGGTTCTGCGAACGCGTCAGGGTTCACGGTGCTCATCGCGCATCCTCGACGTCGAGATGCTTAGTGCTCACGCCGGTGCTCCGGCCTCTTCGACGTGCAGCGACTTGGCGGCAGCGGCAGTGCGCAGCGCCTGCTGCTCGATCTCTTCACTCACCTGGTCTTCGCGGGCGTCCGCGACCAGGCTCGGCACGAGGATGCCTCGGCGGGCGGCGACCCATCTCAGCAACCCGTCGCGGATGCCGTAGAAGGCCTGCGCCGCGCCGCCGGGTGCGATGTAGAGGATGAGCAGCACGCCGAGTCCACTCGCAAGCGTCTGCGCCTGCGGGTTGAGTCCGCCGTACTTGAGCAGTCCGATGAACGCCGTGCCGAGCATCGCGCCGGGCAGCGACGTCACGCCGCCGAGCACGACGATGGTGAGCAGCAGCAGGCTCTCGGACGGGTCGAAGTCGCCCTGGCCGACGGTCTGGGACTGATAGGCGAACAGCGCGCCCGCGACGGCTGCCCAGAAGCCGGATACGACGAAAGCGGTGAGGCGGGCTCGGGCGATCGAGATGCCGTAGCTCGCCGCTCCGCGCTCGTTGTCGCGGGCGGCGATGATGACACGACCCGACCGGGATCGGCGGAACAACCGGGCCGACAACAACGCCAAACCGAGGAAGAGCAGACAGACGAAGTAGAACGCTCGCGGATGATTGCTGTCGATGTTGATGCGGTGGTAGAGCTTCGGGCGCACGATCTGCTGCAGCGTGCCCGGAAGGATGCTGCCGAAATACTGCGGCGACATGAAATAGATCTGCACCGTGACGCCGAAGGCGAGCGTTGCGACGGCGAGGTAGAGACCCTGGATGCGGATCGCCGGCAATCCGATGATCAGCGAGGCGATGCTTCCGGCGATGCCGGCGACAAGCAGCGTCAGGAAGAAGTCCTGGTGCCATTTCAGCGCCATGATGCTCGCCATGATCGAGCCGACGCCGGCAATGCCCCACTGTCCGAGGCTGATCTGCCCGGCCCAGCCGGTGAGGATCACCAGCGAGACCGCGACCATGCCGTAGCAGACGATCACGCTGGCGAGGATCTGCTGCTGAAAACCGGCGACATACGGGAGGCCGATCACCGCTGCGAGGGCAAGCGCGTAGCCGCCCATGCGGCCCCACTCGACCTCGGGCAGCCGGACCATCTCGGGCGGGATCGGCCGGAACTCCTTGGCCATCGACCAGGTGGCGACACCTGAGTCCTCGCCCCGCGAGAGTCGACCGCGCTGGGTCAGCATCGACACCAGCAGGATGGGCAGCATGAGGGCGGCGCCGAGGTTGGCGACGCGGGACCAGTAGTACATCGACTGGTCGATGATCCCGATGCAGACAGCGGCGACGGTCGCGACGTAGAAGCTGTCCATCTTCGCGATGACGGCCGCGGTCAGCGCGTAGAGCAGAACGTAGGGACCGACGTCGGCGCCGATCGGGATTCCGATGACCGGGATCCGAAGGAAGACGCCGAGACCGGACAGCGCGGCCGCCAGCATCCAGGTGATGCTCGACAGCACTCCGACGGAGATGCCGAGCAGCTTGGCCCGGTCGGCGTTCTCAGCCGCCGCGCGGATCCCGATGCCGACGCTGGTGAAGCGGAAGAACGCCCACAGGCCGACGACCGCAGCCGCGACCGCGAAGAGGATCACGATCGAGTTGGCGTCGAAGATCAGCGGGTCGATGCGGAACTTCAGACCGGAGAACGGGGTCTTGGGCGGTGTCGGGTCGACCAGGAAGCCGCCGCCTAGCCAGTGCGGGATGTAGAACTGGATCACCGCGATGATCAGCGAGATGCCGATCGTGCCGACCGACAGCACAAGCCGCGGAGCGCGCATGAACCTGCGCACGATGAGCAGTTCGACAATTGCACCCGAGATCAGGGCCGCCACGATCGCGATCACGAACGCCAGCAGGTAGGGCACGTGGTGGACCTTGATCAGCAACACCGCGAGCAACGCCGCTGACGCACCGATCTCCGCCTGGGCGAAGTTGATGATCCGGTTGGCTCGATAGATGAGAATCAGGCCGAATGCGACGAGGGCATAGAGCAGTCCGATCAGCGCGCCGAAGACGATGACGCCGGACGGTGGCCGGTTGCCGCTCATGAAGACGTAGATCGCGACGTTGAGACCGACCAGCGCCAGCACGCTGCGGATCGCCGGCCCGGCGATCCGGTGCCGCCAAGGGCCGGCCACCCATGGCGGCACCCGCATCCCGCTAACGGAACGCTGTGTCAGCACGGACACTCTGCTAGGACCTTTCCCTCTGAGGTGATCTGGACCGGCTCACTGTCCCGTGCTCGGGCACATCCCCTGCGTGTCATGGCCGGGCGTATTCGGGAAGACTCCGTCCAGGCTCGAGGTGAGCGATCCGAGCGTGAGGCGCTTTCCGCCGAGAAGAGGGTCGTAGCGACCGAGCTGGTTGTTGATCGGTGACTGCTCGCTCGGGCAGTAGTAGACCTCGCGCACGTCGTGCTCAGCGCTGTAGGGGAACTGCGGCGTGAACTTCCAGCCCGCGTAGTAGAGGTTCCCGCCGAGCAACGGCTCCTTCGCCAGGCCCGCCTTGATGTTCTGCGGCGTCAGGTCGGGACCTGCGGCCATGAGAATCAGACCCATGAACTCGTAGTAGGTCAGGTTCAGGTTCTCGGTCTTGTCCGGCTGGCCGGAGTTGCCGACGTCGTTCCACGCCTTGACCGCGTCGCTTTGCGCGAACGGCAGCGAGTCGCCGATGTTGGACAACCCGAACGAGTGTCTCCACACGTCCTGTTCGTAGAGCTGAGCGAGCACGTCGTAGTCGAGCAGGCCGCTGCCCGTTCCGACGTTTTCGGGATGGTAGCCCTGCTCTTCCTCGCCCTTGCTCCCGAACACGGGCGCGATGGGATCGCAGAAACAGGTGGCGTCGGTTGCGCCGTGTTTCTTCATTTCGGCGATATAGGTGTTGGTCTGCTGCTGAGCCGTGGTGATGTCGCTCGCGTAGGAAATCGTGAACGCATCACCCGGCTTGCCGCACTCGCCACCGGTGATCAGTGCTTGCAGCTCGTTGGCGTCTTCTTGGGCGGTGTGGTCCGCTGGGTTCAGGTAGTAAAGGATGCCGATCTTGCGGTACGGCGGCGGTGTCGCCGGGTTGCTGTCCGGGTCCTGCACGTCGCCCGGCGTGTTGCCGCCGTACACAACCCGCTTGCCGGCGAGCTTCTTGCACCAGTACTCCGCGAAGATCTTCGCCTGGAACGTGCCGTTGGTGATGCCGTAGAGGTACGGCGAGAGCTGCTGGTAGTAGCTCTCCGGTGCCAGGTTGCCGGTCAGCGTCACGATGTGGTCCTGCGCCAGCCGGTAGACCAGCGCGCCGTCACCGGTTGCGAAGACGACGGCCGGGTGCATCCGTGCGATCGCGTCGGCCTCGGCGCGAAGACAGTTCTCGTCCGGCGGCGTGAGGGTGCACTGGCTCTGCCAGTAGGGGAAGTGGCAGCTGCTCTGGTTCTTCGAACCGGCGTTCTGCCCCGGCCCGTCCAGGCTCTGCAGCTTGCGGCCGTAGAAGTCATAGCGCTTGTTGAGCTCGGCGTTCCAGGCCTGGAGGCCCTCGCAGATCTGCTCGGACGAGGCGGCCAGATTCTCGCCGGCGAGGATCGCGTTGACCTCGGCGTTGGCCATCGGCACGAAGAAGACGTACTTGATCGTGTTGCTGGTGACGCCTTGCATGGTCGCGCCGCCGTTGTTGCCGCCGTGCCAGACCGGCACGCAGGCCGGCATGTAGGTGATCACACCGATCTCGTGGCCGCTCTTGTCGCAGCGGCTCATGTCGTGACTGGTGTTGGCGATCGGTCCGCTCGCGGTCGTGCCTCCGCCGGCACCGCCGGCCGCGCCCCCGGCACCTCCGGCTGCTCCGCCGGCACCGCCGGCCGCGCCGCCGCCAGCGGCGACGCCGCCACCGCCACCGACAGTGCCGCTCACCCCGCCCAGGCCACTGTTCGAGCCATTGCTCACCCCGGAGTTGCCGGAGTTACTGCCATTGGCGAGCGTGGTCGTGCTCGAGCCGGTCGGCGCGGCGAACACGAGCATCGCTTGGACCGCGAGCACCGCAACGAGCGGCGCGTAGCGGGCCAGCAGACGGTTCGGGGACATGGAGGCACCTCCATCGGGGGCGAGGTGCTGGAAACGCTAAGTAACAAACCGTCAACACGTCTACGGAGGTTCGCCCGTTTTAGCCACGAACCAGTAACACTCCGCAACCCCCGCTGCGGGGTGTTACGACGCTTCGACGGTGCGCCAGGAGCTCTCCCAGGTCCGGAACATGTCGCGGTAGCGACCGTGACCGCGGACCAGCTCGTCGTGGGTGCCCAGCTCGACCAGCCGGCCCCCGTCGATCACGGCGACGCGGTCCGCCCGCATGGCGGTGGACAGCCGGTGCGCGATCAGGACAGCCGTCCGGCCCGCCACGAGCCGGTCGAGGGCCGCCTCGATCCGGCGCTCGGAGCGCAGGTCGAGGTTCGAGGTCGCCTCGTCGAGCACCACCACCCGCGGCTGGGCCAGGAATGCCCGGCCCAGGGCGACCAGCTGCCGCTCCCCCGCTGACAGCGAGGTGCCGCGCTCGTGGATGTAGGTGTCGAGCCCGCCCGGCAGCCGGCTGACCAGGTCGTCGAGGCCCACCGCGTCGATCGCGGCCAAGATCTCGTCGTCGGTCGCGTCCGGCTGGGCGAACGCCAGATTGTCACGCAGCGAGCCCGCGAACAGGAAGGGCTCCTGGGGTACGACGCCGAGCTGGCGGCGTAGCGACTCCAGCGTGACGGTGCGCAGGTCGTGCCCGTCGATGAGCACGTCGCCGGCGGTCGGGTCGTAGAAGCGGGTGACCAGCTTGGCGATCGTCGACTTGCCGGCGCCGGTCGGGCCGACCAGCGCGATCGTCTCGCCGGCCGGGATGGACAGGTTGATGTCCTGGAGCACCGGAACGTCGGGCGAGTAGGCGAAGTCGACGCCGCGCAGCTCGATCTGGCCGCGGATCGCCGGCAGGTCGACCGCGGTGCGCGCCTCCTCGACCGACGGCACCGTGCTGAACAGGTCGGACAGCTTGCGCACCGCGGCCTGGCCCTGCTGATAGGTGCCGTAGAGCTGGACCAGCTGCTGGATCGGCGCGAAGAAGTTGCCGAGGTAGAGCACGAAGGCGGTCAGCGTGCCGAGCGTCAGCTGGTGATGGAGCACGTAGTAGCCGCCGATCATGACGATCAGCGCCTGCCCGACACCGCCGATGAGCTGCGATCCGGGGCCGTAGACCGCGTTGAGCTGGGCGGTGAAGACGTTGGCGTCGCGGTAGCGGCGTACGACCGAGCGATGCTGCGCGATGTTGCGCCGCTCACGACCGGTGGCCGTCACCACCCGAATGCCGGCGAGGTTCTCGGACAGGTCGGCGAGCACGTTGGCGATCTCGCTCCGGACCTGGTCGTAGCCCGCGTCGGAGTGGCTGCGGTACCACCAGGTGAGCGCGCCCATCGTGGGGAAGACGAAGAAGATCGTGATCAGGCCGAGCCTGACGTCGAGGGTGAGCAGAACGATCGTGACGAAGATCATCGTCAGGCCCTGCACGAGCAGGTTGACCAGGCCGTCCTGGAGGAGCTGGTTGAGCGACTCGATGTCGCTCGTCATCCGGGTCATGATGCGCCCGGCCTTCTCCTCGGTGAAGTAGTCCAGCGACAGGCGCTGCAGGTGCGAGAACACCCGGACGCGCAGGTCGTAGAGCAGGCGTTGGCCCACGATGCCGGTCCAGGAGACGCGGCCCCCGGAGATGACCGCTGCCAGCACGACGGTGCCGAAGTAGGCGATGACGATCACGACAAGCGTGTGCATGCTGCCGCGGGCGATGCCGCGGTCGATGCCCATCTTGGTCAGCAGCGGACCGGCCTGCTTTGCCGCGGCCTCGGCGACGACCAGGACCAGCGACAGCGCGATCGCTGCCTTGTGCGAGCCCAGCAGTTGCCGCAGCGAGAACGACTTCGTGCTCGGCATCGGATGCCGGAACGGGACATGCGCGTCGGACCAGTCGGGCTCGGACGCCGTCAGCTTCTCTGCCATCCCGACGAGTTCCTCGGGGATGCCGCCGAACGGCAGTCCGGGGGCGTCGGGTCCGCCGCCCATGCGACCGCCGCCGCCGAAGCCACCACCGCCGACCGGTCCGAACGCCATCGTTACCGCCCCGCCGTCGCGGCGGCGCGCGCCGCCGCGTTGCGGTCGTCCTCGGCCTGGGCCGCGGCAAGAGTCGCGGCATAGCGCGGCTCGGTCTCGAGCAGTTCGGTATGCCGCCCGACAGCGAGGATGCGGCCACCCTCTATGTAGGCGACCCGGTCGGCCAACCCGATGGTCGACGGCCGGTGGGCGATGACCAGTGTGGTCCGGCCGTCCATCAACGTGCGCAATGCGTGGTGGATCTCCAACTCGACCTGTACGTCGATCGAGCTGGTCGCGTCGTCGAGGATCAGCACCGGTGGGTTGCTCACCAACGTGCGCGCGATCGCGATGCGCTGCCGCTGGCCGCCGGACAGCGTGTAGCCGCGCTCGCCGACGACGGTGTCGTAGCCCTCGGGCAGCGCGGTGATGAAGTCGTGCGCCCCGGCTGCCTTCGCGGCCGCGATGATCTCGTCGTGGGACGCGTCGGGCCGCGCGTAGGCGATGTTTTCGCGCAATGACACTGAGAACAGGAACGGGTCGTCGGCGACGACGCCGACGGTGTGGCGGACGCTGGCGAGCGTGAGGTCGCGCACGTCGTTGCCGTCGAGCCGGATGGACCCGCTGTCCACGTCGTAGGCGCGGGTGAGCAGGCGGGACAGCGTCGTCTTGCCGGTGCCTGTCCGTCCGACCAGTGCGAGCGTCTCGCCCGGGCGAAGGTGCAGCGAGAGCCCGTCGAGCACGTGCGCCCCGCCGGCGTAGCCGAAGTGGACGTCGTCGATGACAACGTCGCCTTGCGGCTCGGTCAGCTCCACCGCACCAGGGCGCTCGGTGACGTGCGGCTCCTCATCGAGGATTTCGAAGATGCGGCCCGCCGAAGCGGCAGCGCGCTGGCTCAGCATCGTGAGCATGCCGAAGAGCTGGAACGGCGCCTGCAGCATCAACACGTAGAGGTCGAAGCCGACGATGCGGCCGAGCAACATCTCGTGGTGGATGACGAAGTAGCCACCGACGAGGAGCACCAGCCCGAGACCCGCGCTGGGAAGGTTCTCGATGATCGGGGCGTAGCGGGCGCGGATGTTGATCTGCTTGACCGAGGCCCACTCCAGTCGTCGCGCCTTCTTCGCCAGCGCATCCACCTGGCGTTGTTCGGCTGCGAACGACTTGATCACGCGGGCGCCGTTGACGTTTTCGTCGACGATCGTGGCCACTTCCGCGGTGCGCGCCTGCACCACCCACGAGATCGGGAACATCAAAGCGCGCATGCGCGCGCCGGTGATGTAGACGAGCGGCAGCGTGCCGATGGCGATGAACGTGAGCGGCACGTTGATCGTCAGCATGATGACGAACGCCACTCCGAAGCCGACGAAGCGCACCGAGATATTGGGCGCGAACGCCAGGAACATCTGCACGGCGCGGATGTCGGAGTTGGCACGTGAGATGAGCTGGCCGGTCTGCACGCGGTCGTAGAACGACTGCGACAGCCGGGTCAGGTGCTCGAACATCATCGTGCGCAGGTCGTATTCGAGGTCGTACGCCGCTCTGAAGAGCAGGTAGCGCGACGCATAGGTCACGACGCCTTGCGCCACCGCCAGCCCGATGATGATGAAGATGTAGGGACCGAGGGAACGCTTGTGGGTGACGATGGCACCGTCGATCGCGGCCATGACAGCGGTGGGGATGAGCATCTGCAGGACGATGCCGACGAGCGTGCTGGTGAACGCGCCGAGGAACGCGCCCTTGTGGGGCATGACGACCGGCAGGCAGCGGCGCAGCCACGACCGGGACTTGTCCGGGTGGATCCGCGGGCGCCGGGTCAGGTCGAGCGGAGACGCCAGCGCCTCAGGCGGCGTCACGGTCTGCGTCGAAACGGTCATGGCACCTTCCGGGAATCTGCTGCAAACTGTAACGTGACAGTTACCTTGTTGGCCAGGTACGTCTCGATTTGAGCCGAAAGGGGGCCCGTGATGCCCGCCACCGCGACGGAACGCGCGCCCCGTGTCTCCTCCCGCGATCGACGCGAGCAATACCTCGACGCCGCGGCCCGCATCGCCTCCGAGCAGGGCGTCGCCATGGTGACGATGGAGGCGGTCGCCGCCGCGGTTGGCGTCAACAAGGCGCTGCTCTACCGGCAGTTCGACAACCGCGGCGAGATCCTGCTCGAGCTGTTCGACCGGGAGACGGCCGATCTCGACGGCCGCGTCGCCGAGGCGATCGCGGGCGTCACCGGCTTCGAGGCGAAGGTCCGGGCATGGGCGAAGGCATGGTTCGACCACCTGGCCGAGCGCGCCGCGCTGTTCAGCCGGCTGATGGAGGCGCGCACGATCGCACCGGAGGTCGCGGTCCGCCATCGGGAACGGCTGCGCAGGCTCGAGCGAACCTACGGCGAGTGGTACGCGAAGGAGCTCGGCATTCCGGTCGAGGAGGCCCACGACGCGGCTCGCGTGCTGCTGGCCGGCCTCGGCGGCGCCATCGACCGGTGGCGCACCGCGCCCAGCCGGGCGACGCGCAACCGACTGGAGCACACCTACGTCGAGCTGATGCTCGGCGGGCTGCGCGGGCTCAGCGAACTGAAGCCGCCAGCTCCCGCCACGCGCCCATGACCATCGCGACGTACATCGCGGCAGCCTCGGACCGCCGGTAGCGCTGCGGCGCCGCGGCCCACACGTGCAGGATCGCCTGCAACGTGCTGAGCTGCATCCACGCTCCTGCGATCGCCACCCGCCGGGAGATGCCGAACTCGTTGACGGCGAGCCCGGAGAAGTGGTCGATGGTGCCGTGGTCGCGCTTGCGCGTCTCCTCGCGGACCCGACCCGCGATCGCCTCCGCCCGGTACAACGGCCCGACGACGTCGGCGCGCTCACCGAAGGTCTCCAGCCACACCCGGATCAGCGCGCGGACGTTGTCCTCGAACGTCACCGCCGCCTGCAGTTCGGTGGTGAGCTTTGCGTCGTGTTCGGTGAGCTCACGGGCGTAGAGCTCGGCAAGGATGTCCCCGCTGGCGGGGAAGTAGCGGTAGACGAGCGGTCTGCTCACCCCGGCCGTCTCGGCGACCGAATCCATGGTGACCGCGGCGACGCCGTCGGAGGCGACGATCGCGGCGGCCGCGTCCAGCAGGGCTTCACGACGATCCTGCGGCGTCATCCGTCGGCGAACGGCAGGACCGCCGTCGCCGTCGTATGAAATCGCCGAAGATGTCACAGGGCTGACAAACTGTCATCCGCCTCGCAGGCGGTCAACCGACGTACGGGGTGATGTGACCCTTCGCACTCAGTCTCAGATGGCGGGGTCAGATCGCGGAGCCGAGGTGGCGACGGAAGAAAGCCTCGACCGCTTCCCGCTCGTGCAGCGGCATCTGGACGTGGCCGCCCGGGTTCACGTGCAGGGTCTTTTCTTTGGCAGCCAGCGCGTCGAACAGCGCAATCCCCGACTCGCGGGTCATCAGCTCGTCGTCCCACTGGAACAGGAACAGCACCGGCTGCGTCAACGACCGCGCCGCCCGCTCGAACGCCTCGGCGCCGGGCCGGTTGTTGAGGCCGGCCAGACCGAGCACGGCCGCGGTGATGCGCGGCTCCTCGGCAACAAAGGGCAGGCCGATCGCCGTGCCCATCGAGACACCCCAGTAGCCGAACGGCCCCTCCCCCAGACCAGGCACACCGGGGAGCTCGTCGAGCAGCGCATGCCACTCCCGGACGTGCGTGCGGGTGCGGTTGGTCCACGCCTCGGCTTCCTGCGGCGACATCTGTGTCTGGGTGCGCTCGGCGCCGCCGGAAGCGATGCGGTTCTGCAAGGCCTGGCGAGACCGCTCGGCCGCCTCGGGGTCAGTGACGCGGTCACCGTGGCCCGGGGCATCGAGGGCAACTGCGGCGTAGCCGAGGTGGCGCACCAAGCGC
>Ga0070658_10000755_pt1 | contig 27764 bp, 24 predicted proteins | sample KBSC13metaG_FD_64664 | JGI IMG/M metagenome (GOLD analysis project Ga0070658, IMG submission 64664) | Corn rhizosphere microbial communities from Kellogg Biological Station, Michigan, USA - KBS C1-3 metaG | ecosystem: Host-associated > Plants > Roots > Rhizosphere > Soil ... | reverse complement strand
ACGGCCCACCATCAGGTTGTCGCTGTTGCCGGCGGTGAACGCGGCCACGATGTTCATCTTCTCGCCGGTCGCCTTGCGCGTGCACTCGAGGTAGGCGAGGTACGCGCCGGCCAGCCCCGCCATCAGCGCGTGCTTGGGCAGATCCTCGACGCGCAGGCACAGGCGGCAGGCGCGCTGATCCAGGTACAGCGTGCCGCACTGGAAGGTGGCGGGCTCGGCGCCATCGTAGAAGTCCTGGAAGTTCACGAAGTTCGTGCACAGCAGGTACAGGTCGCGGTGGTAGCGGACCAGCCGCTCGACGCTGTCGATGCTGTTCGCCTCGGCCTCCAGGGCCTTGTCCTTCGCCACCAGGTCCAGCAGCGTCGCCTTCAGGCTGCCGCCGCGCAGCTCGCGCACGCGCGGCTCCCCCAGCTTGTCCACGCGCAGCCCCTGCTTCTCGGCCAGCCAGGCCTGGTAGGGCGCCAGCTTCTCGCGCACGGCCGCCCACTCGGACTCGGTCAGGCGGTCGCGCGGACCCAGCAGCGGGGTGACCGCCGCGTCCGCGAACGCCTGCAGGGCGGCCGCGTGCGCCGGGTTGACGGCGCCGCCGTTCAGCGGCAGCGGCGCTTGCGGCGCCACCTGCGCCAGCGGGAACCCCGCCACCTCGGCGGCGTCCAGGCTCATGTCGCTGGCCGCCAGCTCCAGGTATTCCTCTTCGCGCCGGTTCAGGGCCAGGATGGCGCGCGGGTCGAACGCCGCCAGGCGGCAGCGCCCGAAGTAATCCTCCACCTTGCCCTTGATGGCCTCGACGGCGGCCGAGGCGGCGGCGGTCTTCTCGGGCCCCAGCGGGAAGACGCGCCCCGCGTCCGCCTCGGCCTTCGCGTACCACTGCCCGTGGGCCTCGATCTCGCCGAAGAAGGCCTCGATCTCGTCGGCGCCGATGCCCGGCCGGGTGGAACGGTCGGCCTTCGAGCCGACGGTGTCGATGATCTCCAGGATGGCGGCGCGGGTCGCCTCATCGGGTGCCGAGGCCTCGACGATGATGCCGTCGCCGTTGAACGCGGTCTCGGCGAAGATGCGCGCCGGATCGGCGACGTCCTCTATCGAGATGACGGCCTCGTCGGGCTTGCCGATGTTCTTCAGGATCTGGCGCGCCGATGCCAGCAGCGTGGCGCCCTCCGGCGTCTTGTCGTTGATGGCCGCCAGCGGCAGCGTCGGGGAGCCCTTCAGCAGGTCGTCGGCGCTCAGCAGGTTCGCCGTGGCGAACTTGACCGCGGCGATCAGCTCGGGCGCCCGCACCCGTCCGTCCTTGTCGGTGTCGATCAGCGCCAGGGTGCGCGCATCGATCTCCAGGCCGATGGTGGGGCACGCCAGCGCCACCCACAGCTTCTGATCCAGCTTGTCGATGTTCGCCAGATCAGCGCCGGTCTCCAGCTTGACCTGATCGAAGCCGCCCGCCCGAAAGAACGTCCACCTACGTGTCTCCGCCATGCGCCTGTTTACTACGCTGCGCGACGGCATTACCAATCGCGGGGCGACGTCAGGTCTGTTTCACGGAGGTCAGGGTGATCAGGATGCGGACCAGCGCGGCCAGGCGCTGGCCGCCGCGCCGGCCCGGCTGGATCGCGAGCGCGCAGTCCGGCAAGGCGACGCCGGCCTCGGCCAGCGCTGCCTCGCCGTCGGCGACGGTGCGCACGCGGCGCCGCCACCGCCCGGGCGCCTCTTGCCGGAGATCGACGAAGTGGTCGGCCGCGGGTAGCGGCAGCCCGTCGGCCGCTGCCAGGCCGACGTGAAACATGCCCCAGGTCACCAGCAGGTCGTCGGGCCGCAGGAACTCCGCCCACGAGCGCCGCCACGACTCCAGGCTGTCCCCCGACCGCAGCTGGTCCTCGGAGATCCCCAGGCGTGCGGCGATGGGTGGGGCCAGGGGGCGGCGGGGCGCGATGACCGCCTCGTAGGTCTCGCCGGTGGCCGGCCTGACCGCCAGCCAGTGGACCAGCTCGGGGTCGGGCCGCTCGCGCTGCCGCTTGGGCCAGGCGTTCGCCTCGCCGTAGATGCAGACCAGGCGCGGCCACGCCTGGGCCAGCGCCGCCATCGCCTGATCGGCCGCGCCCGGGGCAGTCGCCGGGGCGCGCGGCGGCCCCAGGTGCCGGTGGCGCGCCGAGGCGACCTCGACCGCGAACCGCTCCTGGCGCGCCACCATCGCGTGAAAGGGATCGAGCAGCCGTTCCAGCGCCTGGCCGGGCGGCTCCAGCAGCGGCAGCACCTCGGCCAGCGCCTCGATGGTCGACAGGCAAAAGGCGGCGGGCTGGCGGCGGATGCGATAGGCGCTGGCCTGTCGGGGGGTGAACGCCACCTGCGGCAGCGCCGCCAGGGCGGGGTTCAGCTTGTACAGCTTGCGCGCCTGCCACCAGGTGCCATCCAGCACCACCAGGGTGATCGGGCGGTCGCGCGGCAGGTCGGCGGCGTCGCGGGCGTTCGGCCCGGGGAACAGCAGGTACGTGTCCGGGGACGCCGCCAGCTCGCCGGTGACGACGGGATCGACGGAGAAGTCCAGGCCCAGGCGCAGCAGCGAGTTCGGCAGCGCCAGGTGGGCCATGCGCGCGGTGTTGACGCCGACGTGGCGCTCGCGCGGGTGTTGCAGCAGCACGACCCGGGTCCGGGTGGGCAGCGCGTGGATGTGCGCGCAGTAGCAGACCGGCATGGGCCGGCGGCAGCGGGCGCAGGTCGGTCGAATGGGCCGTGCCGGCTGCGACGCGTCCCCCTGAATTGGATCCGGGGCCTGATCGCTATCCACGCACGGCCCCGGGCGGCAGGCGCAGCTCGCGCGCGCGACGGCACATGCGTGACGACAGGTCGACGCCCACCGCGTCCATGCCCAGCGCGTTCGCGACGGCCAGCACCGTGCCGAAGCCACAGAAAGGATCGACGATGGTCCGCGTCGTCGTCTCGGCGCGGATGAAGCGGCAGGCGTCCGCGCAGGCGTGCAGGCCCATCGACTTCTTGCCCGGCATGAAGCCCGCGTCGGGAAGCACGTCGGCCGTGGTCCGCCCCACGGCGGGGCGCAGCGTGCGGGCGAAGCCCAGCAGGTGCGAGTAGCTGGCCCGCCCGAAGGTGACGGTTCCGGGCGGCTTTCGGCAGACGATCTTGTGGAACAGCAACGGCATGCGGGCGCGGGCGGCAGCTTGCTGCACCAGCGCCCCCTTGTCGATCCACAAACCCTCGTGGCGGATGTCGCTCTGGAAGAAGATCGCGACCCCCTCGTCGGGCACCGCGCTCAGCGTCTGGAAGGCGGCGTCCTGGAACCACGCTTGCCACCCGGCGAGATCCAGGCCGCCCAGCTCCGAGACGTCGGGCAGCGAGGTGACGACGCTGGCGCCGGCCAGGGGAGCGTTCGCGCGCAGCCAGGCCAGCGCGTCGGCGTTGTGCACGGTGCGCGTGGGTGGGCGCTGTGAGGCGTCGGCGGTGATGCGGCGAGGATAACGCCCCGGCAGGACCGCCGATCGCGTCCGTCGTGGATAATCACGGCCATGTGGCTGAAGAAGCTGATCTCGTACTTCATGATGCCGTTCCCGCTGGGGCTGCTGCTGGCCGTGGCGGGGCTGCTGTTGCTGTGGCTGACCGCCCGCCAGCGGACGGGGCGGGCCCTGGTGACGGCGGGGGCGGCGGTGCTGCTGCTGTGCTCGTGGTATCCGACCAGCCAGTGGTTCCTGTCGCCGCTGCACCGCCGGCCCGCGCTGACGGATCCGGCGTCGGCGGCGGCGGGCGCGCGCTGGGTGGTCGTGCTGGGCGGCGGCTACGAAACGCGAGAGACGGTGCCGGCGACGTCCCGGTTGAGCCCGTACACGCTGGAGCGTCTGGTGGAGGGCATCCGCGTCTACCGAAAGCTGCCCGGCGCGAAGCTGATCATGTCGGGTCGCGGCTATGGCGAGCTGCCCACCGAGGCGGCGGTGATGCAACAGGCTGCCGAGGCGCTGGGCGTACCCGCCGCCGACATCCTGCAAGAGGGAGAATCGGACGACACCCCCGACGAGGCCCGCCTGATCCGGCCCATGGTGGGAAACGATCGCATCGTGCTGGTCACCTCGGGGGTGCACATGGAGCGTTCGGTGCGCCTGTTCGAGAAGCAGGGCATGACGGTCGTCCCGGCGCCGGCCGGCTTCTGGCCCGAGCACTTCGATCCCTGGCCGAGCAGCGATCGGCTGGGATGGGTGCAGGGTGCCGAGCACGAGCGGCTCGGCATCCTGTGGGCGCGCCTGCACGGCGCGATCTGAGACGGCTGGTCCGGTCCGGCCCCCGCCGCTAGTTCATGCAGACGGAGTTGTCCGTCACGTTCACCGTCAGGGACGCCGAGCTGGGGATGGGAGCCGGGCCGCTGCTGGAGATGGAGATCGTCGTGGCGGGATTGGCGTTGCAGTCGGCGTCGGTGCCCGCCGTCAGGGTCACCGTCTGGGCGGTGTTCCAGTTCGTGCTGTCGAAGTCGAACCACTGACCGGTGCCGTCCGTGGTGACGCCGCCGGTGATGGTGACCGCCGGCGTCTGCACCGAGGGCGCCAGGAAGACCCGCACGGTGGCGCTGCCGCGGGGCTGGGCCGTCAGCCTGACCCCGAAGGTCGCCATCGCCCCCTCGGCCATGGTCAGGCTGTTCGACGGCGCGCCCGTCAGCTGGAAGGCCATCGTGTCGTCGTCCTGCACGGCGACGGTGACGATCTTGCTGGGCGTGCCCGACTTGTTCGACTGCAACGTGATCACCGGACTGGGTGCGCCGCTGGTGGTGCCGTTCTCGCTGACGGCGTCGTCGTCGGCCACCGACGTGACGGTGAACGTCTGGGGGGTGGCGTGATTGACGTCGTTGAAGGTGAGCGACGGCGGCGTGACCAGGACCTTGCCCGCGCCGGTGGTGACGGTGGGCGTGATGACCTCCGCGTACATCCCCGAGAGGGGATCCTGCTTGGGGATGTAGGGCAGGCTGACGGTGAACGTGGCCCGCTTGTCCGCGCTGGTCGAGGCCGGATCAGTCTGCTTGCTCTCGTGCACCATGACCGTCGGGGACGACAGGGTGATGGACTGCGTGTTCTGATTGATCGACGTGATGTAGATGGTGCGGGCGGTCGCGTTCGGCATCAGGTTCACCGCGATGGTGCCGGTGTCATTGTCCAGGTTGTTGTCGGCCGGGATGTGCACCGTCACCTGCTGGGTGACCGGCGGGGCCGCGGTGGCCGAGCTGGTCAGGTACTGCAAGGTGTTGCCGCTGCCGGACACGCTGAACGCCATGCTGCCGGCGAAGCTGGAGGTCAGGTTGGTCGTGATCGACGCGATCTGGGTCTGGGGCGGCACCGCCGACAGACCCACGCAGAACGTGAAGTCCGAACCTGCCGGCAGCAGCAGCTGCGTGGCCGGGCTGAGGCCGGCGCCGGTGGCCATCATCATCGGGTGGAAGCCGCCCGTCAGGCCGACGTCGTTCGTCTGGTAGGCAGGCACGTTGCACACCGGATCGGTCAGCACCAGGTTCAGCGGGTTCACGTTGTCCTTGCGCACCGTGATGAACTTGTCCGCCACGCCCGTCAGGGGCGCCAGCGTCGAGGCGTTGACCGCGCCGACGTCGATGGTCAGGAACGTGGTCTGCAGCGAGTAGTCGGTGACGCCGGTGACCGTCACGGGATGATCGGTGGTGGCGTCTGCGCCCGTCAGCATGAAGCCGCTGGCCGGGTTCAGGGTGACGGTGTTCCCCACCGAGGGCGTCATCAGGATCGAGACCGGCGCGGGTGGAACGTTGCTGAGCTTGACCTGGAAGGTCCCGGTCACGGTGCCGTCGTTGTTGACGATGATCGGGTTGGCGGCGCTGACGATCAGCGCCAGCACGTCGATGTCCTTGATCGTCACCCCCAGCGTCTGGGGGGCGATGACGCTGGCGGCGTCGGCGACCGTCACCGTGCCGGTGGCGTCGACCGTGTCGTTGTCCTTCATGCCCATCACCGACACCGTGCAGGACGCCGTCTCGGTAGCCAGCACGCAGCTGGCGGGGTTCACCGTGACCACCACGGCCGGGTTGTCGGAGGTGATGGTCGCCGTCACCGGGGCCACGGGCGCGAAGGCCAGCTTGACCGTGAACTGGGTGGTGGCGTTCTCGTTGATGATGCCGGGCAGGGTGGGCATCCCGGTCACGGGCGTGATGACGAAGTTCTGCACGTCCAGATCGGTGATGTGCACGGGCAGGATCACGGGGACGGACAGCCCGTCGCCCGAGAACGAGACCGACACGTCGTTGTTCAGCGTGTCGTCGTCATGGGCCGCCGTCAGGGTGGTGATCTTCGGCGTGGCGTAGTCGCTGGCCGAGAACTGAAACAGCGTGTTCGACAGCTTCAGGCGGGCGGCGTCCGACGACGACATCGACACCACGACGTTCGCGTCCGGCTGGAAGGCCAGGGACACGCCCACGGTCGCCGTCGAGGGCGAGCCGTTCTTCTGCGTCTCTTGCATGTTCAGCACGCCGGGCGCCGAGCCGTAGGACAGCTTGATGGACTGCAGGTCGTCGTCGACCACGGCCACAGGCACGGTCACGCTGTCGGCGGCGGAGGACAGCAGCGTGATGTTCGCCGCCTCGTTGTGCAGATCCAGATCTTGTTGCCCCGTCACGGTCACCGTCTGGGGCGTCTTGTAGTTCGTCGAGTTGAACAGCAGCGTCGACTGGTCCAGCGTCACCTTCGAGGTGTTCGACGAGAACACGTTCACGCCGATGGCCATGCCCGGGTCGAAGGCCATGCGCACGGTGAAGGTGGTGGTGCCGCCCTCGTTCACGCTCAGCGGCGTGGGGGTGACCACGATGCTCTGCGTGTTGTTGTCGTGCACCGTCACCTGGACGCTGCGCGAGGTCAGCGTCGCGGCGGCGAAGGTCACCGTCTCGTGCTCGTCCTTCGTGTCGTCGTCGGCCACGGCCAGCACGTTGACCAGCTGGGCGGTGGCGTAGTTGGTGGCGTTGAACGTCAGCGTGGGGACGCTGGCGCTGACCTTGGCAGTGCTGGAGGGCATCACGGTGACGACCAGGTCACCGGCCGGCGGCTTGGTCAGCTTCACCATCACCACGGCCGGCGTGGTCGAGCCCTCTTGCACCGTCAGCGACGGCGGCGAGACGTCCAGGTTCAGCACGTCCTTGTCGATGATGGTGACGGGGACGTTGAACGCCGTCACCACGTCGGGCGAGGTGGCCGTCACGTTGAGGAGGTCGTCCATCTGGTCCGGGTCCGGGGGCGCGTTCAGGGTGACCTGCTGGGGAACGTCATAGTTGCTGGCGTCGAAGGTCAGCGTGCCCGGCGTCAGCATCAGCTTGGCGGCGTTCTCATCCGTCAGCGTCACGATGGTGGTGGTGGCCGGCTGGAACGCCAGCCGCACGCCGATCTGCGTGGACGAGCCCTCCAGCATCGAGACCTGCGTCGGGGTGACCAGCATCGCCTGCGTGTCGTCGTCGATGACGTTCACCTGCACCACGGCGGTGGCGGCCTCGGGCGCGGTCAGCGTCACGATGGTGGTGTCGTTCACGGTGTTCTTGTCCTGCGCGCCCAGGATCGTCACCATCTTCGGTCCCACGGTGTTCGCGTCGAACACCACCACCTGCTCCTGCGTCGTCGCGATGGCGGGGTTCGCCGAGGTGATGGTGACGGTGATGGGCGACTGGAAGGCGGCGCTGAGGCTGACCGCGAACGGCACGCCGGCGCCACCTTCGTTGACCGTCACCGTGGTGGGCTGGACCAGCAGCGCCACCGACGGAGCCGCGCCACCGTTGCCGCCCGTACCGGGGTTGATGACGGTGCCGCCCATCCCGCCCAGCATCGTGACGATCCCGCCGCCCGCGCCGCCCGTCGGCGTGGGGGGACTGCCGTTACCGCCTCCACAACCCACGACCCCCAGCAGCCCGGCCACGGCCACGATTCCCACAGCCCTCGAACGAAGTAGATGCCCCACGGGACCCTCCGGTGCAGGTGAACGAACGTCACCCAGCCAGCAGTGCGCGCCAAGCTAGGCAAAGACAACTATGCGGGCAGGATATCGAAGCGTGCCGGCGCGCTCAAGTTGGCGTCGCTGCGGCCAGCGTCCTTGACCGCCGGCTGGCGGGCGGGATACAAGCGGCAGGTGCATCGCGGGGGAGCAGCCACCATGCGCTGGGCGGCGTTCATTTTGCCCGCGTGGCTCGCGAGCGCGTGCGTCGAGCCGCACACGGGCACGCGCTCGTCGCTGTGGTGCCACGCGGCCGACGGCGTCAGCACCGTGATCGACGACATGGAGGACGGCGACGGCAGCCTGTGCGCGCCGGCGACCGGTGGGCCCGGCGGGACGTGGCAGGTGGTCTTCACCCCCGGCTCGCCGCCCGCAGCGATCACCCCGCCCGCCGGAACACTGACCCAGACCGTCCCCTTGCCGGCCGCCGACATGGTGGGGCCGCTGGCGCAGAGCACGCGCGCCCTCGAGCTGACCGGTTCGGGCTTCTCGCAGGCGTCGAACGCCAGCGTGAGCCTGCTGGCCCAGTTCGCCGCGCCCATCGACCTGGCCGGGTTCACCAGCATTCAGTTCTGGGCGCTGGCCGATCGCGCCGCCTACCTGCGGGTGAACGTGGCCACGGCGGCCGACCCGGCTTCCGGAGCACGCTGGGGGCAGCCGATTCCCCTGGGGACCAGCTGGGCGCACGTGGTGATGCCGCTGTCGCAGCTGTCGATGGAGTTCGGCGCCGCGCCGGTCCAGGATCTGACGGCCACCAGCGCGATCGAGTTCAAGTACACGTACTTCGTGCAGGGCATCTCCGGTTCGGCAGACCAGGCGAACGTGGGCACCTTCGATATCTGGATCGACGACGTCCAGCTGACGCCCTGAGCGATGGCCGCGCGACGCGCGGCCGGCGGCGAGGGGCCGACCGGCGCGAGCAGGGGGCGACTGACCGGCCGGTCGTCTTGCGGCGGCCGCGGTTTCCCCGGATACTTGACCGCCTGGATTCATGATCGCCGCAGGCCAGCAGATTGGCGGTTACACGGTCCTGCACCTGCTGGGACGGGGAGGCATGGGCGAGGTGTACCTGGCGCAGCACCGCCGTGTGGCCCGGCGCGCCGCCATCAAGGTCCTGGTGCCCGAGCTGTCCCAGAACGCCGTGGTGCTGGATCGCTTCTTCAACGAGGCGCGGGCGGCCTCGCTGATCCGCCACCCCGGCATCGTCGACATCCTGGATTGCGACCTGTACCAGGGGCAGGCGTACATCGTGATGGAGTACCTCGACGGCGAGAGCTTCGGGGGGTACCTGTTCCGCACCGGCCCGCTCGAGCGCGACATCCCCTTCCTGCTGGGTGTCAGCGCCGCGGTGGCCAGCGCCGTGGGCGCCGCGCACGCGACCGGAATCATTCATCGCGACCTGAAGCCCGACAACGTGTACCTGCACCTGGGGCCCAACGAGGCCGCCGGCGTCGCCGTCAAGATCCTGGACTTCGGGATCGCCAAGCTGGCGCTACAGGACGGGGGGCCCAGCCAGACCAGCACCGGCGTGCTGCTGGGGACGCCCGCGTACATGTCCCCCGAGCAGTGCCGCGGGGCCGGCCGCGTCGACAGCCGCTCGGACATCTACTCGCTGGGCTGCATCCTTTACGAGGCGGCGTGCGGGTTCCCCCCGTTCGTGCGCGAGGGCATGGGTGACCTGATCGTGGCGCATGTCTCGGAGGCGCCGGTGCCGCCCATCCAGCACGCGCCGTCGCTGCCACCATCGCTGAACGCGCTGATCCTGCGCATGCTGGCGAAGAGCTTCGACGACCGACCGCAGACGATGGACGACGTGGTGGCGGCCTTGCGCGACTGCGCGAAGGAGGCGGGCGTCGCCATCGACGGCCCGCTGCGGCCCCGCATCCCGGTCGAGCGGCCGGCGGCCACGGTGGAGGGCGCGGCGACGCAGCCCCCCGGCGCCGGTCCCTCGGCCGTCGAGACGGCGCGCCTGGGGCCGCGCAGCCCCGTGCCGTTCCCGCAAGAAGGGGTGCCTTCGGGGGCCATTCCCGCGCTGTCGTCGCGGTCGGGGGGGATCTCCGCCGGGCGCAGCGGCGCGAACTACGCTGGCCTGTCGGGGCCGACCGCGGATCAGTCGGCTGGCGGCGAGGATCCTCGGGCGGACCTCCGCAACGACCAGCGGAACGACCATCGGATGAACGCGCCGAAGTCGACGACGCTCAGCTCGACCGCGGCCGAGATGGCGGCGGTTCGCGGACGGTCGCCCAGCCGCAACGGGCGCACGATCGCGGTGGTCGCGGGCGTGGCGGTCGCGGTGGGCCTGGCGATCGTGGGCGTTCGTTCTCGCTCGACGCCGGGGCCCGTGGCGACGGCGCGCCCCAGCCCGCCCGCGGTCAGTGCAGTGACGGCGCCCGCGGTGCCGCCTGCGCCGACTCCGGCCGCCGCCCACCCCGCCGAGGCGCCGCCTGCCGCGCCCCAGCCGGACGTCGTCCACATCGACTTCCAGGGAATCCCGGCCGGGACCACGGCGCAGGTCGACGGCAAGCGGGCGTCGCTGCCCATCGAGCTGGACCGCGGGTCCGAGCTGCACCACATCGTCCTGCGTCCCCCGGGCGAGTCGTCACGCACCATCGAGCTGGACGGTAGCCGCGATCGCATCGTGGACTTCGTGGCCACGACCAGGGCTCCGGGCGGCCGCGACCACGCCGGCGAGCGCGACGCTGCCCATCGCGCGCCCGTCGCCGCACCGGCGCGGGGCGCTCGCCCGAAGACGGACAAGGGCCCCGCGGTGAACCCCACCGACCGCGAAGCGATCACCGACATCTAGTAGAGAACCGTGGCGGTCCGCGCCTGGGCCGCCGCCCCGCCACCTTGACCGTTCCGCCGCGGCCGCGATAAAGGGAACCGTGGGGTTTTCGCGCTGGTTGCTGCCGGTCGTCGTGCTCGCGTCCGTGGCCATGACGTCGCCGGCGCGCGCCGCCGCCGAGGACCCGGGCGATCCCAAGGCCGTCGCGCGCGCGAAGCTGGTCGAGGGGGGCGAGCTGTTGCGCCAGGGCGAGTACACGGGGGCCCTGTCCCGGTTCCAGGAAGCGTACGACCTGGTTCACAGCCCCAAGATTCAGTACAACTTCGGCCTGGCGTACATGGGGCTGGGGCGCAAGGCGGACGCCATCGAGGCGTTCGAGACGTTCCTGAACGAGGCCCTGGACGCCAGCCCCGATCTGCGGGCCAACGCCGAGCGCCACCGCAGCACGCTGGCCACGCAGACGGGCGCCCTGGTGGTCACCTGCGACACCGACGGGGCCGAGGTCTCGGTCGACGGGCGCTCGCACGGGGTGACGCCGTTGCAGACCTCGATCCGGCTGGATCCGGGGCCGCACCAGCTGGTGGTCGAGAAGCAGGGGCGGCCCCCTTACGCGGAGAAGGTGACGATCGAGGGCGGCAAGCGTGTCGCCGTCGAAGCCAAGCTGGTGCCCGCCATCGCGGCAGCGCCCGTGCCGCCGCCGGTCGCGCCGGGCGTCGCGCTGGCGCCACCCCCGCCCCAGGGTCCACCCCCGCCCACCGAGGCCGAGCTGGCCGCGCACCGGCGGTCGGTGCTGCGCAAGGTGGCCTGGACCACGGGAGCCGTGGGCGTGGCCGCCCTGGGCTTCGGCCTGGCCGAGCGGTTGCTGGCGAACGGCAAGTTCAACGACTTCAATTCACGGCCGCAGGGCTGCGACGCCGACGACCGCGTGCTCGCGCACGGGGGCGGCGACTGCAGCAGCTTGCTGTCGGCGGGCCGTTCGTCGGCGACGCTGTCGACCGTCGGCTTCATCTCGGGCGCGGTGCTGGCCGGCGCCTCGGCCGTCCTGTTCTACACCTCGCGCGCGCCCGCCGACGCGCCGGTGGTCGGCCTGGCCTGTGGCCCCGACGTCGGTCGTCACGGCTTGCTCTGCCAGACCCACTTCTAAGGGCGGTCCTGCAGGCGCAGCCCCTCCCCCGCGCGCTGGTACAGGTCGCCGCACTCCCCGCAGCGCCAGGAATCGCCCCCGGCCTCCCCGGACAGCCTGACGCCGCAGCGGCACACCCACCCCTGCCAGCGCGCCGGGACGCCCGTGAACAGCGCGTGCGGCGGGACGTCGCCGGTCACCACGGCGCCCGCGCCGATCAGGCAGTAGGCGCCCAGCCGATGGCCGCACACGATGGTGGCGTTCGCGCCGATGCTGGCGCCGCGCTCCACCACGGTCGGCTGGTAGGCGTGCCGGCGCGACACGAAGGCGCGCGGCGTCTTCACGTTGGTGAACACCACCGACGGGCCCACGAACACGTCGTCCTGCAGCTGGACCGCGTCGTACAGCGACACGTTGTTGGCGACCTTGCAGCGCGCGCCCACCACGGCCGCGCCGCCGACGTACACGTTCTGTCCCAGCACGGCGCCGGCGCCCACGCGCGCGCCCGCCATGACGTGGCAGAAGTGCCAGACCTTCACGTCCGCCGCCAGCACGGCGCCCGCATCGACCACGGCGGTGGGGTGTACCAGCGGGGGCGCGCCCTCGCTCACGGCGCCTCGCCGGCCACGGTCACGGGGACACCGCCGGCCCGGATGGACGCGTCGCCGGCCTCCAGCGCGCGCACCACGGCCAGGCCCTGCCGGCCGTCGCTGCGCGGGCGGGCGCGCGTCTCCACGCAGGACAGGAAGTGCTCGCACTCGCGCAGCAGCGGCTCGACGTTGGGCAGCAGCGGCGACCACACGTCGCCGCTGCGCACCGCCACCCCCTCGGCGAACGACGCGTACCCGGGGCGTGGCACCGCCGCCTTGTCGTAGATCTTGATCTTCTCGTCGGCCGCGGTGTCGTCGAACGTCAGCATCTTGCGCGATCCCACCACGGTCAGGCTGCGCCGCTTGTGCGGATCCAGCCACGACACGTGCACGTGCGCCAGCCGGTCGCCGGGGAAGCGCAAGGACGCGAAGGCCACGTCGGCGATGTCGGGACGCAAGTAGGCGGCGCCGGTCGCGCTGACGGACAGCGGCGCGGCCCCGAACAGGTGGATGGCCACCGCGATGTCGTGCGCCGCCAGCGACCACCAGGCGTTCTCGGTGTCACGCACGATGCCCAGGTTCACCCGCTCGGTGCACAGGTAGAAGACGTCACCCAGCCCCCCCTCGTCGATGACCGCCTTCGTGCGCTCGACGGCCGGGTGATAGAGCAGCAGGTGCCCGACCATCAAGGTCAGGCCCCGCGCCTCGGCCAGCGCGCACAGGGCGGCGGCGTCGGACGCCGTCAGCGCCAGCGGCTTCTCGACCAGCACGTGGCGGTCCGCCTCCAGGGCCAGCCGGGCCAGGCGGTAGTGGTTGGGGGCGTCGACGGCGATGGCCACCGCGCGCACCTCGGGATCGGCCAGCACCTGGTCGAAGCTGCGTGTCACGCGCACGTCGGGCAGGCGCGCGCCGACCGGGGCCAGCAGCTGGTCGTTCAGGTCACACACCCAGCGCAACGTTCCGTTGCGGGCGGCGTGAAAGGCGCGGACGACGTTCTGTCCCCAGCCCGAGGCGCCGACGACGGCGGTCACTATGCCCGGCATGCCGGCATGTTAGCAAGCCGCGGCGGCCGGCCGCGACGACCTGGTGGCGGGTGACGGCGCTCCGGGCGTGCGCGCTTTCTAGTAAAGTGCGCCCCCTGGTGACCTTCCCCTCTCCGTTTCGCTTTCGCTTCGTGTCGGCCGGAAGGCGCGGCGCTGGCGCCGTGATGGCGCTGGTCGCGGTGGTCGCGTTGGGGGGCGGCTGCGGGCACGAAGCGGCGGGGCACGCGCGCGACCTGCGCGAGACGCTGGTGGCCTACGACGACAATCGCCCCAGCGCCGCGCTGACGTTTCCCACCCTGACCTACGAGGCGCTGGTGCGGTTCGAGCCAGCCGGAAAGCAGCGACCCCTGCGGCTGTGGTTGCTGTCCCAGGCGCCCGGGACCGTGACGGTCACGCTGTACAAGGACAGCGTCTTCACGGCGCCGGGCGAACCCATCGACACGTTCACGCGCGAGATCGTGGCGCAGGACGTCTCGTCCGGCCACGACGGGCGCTGGATGGTGGAAGACCTGCAGAACCTGGGCGTCATCGACCAGCCCGTCTGGGTGGGGGTGCGCAAGACGGCCGGCTCGCCCGCCCTGTGGACCAGCGCCGTGTCCTCCGGACAAAGCTTCCTGCGGGATCGCGACGCCTCGCGGGGCGTGTCGATCCTGCCGGTGAAGCGCACCCCGATGATCCGCCTCGAGCTGGCGCCGGTCCCCTGACCCCCGCGGCGTCCCCCTCAGTGGGTGGCGCGCAGCCGGCGGATCTCGTCGGCGACGTCCAGGGCGCCCGGGTCCAGCTCCAGCAGCTTCTCGAACTCGACGATGGCCAGATCGGCCTGGCCGCTCTGCGCGTAGAAGTGGCCCAGGTAGTACCGGGCCCGGTGGTTCTTGGGATCCAGCTGGATGGCGCGCAGCAGCTCGGCGCGCGCGGCGCGACCGGCGCGCGCGTCGGCCGGGGCTTCCCGGAACAGCGCCCACCCCAGCGCCGCCCGGAAGTCTGCCTGGTCGGGCAACATGCGGGCCGCCTGCCGGAGGGCGTCGACCGCCTCGCGATGACGGTTGGCGCGCAGGTGCTGCATGCCGACGTCGTACAGCTCCCGCGCCGCGCTGGTCGAGGAGGCCTGTCCCACGACGATCTCGTTCGGCCGCTGTCGCTCCAGCTTGGCGTCGTAGCTGCGCCGGCGGGAGGCGTCGCGCAGCACGCGGTGCCCCTCGGCCAGGCGATCGAAGATCTCCTGCGCCAGGCGGCGATCCTCCTCGGGCCGCTGGCGGTAGCGATCCGGGTGGAAGCTGCGCGCCAGCGCCTCGTAGGCCTGGTCGACGACCTCGGTCGGATCGTCGGGCTTCACGCCCAGCGCCCAGTAGTAGTTCTGGCTTCGCACCGTCTGCGCCACCAGGCCCAGCTGCACGGCCGACAGCAGCGCTCCCGTGCCCGGCAGCACCACCGGACCGCCCGTCACGTCGACCGCCGTCGTCGACGGAGTGTGTTCGGACGCCGTCCGCCGCACCGGCGCGTCCGCCGGCTCGATCATGCCCGCCTGCGACAGCGCCACCAGCAGCAGGCGCGCCTTGTCGCGGGGGATGCGGCCGGCGCCGATCACCGTCTCCAGCTTGGTGCGGCCGTCGATGTCCTGGACGAACCGCTGCTCGGCGGCGTCGGAGGTGATCTCCTGCAGGCGCAGCACCGGATCGGGGCTCAACGCGACGTACTTGCCGGCGTACGCCGCCAGCACCGCGTCCTGTCGCTCGGTCGGGTAGTGGCGGCGGATCCCTTCCAGGATCAGTGATGCCACCGAGCGGTCCAGTCGCAGCGCGTCCCCCTCCACGGCCTCACCCTGCTTGAACATGTACTGGCCGTCAGGCCAGGCGAACACCTCGAACAGCTTCGCCTCCAGCTGCTCGACCAGCGCCCGCGACAGGTTGTAGGGCGACAGCACGCCCATGTCGACCAGGATCTCCCCCTGCTGGCGGCTCTCGGCCTTCATCCGGCGCAGCGACTCCTGCAGCGCCTCGTTCGAGATCAGCCGCTGCTGCAGCAGGATCTGGCCCAGACATTCGCCCAGCACGTTCGAGCGCACGGACACCGGGTAGCCGTTGGCGAACGACACGATCTTCTTCGTGGTGTCGCGCATCAGCAGCAGCGACCCGGTGGCGCGGCGCGCGAACAGGCGCTGCAGCAGGCGCGCGAACGGGGTGCGCTTCAGCGTGCCCCGCAGATCGCCGCTCGAGCTGTCGCGCTCCAGCGAGCGGGCCGTCCGCTCGACGTCGCGCTTCTCGCGCCGCTGTTCGGGGTCCGGCACCACCGCCGTGGGGCGCGAGGGCGTGGGGCGCGGCGCCGGCGGCGCGGCGACGCCGGGGGCAGCCGGCGCCGCCACCGGCTCGAACATGGCGTCCAGCTCGCCGCGGAGCTGCTCGAGGTCGGCCGGGGCGGCCAGGTAGGTGGCCGGCGCGTAGCGACGGACGGCGACGGATTTGTGGTTGGCGCCGCGGAAGCGGCGGCTGGCCAGGAACACGATCGGCGTCTGGCGCGTCTCGGGATCCTTGCGCAGCTCGTCGGCCAGCAGGAAGCCCGTCCCGTCGGACAGCGTGGTGTCCAGGATGACGGCGTCGGGCGTGCGCACGGCGATGCTGCGCTTGGCCCAGGAGGCCTCGGTCTCGGCGGCGACCTCGTAGGGTCCGTCGCGAAGCGCGTCGCCGACCCTGCGCTGCAGCTCGGGATCGCTCTCCACGACCAACAGGTACGCAGGCATGGCAGCCAGTCTATATCGGGACGGCGCCCGCGGGCGCGTGGACAAAAGGGCGGCAGGCGGATAAGCAGGCAAAAGACATGGCAAACGAGCGATCGAAGAAGTATTCAGCAAAGAATTCGGGCAAGAGTTCGGCCAAGAATTCCTCTGCTTCGACGCGCGCCAGGGCGCCCCTGGCTTGCGTGGTGCTGGCCGCGGGGCAGGGGACGCGCATGCGCTCGGCGCGGGCCAAGGTGCTGCACGAGATCCTGGGCCGGCCGCTGGTCGCCTATCCCATCGAGCTGGCGCGGGCGCTGGGCGCCGAGCCCGTGGTGGCCGTGCTGGGCCACCAGCGCGAGGCCGTCGAGCGGGCGCTGGAGGCGCGCTTCGGCGCGGGCGCCATCGGCGTCGCCGAGCAGACGGAGCGCCGCGGGACCGGTCACGCCGTGCGGATGGCGCTGCCCGCGCTGCGCGGCGTGCGCGGGATCCTGCTGGTGCTGAGCGGCGACGTGCCGCTGGTGCAGCGGAAGACCTTGAGCGCGCTGGTGGGCACGGCCCGCCGCTATGGCTGCCTGGCGGTGCTGACCACCACCCCGCCGGACCCCAGCGGCTACGGGCGCATGGTGCGCGACGGGCGCGGGCACGTATTGCGCATCGTCGAGCACAAGGACGCCACGCCCGAGGAGCGCGCCGTCAACGAGGTGAACGCCGGCATCTACGCCGGGCCCATCGAGTTCTTCCGCGAGGCCCTGCCGCGCCTGCAGGCCCGCAACGCCCAGAAGGAGTACTACCTGACCGACATCGTCGCCCACGCGGCCGACACCATCGGGGTCTCCACCGTCGAGGCCGATTTTCCGGACGTGGGAGGGGTCAACGACCGCGCGCAGCTGGTCGAGGCGGAGGCGATGCTGCGCAAGCGCATCAACGCGCGCTGGATGGAGCACGCCACGCTGCGCGACCCCGCCTCGACGGTGATCGAGCCGGACGTCGTGGTGGGCGTCGACGCCGAGGTGGGCCGGGGGGTGGCGCTACGCGGGCGCACCCGCATCGGCCACGGCGCCAGCATCGGCGACGGGTGCGTGCTGACCGACACCGAGGTGGGACCAGGGGCCGAGGTGAAGCCCTACACGGTGGCCAGCGAGGCGGTGATCGGCGTCCACGCGAAGGTAGGCCCCTTCGCCCACCTGCGCCCGGGCGCGGTGCTGGGAGTCGATGCGCACGTGGGCAACTTCGTCGAGCTGAAGAAGACCCGCCTGGGCAAGGGCAGCAAGGCGAACCACCTGACCTATCTGGGCGACGCCACCGTAGGCGATGGCGTGAACATCGGCGCGGGCACGATCACGTGCAACTACAACGGCTACGAGAAGACGCAGACCGTGATCGAGGACGGCGCCTTCATCGGGTCGGATTCGCAGCTGGTCGCGCCGGTCACCGTGGGACGAAAAGCGGTGGTCGCCGCCGGCACCACGGTGACCGAGGACGTGCCCGCGGGCGCGCTGGCCATCGGTCGCGTTCCCCAGGGGGCCGTCGCCGGCTACGCGCAGAAGCTGGCGCGGCGGTACGAGGCCGGGGCCAAGGCGCCCAGGCGTGGTTCTCGGGTTTCCGGTTGACAGCCCCGGCGCCCGCCTCATCATTGAGGCGGTGAGGAGGACCCTATGGCGTTGTCCGTGAAATCCTACTTCGATCAGAAAGTGCCGGCGGCGCTCGCCGCGCACCCCGACAAGGCCAAGGACGTGGCGGCCATCTACCTCTTCAAGGTCAGCGGAGAAGACGGCGGGACCTGGACCGTCGATCTGGTCTCCTCGCCGCCGACCTGCGTGCCGGGCGAGACGGTGAAACCGCAGTGCACGATCGAGTGCAGCGACGCCGATCTGCGCTCGATGGTCGAGGGCGGCATGCAGGCCGCGATGAACCTGTTCTTCTCGGGCAAGCTGAAGGTCAGCGGGGATCCCACGCTGGCGACGCGCCTGACGAAGCTGCTGCAGATGGCGAACTAGCGCCCACGCCACCGGCGCCTTGGAACGGCGTGCGTGTCACGCCAGCGCCGGTCGTGCGGCGGCCCGGGCGATGGGCTTCCCGGCGGCGGGCCCCTTCAGTCGAGGGCGGCCGTGATCTCGGGCTGGCCGACGGTGTCGCCGGTGCGGTGGAGAAGCAGCGCGCGCTCGAGGACCACCTCCAGCTCGCGGAAGTTGCCGGGCCAGGGATGTTTCTCCAGCCGGCGCACCGCCTCGGGCAGCAGCACGATGGCGCGCTCGCGCTCGGCCAGCGGCAGGCCTTCGAGCTCGGCCGCGCTGACCAGCTCCAGGGGCAGCCCGGCCGCGCGCAGCACGCGGTTGCCGGTCCAGATCGTCGCCGGCCCGATGTCCTCGATGCGCTCGCGCAGCGGGGGCAGCCACAGCGCCACGCGCGCCAGCCGGTAGTACAGATCGTGGCGCAGCCGGCCCGCCGCCACCTCGGCCGTGAGATCGCGGTCCGACGACGCGATCACGCGTACGTCCAGCCGCTTGGCGCGCTTGCCGTGCGGGTCGTCGCCGTCCCCGTCCAGCTCGCTGGGGCGGATCCCGCCGCGCCGCTCGCAGCGACCGCTCTTCAGCAGCCGCAGCAGGGCGGCCTGCACCTTGGGGCCCAGCCCGGTCAGCTCCTCGATGAAGATCGTGCCGCCGTCGGCCAGCTCGGCCAGGCCTGGGCGGCGCACGGTGCCGCACAGCAGATCCAGCGCGTCTTCCTCGGGGAATCCGGCCACGTCGTAGCGGACCAGCGCGCCGCCGGGGCAGGTCAGGTGCGCCAGCGCGCGGGCCAGGCCCTCCTTCCCGGTGCCCGGCTCGCCCACCAGCACGAAGTTGGTGCGGTAGGGGCGGTCGGACAGGCGCTCCACCACGTCCAGGATCTTCGTCATCCCGGGGTGCGCCGACGTCACCCGGATCATGGCGCCGATCCACTGCGCTGCGGCGGGATGCAGCGACTTCAGTGACGGGATGCTGTCGAAAGACTTTCGCTCTCGGCCGATCGTCCGCACGTCAGCGCTTGAACCCCAGCAGGAGATCCATCGTCGCCTGATCCGCCGCCGGGAACGTGAACTTCTCGAACTCGGTGGACTTCACCCACTTGCAGTCGGCCACGCGGACCGGGCTGGGGGCGGCGTTTCCCACGATGGTGGCCTGATACAGCGCCAGGTCGACGGAATAGCCGTCGTAGTCGTGCGTGCGGCGGGCGATGCAGGCGCCCACCGTCACGTCCACGCCGACCCGCTCGTGCACCTCGCGCAGCAGGGCGGCGGCGTCCGTCTCGCCCTCTTCGACCTTGCCGCCGGGGAACTCCCACAGTCCTCCCAGGACTGCGGCCGGCCTACGTTGCGTGATCAGGTATCGTTCGTCCTGCGCAATCACCGCGGCGACGACACGCACATGCCGTGCTGCCATCCCCACATCATACCCGCGCAGCCGCGGCTCTGTCGAATCGAGGCCGCCACCTACCGGGCGCCCCCGGGGTGCAAGACGGGCGGGGGCTGGCCCCTGGCGGCCGGGGACGATCGTGCTAAGCAGGGACGCATGGCCAAACGCGTAACCCCGACCGAAGCCGCCCAGCTGATGAACGAGGGCTGGACCTACCTCGACGTGCGTTCGATCCCGGAGTTCGAGGAGGCGCACCCCTCGGGTGCCGCGAACATCCCGCTCCTGCACGCGCAGTCGGGGCGCCTGGTGCCCAACCCCGAGTTCCAGAAGGTGGTCGAAGCGAATTACCCGCGCGACGCGAAGCTGGTCGTCGGATGCAAGGCGGGCGGCCGTTCGGCGCAGGCGGTCGGCCTGCTGACGTCGCTTGGCTACACGAACCTGATCGACGTGCGCGGCGGCTTCGGCGGTGAACGCGACGCGATGGGCCGTTCGGTGGTCCCCGGCTGGATCGAATCCAATCTGCCGGCGGCCAAGGGCGGCGAGTCCAGCACCCCTTACGCGACGCTGCAGGCGAAGACGAAGGCGTAGCGTCGCGGGCCGGGACGCCGGGGCCTCAATCCTCCAGGTCGATCCCGTACTTCGCGCACGCCGTGCGGACCATGCTGCGGTTGCGCTCGTCCAGGCGCTGGTACGACTTCAGCGCGCCGTCCTTGTCCTTCGTCGAGCACGAACAGACAGCGATGATCTGGTGGGCGTCGTTCGGGTTCGCCTTCAGCTTCAGGGCGCGCCGCGACAGCTCCAGCGCCTGATTGCACTGCTGGTGCAGCCAGGCCGTGCGCGCCTGGTGGATCAGCTCGGCCGGGTCGGCGGGCGGATCGGGAGGGGGCGCGAACTCGTCGACGAACGGCACCGCGGGGCGCGCGGTCGCGAGGTGCGCCTTGGAAGCGCCGGCGGCCCTGGGGACCGCCGCCGCGGCGACCGCCACGTGGGCGACGGTCTTCGTGCGGCAGGTCTTCAGGATGTCGTGCGCCTGGCGGTTGTCGGGATCCTCTTGCTCGACCTTCTGGACCTCTTCACGCGCCTCATCGCAGCGGCCCTGCAGGCGCGCCGCGTCCGCCAGGTCCAGGTGCGCCTCCACGAACTGCGCCTTGATGTCGGGCAGGGCCTCCTCGGCGCGGCTCTTGTACATGCTGGCGGCCGGGATGGCCTCGAACCGGGTCAGCGCGACGTCGGGCTCCTTGGCCTTGGCCGACTCCTGGAAGTCGGCGTACAGCTCGGCGCTGCGCCGCTCGAGGTCGACCTGCTTCTTCATCCCGCTGGCGCGCTCGCGCAGGGCCTGCTGGGCCTCGTCGTTGGGCCCGGTGTTCAGCAGCAGATCCAGGGCCGTCACGGCGTCGTCCCACTTCTCGGCCTTCACGGCCGCCGCCGCGCGCTCGAAGTACTGCTCGGGGGTGGGCCCCTTCACCGGCGCGGCAGCCTGCGCCGCCGCCTCCGGCGCGGTCTCCTGCGGACCGCCCCCCTTCCGGGCCAGCAGCAGGACCACCAGGCCCACCACCGCCACGCCGCCAGCGATGCCGCCGATCTTCAACAGCCGGCGCGACGGTCCCGCGTACTCCTGGGGGTCGTAGGTCCAGCTCTCGTTCGCCCCTACCAGCCGCAGCTTCACGTGTCCCAGCTCGATCACGTCCCCGGGCTGAACGTCCACCCGGTCGTAGGTCTCGCCGCCCACGCGCACGCCGTTCGCGCTCTGCAGATCAACCACCGTGTAGCGCTCGCCGTCGCGCACGATCTTCGCGTGGTGACGGGAGATCGAGGGATGGTTCAGGATGATGTCGTTCTCTTCGGTGCGGCCAATCACCAGTGAAGGGCGATCGAGGCTGAACTCCATGCCGCCGAGCGATGTGGTGACCACCACCAGCCGCGCCGGCGGCGTGCGCTGGCGGTCGCTCTGCCTGTTGGACTCCACCAGCGTCCGCAGGGGGATGGTGGGGGCGGCGTCCGACGGGGCCTCGGGTGTCCCATCCGGCAGCGGCGGCGCCTCGGTGGCCGCCGACGCGCGGGCGGCCGCAGCCACGTCGGGGACCGTCACGGTGTCGACCGGGTCCGGCATGCGCTGGACGGCCAGGGGACGAATCTCGACGCCCTCCAGCTTCACGCCCAGCTTGTAGTCCCCGATCGAGATGTGGTCGCCGTCGCGAACCGGCGTCGGTACCTCGATACGCACGCCGTTGACGCGCACGCCGGTGAAGCTGCCCAGATCCTCGATGACGACGCCGGCGTCGCTGGTCAGCAGCCGGGCGTGACGGCGCGACACGTTGCGCTCGGTGAGGCGGATCGCGTTGCCCTCCTTCCGCCCGATGGAGAGCTCTTCGCGAACCAGCGGAACGACGGTCGTCCTTCCCTCGTCATCCTCGATGATCAGCTTGTGCATGCGGTCCGATCCGTCCGCCCGATTTTCGTGACTTTATCCGCGTGGAAAATGTCGGTCAAGCGCGAGGCCAGGCAAAAACCCTGTAATCTCAGGTAGGTTGCCGGCGCTGACGGACGCCACCCGGCGCACGGGCGGTCGGAAGGGCTGGTGCGCGGACCCCGATGGCGCGGGTTCACTTGATCAGGATCAGGGACGCGGCGATGACGATGGCCATGCCCAGGATGAACGCCGCCACGACGATCGCCACGGCCACATTCTTGTTTTCCTGCAGCTCTTTGCGGACGTTGTAGGGCGTGATCAGCTCCCACAGGTAGTAGCCGATGATCAGCAGCACGATGCCGACGATTCCGAAGATCGACGCGTCGATCAGCAGCCGCCACAGGGGCACCGGCGCCGCCGTTGCCAGCGGGAGGGTCGTGGGATCCATGGCCACCGGTCAGAGCCCGCGCAGGTCGGGATAGGTGGTCATCAGATCCGTCTCGGTCATCGAGTCGTTCGGATCCGCCGGGGTCCACACCACCTCGAGACCCAGCAAGCCGTCGGGCGACGCGCTGCCCAGCTGGGCCAGCAGCCGCTCCAGGTCGGCCCGATCGCCGACGGACTTGAACCCATCGACGGGGCTGCGGGTGGCGACGATCAACGTGACCACGACGTACTCCAGGGCCTCCTTGCCCTCCTCGGCGGCCTCGCTGGCGCGCCGGACCGCGCCGTCGGCGCCACGCACGCGCTCGACCTGGAAGCGCGAACGCTCGGCCAGGCCCAGGCTGTTCATCTTCGTCTCGGCGTTGGTCAGGCTCATCGGGCCGCTCCCTTCGGCGCCGGCGTAGCGAATGGAGTCCTTCTCGCGCAGCAGCTCGAGCGACGTCTGTTGCAGCAGGCTGGCCAGCCCCGCCTCGGTGCCGGTGTCGCCCTCCTCGGCGAAGCGCGCCAGCCGATCCTGGATCCCGCGCGCCGACCGTCCCAGGGCGATCTGCAGCCGGTAGACGTAGCCCCGCCCCGGCGCGACGTCGTCCTCCTGGTACTGGTTCTGGAACCAGCCGCCCCCGCCGCGCGCGCGGCGCGCCGCCCGCACCAGCGAGAACGCCGCGAAGCCCAGCACGCCCAGCACCAGCAGCGAGCTGAAACCGCCGCCGTAGCCCATGCCGCCCCAGCCCCAGCCGAAGCTGGGCAGGAAGAAGAAGCTGTGGCCGCCCCCGCTGTAGCCCGAGCCGTAGCCCGAGGAGCCGCGCGGCATGCTGAAGCCGCCGCCCGAACGGAACCCGGAGCGCCCGCTGAAGCTGCCGCCGGAGCGCGGACCGGCCAGGGCCAGCGCCGGCATCACCACCAGGGCGGCGACCAGCGCCAGCACGCTGAGCGCGCGACCAACCACACCGGGGCGGCGCCCGGTCCTGCGCTGGCGAGACAGTGGTGTTTCCATTTTGTCGGGAGTCTAGCAGGTGGTCGGTCTGGCAAGGCGCCGCGCAAGGAGGCGACGGGACCCGCGAGGATCTGGCCGGGAGCGCGCGCTCTTCGAGGCGTCGAATGAGGAACTGGTCACTGCCGCCCCGCATTCCTGGCGCGCACCGCGAACAGGCGCGCGTCCACCGCGAGCACTCGACCAGTGCCTGCCGGGCCGCCCCCGTCGCGGCGTGGGGGTTGCCGGACGGCCTCGTCCCCGAAATGTCGTTGCCGGCCGGGACGCCTGCGGCGAAACTGACGGCGTGGGCACGGACGGCACGCGGGAGCGTTTTCAGACCCTGGGCCTCTCGCGAGAAGGCCGGCCGGTGCAGGGGCGGCTTTATCCGGGCGTGCTCGTGAAGACGCCGCCCTCGGTCCGTCACCGCCTGCTGGTCTTCGGCGGCATCCACGGGGACGAGCCGGCCAGCGTCGACGCGGTGCTGGAGTGGGGGGCCTGCCTGGACGCGCACCCGCACGCGGCCGACGTGTGGCTCGTCCCGGCCGTCAACCCCGACGGTCTGGCGGCGGCGCGCAAGAACAACGCCGCCGACATCGACCTGAACCGGAATTTTCCGGCCCGCAACTTCATGCGTTCGCATCCGCCAGGGTACGACCCGGGACCGGCGCCCCTGTCAGAGCCCGAGACCGGGCTGCTGGCGGGGTTGATCGAGGAGGCGCGCATCGACGCGATGGTGGCGGTTCACGCGCCGTTCGCCTGCGTCAACTTCGACGGACCGGCCCAGGAATGGGCCGCCGCGGTGGCCACGGCCAGCGGCTGGCCGCTGCGGGCCGACCTTGGCTACCCCACGCCGGGCTCGCTGGGAAGCTGGTGGGGCGGGGATCTGGGGCGGCCCATCCTGACGCTGGAGCTACCCGCCGGGCCGCTGGATTTCTTTCGCGCCCAGGCGTTGGCAGCCCTCGATCGGGCGTTAGATTGGTGGAACCCCGTCGGAGCCTCTATGAATCTGCGGGGAATTGGGTAGTATGCCTGCGGTTTCGCCCTCCGCCCCCTGAACCCGGTCATGGACAAGGATCTCGAGCGTAGTTTTCTGGAGACGGTCTCAAAAGGTCTGGTTTCGCTTCCTTTCGACCTGAAGCTTTTGCTGGAAGCGGTGTCCGACGCAGACCTTGAGCACTCGGTCCGTGAACTGGCGGCTTCGGCCGTCGTTCACATCATCACGTCGAAGGACGGCAACGTCGATCCGCCGGTGCGCCACGTCGAGGACGTGGTGCTGCTGCGGCTGGCGTTGAAGCACATCGGCAGCGACGGCGGCGAGGGCGCCGAAGCGTTCCGGCAACGCTTCGCCGAGAACTACGACGCGCTGGACGGCGAGCTGCAGACCTTCCGTCGCGCCCTGGGCGACGACGTGGTCGACTGGCTGGACAGCCGCTGGGCCGCCCTGCAGAAGGTCGTCTACGCCAAGAAGAAGATCCCCATGTTCGTCGACGACGAAGAGGTGGGCACCTTCCTTTACGACGAAGGCCTGAAGTTCGGCACGAACTACCCCATCTCGGAGAAGTATCTGGCCGGGCGGGTGAAGCAGGCGCAGCCCTTCGTGGATCACCTGGTCCGCAAGCGCGACCAGGACAAGAAGAAGATTCCGTCGTCGCCGTAGCCGGCGGGGTTCTGGATGGGTTGGCTCGCTTCAGAGACCGCGCTGCTGAGCGCGGGTCCCGGCGCGTTGCTGGACGTGGCGGCGCGGGTCGCCAACGAGGGCCAGCTGCCCGATCCCGCCATCACCGAGGTGGCGCGGCTGGCGGCCCCGTCGCTGGCTGACCTGCAGCCCGACAAGGTGCGCGCCGGCGTCGAGCTGGTGATCATGGGGCGCAGCCTGGATCTGGGCCTGCAATGGATGCACGACGCTGGCGTCCTGAAGGCGGTCCTGCCCGAGCTGGAGGCGACGGTGGACTTCTCGCAGGAGGCCGGGCGCCGCCACAAGGACGTCTGGGAGCACACCAAGCAGGTGGTGCGGCAGTCGGTGCCCAAGCCGGCCGTACGCTGGGCGGCGCTGCTGCACGACATCGGCAAGGTGCCGACGCGCGTGCTGCTGCCCGACGGCCGCGTGACGTTCCACCGGCACGCCGAGGTGGGCGCGCGCATGTTCGATCCCATCGCCAAGCGGTTCGGCTTCGATCGCGACGGGCGGCAGAAGGTGCGCTTCCTGATCCTGCACCACCTGCGCGCGAACGCCTACGAGCCGTCGTGGACGGACGCGGCGGTGCGCCGGTTCGATCACGAGATGGGCGACCGGCTGGAAGAGCTGCTGGATCTGTCGCGCGCCGACGTGACGTCGCGCCGCCCGGGCCGCCGCCAGGAGGCGGTGGCCAACATTCACGCGTTGAAAGAGCGCATCGTCGCCATCCGCGAGCTGGATGCCCGCATCCCGCCGCTGCCGCCGGGGCTGGGCAACGCCATCATGGAGGCGTTCAGCCTGCCCCCCTCGCGCCGGATCGGCGACATCCGCAAGCTGTGCCAGGACGCCGTCGAGCGGGGCGAGCTGCAGGAGCGGCAGGAAGCGCCCTACTACATCGAGTACCTGCGGCGCACCGGCGTCACCAGTTAGCGCCCGTCCGTCGGGGCGCCTTCGACCAGCGCCAGGCGGCCGGAAATCCCGGGCCCCCTCAGTCCCAGACGTCGCCCTCCAGGGGTTCGTCGTTCTCCCAGTGCTTCAGGTTCCGGCGCTGGCGCCGCATGTCCAGCAGCTGGCGGGCGATCATGCCGGCCCCGCCGAAAGCGGCGATGATGACGCACACGCGGATGGGCAGCGGCATGGGGTCAGTCTGGACCCGGTTGGCGACCGGCGCCAGAGATGACAGATTTCGGGGGCCATGCCCGAGCTGCCCGATCTGGTTCACGTCGAGCGTGTCCTGGGGGAGCGTCTGGTCGGCCGCCAGGTGACGGCGGCGCGTACCGGCGATCCGACCGTGCTGCGCCTGATGGTGCCCGGCGAGTTCGCCGCGGCGCTGGTGGGTCAGACCGTGAGGTCTGTCGAGCGGCGCGGCCACTTCATGCGCTTCGGCTTCGACGGTGAGGTGGTGCTGGTGGTCAACGCCATGCTGGTGGGCAAGTACCGGCTGCTGCCGCCCGACGAGGCGCGCGCCGAGAAGGATCCCGTCGCGCTGGGGTTCGCCCTGGTGTTCCAGGACGGCGCCGAGCTGCGCTACCTGGACGACAAGCGGATGGGCAAGGTCTACCTGGCGCGCCCGTCCGACGAGGGGCAGATCCCCGTGTACAACGACCTGGGCGTGGATCTGCTGTCGCCGGCCTTCGATCGGGCGCGCTTCGAGGCCATCGCCAAGAAGCGCCGCGATCAGGTGCGCCCCTTCCTGATGGACAAGCGCGCGCTGGCGTCGATCGGAAACGCCTACGCCGACGAGATCCTGTTCGCGGCGCGCATCCATCCCAAGACGTTCGTGCGCACGCTGACCGTCGAGGATCGCGACCGGCTGTTCGCCGCCATCAACCAGGTGCTGCGCGCGGCCATCGACGAGATCGAGCGCCGCGACGCGCCCGCCGACGTGAAGGTGCGGGACTTTCTTTCCGTGCGCGGGCGGGTGGGCAAGCCCTGCCCGAGCTGCGGCACCAAGATCCGCGAGGTGCGGGTCAACGACTGGGACGCCTGCTTCTGTCCGACCTGCCAGCCGGTCACGCGCAGCCTGTTCATCGACTGGTCCCGCCTCGGGCCGGCCGCCGCGGCTACGGGCGAGGCGCCGGCTGTGCCTGCTGAAGGTGGAAAAGCGCGACCGCGCCGGCGGTCGCGACGTTGAGCGAGTCGGCGCCCGGGGCCATGGGGATCGTCACCAGGCGATCGCAGGCGGCGCGGGCGGCGGCCGAAAGGCCTGGCCCCTCGGCGCCCAGCAGCAGCGCCACCTTGGGTGGGCGGACCACGGTCGCCAGCGGCGCCGCGCCCGCGTCCACCACCGCCCCGTACAGCGCGAAGCCCTGCTGCTTCAGCGCGTCCAGGCCGTCGGGCCAGGTCGCGGCCCGCACGATGGGAAGCTGGAAGACGGCGCCGATCGACACCCGCACGGCCTTTCGGTAGTACGGGTCGGCGGCGCGCGGCGACAGCACCAGCGCGTCGGCGCCGAAGGCAGCGGCGTTGCGCGCGGTGGCGCCGATGTTGTCGGCGCTGACGAGATCCTCCAGCACCACCACGGTGCGGGCCGCTGCCGGCAGCGCGACGTGCTCCGGTCGCTGTCCGATGGCCAGGCAGCCGCGATGGACGTGAAAGCCGGTGATGGCGTCCAGCACCGCCTGCGACGCCGAGAACACGGGGCAGGA
>Ga0070658_10000753_pt1 | contig 27822 bp, 23 predicted proteins | sample KBSC13metaG_FD_64664 | JGI IMG/M metagenome (GOLD analysis project Ga0070658, IMG submission 64664) | Corn rhizosphere microbial communities from Kellogg Biological Station, Michigan, USA - KBS C1-3 metaG | ecosystem: Host-associated > Plants > Roots > Rhizosphere > Soil ... | reverse complement strand
TCTTTGGCGATGGCGACGCGATCAGTGAGGGCACGCAGAGCATCGACGCCATCAAGGCGATTCACAAGAAGGGGATCACGATATCGACGATCGCGAGCGGCGCGGACTCGGAGGGTATCAAGTACCTGGCGGCGATCGCGCAGATCGGCGGCGGGCGTTCGTATGTCGCTGAGAAGGCGACGGATCTGCCCGGCTTGTTGATGAAGGATCAGCAGACGGCGACGCGCCAGTATGTGATCGAGAAGCCGTTTATTCCGAAGGCGTTCTCTGGCGACGATGTGGCGACCGGTGTCGACTGGTCGGCGTCGCCACCGCTGCTCGGATATAACGTCGCGTCACGGAAGCCGGGTGCGGCCGTTGCGTTGACGGCGACCGACGAGAGCGATCCCGTCTTCGCGCACTGGCGTTACGGTCTTGGACGCACGTTCGCGTTTACGTCGGATGATCGACCGCACTGGGCCGTGCAGTGGCTTCCGTGGGACGGCTATGCGAAGTTCTGGGCGCAGGCGGTTCGGTGGTCGCTCAAGTCGAGCGGGGCGGCGGACTTCCGGTCGATGGTCGACAATTCGAACGGCAAGGGCCATGTGGTGGTCGACGCCTTTTCGGAGAATGCGGGCTTTATCAACGGCGCAAAGCTGTCTGCCAAGGTGGTCGCGCCGGACCAAACGGTGCGTACGGTCGACCTCAGTCAGACGGCCCCGGGACGGTACGAGGGCAATTTCGACACCGACCAGACGGGCGCTTATATGGTGAATGTCCGGCACACTTCGGCCGGATCGGGAACCGGCGGCACCGGTGCGCCGACGCCTAGCGATACCGTGGGGCTGGTCGTGCCCTATTCGCCCGAGTACCGCACGATTACGCCGAACCTGCCGCTCCTGACGCGATTGACGGAGGGCACGGGGGGCACTTTCCAGAGCGATCCCGCCCGCATCTTCCGGGACGCTCCGGCCTGGCTGATCGGCACGGTCGACTTCGCGCCGACGCTCCTGGCGCTCTGCGCAATGCTGTTCCTTTTCGACATCGCGGTCCGCAGGCTTGGCATCCGTGTCGAGAAGGTGGCTGCGTCGGTGGTCGAGGGTGTCGAGGCCGGGTCGGCGAAGATTGATCAGATGCGCAAGGCTCGTCAGCCGATCACGGCATCGTCTGCGCAGATGTCGAAGCTTCTGGAGCGCAAGACCGCGGCTCGTGGCTTCGACGAGGACGAGGCGACGGTCAGCACGCGGCTGCTCAACCGACGCGCGGCGAGTCGAGGCGATGACGACGATCCATTCCCCCAAGTCGCGCGCCTGCGCACGCCTCCGTCGAACGCGCCCAAGGCGACGGGCGAGGGGCCGGGGTACACGAATCGTCTGCTGGAGGCCAAGCGTCGAGCTCAACAGGAGAAGGACGAGTAAAGGCTATTGTACCTTCGTTTCATTTATGTTATTATACTAAATGGCGTTTTAGTATAATAAAGAAACGCCTTATGATACTAAAGTATAATAAGGACCAACGTACCGCCTGTGAAACCCTCCGACTTTGGACTGAACAAATCAGGAACTCTGATTAAAGCGCCGCAAGGCTATTGGGCGTTCAATCCCAATCCGCTTCCGCCTCCTCTAAGTCTGACGTGGGAGTTAGTCAGTCTGATTTCCGACGCGGACCGAGCGCTTAGCGAGCTTGCCGGTGTAGCCCGCACACTTCCTAATCCCCATCTGCTTATAAGTCCGTTCATGCGCCGTGAAGCTGTGCTTTCGAGCCGTATCGAGGGGACACAGGCGTCCCTCTCCGATCTGTTTATGTTTGAGTCCTCCCATACTAGTGAGCGAAAACCCGATGTTCAGCAAGTGGTCAATTACATCAATGCCCTCGAGTACGGTTTATCGAGGCTCGAAACGCTACCCGTTAGTTCGCGGCTAATTCGCGAGATGCACGAGCATTTAATGGCCGGGGTCAGAGGCGAACACCTGACTCCTGGCGAGTTTCGCAGAACCCAGAACTGGATCGGACGCGCCGGGTGCAGCCTAACGGACGCAACATTCGTGCCGCCGCCCGTGCATGAGATGAATGTTGCTCTTACAGAGTTGGAGCGCTTCTTGCACGAGCCGTCTCAACTGCCGCCGTTGCTTCGCCTAGCCCTTGTTCATTATCAGTTCGAAGCCATTCATCCGTTCCTCGATGGCAACGGCCGAATTGGCCGTCTTCTGCTAACGCTCCTACTTCTCACGGAAGGTCTCTTGCCACAGCCCTTACTTTATCTCAGCGCCTACTTTGAACGTCATCGTGAAGAGTATTACGCCGGATTATTGGGAGTGAGTCAGCACGGCAAATGGATGGAATGGATCGATTTTTTCCTTCAAGGAGTTGCGATTCAGGCCCGAGACGCTATTCGACGATCGACTCTTCTTCAAGACCTCCAGAAGGAGTATCGTAGCAATCTTCTCGACAAACGCTCAACGGCAACGGTCCTCCAGTTAATGGACCTGTTATTTATGAATCCTACGTTGACTGTCGGTTTCGCGAAGGAGCATCTTGGGGCCACCTACCGCACCGCGCAAATCTCCATCGATAAGCTAATGGAAGAGGGTATTCTGTTCGAGGTAACGGGCAGGTCGAGGAATCGTATATTCATGGCTCCGCGGATTATGCAAATCGTGGAGGAGTCTGAACCGCTAGCAGACACTTAGAAGGTGTTATGATACCGGAGTATCATAAGGACTTTCGTTATGATACTAAATGGCGTTTTAGTATCATAACGACATCGGATGATTGACCAGCGCGATGGTCATTAAAACGCGACCATGAAGCTTTTCCCCACCGACATCCTGGACGCCAAGCTGCAGTCGGCGACAGAGACCCAAGTCGAGGCCCATGTGCTGACGCTTTTCGAGAGGGTGGCGTCGACGGTGCCGGCTTATCAGGACTTTCTGGCTACGGCGGGCGTCGACGCGTCGACAATCACGTCGCTGGACGACTTCCGCACTCTTCCCTATACCAACAAACAGAACTACAACCAGAAGTATAAGCTAGCGGATCTCTGTCGCAATGGCCGGCTCGACGCTACCGATATGATCGCTGTGTCGTCGGGGTCGAGCGGGGCGTCGACGTTTTGGCTGCGGTCGAGTGTCGACGAGGAGGCGGTGGCTGTCCGCTTCGCCCAGATCTTCCACGACAGTTTCAGGGCCGACGAGCGCCTGACACTGGCCGTCGTCTGTTTCCCGCTGGGGACGTGGGTGGGCGGCATGTATACGGCAGCGTGCTGTCGACATCTGGCATCGCAGGGGTACCGGGTGGTAACGGTGTCGCCGGGGAATAACAAAGCAGAGATATTGCGCGTGGTCCAGGCACTCGGACTGGAATTCGAGCAGGTTGTGCTGCTGGGCTACCCGCCGTTTGTGAAGGATGTTGTCGATACCGGCATCGCGGCGGGCGTTCCGTGGGCGGACTATAACGTCAAGATGGTGTTTGCCGGCGAGGTCTTCAGTGAGGAGTGGCGCTCGTTGGTCTGCGAGCGGGTGGGGGCGGTCGACCCGGCGAGGGACACTGCTTCGCTTTATGGGACGGCGGATGCGGGAGTGCTGGCGAATGAGACACCGCTGAGCATTTCGCTGCGACGTTTTTTTGCCGCGAATCCCGAATGCGCTCGCGAACTCTTCGGCGAATCGAGGCTACCGACACTGGCACAGTACGATCCCCTAAGCCGGTACTTCGAGGTGGACAATGGGACGCTTCTGTTCACGGGCGACAATGGTATTCCGCTTATTCGCTATCACATCGCCGATAGCGGGGGCGTCGTGTCGTTCGACGACATGATCGCCTATGCGAGCGGATGTGGCTGGTCGATGCCGGCGGAACTGGCGTCGACTGAGGCGAGGGGGTTGCGTCGGCTGCCGTTTGTTTATGTGTTCGGACGCTCGCTCTTTGCCGTGTCTTTCTACGGAGCCAATGTCTATCCCGAGAACGTGATGGTGGGCCTCGAGCAGCCGGCGATCAAGGATTGGGTGACGGGCAAGTTCGTGCTGGAGGTGGTCGATGTCGACGACGGCAATCGACGTCTACGGGTGACGGTGGAGCTTGCGGCGGGTGTCGATGGCGACAGGGTCAAGGGTGACGTCATTGCCGAGTCGATCCGGGGACATTTGCGTCGACTCAATAGCGAGTTCGCGAACTACGTGCCCGATGTCCGGCAGACTCCGATTGTCGAGATGAGGACGGTTGGTGATCCTGAGTATTTTCCGGTCGGGATCAAGCACAGGTACACGCGGTAAAACCATGGAGCCATTATGAAGATTCCTATGCTCAATATCGTGCGCGCCTTTGGCATTGCCATATTGTTCGGCGCATTCGGTTGGTCTGCGAATGCCGACAGTGACCCCAAACCGAAAGCACCGACAGTCACCGTGCTTGGCGCGGTCAAGGATCCCGGTACATACGATTACAGAGTGAATATGACGGTTATGGACGCTCTCACCGTATCGGGCGGAGTTGTAGTGGATAGTGCAGATCTCAGCAGCGCAACTCTCACGCACGACGGCAAAGAGCGTCCGCTCGACCTTACCGGCTTGCTGAAGCGCGGCGACTTGGTTAACAACGTTACTCTCTCGCCCGGTGACTGCATCATCGTTCCGGAAAACCATAGCCGCGTCTATGTATTCGGGGAGGTCCGTCGGCCCGGCTTTTGCAACCTCCATGCCAACGACAGACTGGTCGATGTGCTTGCGGCCGTGGGTGGGCCGCTTCCCACATCCGATCTCGACAAGATCTCCCTGATACACATCTCACCCAAGAAGAATTGCGCGATCTTTGAGAAAGATGACCTGGGGCGCTATTTACGATTTGGAGACGGGTCGGCGAACAAGCTCATCCAGGCGGGGGACTGTATTTATGTCCCGTCAAAAGAGAGAAGTTTTAGACCGCAGGATCTTTGGGTTCCACTTCAGAAGCTCCACCTGCTCAATGATAACGCTCGGCTCATACCGCCAGGGGACGGCGGGCATTGTGACCTAAATCACAGCATAATGTTAGTGTCGTCACTTACGAGATCTGTCCCGCGTTATATACTTGAGCTGTAAACAGGAAGCTCACTCGATATCGGGGAGTGAGTGTCAATTTTCATGCTAAGCAAGCTGCCGTAACGTTCTAATCTATTAGAATACTGGAAATTATGCCTTTTGACAGGGAACTAATCTTGCTTGTTGTTGAGTCAGAGAGGTATAATCGCTCCAATCGTTTGCGCTTGATCGCTAGTGAAGCCGATTGGTCGACGACATGTCAAAAAAGACAAGTAGTTGATAAGGTCGGATCGGTTTAGAAGGAACGAACTCAAGCCTGGTGCTGTTAATTAACTATATAGCGTCAGGACTTACAGTTAGCAGTCTAAACGAGATGGTAGCGAGCTATGACAATGCAGCATAACAGAGTAGCGCGCATCGCGCCAAAAGATGGGAACTGGGAGGCGTATTTCGCCGACAAGCCGGCTGAGCGGTGCCTGGGGTGCACGCCCGAGGAAGCGCTGGCACGGCTGCGATTTCACGCCACCAAATGCGAGAAGCTGGACTTCGCCGAGAAGCGTCGCGCTGAGCGACGGCCACGCATGAGCCTCGGGATTCTTGCCACAGTTGCCATCGGCGGCATCTTGACGATTGTATTGTTGCTGTATACGCAGCAGCCCCCGGCCGCGACGGCAGGGCACGGTCATGGCAAGATCTACGCTCACCGCCGACTGCATACCCCTAATCACTAACGAACAACCACAGTATTTTGTGTCAGCGGCTCCAGACGATGTCTTTGACGTCGATGGAGCCGTTTTTGATTCCTATGTGCAGGGCGTGCAGGCCGCGGTCGACCTTGTCCAATGTCGCCGAGATCTTCGTGGTCGTTGGCGAAGTCTTGACCGGGACGCCGTCGAGGGTGACGTCGATGGCGACGTCCGCGGAGGCCGCGCCGTGGATCGCAATCCTGTACATTCCCGCTTGTTGCACGTTGACAAGGTACTCGCGGATGTCGTCTTTGCCAAGATGGCCGACGTCACCGCCTGTAGCGGGGGCTTTGTAGGTTCCCCAACGCATCAGGGCGAAGTTGGAGCCGGTGATGGTTGACGGTACCGCGATGCCCGCGTCGACGGGAGGCGGGGTGGCGGCGAGGACATCGGCGACGCCTTCGGTTTTGGGCGTCGATTTCGTGAGGTCGTCGGTGAGTCCCCACGCGCCCCATTTTCCCCAGCCAGAACAGAGTGTGAAGTACATGAAGAGGCCGCCGCTGTGGCCGTACCAGGCATCGAGGTAGCGTCGGGTGATCGTCCGCATCCGTGGATCGGATTGCGATGCGAGCTTGGCGTCGAGGCCCTGGTCGCCCTGGCCGATGTCGACGCCGCCTTCGTAAGCGACCAGCTTGACGTGGTACTTGGCGGCGAGGAGCGGGTAGACGTCGAGGCCGTGGCCAGCATAATCGTCAACGGATTTTCCCAGCGCCGCGAGCACTTCGTCCTTGGTAATGTCCGCCTTCGATTCGAGGCCACCCATGTTGTAGTAGGGAGCGCCCGCAATGGCATAGAGGAAGCGGCTGGGTGGACCGTAGATGCGGTCGATGAAGGCGAGCTGTTCCTCGATGACGAAGGGCCAGCCGATCTGGCTTGCCAGCACTGGGCGCACGGTGGCGTCAAACGTCGACTGTCCATATACATCCTGCCAGATCTTGCGTATTTGCTGCAGCCGCTCGGGGATACGCTTGAAGGCCCAGTACGTCTCATTGTGTGGATCGTCGTCGGGGCTGACGGATATATTCAGTGGCGACTTGGGATCCTTAGCCTCCAGCTTGGCCACCTCTTTGTTTCGGTTCGCCTGCACGAAAGACCAGTTCCAGACCTCGTTACTGTACTCCAGATAGACGTGCCGACCGGGCGCAAGCTGTGTCTTGAAGAGCGTTGCCATGTGCTTGACGTAGTCATCATCGGCCTGGTCGGGCACATTCACCCAGAGGTCCTTGCCTGATGCATTGGCCAGCGCGATCATGGGCTCGTACGGGCCTCCGCTGCCGTCGGTGTAGTGGGCGTCGCCCTCGGTCGGTCGATCGGACCAGTGGACAATGGGGTTGCCGTTGGTCGCGAGGTAGTCCATCAGGCGAAGTGTAGAGTATGGCTTGATCGCCTTGCGGAACTCGTCGGTGAAGATCTGGTGTGTGTCGACAGGGTAGCCAGGGCGGAGCAAGCGAACGTTGGTGACGCCCTTCGTGTTGCGGAACGAGAGGAAGAGCTGCGTCGCGGTCGCCGGGACGATGATATTGGCGGTGGTTCTGTGTCCGTCGAAGTGGGCGTTCTTGACGTCGGCGGTCGACCCCGGCACGGTGATGTCGGCCGTGCCGTCGAAGACGAGTTGGTAGGTTCCGCCGATTCCGGGGGCGTCGGCGAAGATGATGACGCCGAAGTCGCCGGTCGGCCAGCCATGCGGACCCAGCTTGCAGTCGCCGTCCCAGGGCTTATCGGGACTGCCGAAGCGCCGGGAGGTCTTGAAGGCGTCGACGAACATCGGCGTCCGCATCCAGTCGGCCAGGCCCTCGAGGTTGACGCCAAAAGGGACGCCTGATGTCGACGGAGCGGCAAATGCGGGTGTTGACGAGGGCAATGCCAGGACTATCAGAAGCGATACTATTGTCCGGAGCGGCATGCCCGCCCAGAGCTGCCGGCATGGCACCCGAAATTGGACTTTGCGATCCGCCATAATGGCCTACTCGTATTTGTATTCGATAGGTGCGTCGATGTCCGGGTGGAGACTGGCGTGGACGGGACAGAGATGACCGACACGCTCCAGGCCCGCGCGGAACTCTTGAGGCACGGAGGCGGGCAGGGTAACGATGACGGGGAGCCGGCCGATGCGTCTGGGACTCGGGTTCATCTCCTTGACGACATGGGCCTTGATGCCCGTGAGGTCGAAGTCGTGGCGCTGGGCGTACATGCCGATGGTAGTGACGATGCAGGCGGCGAGGCCGGCGGCCACGAGGTCGGTCGGGCTGAAGGCGCTGGCGTTGCCCCCGATGTCGCGCGGGGCGTCGGTGGTCAGCTCCGGCCCCTCTTCGTGCCGCAACTCGCACTTCATATTGCCGGTGTAGGTAACGTCGATTTCAACCATTGAATGCTCCGTGAGGATAGGATGATAAAGTTAGGATGCAGAGGCTGGTCCGATCCTGTCATTCCTCATCTACAATTCACTATTCCACTATTGCCATGCTTCGACTGGGAAGGTTAGTTCTACGGCGGGTTTGTTGAGGCGGACGATCTTGACGTCCACATCGTAGGTGGTGGCGACGAGCCGGAGAGGCACGTTGTACTGGCCGTTGCCTTCGAACCGTCCGCTGGCAGGCGAACCGGCGAGCTTGGGCGCTTTCATATTGGCAGTGGCGAGGACGTTGGCGTCGTCGACAGGTTGACCATTCGACATTACCGTGACGACGGCGGTGTCTTCTCCGGAATGCGCGGGGCCGCCGTTCGCTCCCATGACGGTGAACTGAACGGTCACATCGCCGGAAGTTTGGGTCAGAACCTGCTGGCTCTGCGTGCTGCGGGAGCAACCCGAGCTGGCGATGATTAATGCGACGAGGGCGGCGGATGTAGATTGCAATAACTTTGGCATGGATCGAATTACGGTTTTCTATAGATCTAAGGTCTTGCTGGCAGTCGTGCCAGAGGCATTGTGCAAATGTGAGTGCTCCGCGCGACTATGCCCTGAACGGCATGGCTACGAAGGTAAAGAGTAGCTTTATTGCTGCGCAAAGCCTAATGGTCTCCTGGCACGTTTCTTGCAGTGCAAGACCTATGTACAGGCGTTGCGATAGTTAGACGGCGCTGTAGGTTATTCCTTCCCGATGCCGGCACCTGCAACTTTTCCACCGAAGCCCCGTCTAAGTAGCCAGGAAGCGAAAATCGACGCTGGAATCAATCGAACGGTTGCACGCTTCCGAGTAACGCGTGCCGGAATTGGGGCTCGGATGTGATATAATGTTCCCTGTCTACTGCCTTGTCACGTGTCCGGGTGGAGCTTAATCGTGTTAAGAATTTAAGCGAAACCAAGATGGTCGAATTTCCGTCTACGGATATGAGGGCTTGGCTGAGTTCGACTTCGCTCAACGAGCGCCGCGGTTATCCCGTAACAATGGGGGTGAAGCCGGCGGTTCGCGATGATGAGAATGAGTCAGACTGGCGCACCCACGGTGGGGCGTTAATTTATCACCAGGAGCACCACACTTCTCACGATGGATACCAGTGATTTTCGCAACGGCATTTCGATCGTCATGGATAACGATATTCTGACGATTGTAGATTTCCAGCATGTTAAGCCCGGCAAGGGCGGCGCGTTCGTTAGATCGACGCTTCGAAACGTTCGCAACGGCAAAGTCTTTGATAAGACGTGGCGTGCGGGTGAGAAAATGGAGCAGGCGATCCTTGAGCGCAGGGGATTGCAGTACCTATATAATGACGGTACCGATTACTTCTTGATGGATCCGGAGACCTACGATCAGGTTGGTGTCTCAAAGGAACAGATCGGGAGTGGAATAAAGTACTTGAAGGAGAACATGGAGCTGACTGTGATGTATCACAAGGAGTCGATCATCGGTATCGAAATTCCTAGCTTCGTGGAACTCGAAGTGACCGAAACTGCCGGTAGTGAAAAAGGCGACACCGCCTCCGGTGGCGGTAAGCCGGCGACGATGGAGACCGGCGCAGTGGTTACAGTGCCATTCTTTGTCAAGGTCGGCGACAAGATTAAAATCGACACGCGGGAAGACAAGTATCTAGAGCGCGTAAAGTAAGGTGCGCTTACCCGCTGGTGCTGGCCGCGGAACTGGGTTGAGGAACCTATGCCCACAACATTCGATATCTCGCAATCACCGCAGAATACGCCGGGACCCAGCAGTTCGGGGCCGAAGTCGCGCGGTACTGGAACACGTTTTGACGACTATGCCAGGACGATACTCTGGATCGCTCTGTTCGTAACCGGAGCTCTTCTGGTGTACGTCGGCTATGGCCTGTTCGGCAACGTATGGACCAATCCCACGTACCACGGTTTGGACCACGCTTCTCGGGAACGCCACCTGAACAATATCGGGATGGTGATCTCGGCGATGCGGATCTCGTCGATCGTTGCCATCATCAGCATGGCCATTTGTTCGTTCCGCGACGAGGGCATTGGTTATGTCCTCTCCGGCACGGCCGCTATTCTGTATCTGGGTATTCCCTTTGCCGCGGTGGAGATTTTCGCGGCTCAGTCTGTAGGCCCCAGCGATGCAACTAACCTCGCTGTTCAAGGTCTTCAGTCGCTGTGGTGGATATATGGCGTTCCGGGCGTCATCTTCGTTTTTGTCGACATGGGGCGCCGGTTCCAGGCGGCTTCCGAAAACGCCGCCATCCAGAAGGCGAACCTCAAGTACGGCTCGAACATCAACAAGGTATCGAGCAAGGGACAAAAGTTCCTGGGGCGCTGCTGGGAACTGCCGTACTGCCGCGAGCATGTGCGAGCGAAGTGCCCGATCTTTGTGCGACGCCGTGGACCGTGCTGGTGGTACAAGGAAGGCTGTATGTGCGAGGAGCGCATCGTCCTTCAGGCCGTCATCGCTCAGGACTGGAAAGAGCAGGCGGCTGCGGCAAGTCAGAAGATCGGCTTGACGGGGGCGCCCGCCGGCGGCGGTCTTGCGCCGCTGGAGAACAAGCTCGGCATCTCCGCGAATGCTCCGAAGCAACTGCTGTCGCCCGCGGCAAAGCGAGACCGATGTCGAAAGTGCATCATTTACAACGAGCACCAGCGCCAGAAGTATAAGCTGTGGGTCGCCGTGGCGCTCGTGACAATTCCGACGCTTCTCGTCCTATTCAAGGATATCCTGCAGGCGGCGGCAACGTTCATTCTGACGAAGGCGGACGTAGTTACGAGGCAGTTCTCGTTGACATCCGGTCAGCCGGATGACTCTATGCTTCGTGGCGCAAATGGTGAGATTCTCCAGAATTTCCTCATCTTTTGCCTCGGTCTGGTCATCGTGTCGCAGGTGCTAAAGCTGGTCGAATACATGGTTCTCAAACTGAAGCTGTAGCCGACCGCGCGCCCAGGTGTAAGGACAAGAGAAGCGGTTGTTACCGCGTTCATCCCAAAGAAAAGAGCCTATGGAGTTAGCACAGATTGAAGAGCTCGCCGTGCTCCTGCGTGAGCATCCGATCTCGGAGATAGAAGTTAGCCGGCAGGGAAGCCGGATCCACTTGAAAAAAGGGGCAGCGGTCGCAATGACCGCCGCCCCCAATGTTGTCGATGCCTCGCAATCGACGGGGACGGCGGACGATATGTCGACTGCCGAACCGTCGACGACCGCGGTCGATAACTCGATCCTCCTGTCCTCCGAATTGGTCGGCCTCTTCCATCATGCGGTTCCGCCGATTCGTGTCGGGTCGACGATCAAGGAAGGTCAGACTGTCGGCAATGTCGAATCTATGAAGCTGATGAACGAGGTCAAGTCGGAGGTCGCCGGACAGGTGGCCGAAGTCCTGATCGAGGAAGGCGAACCGGTCGATTATGGTCGGCAGCTCTTCCGCATCGTTCCCAAGCCGACCTAGGGCGCTGCACCAGGCTCCGGATATGTCGCCCCTTCGGGGCTGGGCGACATAGCGGTCGCGCGGTTTGGCGAGGAGAGGGTTCGTATCGATGGTACAGACAAAACGGGCAAAACAGCGCGGTCAGGCCTCGCTTATCGGCCTGCTCGTCACGCTGGCCATCATAATGGTTCTGGCCGCGATGTACTATCCGCAGATCGCGGCGGATCATTCCGCCCCGGGGCAGGGGGCAACCCCACGCGAGCGTGCCTATGGGGCGGCCTGTTCCGAGTATGAATCGCAGCTCAACCAGGCGGTCTTCATGTACAAGAACGATCATGACGACCACCCACCGCGCAGGCTCGAGGAACTCAAGGCCTACGGCGTCACGGACGAGCAGATCCATGCGCAGGGGTGCTACTTCCAGATCGACCCGGCCAGCGGTCATGTGAGCGATGTCGGACAGGGCCAGTATGTGCCCGTTAATCCGCCGGCGTCGGCGATTTACAAGGGACGCGCCACGGGCTTCCATCCGGATCAGCCTTCGCAAGTCCAACCGGCGGCGCCCGCGCCCAGCTACACACCGATGGCTCCGCCCGCTCAGTCTTACCCCGCGCCCCCACCTGGAGGCGGCGGAGGCAGTACGATTGGCCCGGGCGGTGTCCGAATCCCGAATATGTCGACGCCCGATCCCAATGCGGGCGATCCCGGCCAGGACCAGTAAGCGCGCGGGCGAAGATATGCCCGCACAGGGCTGCCGGCATGGCACCCGATTCTTCACTCCCGCGAAGACGACTTCGCATTTTAGAAAGGCTTTTTCGTCGCGACGGCGACGGCGTCGATGACGCCGAGGACGTGCCATCGGAAGTAAATCCGCCGGCCGTCCCGCCTCGCTTTGCCACGCCATGTTCAAGAAAATACTGATAGCTAACCGCGGTGACATCGCCGTGCGAGTCATTCGTGCCGCGCGAGAAATGAAGATCGCGACGGTCGCCGTGTACTCACAAGCCGATGCCGACTCGCAGCATGTCCGCCTTGCCGATGAAGCCGTTTGTATCGGTCCCGCCGAGAGCAAGGGCTCTTACCTCAACGCCCCCAATATTTTGAGCGCCGCCGTGATTACGGGCTGCGACGCGGTGCATCCCGGCATCGGCTTCCTCGCAGAGGTCGCTTCCTTTGCCGAGATGTGCGCGGCTCTCAATCTGAAGTACATTGGCCCGCCCGTCAGAGCCATTGAGATGATGGGCGACAAGATTCAGGCCCGCGCGACGATGGAGAAAGCGGGCGTCCCGATCGTCCCCGGCACGAACATCGCGATGAACGATGTCGAGGAGGCCATAAAGGTCGCGGGGAAGATCGGCTATCCGGTCATGATCAAGGCGTCCGGCGGTGGCGGCGGCAAGGGCATCCGCGTGGTGCAGAACGCGCAAGACTTTCCCAAGGCGCTGAAGGCCGCGCAGGTGGAGGCGGAGGCGAGCTTCGGTAACGCCGACGTCTATATTGAGAAGTTTATCGACACCTTCCGACATGTCGAGGTGCAGGTTCTGGCGGACGAGCACGGAAGCGTCATCCATCTCGGAGAGCGTGACTGCTCCCTGCAGACCCAGCGGTACCAGAAGATGGTGGAAGAAGCTCCGGCGCCGAACCTCAACCCGACCGTCCGTCGACGCATTTGTGACGCCGCGGTACGTGCCGCCAAAGCTTGCGGTTACTCCAACGCGGGTACGGTAGAGTTCATTGTCACGCCGGACAACAACTTCTACTTCATGGAGATGAACACTCGCCTGCAGATCGAGCACCCGATCACCGAGGAGGTTACCGGGATCGACCTTGTGAAGCAGCAGATCCGGGTGGCTCAAGGCGAGAAGCTCAAGATCTCTCAGCGTAGTGTGGAGTGGCGGGGACACAGCATCGAGGTCCGCCTCACCGCCCGCGATCCCGAGCGTGAGTTTGCCCCGAGCGCCGGCAAGATCGACTCCGTTCGGCTGCCGGGCGGCCCCGGTGTCCGTGTCGACACTCACATCTATTGCGGCTATGTCGTCCCGCCATATTACGACGCCATGATCGCCAAGATCATCGTCTGGGACCACGACCGCGCGTCGGCAATCGCCAAGATGCAGCGCGCCCTCGATGAAACCGAGGTCATCGGCGTCAAGACGGACCTTGAGTATCACAAGAAGATCATGGCCAACGCCTTCTTCCGCAAGGGCGACCTGAGCACGAAGTTCCTGGCAAAGCACCTTTCGGCCAACTAGCGTTGGGGCGTCCAGCACAATGTGCCGGTTGCCGTACTACGGCGCGGTCGCTGCGCGTGCTAGCCTTTTGGGGCTTGCTTCTTAAAAAATGAAGACCCGCACTCGTCGACGGACGCCTTTCTTGCAGTCTCGGCTGGCGTTCTACATCTTGCTCTGGCTCATTATCGGTGTGTCGGGATACGGTTTTGCCGTCTACGGCTTCGAAGCGTCGCGCCAGCTGGAGCGCTTTGCTCCGGAGTATGTGCATCCCATCGACTATTACGCCGAGGGATGCTTGACGGTCGCCATGATCGCGGGCATCACGCTGTTCCTCGCTCGCATCCCCTCGACGGCTCCAAGGTTCAAGCGGACGTCGACCGGCCAGGGCTGGTTCGACGTTCGTCCCGACGAGTTCGAGCGGCGTCATCTTATGGTCCCGAAGGCGCGGAGGCGTCGATGAGGTCGTGGTGGGACTGGCGCCGCCATGCTTCTCAAAGCCGAAGCATGCCACTAGCTCGGATTTGATCGGGCAGTTATTCCCCAAGCACGTCCACCGGCCAAGGTTCCGGGGTACAATAAATTCATAATGACAACCGATGGCCACAATCCCAATGTCGCGAGCAAGAATACGCGACGGGATGCACGTGAGCTCGCTCTACGGATGCTTTACCAGTTAGACGTCGGTCGTCAACCGGTTGAAGAAGTCATGGAAGCAGCTCTAGCACAATCCCACCTTGACGAACACAATCGCGAATTCGCCGCGGACCTGGTCACAGGTTCCCTCAGCCACCGCGAGATCATCGACGAGATGCTCACGGAGTTCACTGTTGACTGGGGGCTCGACCGGCAGTCCGCGGTCGACCGCAACATCTTGCGCCTCGCGGCGTACGAGCTGCAGTACCGCCCGGACGCGCCCGTCGCCGTCGTGTGCAACGAAGCGGTGGAACTCGCGAAGAAGTACAGTACGGCTGAGTCGAGCAAGTTCGTCAACGGTGTGCTGGGCAATCTTGCGCGTCTGCCGCGTGGACTTCACGACGCCGAAGCTGACGAGCAAGCCGAAAGTAATCCCAACGTCGACGAAGCCTGACGAACATGCCTGCCCAAAGCTTGCAGGCATGGCACCGATGCGGGCTTGTGTACCCACCGCGCGTGGCGCGGACGCTGCCAAACGTCATGCCCCAATTCGAAATGAGACCGTTTCACCCGGCTGAGGCGGAAATGATCGCCCACTGGGTGGAGGATCCCGAGGATGTCTGGCGCCTGACCGGTTCCCGTGACGTCGTCAATGCCGATAAGGTCGTCTCGTGGACTTGGGAGACGAACTATACTTTTACCCTTCGCTTCCATGGCGATCTAGTGGCGTATGGCGAGATTGTCGAGGATGAGGTCGACAATGATGTCGAGATCCAGCACCTCGTCGTCGCCCCGGATGTGCGAGGCCGTGGATATGGCAAGGCGATGTTGTCTCGCCTCTGCGCCTTCCTGGCCGCGGGTCGGCCGTATCAAGAGGTTTGGCTGCGTGTCGGGCGTGACAATGAGCCGGCTGCCCGCTGCGCGCAGTCGATCGGTTTTGTCATCGACGAGAAGATGTCCGGCCCGCGCTATGGCTGGTACAAAAAAGATCTCACCCGCGAAATCAGTCCCCCCGAATAACTCGCGCAGGAGTCCCGTCCAGTCGAGGATAACCTAGCCAGGCTACTTGCCATTTTAATGAGCGTAATCGATTACCTGCTTTCAAACAAACTATGGAAATAGACAGCTTTCAAGTATTGCAGCGCGGCCCAGACGGTCTCGCGCACGTTCTCGGTCATGCCGAACCGCTCAAAGCGTGCGTGCCGTACGCGCTTGGTGAGGCGGTAGAGGTGTTTGTGGGCGATGTGTTCATACTCGCCGGACAGAGCAACATGGAAGGCGTCGGCAATCTCGACGACGTCGAGGAACCGTCGCCGTTCGTCCGCAACTTCCAGTCGTGCGAACTCTGGGACCTTGCTGAGGAGCCGCTGCACTGGCTTAACGAATCCCCCCGTTCGGTGCACCGCACCCTCTGGGGCATGCCGCCCCTCACCGGCGATCCGGAGCCGCGCGATCCAAATCGCGCGAAAGGCGCAGGTCTCGGGCTGCCGTTCGGCAAGCGATGGCATGAGCGCACCGGTGTTCCAGTTGGATTGGTCCCCTGCGCGCACGGAGGCACGTCTATGTCTCAGTGGTCGCCGTCGCTCAAGGACGAAGGCGGCGCGTCGTTGTATGGCGCGACCGTTTTACGTCACGAGAAAGTCGGCGGCAAAGTCGCGGCGATCCTGTGGTATCAGGGGGAGAGTGACGCGAATCCCACCGATGCCCCGCTGTATTTCGACCGCATGAAAGAACTGATCGCCTCTTTCCGCCGGGACTTCAACCAGCCGGACCTGCCGTTCTACTACGTGCAGCTTGGGCGATTCGCCACGGAATCCACTGTCGACGGCGACGCAACCTGGAGCATGGTCCGCGAGAGCCAGCGGCTTCTGCAGAGCAGCGTGCCGAATACGGCGATGGTCAGCGCGGTCGACCTTGACCTCGACGACGCCATCCACATCAGCACCCCGGGCCTCAAGCGCCTGGGCAAACGCCTCGTCGACGTCGCCCTCGGCATCCCGGCGCCGGACCTCGCGGGTGTCAAGATGGAGGCGGACGGTCAACGGATTCGCGTGTCGTTCAAGAATCTGCGCGGCGGCCTTCACGCGGGGTCGCGCCCCACCGGCTTCACGCTCCGGTCACCTGAGGGCAAAGACCTGGCACGCATCTACAAGACCACCCTCGACGGCGACGCCGCCATCCTCCACTGCGACCCACCGGCGACCAAGGGCCTGCACCTTTGGTATGGCCATGGCCTCGACCCCTACTGCAACCTCACCGACGCCGAAGACGCCGCCGTCCCCGCCTTCGGCCCCGTCGTGCTGGATTAGGTAAGAGCGGAATTTTAACCGCGGATGTCGCAGATATTTGAAGAGAGAAGCTCGGAGTTTCTTCATTCCGAACATCTGCGTCGATCTGCGTTCATCTGCGGTTAGTACTCTTCTCCTAGTTCGCCCCTCCATGCGGTATCATAAGGGTGAAAATTTTGTTGAGAGAGATTTCCAATGACAGCAATCATGCTCGACGGCGTTGCGACGGCGAAGAAGATACTGGACGGTGTGGCGGTTGAGGCGAAGAGACTGGTCGACAGCTATGGGGTGACTCCGGGGCTGGGGACGATTTTGGTGGGCGACGATCCTGCGAGCGCGTCGTATGTCGGCGGCAAGATCAAGATGTGTGGCGAGGTCGGCATTGCGTCGATTCATGCGCACCTCCCCGCCGACGTCAGTGAGGCGGATGTTCACGCGAAGATCGCGGAGTTCAACGCCGATCCCAGGGTCCATTCCTACATCGTCCAGCTTCCACTGCCCAAGGGAATGAATGAGGAGAAGGCGCTATTGGCGGTCGACCCGGACAAGGACGCCGACGGTCTGCATCCCACCAACCTCGGCCGCCTGGTGATGGGGGCGGATGGACCGATTCCTTGCACTCCCGCCGGAATCGTGGAGTTGCTTGTCGACTACGGAGTTCCTGTCGAGGGGAAGCACGTCGTCATTGTCGGCCGTGGTCTGACGATCGGCCGACCGCTTTCGCTCCTGCTGGCCCTCAAGCGGCCGCATTGCAACGCGGCGGTCACCGTGATCCACACCGGCGTGAAGGACATGGGATACTACACGCGGCAGGCCGACATCATCGTTGCCGCCGCCGGGTCGCCAGGGATCATTAAGCCGGATATGGTCAAGCCGGGAGCGGCCGTGGTCGGTGCGGGGCTTGTTCGAATCAAGAAGAACACGATCGTGAGCGACGTGGAAGAAGCGGTTGGCGAAGTCGCCGGATGGGTCACTCCCAGGCTGGGCGGTGTGGGGCCGATGACCATCGCCATGCTCCTCAAGAACACCGTTCGGGCCGCGGCGATTGCCGCCGAGAAGTAGGGACGATGTCCGATGCAACCGCCGCCTTCGATCTGGCGGCCTATCTGACTGAGCGTCGCCAGATTGTCGACGATGCGCTCGATGTCTATCTGCCGACCGCCGAAACTGCGGTCGGTGTGGAAACTGGTGGGCCGGCCAACGGGCGTGTTCCCGTCAAACTCTACGAATCGATCCGCTACTCCATCTTCTGCGGCGGCAAGCGCCTTCGCCCGATCCTCGCGCTGGCGGCGGTCGAGGCGGTCGGCGGAGAGACCGCTCATGTCATGCCGCTCGCCTGCGCCGTCGAGTGCATTCACACCTTCTCGCTCATTCACGACGACCTGCCCGCCATCGACGATGACGCGTATCGACGCGGCAATCCCACGAATCATGTGGTTTACGGCGAGGCCATGGCGATCCTCGCCGGCGACGCCCTCCTCGCCCTTGCGTTCGAATTGATCGCCCATTGCCGCCTGTTCTATCCAGCCGAGCGGGTCGTCGATGCCTTGACGATGGTGGCTGCTGCTTCGGGGACGCGGGGGATGGTGGGGGGACAGGTATCGGATATCGAGTGTGAGGGAGTCAGCGACCTCGACGAGCGTACGGTGGCGTCGATTCATTCGCGCAAGACCGGCGCCCTGCTTATCGCCTCCCTGCTCGCCCCGGTTCGCCTCTGTGAGGCAACCATGGAGCAGGAAGACGCGCTGCGCACCTACGGCACGAACATCGGCCTCGCGTTCCAGATCACTGACGACATCCTCGACCTCGAAGGTGACGCCGCCAAGCTCGGCAAAGAGGTCGGCAGCGACCTTCGGCAGGACAAGGCGACTTACCCCAAAGTGCTTGGCCTCGACATGTCCCGCCTCCTCGCCAATCAAGCCGCCGAAGCCGCGATCAACGCCCTCAACGCCTTCGACCACCGCGCCGACCCCCTCCGCGCCATTGCAAGGTACGTGGTCGAGCGGGACAGCTAACCACCAATCTTACGGCATATACTCGGAAAAGACTTCGGAGATGTCCGTGTTGAGGAAGGCTTCGGAGTCGAAACCTCGAGTCGTTTCCTGGAACCATCCCAATCGACGTGGGCGGCCCAATCTCGTCTGCGACGAAGCGGCTTTGGAAATGTCTGGCGAAACGACGACTGCGACAGGGTTGCCATTTGACACAACTTCGACCGGTTCAGACTTTGCCATTTCCCACACTTCACCGAGGTTATTCCGAGCGTACGTGGCTGTGATCGTCCTCATGATAGCGTTCTCCCCGAGTGACAATTCGACAAGCAACCAAACCTTACCTTTTGGGGCCCGGTCTAGCCCCCACCGTGTCCGACGCTCGAACGCAGATCCATCTCCGACTCGACATAGGGCCAACCAGTGATGTCGGCGATCTTCTTGCCGAGTTCGGAAAGTTCGTCGTATTGATACGAGACGTCAAATGGGAGGTGTTCGGTGAACAGATAGGAGCCGACGGTCTTGGCAGCGCGGAGGTAGTATTGCTTCGTCTTCTCGTCCTTCGCCAACTCCACTATGCGTTTAACGGCGGTTCGGCGATGGGTGAACAAGAGGATTTGCGTGCAGTATTCGACCTTTCCGGGGGCGATCCGCCAGTAATCTCGGCCAAGACCCAGAAGGGACATGATGGATGTGAAACCCACTACCACGGCAAAGAGCACCAGTATGGCACCGACGATTAGCGCGGGTGCGAAAGCCCATTGTCCCCATACGTCACTGAACATCATATAACATAACGTCCCAATGAATACGGCTACGAAGAGGCCCAGCGCGTGCTTTTTGTATTTGGCGATGCCCGGTCGAATGATGATGTATTCGCCCTCGCCGACCTGCTCCAGCGCATAGTGCTTGCCTTGGAGAAGTGTCCGATCAGTCTGATTGAAGGCTGGCGTCGTCATAGTAAATATTATATGGCAAATCCGCCAGTTGAGCGGTGACTAGAACCTGGCCGTTATCTGCGTCGACACAACGCTACCCGCGCTGTCGACGACGCCGAATCCGGTTCCTTTGTCCGCATATTGGTCGTACTGATAGAGCACACGGAAAGTGGTGTTCTTGCTGAGGATGTGGCCGATGCCGACGGTCAGGACGCTGTCGACGGGCTTGCCGGCATTGGTGAGCGTGCCGGCGTGGTTCTTGAGGTCGTAGGTGGACTGTTCGTAGGAAAGCGAAGTGTTGTAGCCGGCTCGGCCGGTGTAGTCGATACCGATTTTGTAGTTGGTCAGATTGTCGCCGTCGCCGAGCGGGGAGTTGATTGGGCCGCCGTGCTGGAGGCCGCCGTAGGCGGCGTGATAGTCGGCGAGTTTGGCCGACAGTATGCAGTCCCGGGTCAGGTTGACCCTGGCCGAGGCGACGCTGCCTTCGACGTTGGCCGGGTTGATCCACGACGCTACCCGGCCCCAGTTGCCGGGGGCGCTGAACTCGGGGCCGATGAACTGGTAGCCGCCTTGCAGCCAGGCGGAGCCGAATTGACGCCCTATTTGCGTGTCGAGGGCGTTGTACCGCCAGTCGTTGCCGGTGTCGTTGAAGCCGTGGCTGCTGCTGGAGGTGGCGGCGTCGGTTAACGATGCGGTCAGGCGAAAGCCGGAGTTGGTGACATTGCCGGTGTAGTCGAGCCCGTAGACGGCGAGCAGCGAATAGGGCGTCTTGGCGTTAGGGTCGACGACCGAGTGCGCGGTGGCGAAGTTCTCGACGGTGACGCCGACCCTTCCCGTGTCGGGGTGACCGTAGGTTACGCGGAGTCCGTCTCCCTGCCCGAGGGCGACGGCGTGTGTCGACGCAAGTAGGCCGGCGGGACGCGCTCCAATTTGGGTCGTCGTCGACGCCACCGGGCCGCCCCACGGCTCGGCGAGCGGAATGCCCTTCATTTGTCCGGCCCATCCCTCGATAGCCAGTCGCTTGATCGGTAGGTCGAACTTGAGGCCGTCGGTGGGGATGTCGCCGCTGTCGGTTTGGTCGAGCTGGGCGTAAATGTCGGCGTCGACCTGCTCGAGGGTGTACGGCGTCCACTGATTGCCGAATCGACCGAGAGTGATGCCGCCGCCGCGGAATCGGCCCGCGCGTCCCCCGCCGACGATGTTTGCTTCCCATACGGTCGTCTGTTGAGCGGCGGCTGTCAGGTTGCCGGGAGTCAGCGGCAATTCGTTCGGGGGATATCCCGGCGCGGCGGTGTTGCCGATGGCGCTGAGGTAATTGCCGAAGTCGAGCTTGACGTTCGCGTTGGTATCGTCGGCGACGCGGCCGCGGATGTCGAGGACGAAGTCGTGGTGGACGTCGACGGAGCCGAAGAGGTGCTTGTCGACGCCGACCGTGTTGCCGTTGCCGTCGACGAAGGCGCCGCCCTTGTCGACGGAGTCGGCCTCCGCGATCAGGTTCAGCGCGCCCGTGAACCTCACCCGTCGCTGTTCCTGCTCGATCGCCGCCATTTTGATCTCAAGGGCGTCGAGTTCCTCTTTGTCGGCGGCGACATCCTGTCCGATGTTTTGTAACTCGGGCGTGAACTCGGTAACAAGTTTGCGCACGGCGTCAAGGGCTTCGACCTTCGGAGCCAGTGCGGATTCCCTGTCTTCTCGCAACACGGGCAGGATGTTCTTGGACGCGTAGTTGGTGTCACCCCAGTCATTGAGAATCGGCAGCAACCTGGCAATCGCGACGGCGAACTCGTAGCGGGTCAAGACCTTCTTGCCGCCGAAGGTGCCGTTCGGATAGCCGAAACCCATATTGTATGCCTGCAGGGTTTCGAGCGACTGATACGCCCAGTGGTTAACAGGGACATCGGGGAACGGTGGATCGGTGGCGGCATTGCCGGGCGCGGACACAAGGACGCCGAACGCGATTACGATTGATGCGAGAACTACTACTGATGACTTCAACAGTTAATGCCTTCCTGGCTCAAACTATCCTCCGCCACCACCAGAACTTGGCTCGAAGTTCATGTTCGACTCAACATACCTCCAGCCGGTGACCTCGGAGAGTATCGTGCCTAGCTGCCGCAACTCATCGGGCCAGTCTGACACATTGAAGAGCATCCATTCAGTAAACTCGTATGCCCTGGGCCGCCTCGCAGCAACTAGCCGGTACTTGTGGTACTTGTCGTCCTTTTGCAACTCGATAATTCGGCCGACAGCCTTCTGAGACCAGCGAAGACCTAATAAAACCGTGTGGTGTTCGACCTTGTCCGGGCTGACGTGCCAGTAGTGACGGTACTGACCAAGCAGGCCAGCGAGTGACTGTACGAAGATATAGGTAAAGACCAAGGCAATTGGGACGCCGAAGATCCAGGAGAGGACGATAAGCGGTTGGCCCCAGGTCGTAACAAACATGGCAATGCAGAGCCCAGTCATGAAGGCGCCGGCGAACATTCCAAGCAGGCCGCTTTGGATATCTGACTCGCGGGTTGGGTGAAGGCAAAGATCGCCGTTGGACTCTCGTTCCAGATAGAATCGGCTATTCTGGAGGACGATATTGTCCGGTAGCTCAACCGGTGGCGTGATAACCAGGTTGTTCCGCTTCATGACATATTATAACTTAGTTGCCCCATCTGACGCGTGAGATCGGGAGGTAGCTGTCGTCGGAGACCTCCTCGGATCTTATCGCGTTGCCGTCGACGTACCATGTGCGGAAGATGGCGACGCGGATGCCGTCGCGGCCGCGGATTTGCCAGCGGGATCGACGCAGGCCGATGCCGGGCGTCGGCGGGGCGTGGGCGGGCGTCGTGCGGCCGAGGACCTGGGCGCGCAGCCGCACGGTCTGCGGCTGATCGTGCAGGGCCTGGATCTGGCAGACGAGGCGGTCGCCCCACGGTCGCACGTGCAGAGTGATCGGCCATCGGTAGGGGTTCGTGAACTTGAGGTCGGCCGACGGGTAGGCGACGGCGGCGTCTCGACCGGGCGGTGCGTAGCTTGGCGAGAACGAGTGCGGATGGCGCTCGATGATGGGCAGGCCGGCGAGTAGGGCCGTGTTGTAGATGGTCGTCGACGTCTCGCAGACGCCGCCCCCGTAGTCGTCGACAAGGGTCCCGTCGTAGCTGACCGGCGCCTTGAGGAAGCCGGCATCGCTGGTCCAGCCGTGCACGGTGTCGTCGAAAGAGAACGTTTTGCCGGGCGCGATGACGACATTGTCGACCGCCGCCGCCGCACGCCTCGCGTTGTACCGCTGATGGGGTGTGCGCTGCGAGAGGTCGGTTGAGAAAGACGCCAGCACGTAATCCTCGGGTGCCGGATGCACCCGGGTGGTGATGAATGCGCCGATCGCGACCACCGCGATGACGGCGACTATTTCAGCCGACAGCTTTACTTTCATTTCGTACCACCTACCGGCATTTGTCGCGCCGGAACGATTTGTGCTTCGGGCGGAGCCTGAGCGATATATTCCGCAAACCTCGCGTATACCTCGTCATCGGACTGAATGTAGACCGTGCACTCTCGAAAGTTCACGGTGTGCCCGTCTTCGTACGGCAGGAAGTTCCGCCCGGTGAAAGTTAGGCGCGTGCCGGCCGTGAACGGAGTGCCGTAATGATCTGCAAAGTTCTTGAGCACTTCATAGACGGCGTCGACGCGTAGGTCGTAGAGCGTGAAATCTCGCGTCGAGTAGCGAACGAGCAGGTCGGCAGTCGATTCGTAGTGATAGATCTTGACGATGAACGCCGGATCGTCGAATCCCGGCAGTCCTGGTCGGAAGACCTGACCGCTGACGCCGCCCTGTACGTTGTCAAGGGTTATCACCCAGAAGCCGGGCAGTTCGATGGCGACGCCGTGCGGTCGATCGTGCACGATCGGCTGCAATTCCGGTTTCTTCTTTGCGATTCGATTGAGGATCTCATCGGCGGCCTTCCTAGCCGCGCCGCCGTATGTCCATCCGAAAAGGTTCATGTTTCTTTCGAGCCCACGATTCATGGGGGGCCAGGCGTATAACGCCTGGACGGGCAGGGACGCCCATCCCACGATAAGAATTGTAGTTGGGCATCGGATGGACAGGAGTTTTTTTATCCTGTCCATCCTTATATCCTTGCAAGACTCCTTACTTGACAGTGACCCTGTCCGGTCTGCCGTTGACATGCAGCGTCGGGTCGAAGGTGCCGGTGATCGACGTCGGCATCACGTCGTACGTCCCAGGCGAGCTGGCGTGCAGGTGATAGTCGATCTCGTGACGGCCGCGGGTGAGGTCGCCGATGAAGAAGACGATCTTGTCGTCGCGGACGTCGGTGAAGTCCCACCAACTGTCCCAGCTCTCCTCCGCATCGCTTGATACCTCGCCGATGGTGCAGCCCGCGGGGACCGGTTCTTCGACGATGAGATGCGATGCCGCATGGGTGGCGTCGATGATCAGGCGCACGATGACGTCGTCGTTCACCTGATAGTCCTTAGACCGGGTAGGGACCGTGTCCTCCCAGATCGCGTTGCGCCTAGACGTGTTCCGAAGATAGACGCGCGTGATGCGGTAGCCGCTTGGTTCGAACGGTGGCTCGAGTCGCTCGGGGTGCCAGACGCGGTCGTACCAGCGCTGCCACACAGGTATCGGTGGCGGGATGCTGCCGACGGACTTGCTCTGGCGCAGGTCCAACGAGTAGTAGAGTCGACCCTGGCCTACTTTCTGGAGGTGGACTGTCGATGCTCCGCCGAGGTCGACGCCGGCGATGTCGAATGAGACGTCGGGATCGGCGAGAGATGTAGTGCCGAAGTGCTGCGTCTTGACGACCCGGCCGTTGACGGTGACGGTGGCGTCGAAGTTCGGCTCGCGCTCGTGACTAGCGGCGATGTATGGCCCAAGCGCCATGAGAGTCGCCGCCGTTGTCCCTGGGGAGACCCAGTAGTCGCCGGTGCGGTTGGCCATGATCCAGCGCGCGACACTGTCGATGCGTGGGTCAGTTGGCGATATCGTCTCCGCCGCGATCATCGCCCAGGCCGTTGCGCCGGTGTCAGGACCGGGTTGTGCTGCCCCCATGGACTCTTGGTGCGGTTCGACCGGCCAGGCGGCGAGCTCGCCGAGGCGCATTCGGCGTGACCACAGGTCCTCCATCCACGTCGACGCCTTCGCTGCATACGCGCCGCCGATGTCGTGGGCGGCGATGATACAGCAGGCGCGGTCGCCTGTCCAGTTGTAGGTGTTGTAGACGGTGTTTTCGTCGCGATGCGCCACGATGTAGTCGACAACCTTGGCGGCTGTCAGCTTATCGCCGCCATGCGCGAGAACGATTGCTGCCAGAGCCAGCGACGACGGTTCACCGTAGTCGAGGCGCGTTTTCGCCATCCCCTCCTTGGCGAGGCTGGCCGTTTGTTTTATTGCGGCCTTCAGTACAGCATCGTTCGGTGCATAGCCGGCATCTCGCGCCATGAGCAATGACCACGTGGCGTAGGTCGTCATCCAGAGGTCGGGGGTGCCGTTGGGGAACCAGGACCAGCCGCCGTCGTCGTGCTGGAACCTGCCGAGCCGAAGCTCGCCGCGCGTGATCTCGTCGACGAGTCGAGCTGTCACGGCGGGAGCCGGCATTACGGCTGCCTTGTTTTGGGCAAGGATGCAGTTGCCGATGAGGACGCTTGCGGTCGAGTCCGTTCCGCCGTAAGGGTACTCGGACAGATACTGCCACGCCGGAATGAGGGCCGACGCGACACTGGGCGACAACCGGACCCGCAGGTGCGAATCCGCGGTAATGGCGTCATGGTCGAGTGTGACGGTGCGGTCGACGAAGTTGACAAGGCTTCCCGATTGCCAGATGTCGCTATGCGAGGCGTGCGGCTCGACACTGACGGTTTGCTCGACGCCATCACTGGCCCCGCCTGGCGTCCACGCGCGCAGCTTCAGGTCGGCATTGGCCGCGCCTCTTGCGGTCACGGTCCACTTGACGTTTGTCGCGCCGCCGGCGGGGACGTCGACATTCATGGTCGGCGAGCCTTCTATGGTGAGACCAGTGGCGTCGAGGCGGACGCTCGCGGTCAGTGCCTGGGCGGTGTTATTGTTGACTACGCCGGTGAGCGTCGAATGGTCGCCGTCAATGAAGAAGTTCGGCGTCTCCAGGCGCGCGATCAGGTCCTTGTTGACCGTGAGGTTGCACTTGTTGTCCTTGCCGACGAGGCTGTCGGTAGTGTCGCCGATGCAGGTGACTCGCCATTTTGTGAGGTTGTCCGGCAGTGTGAACTGCGCGGTCGCCTTGCCGTCCGGGCCGGTGCGCAGGGTGGGGTTCCAGTAGGCGGTATCCCGGAAGTCCTTGCGCAGCTTGATGTTCATGCTGCCCTTGTCGACATCGCCGAGGTAGATGACGGGGCAGGAGTAATCGGTGTCGACGGTGTTCCCCTGACTTGGGCGCATGGCGGCGTCGAGGTCGAGGTCGTCGTCCTCCTTAATCGCGTAGATGGCGCTGTCGACCACGCCGACGCTGACCTCCGCGCTTACGGGCTGCCCCGTAGTGTCGGTTGTCGTGACGGTGACCATGGCCGGGTCGCCGGGGTGGTAGGCGGCCTTGTCCGCGGTGACGGCGATGTTGAGTTTGCGCTCGGCATCGTCGATGACGAGTTCCTGGGAACTGGCGAGATACTGCTTGCCAGAGATACCGCAGACGGAGATGGTGACGCTCGGCGTGTATTGTCGGTCGACGGGAATGTCGATGCCCGTCGACCGCTTGGTCAACGGCACGATCCACGCTTGATAGAGCGTGGTCCCCTCGATGGTCACGAGCGCCGAGCCACCGGGATGGTCGGTGTTGATGAGGGCGTGCGCGGTGTCGCCGAGTTTGTACTTCGGTTTGTCCAGAAGTACGGCCATCTCGGGGTACTTGATCGGGAGGTCGACATCGTCGCTCGTCACCCACACCGTGGTCTCGGCCGAGATCGCGTTTCCGCGCTTGTCCGTAGCCTTGGCGCGGATCAGGAAGAGACCGCCGTGTGTGGGGGTGGACGTCAGTTGCGCCTCGCCGTTCGCATCCGTCGTCATCGACTGAGTCGTGATTCCCGAGAGCTTTTCCTGTCCCTTCGACCAGGTCTCGTAGGCGGTAACGACTTCGATAGGCTGTCCGGCGAGCCCCTTTGCGTTGGCGTCGGTCGCCTTGATTTTGATCGACGCCGGCGTGCCCGGGTTGACGGAGTAGGGGGTAGCGTCGGCGGTAAGCGAGAACTCGCCCTGGCCGACGATGGCGTTGGCCGTGGTCGAAACGTCGCGATCCGAAGGGTCGGAGACGTCGGCGTCGAATGTGTAGGACGCGTCCTGAGAATCGTTCTTGTCCACCGTTGTCGGCACCGTGATGATGGCCTGGCCGTGGTCGTCGAGGCGAACGTCGCCGCTGACGGCGGTCGAGCCGGACTGACTCTCCTCTGAATTGTCGATGGTATTCGGATTGTAGGGTACCGGCGCGGTGACGTCGGCGGTGCGGTTGCTGTCGTCGGTGCTCACATAGTAACGGAGCTTTCCGCCTTTGACGGGGGCTCCGAAATAGTAGGTCGCGGTGACAGTAGCGGTCATCGTGTCGCCGCGGACATAGCGGGGCTTGTCGAGATCGATCTTGACCTGGAACTCGGGCTTGTGGTAGGTGGCAACGACGAACGTGCCCTCGCTTGACTGCCCGCCGACGGTGGCGTCGATGGTGTACTCACCGGTGAGCGCCTCGGTCGATACGGTCACCGATCCGTTCCAGGAGCCCATGTCGTTGGTGGTGAGTATTTGATGAGCGACGACGTTCTCCTGTGCGTCCTTGATGCTGACGTCGACGCTCTGGTTGGCGGGAATCGACATGTCGGGACTTGGACCCACCACCCCGGATGTCGTGCTGGCCATCGGCTTTCCTAGAAGGGCCGTCTTGTTGTAGATGCCCTGGAAGAAGCGGGCGACGCCTTTGAAGTAGATCGTTTGGCCGGGCCGGTAGATCGGGCGGTCGGTGTAGACGAAGCTGCGCAGAGCGCCGGCGGAGTAGGCGGCGAGTTTGTTCCCAGCGTTCTCGCCGTCAGCTTCCGCTTCGGCATTATCGCCGGTTTCGCCGGGGCTATTCAGCTCCAGCGAGACGGCCGCGATCGAGTCGCCGCGACGGGCGAAGAGCAGGCCGCTCGACTCTTTGGTCGCGCCCACGATGTCGATGGTCGCCAGGC
>Ga0070658_10000752_pt1 | contig 27844 bp, 26 predicted proteins | sample KBSC13metaG_FD_64664 | JGI IMG/M metagenome (GOLD analysis project Ga0070658, IMG submission 64664) | Corn rhizosphere microbial communities from Kellogg Biological Station, Michigan, USA - KBS C1-3 metaG | ecosystem: Host-associated > Plants > Roots > Rhizosphere > Soil ... | reverse complement strand
TGCAGGCCCGACGGCACAACCATCGCCTTGAGCATGTGGCCGGCGAACCCCAGACTGTCGGAGCGGAACGGCACCCAGCCGAATACGACGAGGAGTTGCGTCAGCGGACGATGCAGCACTCGCAGCCGGTTGTCGTCGCGGCCCCAGCCGGTGATGCGTTCGACGACGAGCAGCGTGCCGTGGTAAAGCCCCCAGATGAGGAAGGTCCAGTTCGCGCCGTGCCAGAAACCGGTCAGCGCGAACACGATGTAGAGGTTGCGATACGTCTGCCATTTCGTACCGCGGTTGCCTCCGAGCGGGATGTAGAGGTAATCCCTGAACCAGCGCGACAACGACATGTGCCAACGCCGCCAGAAATCGGTGATCGACGAGGCCGAGTACGGTCGGGCGAAGTTCTCGGGCAGCTGGAAACCGAACATCCGCCCGAGCCCGATCGCCATGTCTGAGTAGCCCGAGAAGTCGAAGTACAGCTGCACGGTGTAAGCCAACGCGCCGATCCATGCGGTGGCGGTGGTGAGCTGATCGGGGTGCAGTGCGAAGACGCTGTTGGCCACCGGCGCGATCGTGTCGGCGACGATTACTTTCTTCGAAAGGCCGAGTGCGAATCGCGGGAAACCGGCCGCGAAGTCGCCGAGCCGATCGTGCGGTGTTTCGTCGAGCTGATCGGCAATTTCATGGAAACGCACAATCGGTCCGGCGATCAACTGCGGGAACATCACGATGTAGGTGACGAATTTCAGCGGGCTGCGTAGCGCGTGCCGTTTGCCGCGGTACACGTCGACGACGTAGCTCAAATGATGGAACGTGAAGAACGAGATACCGATCGGCAGCACCAGATGCAGCACGTGAACACCGTGGCCGCCGAGCGCACGGGCGATCGAATCTGCTTGCCTGGAACCGAAATCGGCATACTTCCAAATCGCCAACGCACCGACGTCGACAACGATCGCGGTGATGAGCGCCATTCGTTTGGCCGCTGCGCTACTGGGTCGTTCACCGTCGACGAATCGTCCTACGAAGTAGTTGACGGTGATGCAGGCGAGCAGCAAGAAAACGAATGCGTGACCGCCCCAGGTGTAAAACACCAAACTGGCGACTGCCAGCAACCCGTTGCGGGCACGTTTGGGCAAGATCCAGTAGAGGGCCAGAACGGCCGGCATGAAGAACCATAAGAAGGTCGGCGTCGCGAAGGACATACGCGAACGCCTCCTGGGTCAAACCGGGCCGACAGCCCGCGTGGACAGCCTGAAAAATACCACCCAGGTTCAGGGCCTCGGTGCAAGGTAGCGGCCGAACCAGTCGAGCGTCTTCGCCCACCCGTCGTGCGCCGCCGCCTCGTCATAGTTTTGCGGCCGCGCATCGCAATGAAACCCGTGACCGGCTTCGGGATAGCGGATGATCGACGTCGGTACCGCCGATTTCGCCGCCTCGCCCCGCAACAGCTCAACCTGCTCGGGTGGGATGCTTTCGTCGCGGTCGCCGAAAAGCCCGAGCCACGGTGATCGAAGATCTGGCGCTACCGCTACCAGCGGCGGGAAGCCGAACCGGCCGGTAAGCACGCCGCCGCCGTAGAACGTGACCGCAGCGCCGAACCCGCGCTCGGACGCCGCAACCATCACCACCGAGCCGCCCATGCAAAAGCCGACGATGCCTGTTTCGGCCAGCGAAAATCCTTGATCGGCAAGGTATTTCAGGGCCGCGTCGAGGTCGGCTCGCAAGCCCTCTGCGGTGAGCCGGCCCATGTGTTGCTTGGCGAGGTCGACGCGGTCGTACGGCACTTCTTTCACGTCGTCGCGGTGGTACAGGTCAGGCGCGACGGCGTGATAGCCGGCAGTGGCGAGCCGGCGGGCGACATCGGCGATGTGACCGGTGACGCCGAACGCTTCCTGCACCACGACGACTGCCGCGCGCGGCGCATCAGGCCGGGCTTCGTAGAGCGGCAGCGACCCGTCGTCCGTCTCGACTTCGATCGCGTGCGCGGCGGCGAGTTCCATGGTCGGCACGCTAGTCGAGGCGCTCGGCACGCCGTTCGGCGGCAGCGCGTTCGGCGGTAGCGCGCACGGGGGAGCAGGGGCGAGCAACGGATCGCCGATCCGGAAACTGCGTACCTTGCCGACTGGGGTGTCGCGGGTCTCGAACCGCACGGTCACCCATCCGGAGCCCGAGCCATGTACCCAGCCCGCGCCGAACACTTCGTGGACGACGTCGTGCCCCGGCGGGTAGCTGTCGTCACGGGGCGGCGTCACTTCGACCTCGGGCAGCTCATCGCCGTCTCGCGGCGGCTCGTCGTCAACGCCCGCGTGCTCGTCGTCAGCGCCCGAGTCGCCGAAGAGGTCGTCCTGCGTCCAGTCGGCAAGACCGCTGACGCCCACGCCGAGCAGCCGCACGCCGCCGCCGACGTCGACGTCCGACAAGAGCTGGCGAGCGAGGCGGGTCACGGCGCGGGCGTCGTCGGTGGGGTCGGGGAGGGTGGCCGAGCGGGTCAGCGTGGTGAAGTCGTGCAGCCGTACCTTCACCGAGATCGTGCGCCCCGAGAGTCGCGCCTGCCGCAACCGCTCGACCACCCTGCGCGACATCGCGTCGACGATCATGGCGAGCCGCGCGGTGTCGGCGATGTCGGTGTCGAAGGTGTCTTCGACGCTCACCGATTTCGATTCGCGTTCGGCGATCACCGCGCGGTCGTCGAGTCCATGCGCGAGCAGCCACAGCCCACGGCCGTGGGTTTTGCCGAGCGCCCCGACGACGTCCGACTCAGGCAGGCCGGCCAGGTCGGCGATGGTCGTGACGCCGATCGAGCGCAGCCGGGCGGCGGTCGCTGGGCCGACGCCGGGCAGCCGGGTCACGGCCAGCGGTCGCAGCACGCTCGACTCCTGGCCGGCCGGGATCACCAGCAGCCCGTCGGGTTTGTCGAGATCGGAAGCGATCTTGGCGACCAGCTTCGAACTGCCCGCGCCGACCGACACGGTGAGCCCGGTCGCGGCGTGCACCTTTTCTTTCAGGGCAACGGCGAGCGCGTGCACTGCGCCGTCCGACAGATCGTCGTGATCGCCGGATTCGAGATCGACGAAGGCCTCGTCGAGTGAGAGTGGTTCGACGAGCGGCGACAACTCCCGAAGCAGGGCCATGACCGCGCCGCTGAACGTGCGGTAGGCCGCGAATCGCGGTACCAGCACTGCCGCTTTCGGGCAGCGCGCCCGTGCTTCGACGGTCGACATCGCCGAGTGGACGCCGAAGGCGCGCGCCTCGTAACTCGCGGTGGCGACCACCCCACGCGACCCGGTGCCGCCGACGATCACTGGCTTGCCGCGCAGCGAAGGTTTGTCGATCTGCTCGACCGAGGCGTAGAACGCGTCAAGATCGGCATGCAGGATGCTCGCCCGCGTGCGCGGGCGCGGCAGCGGCATGAAATCTTGCACCTGTTCATCATCGGTGCCTACGCAATCTCGATCACGCGAGTGGTCAGGTCGGCACGCGATACGCCGGCGCGCCGCAACCGTTGGCGACCACTGGTGCGCCAACGGCGGGGCGCTGAACCGAGGCAGAGCGTCCGGCGCGATCAGTGTTCCTTGCCGGGCCCCGCGTGCGCGCTTAGGCTAAAGACGAGGCGTCATCGACCGAACATTCGGTCGGTTGGGTTCATTCGGCGAAAGGCCCACGATGGTGGACGGCGAAAGGCTTCCGGGTAACGCCCCCGGTGCGACACGTTCAGCTGAACGCGGCTCCGGGCGCGGCCCCGGCCTGGACCCGGAACCTGATCCTGATCTGCTCGCACAGTTCGAGGCATTGCTCGCGGCCGACGACCGGATCGAGCCCCGCGATGCGATGCCCGAGGCCTACCGCAAGACGCTGATCCGCCAGATCGCCCAACACGCCCACTCCGAGATCATCGGCATGCAGCCCGAGGGCAACTGGATCACTCGCGCGCCGTCGCTGAAACGCAAAGCGATCCTGATGGCCAAGGTGCAAGACGAAGCCGGTCACGGGCTTTACCTTTACGGCGCCGCCGAAACGCTCGGCGTCGATCGCGGCGAACTGCTCGACCTGTTGCACGCCCGCAAGCAGAAGTATTCGAGCATTTTCAACTACCCGACGATCAGTTGGGCTGACGTCGGTGCGATCGGTTGGCTGGTGGACGGCGCCGCGATCACCAACCAGGTGCCGCTGTGCCGGTGCTCGTACGGCCCTTATGCACGGGCGATGATCCGCATCTGTAAGGAGGAGTCGTTCCACCAGCGGCAGGGTTTCGACATCCTCCTGACGTTGTCGAACGGCACGCCCGAACAGCACGAGATGGCCCAGGAGTCGGTCAATCGCTGGTGGTGGCCGTCGCTGATGATGTTCGGGCCGCCCGACGACAAGTCGCCGAACTCCGCGCAGTCGATGGCGTGGGGCATCAAGCGGTTCTCCAACGACGAGTTGCGGCAGAAATTCGTCGACATGACGGTGCCGCAGGCCGCCGTCCTCGGTCTTACGTTGCCCGACCCGCAGCTGCGGCTGAACGAAGCGACTGGCCATTACGAATACGGAAATATCGACTGGAGCGAGTTCGAACTGGTGGTGAAGGGCTACGGTCCGTGTAACGAGCAGCGGTTGGCACATCGGATTCGGGCGCATGAAGAGGGCGCGTGGGTACGCGAGGCAGCGGCTGCTTATGCGGCAAAGCGCGCGTCACGAGAGACCCCGGAGGCGGTCGCATGAGTGAGCCGAGCCGGTTGTGGGAGGTCTTCGTACGCGGACGCCGGGGCATGTCGCACGTGCACGCAGGCAGCCTGCATGCCGCCGACGCCGAGATGGCGCTGCGCAACGCCCGCGACGTTTACACCCGGCGCGGTGAGGGCGTGAGCATCTGGGTGGTGCCGTCGAGCGAGATTTCGGCGTCGACACCTGATGAAAAAGACCCGTTCTTCGGTCCGAGCGTCGATAAGGTCTATCGGCACCCCACCTTCTACACCTTGCCGGAGGAGGTGCGACAGATGTGAGTGCGGATAACCCGGCGGGCGACAACGCCCCTATGGCACCCGACGTCCGAAGGCTGCACGTTTATGCCCTGCGGCTCGGCGACGACGCCCTGATCCTGGCCCAGCGACTGTCGGAATGGGCGTCGCGCGCGCCCGAGATCGAAGAAGACATTGCCCTGACGAACATGGCACTGGATCTTCTCGGTCAGGCCCGTGCGTTGCTTGCGTACGCAGGCACTGTTGAGGGCGCTGATCGCGACGAAGACGATCTCGCCTATCTGCGCAGCGAGCGTGAATTCTGGAACGTGCATCTCGTCGAGCAGGAGAACGGCGACTTCGCCCACACGATCGCGCGCCAGCTGTTCTTCAGCACCTATCAGCTCGCGTTGTACGAAGAGCTGATCAGTTCGGGAGACGAGATGCTGGCTGGTGTTGCCGCCAAAGGTGTGAAAGAAGCGGCCTACCACCGCGATCACGCCGAACACTGGGTGGCCCGGCTCGGCGACGGCACCGACGAAAGCCACCGCCGAATGCAGGCCGCGGTCGACCGGTTGTGGCCGTTCACCGCTGAGTTGTTCGACGCCGACGACGTCGAGAAAACCCTTGCGGCGCAAGGTGTTGCGGTCGACCCGTCGAGTCTCGCCGCAGGCTGGCGGCACGCCGTGGGTGAGGTGCTGCGTTCGGCAACGCTCACCATTCCCGAGACGGTGTGGAATTCGCACGGTGGCCGGCGTGGCGTGCACACCGAGGCATTCGGCTACCTGCTTGCCGAAATGCAATACCTGCACCGCACGCATCCGGGCGCCACGTGGTGAACGCGAGTGCGGTGGCGCCGGCACGCGAGTTTCTTGAGTCGGTGCGCGAGGTGTGTGAGTCGGTGCCCGACCCCGAGTTGCCCGTCGTCACCATTGGCGATCTCGGAATCGTGCGCCACGTGGGAGTCTCGCCGTCCGGTGTTGTCGAGGTTGTTCTCACGCCGACCTATTCGGGATGCCCCGCTACTGAGGTGATTCGCGACGACGTGCGGGCTGCGCTGAGTGCGCGCGGCTGCACTGAAATCTCGATTCGCACGGTGCTCGCCCCGGCGTGGACCACCGACTGGATCACCGACGACGGACGACGAAAGCTTGCCGCGCACGGCATCGTGCCGCCGTCGGGGCGGGCGAGTGCACGCGGCGTCGATCTCGAACTCGGTGTGCGCTGCCCGCGTTGTGGTTCGATCGAGACGCGGTTGGTCAGCAGGTTCGGTTCGACACCGTGCCAGGCGATGTATCGCTGCACCAGTTGCCTCGACCCGTTCGATCGCATCAAGCCGTACTGACGGCCGGCGATCCTGACAATGCCGCAACGGCCGCGTTTTCACGCCCTGACCGTCTCTGATATCGAGCGGCTCACCGACGACTCGGTGGCGTTGACGTTCGCGGTGCCCGACGAACTCGCCACCGACTATGAATTCACGCCCGGCCAGCACGTCACGGTGCGTTGCCTCGCTGCGGGTGACGACGGCCGGCGCACGTACTCGCTGTGCTCGCCGCCGGGCCAGTTGCGGATCGGGGTGAAGCAGGTGGCGTCGGGCGTGTTCTCGACGCACGTGCTGACCCGGATGCAGGTCGGTGACGACGTCGAGGTCATGACGCCGATGGGGCACTTCACCACCAGCGTCGATCCGGCTTCGTCGCGGCACCGGGTCGCGATCGTCGCGGGTAGCGGAATCACGCCGGTGATGTCGATCATGCGGGCAACGCTCGAAGCCGAGCCGCACAGCTTTTTCACCTTGATCTACGGCAACCGGACCAGCGAGTCGGTGATGTTTCTCGACGAGATCGCCGATCTCAAAGACCGGTTCGCCGGACGTCTTGCGGTGTTCCACGTGTTGTCGCGCGAGCCGCGCGAATCGGCGCTGCTCAGCGGGCGGCTCGACCGGCCGAAACTCGAGGCGCTGCTCGACTTCGCTGTCGGCGCGCGCGACGTCGACGAGTGGTTTCTTTGTGGCCCAATGCCGATGGTCGACGTCGCGCGTTCGGTGCTGAAGGCACGTGGCGTTGCCGAAGATCGCGTTCATTTCGAGTTGTTTCACGTCGCCACGGCGCAGCCGTTAGCGGGTGAAAGTGCTGCAGGTGTTGGGGTTTCGTCGTCCGGCCAGGCGGCGTTGTCGGAACAGGTGTCGGCGGTGCAGATCGTGCTCGCCGGCCGCATGACGTCGTTGCGGGTGCCGCGCTCACGCGACGTTTTGCATGCGGCGATGCCGGTGCGGCCCGATGTACCGTACGGATGCACCAACGGTATGTGCGGTACGTGCCGTGCCAAAGTCGTGGAGGGCGAGGTCGAGATGCATCACTGCTATGCCCTCGACTCAGCCGAGCTCGCCGCCGGTTTCGTGCTCACCTGCCAGGCGCAACCGCGCAGTGAGAAAGTAGTGCTCGACTACGACGCCTGACATTTCCTCCGACCTGCGTGCAGCGTTTGCCATCAAGCTGGCGTTGTCATCGATGTAAGCAGGACGTCGGGAGGGAGCATGGTGGCTGGTGGTTCGGGCTTCGAGGAATTCGTCGCAGCTCGCGGTCACGCGCTCCTGCGGATGGCGTATCTGCTCACGGGTGACCATGGCCTTGCGGAAGACCTGGTGCAATCCGCGCTGGCGAAGGCGTACGTGCGATGGTCCCGGATCGTGGCGATGGACGCCCCGGAGGCGTACGTGCGCCGAATGATCGTCAACCAGCATGTGTCGTGGTGGCGCCGGCGACGTGGACAAGAGGAGCCGAGAGCCGTACTCCCCGAGGTCGCACTGGTCGACATGGCGGAGGTGCATGCCAGCAGGTCCCTTGTGCGTGCGGCTGTGCGTTCGTTGCCGGCACGACAGCGCGCCGCCGTCGTCCTGCGCTACTTCGATGGATTGTCTGATCACGAAATTGCCGCAGCACTCGGTTGCTCTGCAACCACAGTGCGCAGCCAAATCTCGCGGGCGCTGGCGTCGATTCGTTCGAGCGGCGTTCTGCACGAACTCATCGACAACGGGAGCCATTGATGTCTGACCTCGAGCAGCTTATTCGTGGAGCGTTGGCAGAAGATGCCGGGTTGCAGCCCGCGCCGACTGATCTGGTGAGCGTCGCGGTGCGGCGCGGTCGGCAGCTGAGGAGCCTGCATCGGGCGAGCGTCGGCGCGCTTGCTTCCGCGGCTGCGGTGGCTGCGGTCGTGGTTGCGATCAACGTCGTCGTTCCGTCGGGCCGCAATGTCTTGTCGAATAGCAATGTTCCGGCCGCTGGGAATCCCGGTCCCGCTAGCGGGGTGTCGTCGGAGCATCCGAGTCCGCCGCCAACGGCCGTTGAGGAAACGCCGACTAACTGGAACAAGAAATGGCCGACCGGCAGGGTATTCGGTACCGCGGCGTCGTCCGATTTCCTTTCGCACATCAGCCCAGGAGAGCGCCTGACGGTCTACGCGAGTGGACACGCCTCGGACGGCACCACCTTCGTCATGTACACGACGCCTGATCGACCTGACGTTCCGCAATGGGTGCAAGGCTTCAACTCGACGTCACCTGATTTCGGCCAGGACGGCTCCTTCTCCTGCAACGGCAAATGTGACGTCTTCGAATACCCGAGCGCTCAGACTTACGCGGGCACGGCGACGACCCAGTGGCTGGTCGCGACGACGGCGCCCGGTGTGGTCTCAATGGATTATTCAGAAGACGGGAATTCATGGCGGTCGATGGATTTTCGTGGTGGCCTAGCATTGCTGGAATTGCCGAGCATCGCACCGAGGAGTGCCGAGTTGCGGGTGACGTCGACAGACGGGCGGACGGTCGAGACTTCGGTATATCCCGCGCAGGGCTCGGAGCCGGCGGCGTCGAACGGTGCGACGAAGAGCTACGAGTCGAACGGTGCGAGTTCGGCGGGGCCTGATTCGGTGGCTTCACAGCCGGCGTCGTAGGCTCCGGCTACGTTCAACGGCGCAGTTCCTGCTTTCGGAGTCGGTCGGAAGCGGCACTGGTTATCCACACGCCTGGATTACGTCGTCCACAATCTCCTTGCTAGCAAAGGTTTTGTCGGGGGTGGCGGCTAGGGTTGGGCTATCGAGTTGATGAGCGGGGGGTGAGCATTTTGTCGTCAGCGGTTGCCGAACTTGAACGCGTTGTCGATGCAATCCAGCGGGCGGCGCGCGAAATGCTCGGCGCGAAAGTACCGTCCCCGCCGAGCTCCGTAGCGGTGGCTTGATCAACGCTGAAACAGCGCGCCGCATCGCCTGCGACGCGATCGTCACCCGGGTCTCCACGTTTGAGCCACTGGGCAGCGAAAATCGCACACGGCTATCACCGGGCAACGAGCATTACGGCGCGCCGCCCTGGCTCATCGAGGCGATGCCGATGCGGCTTCGCGGCCCGAGTCAGCCACTCGACGTCGGGCGATCATCCCGAACCGCCACCCCGGCGATTCGAAAAGCACTCGTCGTGAGAGACCGAGGTTGCGTTATGCCGGGCTGTCATGCGCCGCCCTCGCGCTGCGAAGCACATCACATAATTCATTGGGTCGACGGCGGAGTGACGGCTATCGACAACATGGTCTTGCTATGCCTTGTTCATCATCACTTCATTCACAGGCACGAGTGGCATGTCACCTTGCACCCCGACGCAACGGTCACAGTTCTCCCGCCGCTCGAGGCCAGTGCGTAACCGCTTGCGATCGCCCGATCGCTCAGGTGGCAGGCGATCTCCTACTCGTTCTGGCTACGCCGGCGTGAGACGGATCATGCACCACACCGATTTGCCGCGATCCAGCGGACGCGTGCCCCACGAATCCGTGAGCGCCCCGACGAGTTGCAAGCCGCGGCCGCCTTCGTCATCGTCCTCGGCGGTTCGCGGTTCGGGAAACGACGAGCCGCAGTCGTCGACTTCGAGGCACAGATGCTGCGGCCCGAGGCGCAGCCTGATCACCAACGGCCCGCTGCCGTGCGTGAGGCCGTTCGTGACGAGTTCGCTCGCCACCAATCGGGCGACCTCCAAGAGGTCGGGATCCACGCCCCAGCCGGCAAGGCAGGCTTCGACGAAATGCCGCGTGTTCGGCACAGCAGTGGCGTGGGCGCCGACTTCGAGCGTGGCGCGCGGGCCGGGATGCGCCGGTGTGCGCACCAGCAGCAACGTGACGTCGTCCTTGTATTGCTGGCTTTCTGGCAGCATCGTGTCGAGTACCGCGTCTGCAACGGCGTCGAGATCGTCGCTTGCATCGAGCGCGGTCGTGAGTGCGCGCCGCAATTGTTTGATGCCGCGTTCGAGATCGCGTTCGGGCGATTCGACGAGGCCGTCGCTGTACAGCGCGACGACCGCGCCAGGTGGCAGGCTGGCCATCGACTGACCGAACGGTACGCCGCCGACCCCAAGCGGAACCGCTTGCCACACCGCCAATTCGTGCGCTTCGTCGCCGGGCGCTTTGACCAGTGGCGGCAGGTGCCCGGCTGATCCGGTGCACAACGACGAGACGAACGGGTCGTAGACGGCGTAGGAACAGGTGACGAGTTGTTCGTCGAGTTCGTTGACGATCCCGTCGAGGTGGGCGAGAAGTCGGCGCGGCGGCAAGTCGACGTGCGCAAGCGTTCTGGCCGCTGCCCGAACCTGCCCCATGATGCTCGCCGCGGGTAAGCCACGACCCATCACGTCGCCGATTACGAGCCCGACCCGGCCGCCACCGAGCGGGATCAGGTCGTACCAGTCGCCGCTCACGGCGACCCCACCCTCGGCCGGCACATAACGCGCGGTGGCCTCGAGTTCGGGCGTCGTTGTCAACCGTTCACCGAGCAAACTTCGCTGCAGCGTAAGGGCAATCGTGTGTTCGCGGGAGTAGCGGCGGGCGTTGTCGATCGCTGCCCCGGCGCGGGCGGCGAGTTCTGCCGCAACGGCGACGTCGTCGTCGGTGAAGTCGCGGCCGCTGGTGGATTGCTTTAACAACAGCACGCCGATGACACCGTCGCGAGCCCACAGCGGAACCGCGACTTGCGACCGGATGCCCACGCCCGCAAGGGATTTCGCCACCTCGGCATTGGCTGCGCCCGCCACTAGATCGTCGACGTCGACGTGTTCGACCAGCACCGGGCGGCCCGACCGCAGCGATCGAATCGCCGGATTGTCATTGCTGTACGGCACGAGCTGGCCCGGTTCGGTGTAGGGCACGGCGGGCGCTGGTGCGTCACTGCGATGCGCCATTGCACTGCGCCGCAGGACGTCGCCAGCGTTGCCCGCCGTGTCGACGTCGACGAGGTCGATCATCGCGTGGTCTGCCAACGCAGGAACGAGCAACGAAACGAGTGCTTGTGTCGTCGCGTCGACGTCGAGACTCGCGCCGAGGTGCTCGCTCGCCCGGGCCAGCAAGGACAGTCGCCGGTTCGCCGCCTGCGCCCGGTCTTCGCTGGCGTTGCGTTCGGCGACGTCGTCAATCACCACGACCACCACCTGGCTGGCGGTGCCGGCGCTGCCCGCATCGAGCCGGTACGCCGACAGCAGCCGCGCCGGCGCCGAACCCCCGGGGCGCGCCGGCGGTTGCCGGATCGTCGAGCGGGTGGGCGATCAGCGGGCGGCCCGTGGTGGCGACATCTGCGAGCAGTAGCGCCAGCCCTTCGCCGTCCGGCAAGAGATCGGACGCCGTGGGCGGCGTCGTGCCATATCCGGCATCTCACCACGCGTCGTTGACACGGATTCCCGAGATCGTTGCTGGCATGATGACCGGTATGAAGATCGATGGGTCGGTTGTCATCGTCACGGGCGCGTCGTCCGGCATCGGTGAGGCGACGGCGCGGCTCGTGCACGGTAGGGGCGGCAGGCTCGTCCTGGCGGCCCGGCGCGGCGACAGGCTGCAGGCGCTCGCCGAGCAGTTGCCCGGGGCGATCGCCGTCACGACCGACGTCACCGCGGCCGACCAGGTCGAGGCCCTTGTGCAGCGCACGCTCGACACGTTCGGCCGCATCGACGTGCTCGTCAATAACGCGGGCCAGGGATTGCACGTGCCGGTCGAGTCGGTCGCGCTCGACGACATTCGCGCGGTGTTCGAGCTCAACGTGCTCGCGCCGCTCGCCCTTATGCAGGCGGTCGTTCCGATCATGCGCACCGCCGGCGCGGGCGCGATCGTCAACGTCAGTTCGGGAACCACCCGGCGCACGATCACCGGCGTCGGTCCCTACGCCGCAACCAAGGCAGCGCTCAACACGCTGTCGGAAGTGGCCCGCGCTGAACTTGCCGGCGACGGGATCGCCGTGTCGCTGGTCGTGCCGGCGCTCACCGACACGGGGTTTCACGACGTCCTGCGTGCGGGTTTTTTTGATCCGAAAGCACGCCCGATGTGCACCCCCGACCAGGTGGCCCACGCCGTCGTCGAGGCAATCGAGACGGCCGCGGCCGAGATCGTCGTCATCCCGAATGCGCCCCGCGAAGAGGCGCCCACCACGCAAACCGGAGGGATCAGCCATGGCTGACGGTGATGTGTTTCAGATTTCCGAACTCGTGGTGCCCGACCGCCGGCTCGGCCGGCACATCGAGCATGACCCGCGTAGCCGAAACTTCCCAGCGGCGGTTGCACCGATTTCCGACGTCATGCACGCTCGGCACGGCAAACCGTTCAATCAAGGTGACCTCGGTTCATGCACCGGAAACGCGATGGCGGGCGCGCTGATGACCGCTCCGTATTACGTGTCCGGACGCACGCTGAACGAGAAGGGCGCGGTTCAGCTGTATGAGCAGGCGACCAAACTCGACCAGATCGCCGGCAGCTATCCGCCTGACGACACCGGTTCGACTGGTGTCGCGGTTGCGAAGGCGGCGAAAAAGGACGGCTACATCAGTGCTTACGCGCACGCGTTCGGCCTGCAGCACGGGCTCGGTGCGTTGACGATCGCACCGGTGATCACCGGCATCAACTGGTACGACAGTTTCGATCAGCCGCTCGACACCGGAGAATGCCCGCTCGGTAGTGACGCGTCGGTGCGAGGCGGCCACGAGGTCGAGTTGTTCGGCATCGACACCGAAAACCAGCGAGTGTGGGCGTACCAATCGTGGGGAGCCACGTGGGGTGGCCTCGGCAACGGCACGTTCTGGTGGTCGTACCAAACATGGGAGCGGCTGCTCTCCGAAAACGGCGACGTCACCTCCTTCACTGCCTAGAGCGGCGTCCGCGTTAGGGTTTCCCATGCCCGACGCCGAGTTGACCGAACATGACCCGGACTGGTCGGCCACTCGACGCGGGGTGATCCGCGACGCGATCGGCGTCGGTGTCGCGACCGGCGCGTACGGGCTTTCGTTCGGCGCGATCTCTACCGCCTCAGGTCTTTCGGTGCTGCAGACTTGCGTGCTGTCGTTGGTGTTGTTCAGCGGCGGATCGCAGTTCGCCCTCGCCGGAGTTGTCGGCGCCGGGGGAGCGCCGATGACCGGCGCGAGCACGGCGCTGCTTCTCGGCGTCCGGAATGGTTTCTACGGTGTTCGACTAAGTCGGCTGCTCGAGCTGCGCGGATGGCGGCGGCCGCTCGCAGCACAACTCGTGATCGACGAAAGCACCGCGATGGCAGTCGTGCGGACGTCGAAACCCGCTGCCCGGTTGGCGTTTTGGTCGACCGGCGTGTCGGTCTTCGTGCTGTGGAATCTCGCCACGGTGATCGGCGCCTTCGCCGCGCAGTTGTTGCGCGACCCGCGCACGTTGGGTTTCGATGCGGCTGCGCCCGCCGCCTTCTTGGCGCTGATGGCTCCGCGGCTGCGTTCACGTGAACCGCGCGTGGTGGCGGCCGTCGCGGCCGTCGTCGCATTGGTATCGGTGCCCTTCGTCGCCACCGGGGTGCCGGTGCTGTTTGCGGCAGCGGTCGCCGTCATCGCCGGTTGCCTCGCCAAACTCCCACTCGCTTCGGCGGACGACGAAACACTTGCCGGGGCAAGCGAAATTGACGAGGTGGACGCCTGATGTGGCCGGCGGTGTTGGTTGCGTCGGTGGGTTGCTACCTCATCAAGTTGGTGGGTTTGTCGTTGCCGAAAAGCATCATTGGCAACCGGCGGGTAATGCATGTCGCCGAGTTGTTGCCCGTTGCGCTTCTGACCGCTTTGATCGCCACCCAGACATTCACCTCGGGTCAGCGCCTGACACTCGACGCCCGCGCGGCCGGATTGCTCGCGGCGATCGTGGCGGTTCGTTTGAAGGCGCCGTTTCTGGTTGTCGTGGCGGTGGCATGCGCCGTGGCTGCACTGGTGCGCGTCGTTACGTAATGTCGATGGAGACCTCGTAGATCTCCGACGTCGGGTGTCCGGCCCGGTCGTGAACCCGCCGGACGCTTTCCTTCGATGGGCCGGTCGACAAGCAGAACACCTTCCCTGACTCCGGGTCGAGCCACGCCCGCTCGAAGTGCACGCCTTCTGCGCCCTCTTCGGCGAGGTCTCGCTCGTGCGCTTCCTTGAGCTGTGCTTCGGTGACCCCGACGAATCCGCTGTGTACGTCCATGAATGTCGCCATGACGTCGCTTCCCTCCTGGCTGTCGCCTGGTGCGTCGGTTGGTTTGGAGCAAGAATCGCGCTCGCTCTCGCCCAGCACATCGGTCGAATGCCCTAACCAATTGCCCCGGCGCGCGGCTACGGTTGGCTCGGAGGTCGTGTGATGCGCGTTCGCCAAATCGCTGCGTCGCCGTTGGTCGTCGGCCGAGACGAGTTACTCGCTCTTGCCGCCCGGCGCATTGACGAGGCCGCAGCGGGTCGCGGCGAGTTGCTATTGGTGGCCGGCGAAGCCGGTATCGGCAAGACAAGACTGCTTGCCACGATCACCCAGCACGCCGAGATCTCGGGCTTCTGCGTCGCCAGGGCAGCAGCTTTTCGGGGCGACGCCGAGGCCTCTGGCGGCGTCCTGCTCGATCTCGCCAGCGATCTCCGCCGCTTGACATTCGACGATGCACGGGCCGCTGGCGTGTCGATTTCAGAGCGGCTGCGCGAACCGGTTAGCGACCTCGGTGCCCCCGACCGGCACCGGCGCCTGCTGGTGCAAGATCTGGTCGATGCGTTTTCGAGCCTCGACCGTGAACGACGGCTGCTCGTCGTCCTCGAAGATTTGCATTGGGCCGACGACCTTTCACTTGCCGTGTTCGGTCATGTCGCGAGCCGGTTGGTAGACCGTTCGGTGCTTGTCGTCGGCGCCTATCGAAGTGACGAGCTGTACCCGCACTCGGCGATTCGCGACTGGCGTCGCAGGCTGGTGTCGCAGCGACTCGCCGAGGAGGTCCGCCTTCGCCGGCTCACCCTTGAGCAGACGGCAACACTGACCAGTTCGATCCTCGGCCGGGCCGCGCCAGCGCAGCTCGTCGCAGCGCTTTACGACCGTAGCGACGGAATCCCCTTGCATCTCGAAGAATTGCTGGTCGCTGTCGAGGACTCCGCGCTCGATGTCGTCGAAAAAGTGCAGGTGCCTGACACGCTTTCCGACGCTGTGCTTTCTCGCGTGACAACGCTCGACCCGCTCACGCGTGACGTCGCCGCCGCGGCAGCAGTGATCGGTCGGCACTTCGATTTCGATCTACTCAGCGCGGTCAGCCAGATCGCTGACGACGAGGTGGCACGGTGTCTGCGCCGATTGCAGGCGAACTACCTGGTCGTCAGCCGTACGGCATCCGACACATTCGACTTCCGGCACGCTCTTATCCGCGACGCCATCTACGCCGACCTGTCGCTGCCGCGTCGACGTGAACTGCACGACCGCGTGGCGGCTCTGGCAACCGCACGTGGGTACGGCGACGCTTTCGTTTCAGTCCATTACGACGAGGCAGGCTGCAGGCAGGACGCTTATCGACATGCGCGCAGAGCGGCCGACGCGGCGACGCTGGTGTCGGCTCATCGGGAAGCGTTGGCTCTGTACCGACGAGCCCTTCGGAATCTCCCTACTGACGTGTCCTTTGATGAGCACGCTCGCTTGCTGTCTGCGCTTGGCGACGCTGCGGCGGCGGTAGACGACAACGACGCCGCTGCGCAGGCGTATTCGGCAGCGCAGGAAATCTGGACCCAGGTGGGCGATTTCGTAGCCGCAGCGGTGATCGTGCCGCCCCTGGTGGCTGTCCGGCACTTGCTCGGCGACGGACTTGAGAGCCGAGCCGCGCGCCTCGAGGCAGCGCTGGCGAGCCTTGGCACCTCCCCTGATCTGAAGGTGCAGGCCCAGCTGCTCAGCGCTCTCGCGGCTGCGTACATGCTCAGCCGGCGGCTCGATGAAGCCATCGCGTACGGCGACCGCAGCTGCGCGGCGTGCGAGCTGCTCGATGATGAGCCGACGGCCATCAATACCGCGGCGACGACTGGGTCGGTGCTGCTGTTTACCGGGCGCATGGATGAAGGATGGCAGCGTCTCGAACAGGCGGTCTCGAGGGCGACGACTGCTCGATGCGAGCCCGAGCTGGCCCGGAGCTATCGGATGATCGGCACATCGGCGTCGGTCTTGGTCGAGTACGAGAACGCCAGAAAGTGGCTGACGGAGGGGATTGCGTACGCCGAGAAGGTCGAGCTTTGGAATCACCGCAGCTACATGGCATCCCAGCTGGCACACGTTTTTTGGGCTACCGGCGACTGGACCGTTGCCGCCGAAACGGCCGAGCAGGCTCTCGCCGATGGTTCAGGAGGAATTACCACTCGAATCACTGCCCAGTACGTGCTCGGTTATCTCGCGCTGGGGCGAGCAGAGTGGGACACCGCGGCGCGCATGTTGAACGCTGCGCTTGACGAAGCGAAGTCGATGGATGAGCTGCAACGCGTGTCGCCGCCGCTCTGGGGTTTGGCCGAGGCGGCCGTATTGCGCGGCGAAAACGACGTAGCGATTGCTTTGTGTGAGCGCGGATACGGCGAATCCGAAGAGGTCTGCGACGCTGCGTACCTGTTCCCCTTCATGGTCACCGGCACCAGGGCGCGCCTCGCATCCGGTGACCACGACGGCGCCGCGCACTGGGTTGACCGGGTCGGCGACCTTCTCCAACGTCGGGCCATTCCCGGCACGTTACCGGCGATTGCACACGCAGGGGCGCTCTTGCGCTTTGCCAATGGCGCCACTGACCTTGCGCAGGAGAATCTTGCTGCCGTACGTGCCGCGTGGCAGCAACGAAGCCGCTTCTGGGAAGCGAATTGGGCCGCACTCGACGAAGCGCGATGTCTTGTGGCGGTTCGGCGTACGGCCGAGGCCAGGTCGATCGCTGAGACAGTCAAAAGCCGGGCGCGTGCGGTGGGCGCAGCAGTGTTCATCAAGGCAGCGGACGACCTCATCGCCAGTGTGGCCATCCCGCTGCAACATTGGCATCCGCTCACCGCGCGCGAATATACGGTGGCAAACCTGATCGCGAGCGGATTGACCAACCGCCAGATCGCCGCCGAACTCGTGGTGTCGCCGAAGACAGTCTCGGCCCACGTGGAACACATACTGACAAAACTGGGTGCCGGCCGCCGGGCCGAGATCGCCGCCTGGGCTACGCGGGTGTCAGAGCGCGCCGAGGAGGCCTGAGTTTCCGCTCAGCGGCCGAAGCGAGCGCTCGCCCCATTAGGTCAGTGAGAAAACTCAGGCGCGTAGACCGACGAGCGCCAGACTTACTGTCGAGTTCACGACTTCGTCTGACGGCGTGCGACCTGGCCGGTACCACTCGATCAGCGAATTCACGAGCCCGAAGACCAGTTTGGTCGCCAATGCTGGTTCGATGTCGGTGCGCAGATCGCCGTCCGCTATGGCTTGGGTAACGAGATCGGTGGCGAAGCGGTCGAAGTCGCGCCTGCGCTCCAGGGCCTTCTTCTCGCTGGCCGTATTGCCACGTACTCGCAGAAGCAGCGTCACGTAGGGGAGTTCGGTGATCAGCGCCATCACCGTGAGGCGCAAGACGTTTTCGAGCCGTTCGACAGCGCGGCCCTCTTGCGCCAGCGGGTCTTCCCGAATCGCCGTCAACGCGTCCAGCGCACGATCGCACGCAGCTGCGAGCAAAGCTTCTTTTCCTTCGACGTGGTGGTAGAACGACGATTTCGAAATGCCGGCAGCCTGCGCGAGGTCTTCCATGCTGGTGCCGTCGTAACCTCGTTCGTTGAACACCTGCACGGCGACGTCGAGCAGTGACTCGGCGTCGTACGGCGCGCGTCGCCGAGCACGGGCAATGGCCTTCGTGGCTCGCGGCTCCGACACCGCAGTCACGCCGGCCGACGAAACTCGACGAAACGGAATCGGTTCGCCACGAATGCGCCATCGGTGAGGCTCGCATTAGCTGCCGGATTCGCTCCTGTGCCGTGGAAATCAGCGAATGCACTGGTCTGGTTCACGTATACATCGCCGGTGAGGTTGAACGACACCGACACGCCACAGTCGAGTGCCACGTCGGCGGCGCGATCTATCACGTCGTCGGATGTCGAATACACAGAGGCTGTCAAAGCACCTTTCGTCGTCGTGAGTTCACGCCACACCTCAAGGCTGTGTGCTGTGTCGCGCGTCTCGACCACGAACGCCACCGGCCCAAAGCACTCGTTGCCGTACGCCTCGGTGTCAGAAGCATCGAGCCGGACGACGGCAGGTGTGCGCACTCGTGCACCCGGGAAATCCTTGTGCTCAACGATTTTAGATGCGATCACAACGTTAGGCCCGGCATTGGCTGCGTCAAGCCGGGCGAGAACGTCGTCGTTGACGATGGCACCCAGTATGGCTGTTGCTCGGGCCGGCTCGCCGAGCAAATCGTCGAGTGCCACCGACAACGCGTTGATGAAATCGTCGACGCTGCAATGGCCCGCGGCTGCGTCGAATCCACCGGCGGGCACCAGGATCACCTGTGGAGTCGTGCACATCTGCCCGCTGTACAGCGCCAGCGAATAGGCCAGATTCGCCGCCAGGCCTGGCAAATCGTTGGTTGAGTCGATCACCACGGCGTTGACGCCCGACTTCTCGGTGAACACCACCGCCTGCCGTGCGTTTTCTTCGAGCCACTTTCCGTACGAGGTCGATCCGGTAAAGTCGACGATTCGCACGTCTGGGTGCGTAGCCAGCGCGCTGGCCAACCTCTCATCCGGCTCTTCAACGGCGAGGGTGACGAGGTTGGGGTCGAACCCATATTCGTCGAGCACCGAGCGAGCGGTCGAAACGGCAAGCGCCAGAGGCAACACCGCGTGCGGATGCGGCTTCACCACAACCGGATTGCCGGTCACCAAGGTGGCGAATAAGCCGGGGTAGCTGTTCCAGGTCGGGAACGTGGTGCAGCCGACCACCAGCCCGACGCCTCGCGGCACGGCGACGAAGGTATTCACCAGCCGCTGCGGCTCACCACGCCCGCGCGGCTTCGAAAACGGCGCCGTCTGCGGAGCTGCCGCCATGGCCGCGTACCCGCTCGCCACCGCTTCGAGAGCTCGGTCGAGCGCGTGGGCGCCACCTGCCTGGAACGCCATCACGAACCCTTGGCCGGTGGTGTGCATGACGGCGTGCGCCAACTCGAAACTGCATGTGTTCAACCGCTGCAAGATTTCGATGCAAACCGCGGCTCGCGCCAACGGCCCGGCATCGCGCCATGCGGGCATGCCAGCCGCAGCCGCGCTCATCAAGGCATCGACGCCATCAGCTTGAAGATGGGGATACCGGACATCGAGCGTGATCCCGTACGGCGGACGCTCCGGCGCAACTGCCCCGGAAGCGCCGGGCGTCGTGATCGGAAAATCCTTGCCCAGCAAGGCTTCAAACGCCGCCTTGCCGTCTCCCGGCGCGCTCTCGCCCCAGATCTTCGTCGACGGCGATTCGTTGAACGCCGACCAATACCCGCGTTCGCGCAGTGCTGCCAGCGCGTCGTCGAGCAGTGGTCGATGGCTCGCGACGAGATCATCGAGAGTTCCACGGGTGAGTGCAGCGGCGTCCGGCATGGCTTGGCCTTTCGTGCGGAGCAAGCCGTCGCGGGCTGGCGGCGACAGCTCCCAGTAAACCGAACGTTCGGTCGATCGGCGAGTCGATACCGACGCCGCGCCGGAAAGAGGCGCTGATTCGGCGTATGACCGAATCGATGGCCCACGATCTGACAAGGCGCTCGGGCTCTCGATCGCCCGATCCTTCTGCTTCGCGACGTCCGTGGATCATGTTGAGATCGCTACGGAGCGACGTCGCAACTGCGATGCCTCATTGAACGATCAACTGGAGCTTGGCAGCGAATCGTAGAACCGCAGCAACATCGTCGCCACGCACACCGGCTTGGATTGGGTTTCACAGACGACCGTGGCATCGAGCGTGACTTGCACGCCGCCTGCTACCTCCTTCACCGACGCCACCGTGAAGGAGCCGCGGATGCGGCTGCCACTGGGGACGGGCGCCGGGAAGCGCACTCGATCGAGCCCGTAGTTGACCGTGAACGGTATTTGGGACACGTCGACCGCATCTTCCAGCAGCATCGTGAGCATCGACAGCGTCAAGAACCCGTGCGCGACTGTCTGGCGGAACGGTCCGTGTCGGGCGCGCTCGGGGTCGACGTGTATCCACTGCTCGTCCTCGATGCATTCAGCGAACTGCACAATGCGCGACTGTGAAATCTCCACCCATCTACTCGACGGTAGCTGTCGGGTGACGAACGAACTCCACTCCGACGGCGTACGGATTCGGGTACGCGCGCCTACATCCTCCGACGATGTCCCTAAACCCTCCGACGATGTCATTGTTGGGCTTGGCCGAATGCGTGCCGTGGCAGGTGCAACGCCTTCGTTGTGAGAAATTCTTCGATGCCGTAGCGCCCGCACTCGCGGCCGTGCCCTGAGAGCTTGAAACCCCCAAACGGGGTGTCGATCGAGCGCCGTCCATCGTTGACGAGCACTTGGCCGGCGCGGATTTGCCGCGCGATTGCTTGCGCGCGTTCCAGGTCTGCCCCGCTAACGGCGGCCGATAGGCCATATTCCGTGTCGTTGGCCAGTTGGACGGCTTCGTGATCGTCGTCGTAAGGCAAGATGACGAGAACGGGCCCGAAGATCTCTTCACGCGCAATCGCCATCGCTGGCGTGACGTCGGCGAAGATCGTGGGCGCGACGAAGAAACCGGTGTCGCCACGAAGCGGCGATTCAAGGCCGCCCGTCAGCAGCCGGGCACCTTCGTTGATACCGGATTTGATGTAGCCCAGGACACGGTCACGTTGTGCGGCGGACACTAGCGGGCCGAGCGAGGTTTCCGATTCCTCCGGGTCACCGACAGTGATGCGTTCCGCCGCGCGGATCGCAAGTTCTTCCACCTCGGCCAGGAGATTTCGCGGTACAAGCAGCCGCGTAAGCGCACCGCAGTTTTGGCCGGAGTTCGGGAAGGCGGAATTGACGCTGGATTCGACGGCTGCGGCGAGCGCGGCGCCTTCGAGGTCGTCGAGCAGGATGTTGGGCGACTTGCCGCCCAACTCCAAGGTGACCTTTTTCACTGAGTCCGCAGCCAACCGGGAGACTTGACGGCCAGCCCGCGTGGAGCCGGTGAACGAGACTGCATCGACGAGCGGGTGGGAAACGAGTGCTTCGCCGGTCGGCGTGCCGTACCCCGGTACGAGGTTGAAGACGCCGCTCGGTAGACCTGCCCGATCGATGGCATCGGCAAAAAGGTAAGCATTGAGCGGCGTTAGCTCGCTCGGTTTCAAGATGACGACGCAGCCAGCCGCGAGCGCCGGCGCAACCTTGTAGGCGATCTGGAGCAGCGGGTAGTTCCAGGGTGTGATGCCGCCAACTACGCCGAGCGGTTCACGTAGCACAAGCGAATCTCCCATACGCTCCTGAAACGAGATCTCGCGCGCCAGTGCTGCCGTCGATTCGATGGTTGCGATCGCTGCGTCGACCTGCACCCGCTCGGTCAGGCCTCGCGGACAGCCGACTTCACGGATGATCGTCTTGACGAAATCATCTCGCCGCTCTTTCATTTTCTCGGCGATAACCTCCAGATAGCGCGCACGGTCCGAACGAGAGCAGTTCGCCCAAGCATAGAAAGCCTCGCTCGCAGCTATTGCCGCCGCGTCGATATCGGCGGGTGTGCCTGCGGGTACCCGGCCGATGATGCGTTCGGACGTTGGGTTGACCACTTCCAGGACTTCGGTGCTGGCCGGGGTCATCCACTGTCCGCCTACGTATATATCTTTATATTCCTGCTCAAGCATGTGATCTCCTTTGGTCGAGATGCGCGGGAATTGCAACGTCGCCACCGCCGTCGTCCTCGGCTGGCGCGTATGACAACGGCCGTTGCGATGGCGAAGCGTCGCGCGAGCGCTGCGCGCCGACGTTGTACCCCGCCAGTGCCCAACCGCGGCTGGTTTCTTCTAGAACAGCCCAATGCGCATTGTCGAGAGCGCCGAGCTTCCACCATTCCTCGGCGTCGATTCCGAGTAGCGATCCGATAACCGCGCGGATGGTCCCGCCGTGGCTTACGACGATCAGTGTTTCGCCTTCGCCGAGATTGCCAAGTGCCGTCGTCACACCAGCTAGCGCGCGTCGTGCAAGGTCGCGGGGTTGCTCCCAATCACTTGGGCAGGCACCGGTCCGCCAATCTCCGTAGGCAGCCGGAAATCGTGCGGCTACCTGGTCGCGGGTCAGGTTCGCCCATGGCCCGACATCGTGCTCGCGCAAGCGCGGGTCTTCGATCGCCGGTAGCCCGCAGAGCCTGTGTAGCGCAGCGGCGGTTTGACTTGCCCGCGCAAGATCCGAGGTCACTAATCGCGCCGGGCGCAGCCGCGAAAGCAACCGTGCACCTGCCGTCGCCTGCTCTTTTCCGATGTCGTCCAGAGGAGTGTCGAGTTGACCCTGGAAACGTTCCTCGAGGTTGTAATGCGTGCGCCCGTGTCTCCACAAGACGATGCGCCGCCCGGTTGCGCCCGCGATGTCTCCGCCGCTCATCTCGGCCACTGCTCGCCAAGCACCGCGGGGTCATGCCCTGGAAGAACCTGTCCGCCGACCGCTGCAATGCGATCAAGTGTCAGGTAGTACTCCTGCAGGTCGATGAACGAGCCGCTTGGTATCCACTGCTCGCGATCATTCGTGGTTCCCCAATTCTCATAAAGCGGAATCGTATCTGAGGCGATGATCGTGCGGCCTCCTGCGGTTTCGACGACGACCGCTTGCAGGCCGGGAGTATGACCGGGCGTCAGCAATAGTCTTATGCCGGGCCGGATTTCGACAGAGCCGTCGACGAGGTGCCAGCGGTCGTCGGGGAGCGCAAGCGCCGGTGAGTCGTAAACGCGCCGATGGGGTGGTAGCGGATTGCGCGCGTACTCCAATTCACGCCGTTGGACGACCAGTTCTGCGTTTGGAAAAAGATCGCAGTTCCCCGCGTGGTCGTAGTGCAGATGCGTCACGATGACCATTTCCACTGCGTTTGCGTCGACGCCAGCCGATGCGAGCGCGAGCTGTGGCGCCTCATGCGCTGCTTGCCACCGGCGTGCCGACTCGTCGATGCCCAACACGGACTTGTGTGCCCCGGTATCGACGACGTACGTGTGGTCCGCGTCGCGCACAATCCACATGAGGATCGGTACGTTCAATTGCTCCCCGAACCCTCGCATGAACGTCAGGGTAGATTTCTGTACCCTGATTGTTCCGACTTGAAGGGGGAGAATACTGTAGGTCAAGTCTATATTTCCTTCCGCCGCCAAAGGGGTGTGTGAGTTGAGTTTTTCTGGAGAGGTCGCGATCGTCACCGGGTGCGGAAGAGGCATCGGCCGGGCTATTGCCGAGCGGTTGGCAGGCGAAGGGGCCCGCATCATCGCCAACGACATTCTGCCAAATGAATTAGACGATGCTGTTCGTGCTTGTCGCGCAGCTGGCTCCGACGCAGTTGGCGTCGAAGGAGACATCGCCGAGCCGTCGACATCCGAGCGGTTGGTGGCGACCGCGATCGAGAGTTTCGGTCGCCTCGATATCGTAGTGAACAACGCGTTTTGGGCGCGAACGAGCGACTTTTTGACCCAGTCAGCCGAAGAGTGGTCGCGAATCCAGGACGTGAGCCTCAACGGGGCGGTGTTATTAACCCGCGCTGCACTGCCGCTGCTCGTAGCACAGGCGAGCGGTGCCATCGTCAACGTCGCCTCGATTCATTCTCTTGCAGCCGGTCGCCGTTATGCAGCGTACGAAGTGGCAAAGACGGGTTTGGTCGGCCTGACCAGGGCCGTGGCCGGGGATTTCGGCCGCGATGGTGTGCGCTGTAACGCGGTGTGCCCAGGGCTGGTGATCACAGAGCGCAACGCTGGGTGGTGGTCGGAGGACCGTGTTGGATGGGTAAGCAATGCATATCCGCTTGGTCGGGTCGGCACAGCCACCGAAGTAGCCGCTGCGGTCGCATTTCTCGCCTCCAGCGACGCGTCATTTATCACGGGGGTGTGCCTGCCTGTGGATGGAGGCCTGACGGCGATCCTTCCTGAGGTGCCGGCGCTCCGGTTATATGACGCCCAATAGTTCGCGTCTCGCTTGCAGACACGTGGCGTTGGCCGAGCTGATACCGCGAGTGAACTCGCCATGTCGGTTGACTCTCGGCCAACAGCCATATTTCACGTGCGCTGGCCGTGACCGGCAGCGCATTGGTCAATTCTTGGGTGACATCTCGTAGAAACCCAATGTCCTGCGAGCGGGCCACGGTCAGATGAGGGGGCACTGTGCGAGTTCCGTCGCCATAAGGTCGAAGTTGTGGGTAGGCCGCGCAGAGTTCGCGGGTAAGACGTACGAATGGCTCAGCAGGCTCGGGTGCTAGCCAGACGAGCCCGCGAAATCCGCATACGCCGCTTAACTTGAATTCGAATGGCGGCATGCCGGCGAACAGCTCGGCAAGGTCGCGCGTCACGCGATCGGTGATGAGATTGGGCGGCAGGAAAGGATAGAGAAGCGTGATATGCGCCGGGAAGCCGACTGGTGCCGTCCGGTCATACTCTGCGCGCCATCGGCGCACCACGGGTTCGGCTTCCGGCACGGTAATGAACAACGAACTGTCCCGCAGGGGCCGGCTCGATGTCGGTACCGCGTTTGGTTGAACTGCGTTCTGCATGCTTTGCTCCCCGCACGCCTCGAAGGCGTTGCCTTGGCGGCGGGTTTCGCCCGTCCCGCCGCCAACGCAAACTGGTTAGCCGCCCAGTAGTTGGTTGGTCTGTTTCGCGGCCGCTGCCAGGGTGTCCCCGATCGACACGCCGCTGAACCAAGCCTTCGTCTGTGCTTCTTGGACATATTCGAGCACGCCGTAGTATTGCGGGCTCGCCGGTGGGGAGACTGTGTACTGCAGTTCTTGCAGTGGCACCGAGAACTGTGGGTGGGCCGACAGGAAGCTCTTGTAGTCCGCATCATCCAACGCGGCCTTCTTGACCGGTGCGTATCCTGTCTGCTCTGACCACTTCACGGTCTCTGCCGTACTGTCCATCCACTGCATAAACGTCCAGGCTGCCTGCACTTTGCTATCAGGCATTGCCTTGAACATAGCTATGTTCGCACCACCGGGGGGCAGGGCGTACTTGGTTCCACTCACCTTTGGCCAAGTCGCAACTCCCCATTGGAACTTGCCGTTGACCGCCGCGTCGATGGCGGACAAGCTTGAGTTCGTCATGTCAGCCATCGCGGTCTTCTGATTCCCGAAGTCTGCGATCGTGTCACCGAACGGGTCTTTGGAGTTGTGCGGTTTTGCCGTACCATCCTTGATCATTTGCTGACGGATGTTGGGGACAACTAGCGCCTGCGGCGTCGCGAACTTCGCGGATTTCAAATCGTCCGAGAGCATCTGAGCGCCACCTGACATCACGCCAGCTTCGGTGAACCACCACTGCGCGACGGGTTCAAAACCGACGACGCCAGCCGTCGTGAGCTTCTTCGCGTCGGCTGCCAAGTCTTGCCAGGTCGCGGGCGGTGAACTGATGCCATGGGCATCGAACATGGTCTTGTTGTAGATGATGACCGGTGCGCTTCTGTTCCATGGCAACCCGTAGTACTGGCCATTGACCTGGGTCGCGGCAAGCACACCTGGCAGGAAGTCGCTGGGCTTGGAGTCGGCTGACGAGTTCATCAGATCTGTAATCGGCCGGAGAGATTGAACGAACGACGGTCCTGAGTTGACCTCCATCTGGGCCAAGTCCGGCGGGTTACCCGCTGCAACCGCAGCCAGCAATTTCTGCTGCTCCGGGCCACCACCCGAGTAGCTTCCCTGAAATGTCGCGTTGACCTGGATGTTGGGGTGGCTCTGATTGAAGGCGTCTACGAAGCTCACTACGGTCTTACCGAGGTTTCCCCCGAGGCCGTACCAGAAGCTGAGCTTGACCACTTTGCCAGAGGCGGCGGTCGAGCCTGCCGCGGCGGACGATGTCGTGCCGGCGGCCGGCGCAGAGGCACTGCCTTTGGACGCCGAGTTCGACGGGTGTGAACTCGAGCACGCTGCGACGAGCATGGCACCAGCCGCTGCGGCTGCTCCAATGCTCGTCATGCGTGCACGCGAATGCTTGCTTCTCATCGGGGGGAGCTCCTTTTCTAGTGGGTTCGCTACGCGGACTCGATGTGAGTTCGCTGGCCGCGGAGCGCTAACGAATACCGACACGAGCCACGCCACGAACCATGACGCGTTGCGCGAGAGCAAACAGGACTATCAGTGGTGCGACCATAAACACGTCGGCCGCCATCACCTGGTTCCATTGAATGAGCTGGTCGCCTCCAGACTCAGAGGCCATCGTGGTCAGCCCTACGGGGAGAACCCGATGTGATTCGCTGTTCGTAATAATGAGGGGCCAGAAGAAGTAGTTGAAATGGAACACCCCGTTGATCAGCGCGAGAGTTGCCAACGCCGGCCGAGCATTGGGCAACACGAGGGAACGCAGGGCTCGAAGGTGGGAGCAGCCATCGACACGGCCGCTCTCGATTATCTCGTATGGGAAGGAACGAAACGATTGGGTGAGGAAAAAGATGCCGAATGCTGAAGCAGCAAACGGGATGATCAATGCTTGGTATGAGTCGATCCAGCCATAGTCGGAAATCAAAATGTAGCTTGCCACGAAGACCGCTTGCGTCGGCACGAACATGGCCAGGACAACGAGCCCGAAGACTGCCTTGGCCGCTTTGAACCGCACGAAAGCGAACGCGTATGCAGCGAGCGATGAGGTGATCAACTGGAGCACGACAATTGCGACCGTCGTGAAGATGCTGTTCAAGTAGTATCGACCGAACGGCGCAGCATGCCAGGCATCCACGAAGTTGCTCAGCCGAAACGACTGCGGCCACAGCGGCACGTGGTTGCTGTATAGCGATTTCACAGGCGACAATGAGGCGACGGCCATCGTCCACAACGGCAAAAGAATCCCAATGACGACGAGAGTCATAATGATGTAGAAGATCGTGGTCCGCAGCACGTGGCCTCGACCGCTCGGCTTGCGGCGTCTTTGCACGATGGGCACGTCCACGCGACGGGGGTGCGTCGTCGCGGCGGCCGGGGTTTGGGTCATCGTCATCGTCCGTTCAGGTGGTCACGCGTGGAGCGGGCTTTTCCCGCGTGAAGCGGAAGATCCCCCACGTGAGGATCGACAAGATCGCCATCAGGACGACGCTCGCAGCGGCAGCGCTCCCGATCTTGAAGAATTTGAAAGCCTCGATGTAGATGAAGTACACCAAGCTAAACGTCGACGTCCCAGGGCCGCCGCTCGTGAGGACGTATATCTGATCGAAGAGCTGGAAAGATTGAACCGTCGCGAAAACGATCGCGAAAAGCGCTACGGGCCTCATTTGAGGCAGTTCGATACTCCAGAATATGCGGCGTGAGGCGGCGCCATCCACAGCCGCTGCCTCGTTCAGACTAGGGTCCAGCGACTGGAAACCGCTTAAGAATATGAGCATGTAGAAGCCGATGTACTGCCAAATGAACACGATTTCTATCGCGAGCACCGCGGTCCAACGACCCGACAACAAGTCGGGTGCCTTGCCGCCGAAGAGAGTAAAGAAATGTGCAATC
>Ga0070658_10000751_pt1 | contig 27852 bp, 28 predicted proteins | sample KBSC13metaG_FD_64664 | JGI IMG/M metagenome (GOLD analysis project Ga0070658, IMG submission 64664) | Corn rhizosphere microbial communities from Kellogg Biological Station, Michigan, USA - KBS C1-3 metaG | ecosystem: Host-associated > Plants > Roots > Rhizosphere > Soil ... | reverse complement strand
GATCCACCAGATCCATTGCCCGCATTGCCAGCTCCTGCGCACGGATCTGGAGAGGGTGCTCCTCGCGATCACCGAATTCCATGTCCCCCAGCTCATCGAAGTCTTCCTCATCCGAGTCGTCACCATCGAAAAGGCTGCGCCCGAATTCGCTTTCATCGTCATCATCCTCATCGTCCTCTCCGGATTCATCCCGCTCCGCCAGTGCATCCAGCAGGCCATCCCAGCCCATCACAAAAGCCTCCTTCTGCTCGCTGTCCACATCCTCCATGTATTTTTCAAGGACCTCCTGATAGGCTTCCGTTAGTCGATCGGATTCCTTCAGGCGTTCCTCCCAGGCGAATTCATCCAGCTCACCGGAGGGCTCCGCACCCGGCTTGTCCGGATCACGGCGGCGGATCACCTGCGCCATGAAATCACGCATGGCATTCAGATTTGCCAATTTCTGTGCCTCCTCATCATCCTCATCCATCTGCCATTCATGGGCGGAAATATTCAGCACAAAGGAAGTGGTCTCTATCACCACCCGGCCATTGATTTCGCTGAACCATTCCAGATAGAGAGCATTCCGCCACTCGAAGGGAATGTCCTTGTTTGTCTGATAGTAGCTGTGGATCTCCTCATCGGAAATCAGCGGGACCTTCACCTTTCGGGAGGCTGTCATATCACCGATCACGCCTGCCTGATCCACATCCAGCAGTTGGGAATCCGCCATCACTTTGGGCGTCGGGTTTTCAAATTCCAGCCGCGTTCCACATAAATCCCGCCAGCAATCCCCGTCCAGGGAAAGGATGAGTGGTTCCTCGCGGCCAGCCAGCCAGATCCGGCCCGTGGTTCGCCCTTCGATGGTGTTGTCGATCACTCCTTGGACGACGGCTTCTTCGATCCTCCATGCCATGACTGCGAGCTTTGATCCGAAGGCCGAGGGACGTCAAGCAAGCGTGTCAAAGTCCTTGTGGCCGTTATTGGGATGAATTGCTCGGGTCATTACAAAATCTTTACAAAAAACATGCCCGAAGTTCCGATCCTAACACCTGTTTTCGTTTTACATCGCTAGATCCTGTTGCCCAAAATAAGCGCGCTTATGAATGTTGATGCTTTAGGTTCTCATCCACAGAAGTCCCGTAAACAAACGGCGGAAGCGATCAATCGGGCACTTGCCCGTTTTCCTCTTCTTTTGGACGTATTGGACGAGCTCTCAAAGCAGGACTACCCCTCTGCGGGCGATCAGGAACTGCGTCATGGTTGTGAGCGGGCATTCACTGCGATGTTGTCACGCCTTGCCATGATTGAGCCTGCTCCTGCCGGCCAACCCTCGAAAGCGGAGAAGATCGCAGAGTCCTGGCTTCATGGCGATCGCGCCACCCGTCTCATCGATGCATCGAAGCTGGAGCGCATGCAGCAGTTTATTGATCGCCTCCTGGCACCGCAGCCGGAATAAAGGAAAACGAGAGCCTTTGACTTCTGCGATGTTGTGGCATCTTCCCCACATGGCAGAGGGCACCAGACTTGAATTTGAAGCATTCGGCTCTCCTTTGGGAGCCTTGACCATCAGGCCATTTTCGGTGGGGGAACCCGCCGAGGGTGAGGTTCTCGTGCGACTGCTCGCCGCGCCGATCAATCCTGCGGATCTGAATACCATTGAGGGAACTTATGGCATCAGGCCCCCTCTTCCTGCCACCCCCGGTATTGAAGGCTGCGGCCAAGTGGAAGTGAGCCGCTCACCGGATTTCGAAACAGGTGATCTTGTTATTTTCCTCCGCCGCGCCGGGACATGGGCCACCCACTCCATCATGCCCGCTGCCACCCTATTTAAACTGCCACAGGGTATCGATCCTCTTCAGGCGGCCATGCTGAAGGTGAATCCCGCCACTGCCTGGCGCCTTCTCCATGATTTCGGTAAACCTGCAGCCGGAGAATTCATCGTCCAGAATGCGGGAAATTCCGCCGTCAGCCGGTGTGTCATTCAACTCGCGGTGGACTTGGGCATCCGTACTATTTCGTTCGTCCGGCGTCCTGAATTGGTGGATGAACTCATTGCCCTGGGAGCAGATCACGTTTTTACCGATGATTCATCTGGCTTCGATGCTGCAGTGGAAGTGATGGGAGGGAAAAATGCCGCGCTCGCCTTTAACTCAGTGGGAGGAGAAAGCGCCCTGCGGCTCATGAATCTTCTTCAGGAAGGCGGCACCCACATCACCTACGGAGCCATGGGGAAACGCCCTCTCACGGTGCCCAATGGGCTGCTCATTTTCAGGGATATTCAGATTCGCGGTCTTTGGGTCACGCGTTGGCTGGAGAAGGCATCTAACGAGGAAGTCCACGAAATGTATGACCACCTCGCCCAGCGTGTGGTTGCAGGGAAGCTTGCCCAGCCCATCGATTCTTCGTACTCCCTTGCCCATTTCCCAGACGCCATCACCCGTCTGGCCGCAGAAGATCGCGATGGGAAAGTGCTGTTCGTTCCCTGAAAAATAGGTAGTTCCCTGGATATTGGTGCTCCCACTTCATGAGCCATGGATTTCTCCTCTGCCCTTGCACTCTAGGAGCTCCCCCGCTAAAGCTCCGCCCGCATGGCCACGATCAATTCGAACTTCCTGAAGCTGAAAGCCGGATACCTTTTCCCTGAAATCGCCCGCCGGGTGAAGGCGTATTCCGAAGCCAATCCCGACAAGGCAGCCCGCATCATCCGTTGCGGCATCGGTGATGTGACCGAGCCGCTTCCTGCCGCCGTGGTGAAGGCCATGCATGATGGTGTGGATGAAATGGCCAACCGCGAGACCTTCAAGGGCTATGGCCCGGAGCAGGGTTACGAGTTCCTCCGCCAGGCGATCGTGGACAATCAATTTGCCGATCTGGGCATCTCTGCCGATGAGGTTTTCATTTCAGATGGTTCCAAGTGCGATACCGGCAACATCTTGGACATCTTCGGAAAGGGCAATGTCATCGCCATTACCGATCCGGTTTACCCCGTTTACGTGGATACCAATGTCATGGCTGGCAATACTGGTGATGCCGATGAAAAGGGCGCCTACGAAGGACTGCTCTACCTCCCATGTAATGCAGGAAACAACTTCGTGGCGGATGTTCCTGCCGAAAAGGCGGACATCATTTACCTCTGCTTCCCGAACAACCCTACCGGTGCCGTGGCCACCCGCCCGCAGCTGGAAGCATGGGTGAAGTATGCAAAGGAAAACGATGCCATCATCCTCTTCGATGCCGCCTACGAGGCATTCATCCAGGACCCAGCCATCCCCCGCTCCATCTTCGAGATCGAGGGCGCGAAGGACGTTGCCCTTGAATTCCGCTCCTTCTCCAAGAACGGCGGCTTCACCGGCGTGCGCTGCGGCTACATCGTCATCCCCAAGACGGTTTCCGGAAAAGCCGATGACGGCACCCGCATCCCGATCCACCAGCTCTGGTCCCGCCGCCACAGCACCAAGTTCAATGGTGCCAGCTACCCGGTTCAAAAAGCCGCCGCCGCCGTCTTCTCCGAGGAAGGCAAGCAGCAGGTCTCAGCACTCATCGAGCACTACATGGGCAATGCCAAGCTCCTTCGCGAGGCAGCAGCGTCCGCAGGCCTCCCGGTCTTCGGTGGCGAAAATGCTCCCTACGTCTGGGTCAGCTGTCCAGCCGGTCTCAGCTCATGGGACATGTTCGACAAGATGCTTGGAGAAGCCCAGGTCGTCATCACTCCCGGTTCCGGCTTCGGCTCTGCTGGTGAAGGCTATTTCCGCATCTCCGCCTTCAACTCCCGCGCAAACGTGGAGGAAGTCTGCCGCCGCCTGAAATCACTGGTGGCTTGAGAGCCTAGTCGGGACACATGATCCCAATTTTTGAATGAGGGGGCCCGGACTTTTTAGTCCGGGTTCTTTTTTCGATCTTGTGCCGGGTTCTCAGTGTCCTGCTATTGAATTCTATCCAAAGCGGCTCACTTTGATGTGGTGAAGATCTCCTTTTTCCTCGCCTGCGCCTGCTTGCTATTCCCCTGCCTGCTGATGGCGGCGGAGGAAAATCCCTACGCGTTGCAGGAAGGAGACATCGTATTCAGCAGTTCCAGCCAGGGGCAGGGAAAGGCGATCATGGATGCCACTGGCTCCATCTACACCCACTGCGGCATTGTCCAACTAATGGATGGCCAGCCCGTTGTGCTGGAGGCCGTACAGCCTGTGCGTCTTACGCCACTGGCTACTTTCATCTCCCACAGCGATCCCGGCACTTTCACCGCTAAGCGTCTGAAGGCCGCCCTTTCTCCTGAATACTATCAGAATGCAAAAGCGTGGGCCATTTCCCAGGTGGGGAAAAACTATGACGACCAATTCCGCTGGGATGACCAGCGCATGTATTGCTCCGAACTGGTTTGGAAAATCTATCAAAAAGCAGGTGTGCAACTTTGCGACCTTAAGAAATTCGCAGACTACAGCCTTGAGCAGCCTGAGGTCCGCAAGGTCATCGAGCAACGCTACGGAAGCATTTCCAATGTTCCCACTGATGAAAACGTAGTCGCTCCTGGAGACCTCGCAGCTTCTCCTCTGCTCACGGAAGCCCCGCGCAGGTGAGCGAATGCTTTCTAACTATTCCAAGGATTCTGTTCTTCCGGCTTGTTGAACAACGCGGCCACATTGGGCTTCTGCAGAACCACCAGCGTGAAGACTCCGAGGATCGTACCCAGTGGCATGTTGATGCATTCGATACACGCCACCACAAAACAGAACGTCTTGTTCTTCCGGGCGGACAGCCATCGCCCTGTCAGAATCATCAAGGTGGCAATGGTGAGACCCAACAGAATGAACAAGCTGCCGAAAGCGATGAAAAACCAGCCGAATATCTGACCGTCCGGCGGTATGCCTGGCCCACTCCCCATTGGCATCTTACCATTCACGATGGCAGCTCCTATGGCCACATGAATGATCGGTATGCATGATATCAGCGCGGTGAGTCCACCCAGCACATAATGGCCGATCGCCAGATGCCGGAGATTCTCCGCATCTCGAAATGCTTCCGGACTTGGCGGCAGGGCAGGGGGCTGGCTCATGTGCTCAGATAATCATGTGCTCAGATAATCATGGCTAATGAAAATCCGCTAGATTCTTTTCCAAGTGAGGCCGCTCACTCCGCACTTGTCCAGATGACGGATCAAGGCCATTTCATGGCATGACTTTTTCGACTGTGCTGTTTGATTTCGATGGAGTGCTGGTGGACACGGAGTGGGCGATCTATGATGCATGGCACCGCACGTTTCAACGTCACCACCATCCCCTGCCACTGGAGGTTTACACCCAGTGCATCGGTTCTGACTTCGCCACCTGGTCTCCCAAGACGCATCTGGAGGAATTGACCAGCCTTTCGTTCGACTGGCATGAGTTGGATGCAAAGCGGCAGGAGGAAATCATGGCGGATCTGGCGCAGGAAGGGCCGATGCCCGGTGTGATCGCACTACTTTCCCAACTGAAAGAGGCAGGCGTGAAATGCGCCGTCGTTTCCAGCTCTTCGCACGAGTGGGTGGATACCTGGCTGGATAAGCTGGGCCTCACCGGCTGGTTCCAGGAAGTGGTTTGCCGGGGAGACGCGCCACGGATCAAGCCCGCGCCGGATCTCTACCTGGAGGCGGTGAAACGTTTTGGCGAAAAGCCGGAGAACTGCCTCGTCATCGAGGATTCCCTGAATGGCGTGAAGGCCGCAAATGCGGCAGGCTGCCCGGTATGGGTGGTGCCCAACCGGGTGACCGCTGCTCTGGACTTCTCCACCGCCACGCGTGTGCTAGCCTCGCTGAAGGAAGTCGCCGCAGAATTTTAGGAGGCTTCAATATCCACTCGGGTGACGGACCACCATGCCCTTCACCTGACGGGTCTGGGTTTTCCAGCGTGGGCCTGACGTCGCATCTCCGCCAGGGCCACCCGTATCCAGGCGCAGACCTGCCACGGTCATGAAAACGTGCCCGTTGCGGATATAGACGGTGATCCAATCGCCTTCGCCTTTTTTACCGTAGTTGAAGTAACCTTTGGAAGGGATAGAGCCTTTCATCAGGCCTGCTTCACGCAGCACGTAAGAGACGCTGCCCGAGCAATCGTAGCCGGAATCACTTAATTTCGCATGACCACCGCCCCATTTGTAAGGCATGCTCTGGAGTCTGTTTCCCGCTGCGATGGCGCGCTTGACGGCGGCAGGGGCGCTTCGCGGTGCATAGGCCAGACCATCGCGGATCATGGCGGTTTCACCACTTTCGAAATGGTAAGAGACGGGCTGCTTGGCCTTTACCTGATTGGAGCAGGATACCATTCCCCCTAGAAAAGGGAGTAAAAGTGCAAGGGTGATGGGAAAGAGTCTCATGCGGCGCGATATAATAAAATTTATTAATTTTTGCAAATAGTTTTTATAAATTGATCTTCAGGAAATCTGCTGTTTGCGCAAGCGCGCGAGCCCGGTGGCTGAGTGTGTTTTTCACCGCATCCCCCAGTTCGGCAAAGGTTTGGTCATGCCCTTCCGGGATGAAAAGTGGATCATAGCCGAAGCCTTTCTTGCCGCGAAGTTCTGGAATGATCGAGCCTTCCACCGTGCCGGAAAAATGGGCTTCTTCCTTGCCATTGCGTGCCAATACCATGGTGCAGCGGAATCGCGCACTGCGGCTATCCTTCCCCGCCATTTCCTCCATCAGCCGGGCATTGTTTCTGGAATGATTCCCCTCCTCTCCTCCGTAGCTGGAGGACCAGACTCCGGGTGCTCCATCCAGTGCATCCACCTCCAGGCCGGAGTCATCGGATAGCACCCACCCTTCCACATGACGGCTGATGCCTTCTGCCTTCAGGCGGGCATTTTCTAAAAAAGTTGTGCCCGTTTCCTCAATTTCCGGAAAATGAGGGAATGCCGTTGCATCCAGTACCTCAAACTGTTCCCCGATCATGGCACGGATCTCCGATGTTTTATGGGCATTCCGGGTGGCGATGATCAGGCGGGGCAGGGATTTCACGCCGCCTCGGATAAACGCTGAAGGAGGCGCACGACAACTTTTTTAGATTTTTTGAATAATTGTGTCACTGGTGACGCCTATAATCATGATGAAAGCAATTTCCTGGCTGGCTTCCGTAACCGTTGGCGTTGCAGCCCTTACATCCACTGGCTTTGCTGCCACCCCCAAGGGATGGTCCACCAATCTGTCCTCCGCGCTTGCCCAGGCGAAGCGTGAGAAGAAAGCCGTTCTGGTGGAATTCACCGGTTCCGATTGGTGCCCTCCATGCATTGCCATGCGGAAGAACGTTTTTTCACAGCAGGCATTTGTGGATAAAGCTTCCAAGGACTTCATCCTCGTGGAGCTGGATTTCCCAAAAGGTGATCCAGCCATCGCCGATGCAAACAAGCCACTGGCTGAAAAATATGGCATCGATGGCTTTCCCACCGTTCTCCTGCTGGATGCCGAGGGCAAAGAGTTCACCCGCTTTTATGCCTCCGAGTATCCGAAGACGGATCTTTTCCTCGCCCACCTGAGTAAGAGCTTGGAAAACAGAAAGCTCGATTGAGCCTCACCCATTTCCTGTTTTTCCGTACGCATATTGGACCCTGCTGCGGACATTCTCCCCGCCCCGGCACTATGCTGCGGCGGGGTTTTTGTTTCGCCAGCCCAGCCTTGAGTGAGTGAGGTTCAGGATGCTCAGAACATCCCCGCAAGCTTCTCCGGCGTCACATTCCCCAGCAGTAGGAAGGCGTGGTCCGGATCCTGCCAGCGGGCAATGGCCCACTCACCTCTTTTGGTGATCTCCGGTTTATCGAATGGCCCGCGCTCGGCGATGTCCTGACGGCGGAAGATAACCAGATGGATCACACCGTCCGGTCCGCCATTGAAGCAGATGAGGGAACCATGTTTTCCATCCACGATCAGTTCCCGGCAACCGACACCCTGCAGGTGCCTCAGTCCATCCGGCAGATCCTCGGTGTGGGGAAGGCCGCAGGAGCAGAGGTGGGAGACAAGTTGCTCGTAGTCCTGCTGAGTCACTTCCAGGCTGAAATCTGGAGCTTCGTAAGTTTTTACGAAACTGGCCTGCACGATGGAGGAGGAAATGGGGCCACTCTCCGCAAAGTGCGCGGGATCCACCGTCGTCACAGAAGTTGTCTGGCGCGTGAGGAACAGCGCGAGCGTGATGCCTGCCGCTGCGGCCAAGGGAATGCCCAGCTTCTTCCAAAAAGGGATTACATTTTTCGGTGCTGGAGCAGAGGCTTCCATGGCGGCGAGGATTTGATCACGGAATCCAGCAGGTGGCTGGATGGTAGCCAGTGCGCCGATCATGCCAGCATCGTGGCTGTCCTCGGCTTGTGGAAAATCACCGCGCTCGATTGCCAGACTGGTGAGGATATCCTCCCGCAGGTGCCCCGGTAGCTCGATGGAGCCCAGCGCATCGGCAAAAGCGGAATCAAAGGCACGCTCGCTGGCCAGCCATTCGCCGAGTTCACGATCCTCCAGCGCCAGTTGCAGGGCTTGCGTGAAGTCCGCATCATGAGCATCTGCTCCGTTTGGGCGGAAACTGCTAAGAATGAACCGTGCTCGTTCTTTATCCATGGTGCTTGATGGCCCCCGGGTCGAGTTGAAGAATATTTTTCGGAGCGCTGGATGCCTCCGCCGTCATCTGCTTGCGCAGTATTTCTTTTCCGCGCGATAGCCGGGACATCACCGTACCGATGGGCAGATCGAGAATTTCCGCGATCTCCTTGTAGCTATGCTGCTGGAGGTAAAACAGCGCCAGCGGTGCGCGATAGGTCTCCTCCAGAAAGCCGAGCAGCTCCACAGCACGCTGGCCATCCATCTGGCGATCCGGCTCCTCATCACAGGAAGCGGCGGTGGATTCATCCACAGGCTCATCGGAATACTTGGCCGCGCGGCGGCGTTGGCTGAGAAACTCGCGGTGAAGTGTGGTGAAAAGCCAAGTCTTAGACTTCGTTCTATCCCGGAGTTGGTGGCCTTTCTGCGCCCAGATGCAGAAGGTTTCCTGCACCAGATCAGCAGCCAGGTTCGCATCACGCGTCAGCGATATACCGAAGCGGAAAAGCGCTTGGTAGTGTGCATCCACGAGTTCGGCGAATTCACTCATCGTCATTCATGGGAGGTGTGCGGCGCCACCTTATTCCCGGAAAGTTTCCAGTGATGGGCGGAAATCCCCGTGAGCCCGCTTATTTCGCGGCGAGTTTTTCCTTCCAGTCCACTTCCTTGGCATCTGCCCAGATTTCTTCCAGTGCGTAGAAATCACGCATTTCCTGATGCATCACATGCACCATCACGTCGATGTAATCCAGCACCACCCAGCGGGTTTCGGCATTTCCTTCAGAGAAGGCAGGCTTCACGCCGTGCCATTCCTGCACATGGCCTGCCACATCCCGCAGCACAGCCTTAAGGTGCGGCATGGCGGTACCCGAGCACACGATCATGAAATCGGTGATGGTGGAAACTCCGCGCATATCCCAAACGCGGATGTTCTCCGCCTGAATCTCATCTGCTGCCTTTGCACAGGCCAGTGCCAGTTCTTCTCCGTTGATCGACATAATTTCCCCTTCGCGGGAAGCCCACCCTAGGCCATCCTCTCCCACGCACCACCCTAAAATTTCGGGCAGGAAGTCCCTCCCGCCCATACCACGCCTTCTTCCCATGCCGCTTTCGCGCTCCTCGCTCCCAGAAAATCCCACGGCGGATGACATTCTGAATGTCTTTCTCGATCACCTTTCGGCTACGGGCACGGAGCCGTACGCTCATCAGGAGGAGGCGATCCTGGAGCTGTTTCAGGATAAAAACGTGATTCTGGATACGCCCACCGGGTCCGGGAAATCCCTTGTGGCGCTTGCGATGCAGTTCAAGTCCCTCTGCCAGGGGCGGCGTTCCTACTACACCGTGCCCATCAAGGCGCTGGCGAATGAAAAGTTCCTCTCCCTCTGCCACATGCTGGGCGCGGAAAACGTGGGTCTGCTCACCGGAGATGCCACGGTCAATCCCAAGGCTCCCGTGCTCTGCTGCACCGCGGAGATTCTTTCCAATATCGCGCTGCGGGATGGTGCGCAGGCTCCGGTGGACGATGTGATCATGGATGAGTTCCACTATTACTCGGATCATTCCCGCGGGGCTGCGTGGCAGATTCCGCTGCTCACCCTGCCGCGTGCGCGGTTTCTCCTGATGTCAGCCACGATTGGTGATTCGTCCTTCTTCGTGAAGGAACTGACCGGCCGGACTGGCGCGGAGACAGTACTGGTGCAGTCCGATCAACGCCCGGTGCCGCTGGAGTTCACCTACTCCACCACGCAATTGGTGGATAAGGTGGCGGAGCTGGCAGAAGAGGGGAGAGCTCCGATTTATCTCGTCCACTTTACGCAAAAAGCCTGCGCCGATACCGCGCGCGATTTGCTTTCCACGAATTTCTGCACGAAGGAGGAAAAGACGGCCATCGCACGTGCGCTGGACACTGCGGACTTCCGCTCGCCTTATGGCCGGGAGCTTTCAAAGATCATCCGCCACGGCATCGGCATCCATCATGCGGGCCTGTTGCCAAAGTATCGTCTGCTGGTGGAAAAGCTCACTGCCCAAGGCCTGCTAAAAGTGGTCTGTGGCACAGATACGCTGGGCGTAGGTGTTAATGTTCCTATCAGAACGGTGATGCTCACCGGCTTGTGCAAGTACGATGGACGTGGTACCAAGATTCTGCCGGTGCGCGATTTTCGCCAGATCTGCGGTCGCGCGGGCAGACGTGGATTTGATAACGTCGGCTACGTGGTAGCCCAGGCACCAGAGCACGTCATTGAGAATCTCAAGCTGGAGCAGAAGGCGGCGGCGAACAAAAAGAAGAGCTTCCAGAAGCGGAAGCCACCAGAGAAGGGTTATGTCCATTGGGATGAGGCCACTTATGAAAAACTCCGCACCGCACCACCGGAGGCGCTCACTTCGCAATTTGTCATCACCCATGGCATTCTACTGAATGTCCTTTCCCGCCGTCATGAGGATGGCTGCGCGGCATTGAAAAAACTCATTTCGGACAGCCACGAGACGCCTTCAAAAAAACGCGCTCTCCGCAAGCATGCCTTCAAGCTCTTCCGGGGGCTGGTGCAGGCCAAGATCCTGAACATCATCCCACCCGCCCAGCGCACGGGGCCGTTCAAGGTCGCACTGAATATCGATCTGCCGGAGGATTTTTCCATCAATCACGCGCTCGGCCTGTGGTTGCTGGATGCCATTCCGCAACTCGATGCAGAAGCGGATGATTATGCCGTCAATGTGATCTCCCTGATCGAAGCCATTCTGGAAAACCCGGATGCTGTGCTCCGCAAGCAGGTGGATCTGCTCAAAAACGAGTTGATGGCAAAGTTGAAAAACGAAGGTGTGGAATACGACGATCGCATCGCAAGGCTGGAAGAGGTCGAGTGGCCCAAGCCCGGCAAGGAATTCATGTATGCCACCTTTAATGAGTTCAAGCTGAGGCATCCTTACCTTGGAAATGAAAACGTGCGGCCCAAGTCCATCGCGCGGGAGATGATCGAGAACTATCAGTCCTTTGAGGATTATGTAAAAACCTACAAGCTGGAGCGTGGGGAGGCGGTGCTCCTTCGCCATCTAACCGAGGTTTACAAGGTGCTTTCCCAAACCGTTCCGGATTCCCTGAAAACCGAGCCACTCAAGGAAACCGAGTCCTTTCTGGAACTCATCGTCCGCCATACCGATTCCAGCTTGCTGGACGAATGGGAAACCATCAACGGCGGAGATCCGGCAGAGGAAAAGAAATCCGCCATCGATCACCAGCCAAAGGTTTCCAATGTCCCGCTCACCAGGCAGAAGGCTGTCTTCCAGCGCCAGCTCCGCAATCACCTGCAGACACTCATTTCCGCGCTCTCCCGCTATCAGGTGGAGACCGCGCTTTCGTTGGTCGAGCCTGCCGATTCCGATGGCAAGCCATGGACCAATGAACGCCTCCTCCGTCTCCTCGATCACTATCACAACGAGCGCGGCCAAATCCGCCTGGATCCGGAAGCCCGCAATGCCCGCCACACCCACATCGCGGAGAATGGTACCACCATTCATCAGGTTCTCATCGATCCTGAGGATATGAATGACTGGTCACTGCATCTGACGCTCAATGTCGAGAAGACCAATGAGATGCGGACCCCGGTGCTGAAGCTGGAAAATCTAGCAGTAGCAGAGTAAGGCAATAAGGGGGCGGGACATTCCTGTCCTGCGCTTTCATCATGCTGGCGAGCCACAGGCAGGACAGGAATGTCCTGCCTCCTTGTCTTAGCTACTGGTATGCAGAAGACTTGCCTCAAGCTCGAAGAATCATTACCGCTTCATCCATGAATTCCGTTCCCATCACCGCCTATCAGAAAACGCTTGGCATGGTTTACTTTGCCCGGATGTTGAGCAAGATCCGTTTGAATGCAGAAGGCGTCCTGCGCGAAGATTTCCATGACAATCTGGGCAAAGGGTTCGATGGCCGCTGCACTCAATTCATCGGTGTAAACTACGATGAACTCGCAGCAGAAACGTTGAAAGGCGGATCGGACGAAGAGCTGCTGGAGTGGGCCTATGCCCATGGCCGCAGGCTCACGGAAAACGACCTGTGGATCTGGAATTTATACATCACAAAAGTCGGTTGGAACGATCCGTCCACGGAGCTGCTTGAACAGCGGAAGAAAGAAAGCGGCTTGGAAGGCCGTGACGAGATCCAGACGATGTTGGAATATTTCGAATACGACGAGGGCCGTAAGGCATAGACACGCACGAAGGCTTCCGCCTGTGCGTATCATTATGCCGTTCAATGCATCGCCAGCTCCTGCAGGATCTTCTCGGCGTAGTAATACGTGAGATGCCTGCGGTGTGTCGGTGAGTCGTGTGGATCGTTCACATAGTGATCGAATGGCACATGGTCATTGATAGCCCCATGCACCGCCATGAACGATGGGAAATCCGGGAAAACCAATTGGACTGGCTTTACCGTAGCGGCAGTGATGGTGAGTGTGATCGCGCCGGTTTTCGGGCAAAGCGTGCCAATGAGCAGCACAGAGGAGCGGCCACTTGCGGTGAGCGAAAACCTGCGGAAGGCGAAGTGTTTTTTCAGCGAGGACGCAGGAATCCAGATGCTGCGGAGAAGCTCGCCAGGTTCCAGAGCGTTCTGATGGTTTCCGAGCACGAAGTCGATCACCGGCAGCTCGCGTGGTGCCCCGTGGCGCGGCCACAAGGTGCACACGCCTTCCAGAGAAGCAGTGAGGGAAATCAGGGCTCCGGCTGGAAGTGCCATGCAGAGATTGCCCCCCACCGTGCCTTCATTCCACACCTTGTAAGAGGCCAACAATGAACGGCCACATTCCTTCAGCAGTGGTGCGGCATTCCAATTGTGGGGCGCGATGAAATTATTCAACTCATTGATGGTGCAGGTCGCTCCGATTTCCAGACCCCTGTTGCTGGCGGTGAGGGATGGCCAATCGACTCCCTCTAAATCAATGAGCGCGCTGATGTCCGGTTGTGGCTCTGAAAACAGCCATGTTCCACCGGCCAGCCACGCATCGGCAGCCTGCCATGAGCTGGCGGCTTCGGTGCTGGTAGAAGGGTGGAATTCTTTGACTGCGTTCAGGTCCATGGTTTTCGGAAGTTAGATTTCGGGCATCAGGCGATAAACGCACATCGCGTGCCATGATCTTATTTGAGGGTAAAAAAGTGATGCCCACGTAACGAAAATGCTGGCTGTTTCGTCACTCGGCTTTGCTGTCGCCATCTTGACTGCAGAGGATTTCTATCCGCTGGATTCAGTCTAGGCTGCTTATCGAGTGAGCACGCCGGATCGCGGTGGCCTCCGATTTTGGAAAAAACAGCACAACTGGAATTGAAAACAGTCTTGCACGCCTGACGTGATCTTCCGCGCCCAATGATTGGGGGTCTCGATGACCTTCCCCATATCGATGATCCTGATAGCAAAGCTTCGAAATTCAAATTGAAACACAACATTCCTCAGTTTGGCTGGATTCAACAGGCAGCAGAGATCGGGGGCTAGGGGTCAGGGAGCTTTGAGAAGTGGGCTTCCCTCACTGAACCCTGAAGCCTAGCCCTCGATTCCTAATGCCTGTTTCATCGGAGTAATGGGGTGGATTTCGGTGCGTGAGACGCTGATCCAATGGATAGCGCGTCCCGTGCCAAATGGCTCTTAGAGTTCTTCATCAATCACCCCGTCTTCAATTCCACTTCTTACGGGAAGACTGCCTGTGAGCCTCCATGCTTTCGCATCTTCCACAGCATGGCGAAGCCAAGGCAATTCCTTTAATGCCAAAGGCGTTACAGGGCCTATGAGTGCGTCAATGATCGTGGGTTCATCTTCGCGATTTCGCATATGTTCCTGTCATGCAGATCTGCTAACAGCCATGGTTGCATGTTTACCCAGATTACCGTGATGGCGCGCTTAAGTCGGGTAGCTTGTGGAACAATTCCACATATTGCCAAGGTAGCGGTATGCCGATCTTGCAGGTAATCTTTCATTGGAAGGGCTAATGGCTGCTTGGCGATCAGATAATCGCCATTGTCCGAAAGTCCCACAATCTCGGTAGGATGCGCGCCTGCTTCGTTAAGAACCGCCAGTTTTTCCAAAGTACTCTTTAAATCCGCATCTTTTCCCTCCATCAGCTCAAATTCGCCCTCATCGTTCAGCTCAAGGGAGATTTTCTTACCGAGTGAGCCGTTTGCCCGAAGATCAAAGAGTTTGTAAACTACACTCCATTCCGGATCGTAGTAAGGACAAGCTTCTGCCCCACTAGGAAGGGCAATCAGATTTCCATTTGAACTGCGGAGACCGTCCCGATCATGGAAAATTCCCAGTTTCTCCAGTGAGATCAGCGGGAGTTCCCATTCCCGGGATCTTCGGGTAAAAGCGGCATCCCAAACATGAGCCGGAATCTGTTCCCCCGGTGGAGAGAACTGAGCTGCTTCCAGGATGCTGCGCGTTCGTTCTCGGTTAAGGGAGGTGCAAGCTGCTCGCTGGGTGTCGCTGGAACTTCTTGCATCGATGGCTGTAGGCCGGCCAGTGCGGAAGTCGAGGTGAAGCTGGGCTGAGGAATGTCCATCCAAAACAGGGTGATCTGAGTAGTGCGCCGGGAAAAGAGACGAAATCGATTTCCTTTATCCATAGGTTGGGACTCCATCTTTCGCAAGTCCCGACCGACAGTGCCCGGAAAATCCCGGTTGCGTTGCGGCCTGAACGCTGTTGATGGTCTGGTCATGCACAAACGGACTCTGGGCAAAGGTGGATATGAAATCGGTGATGTCGGGCTGGGATGCTGGCAGTTCGGCGGCGATTTCGGACCCATGGAAGAAAAGACCGCCTTCGATATCCTGAATGCCGCTGTGGAGTCGGGCACGAATTTTCTGGATACCGCAGACGTTTATGGTGCGGGAGTCAGTGAGCAACTGATAGGCAGGTTTCTGAAAACCTGCTCCACTCCGCTTACCATTGCCACCAAGGTGGGGCGTGACAGTTCGCTTTTCCCTGACCATTACACCCGTGAGGGTGTGAAAAGCGGCATTACCGCTTCTCTCAAGCGTCTTGGAGTTGAAGCGCTTGATCTGATCCAGCTTCATTGCGTGCCTACGCAGGTTCTTCGTGATGGCGAAATCTTCCAATGGCTGCACGATTTCAAAAACGAAGGCCTCATCCGCGAATTCGGAGCAAGTGTGGAGAGTGTTGAAGAAGGACTCATCTGTCTGGAGCAGGAGGGCCTCCGCTCATTGCAGGTGATTTTCAATCCTTTCCGCCAAAAGCTGGTGACAGAGCTTTTTCCTCAAACACAGGAAAAAGGAGTGGGCATCATCGTCCGCCTGCCGCTGGCCAGTGGGCTGCTTGCCGGTAAGTTCACCAAGGAAACCACCTTCCCTGATACCGACCACCGGAACTACAACCGGGACGGTCAGTTTTTCAACGTAGGGGAAACCTTCGCCGGGCTGCCATTTGAGACCGGTGTGGAACTTGCAGAGGCGCTCAAGGCCTATTTGCCAGATGAAATGACCCTTCCGGAATTGTCCCTCCGCTGGATTCTGGATCACCCGGCTGTATCCGTGATCATCCCGGGTGCCAGTTCCATTTCCCAAGCCCAGAGGAATGCTGCGGCATCGGATCTGCCGCCACTTCCAGATGAGCTTTTTCAGGCACTCCGTGTTTTCTATCTGGCGAATGTTGAAAAGCACATCCGGGGGCCTTATTGACGGATGGACGCCAGCATGCTGGTAATCGGGAAGCCCCAGCCATTTAGATGATGATCATGCCACAGACGGAACCGTCCCTCTTGTTTCAACGTCTCTGGATCGTCGGGTTTTCCGGTCATCGGAAGGTGTCTGAACCGGAGAAGGTAAAGGCCGTAATCCGGCAGGAACTGGATTCCCTGGCGGCATCTCTCAATGGTGAACTGATAGGGCTGTCCAGTGCCGCATCCGGTGCGGATCTGTTGTTTCTGGAAGCATGCGTCGAGGCCGGATACCGCACCATCGTGCTGCTGCCATTCGAGCGGGAACGCTTCGCGGAGGATTTTCTGGATCGTGCGGAATGGCAGCGCGCCACGGCCGCCATGGATGCCGCCCTGTGGTGTGAAACCACCCCCGGAAATGAAAAGGCACCCGCCGCCTATCACGTGGTGAACCGTGAAATGTTGGATCTGGCGGATCGCATGATTTTCCTGTGGGACGGCCAGCCTGCTCGGGGATTGGGAGGCACGGGGGAGGTCGTGATCGAGGCAGGGGAACGAAACATTCCTTCTCGGATCATCGATGCGGAAAATCTGACGCCCCGCTGGCAATCCGGGGAAGCACCGCTGGGAAGCTCGGACACCAGCTTCCATGATCTACCCGCTGCGGCCACCGTGAGCAGCCTTTTCGAAAAACTCGATGCCCGTGCATCCGCCAGCGCTCCACGCTCGCGCTGGTTCGCGGCCGGATCCATGTCCATCAATCACATCGCCACCTTTGTGCAGGCCAGTCTTCTGGCACTGAGCCTGTCGAAGGAAATCGGAGGTCTCATTAAATTCAGCCTCGCCACCATCGCAGCCTGCCTGCCGTGGGTGGGAGCGCGCATGAGATTGCAGGAACGCTGGGTCTCGGACCGCGTGCGTGCGGAATTGCTCCGCTCCCTCCTGGCATCCCATGAGCCCAGCAGCCCGCTGCACCCACCTGCGCTGGATCTTTTCGAGCGGGATCAGGCATTTTTACGCAGTGCGGCCATCCGTCTCATCCCGGAGCGGAAGGGCTGGGAAGCGGCAGCAAGAAATTATCTGGAAGAACGCCTGAATGGGCAGATTCGTTACCTCCAGACCAAGGGAGATCAGGCGAAAAAGCGGATGCAGGTTTTCGGTCGCCTTTTCTCGGTGGCTTCTTATGGCGCCATTATCTTTGCAGGCATCGCCCTGATGGTGAACTCCTTCGACTATCGGGTAGCAGACCTGTGGCAGCGTTGGGCCATCGGCTTTTTGCCTGCCATCCTCCCTGGCATTGCCGCATGGAGTCTCGCCATGATTTCCGTATTTGAGTTCAAGCGCCGTGCCAGCCTCTATGGGCAACTCGTCGAGGAACTCCAGCGTCTCCGACCCAAGATTGCCCAAGCGAAGTGTGCCAGTGCCGCCAGCAGTGCCATTCATCAGATTGAGCGTCTGCTCCTCAATGAGCTGTGGGAATGGCAGGGACCGCGCAGAAAATGAGCCTGATCAGATCTCGATGATCGGTTCATCCCCGCCTTTGCGCTCCGCTTTCTTTCGCTCCCGTGCTTCGCGGAAAAAACTCTGCAGCAGGAAAAGGCATTCCTCTCCCAGTACGCCGGACGTCACATCGCAGCGGTGATTCAGTGGCGGATTCGCCTCCAGCAGATTGATCCAGCCTCCCACAGCCCCGCATTTCGGATCGGCCACGCCGAACACGACGCGTTCCGGCCTGCAGTGGACAATCGCCCCTGCACACATCGGGCACGGCTCCTTCGTCACATAGAGCGTGCATTTCTCCAGACGCCAGTCGCCGATGGCCTGCTGTGCCGCCGTGAGCACCAGCATTTCCGCATGGGCTGTGGCATCCTTCAGCGTTTCCACCTGATTCCACGCGCGGGCAATGATCCGGCCCTCCTTCACGATCACCGCTCCACATGGCACCTCACCGGCGGCATACGCCTTCCGTGCCTCGCGCAGGGCCTGGCCCATGAAAAATGCGTCGCTCTGCAAGTCAATGATCAGGCCTTCCTCGTCCACGCCCGGTTTTTGGCCCTTCCCGGAGCTTACTTCAACTTTCAATGTTGGACGTTCCGGATTCCTTGTTCAAAAGTAACGCCCGTGATCCCGAAGACCTTCCAAGACCGCGTCATTGCTCCTTCCCTGCTTGCTGCTGATTTTTCCAAAGTGGAGGAGGAAGTCACCCGCGCCATCAATGCCGGGGCTGATTGGCTGCATCTGGATATCATGGATGGCCACTTTGTGGATAATATCTCCTTCGGTCCGGCCATGGTGCAGGCAGTCCATGAGACCAACGATATCTTCCTGGATGTCCACCTGATGGTCTCCAGGCCGGATCATTTCCTGCCGCGTTTCGTCGCTGCGGGAGCGGATCTCATTTCCGTGCATCTGGAAGCGGATCACGATGTGGCAGATACCTTGCGCCGCATCCGCGAGGCTGGCTGCCTGGCTGGGCTGGTCATCAATCCCGCCACCCCCGTCTCCGCAGCAGTGCCTTACGTCGATCAAATCGATCTCCTGCTCATCATGACCGTAGTCCCAGGCTTCGGCGGCCAGCCGTTCATTCAGGAGTGTCTTGAGAAAATCTCCGAAGCATCCCAGATCCGGGACTCGAAGGGCCTTACCTTCCACATCGAGGTGGATGGCGGCATTTATGAAGACACGGCCCGCCAGTGTGCCAAGGCCGGGGCCAATGTCATGGTGGCAGGCTCCTCCTCATTCCGTGCGCCGGATATGGCCGCTGCCATCACGGCCATGCGGAACGCGTGATCGCCTTTTCGCAGATGTTTCCACACTGCACTTGCTGCCACCTCTGCCGCCACCTTCACTGGTGGCATGACTCGCCCAGACGGCCGCAAGATTGACGAACTCCGCCCGATTTCCTTCACCCCGAATGTGGCTCCGAATGCCACCGGCTCGGTGCTCGTCTCCTTTGGCGATACGCGCGTGATCTGCTCCGCCACCATCGAGGATGATGTCCCACGCTGGATGCGTGCCCAGCGGGTGGAGGGCGGCTGGCTCACGGCGGAATATTCCATGCTCCCGTATTCCACGCTGGAGCGGAAACAACGGGACAGCACCCGTGGGAAAATCGATGGCCGTTCCACCGAGATCCAGCGCCTCATCGGCCGTGCCCTGCGTGCCGTGGTGGACCTCAAGAAAATCGGCCAGCGCACCATCTGGATTGATTGCGATGTTCTCCAGGCCGATGGCGGCACCCGCACTGCCTCCATCACCGGTGGCTGTGTGGCCATGGCCATCGCCCTGAACAAGCTGATGAGCCAGGGCAAGCTCAAGGATTTCCCGATCAAGAAACTCGTCGCCGCCGTTTCCGCAGGCGTCTATCAGGGTGTCCCCGTCCTCGATCTCAATTATCCGGAAGACAAGGATGCATCCGTCGATTTCAATGTCGTCATGACCGAGACCGGCGAGTTCGTGGAAGTTCAGGGCAGCGGCGAAGAAGCCGTCTTCAGTTCAGAGGAAATGACCGCCATGCTTGAGCTTTCCCGCAAGGGCATCACAGAAATCATTTCCCTGCAAAAGGCCGCCATCCTCACCGCAGACCGCGCCGCCCCGGCCGATCTCGCCTCGCTCTTCACGACGTTCAAGAAGTGAATAAATTCCAATGCCTGTGAAGGACCGGGAGCGCGGAATTTATTCCGCCCCTATTTTCCACAGTCATTTGCACCTGTATTGTTTTGCCGGAAAAATGGCGATGCAAAGCCAAGCGGAATGAATTCCGAGCTCCCGGTCTTCTCGCATACGGGCAAACCGGCTGGGCGGATCACTCCACCCAGCCGGAGGCTGGCAGCATTGAGCGACTGGATCAAAACTCCGTGCGCACACCTGCCACTACACCGCGCCCAGCCATGGGAGCGATGTCCTTCAGGAAAGATGTGCTCTCGCGAGCTTCCTGATTGAAGAGGTTGGTGCCTTTCAGGAAAAACGTGCTCTTGGTTCCTCCCACAGGCAGATCGTAAGTCAGTCCCGCATTTACGAGGAAATAGCCGTCTGTTGGCAGTTCATTATCAGCTGTGCGGTCCTGATGGGCCACCCACTGGCCTTCCAGGCGTGCACCGATGTCTTCCCAGTGCCCGTCCAGCGCGAGTGAGGCGCGGAAGGGTGCGATGCGGGGCAGTGGTTCGCCATTATCCCGGTCTTCTGCGTGCACATAGTCGGCGCGGAGGATGAGATCCAGGCGACGATCCTGCTTTTGGTTTTCCTCAGTGATCGGCTCCAACAGGTGGAAATTCGTTTCCAGCTCACCACCGTAGAAATCGGCACCAGTCGCCTGATAGGCGAAGACAGGCAGGCCATCCTCCTGCCCGCCGGTAGGCTGGAGGCTGATGTAATCCTTGAAACGATAGTAGAACACGCCTGCGCTGCCGGTTACCCGGCCGGTTTTCTTCCGCACGGAAAGGTCCACGGAAACGGAGTCCTCGGTTCCCAAGCCTGCATCGCCGATTTCAAAAGTGCCGGTGGCCACGTGAGGACCATCGGCCAGCAGTTCCACATAGGTCGGTGGGCGTTGGCTGTATCCTACGGAGAGCGCCACGGCGTAATCTTCCACCGGATTGTAAACGATGCCGCCTGAGGTGCTGAAGGCATCGAATGATAGATCTGCATCCGAGGTTTCATTCGTCTGGTGATCGTATCGCGCACCGAATTGCAGCGTCACCTTGTCCAGCGGCAGTTCCTCGAAAACGAACAGCGAGTTGGTCACGTTATCCACCGTTGGCAGGAAGGCCTCCTCACCCAGTGCGGAAAACTCCGTATCCTGGCGCTCGATTCCAACTGCGCCTTCCAGCCCACCTATTTTCTCGTGCTTCAGTTCCGTGCGGGCGTTGTAGCCTTGGATCTGGAACAGCGTCCCTGGCTCCGGTCCTTCGAATTCCGTATGATCGTAGTCCGAGTAGCCCGCCTTGAAATTGATTTCCTTGATCCAGTCCGTCGGCTCCTTGATCGCTCCGCGCAGGTCCCAGCGGCGCTGCCTCATATCAATCGTTACATCCTGTTCCGCCACCGTGCCGTAGAGGGAATCCACACCGGAATAGGAAAGTCCCACGAAACCCTTGTCCCATACGTAGGACATCCCCGCCGCTGCTCCTTCCGAGTCTGAGAAGCTATTTGGCAGGTAACCGAATGCACCACCATCTCCCTCTTCATCGCGTAGTCTGTTGGACCACGCATGGCCGGGGATTTCCGTATTTCCGGCCTCGCGGTGGAAGGCATCCAGATGGAAAACGAATGGCCCGGTTCCCCAATTCACGCCACCGGAGACGGACTTCATATCATCTACTGTTCCGTAGCGAGTATCGAGATAGCCCTTCGGTAGAGCGCCCTCGAATTTCTCTTCAGGGATGCGGCCATCGATCATGTTGACCACGCCGCCCACAGCATTGGGTCCATAGAGTAATGTCGCCGGGCCACGCACCACTTCCACCGTTTCCAGCCCGGATGGATCGCTGGCCACTGCGTGGTCGGGGCTCACATTGGAGACATCCAGCACCGATGTTCCGTTTTGGAGAATCCGCACCCGGTCATCACCCAGCCCCCGGATGATCGGGCGGCTCGCACCAGGCCCGAAGGCGGTGGAACTCACACCCGGCAGGCCGTTCAGAGTCTCTCCCAACGTGCCCGCCTGCTTCAGCGTGAGTTCGTCGCCTTTCAGCACCGTCGCCGGTTGCACTAGGTCGAAGAGCGTTTTCTCAGTCGCACTCGCAGTCACCACCATTTCTTCCAACTGGGTGGTCTTCAAATCCTGCGTCTGCCCGAACGCTGGCGTGGCCAGCAACAACGTGAAAAGATAAGGAGTCTTCATGCAACTAAGTTGCACCTGTCTAGCTATATGCAATTTATGTGCAAGAGTAATTTTAAGGCATTGATATCTAAGAATGGATGGTCACATGCAAGAGCGCTTCCTTGATCTCCTGTTGATCGAATGCCGACAGAGGAATCCGTTTTTCCACCCTGCCAGTAGCCATCTGATAATTAGGCGCGTGCTCCATAAAATCCCACCGCCCATCGAAGTCCTCGTCGAAGTATTCCCTCGCATATCCGCTCCCCTGATAGCTGCGGATGCGATCCACCTTTCCATCACCATTCCGGTCCCAGAAGGTCAGCGTGTCATTCCAACTGACCTTGCCTCCTATGGGCAGCCGCATTGGAGGGACCTCCGCTGGGCTACACGAAACCAACAGGCCAAGCATCAGCGGAATAGTGAGGACATAGCTTGAATAACGGAAGCGCCGGGCTTTAATGGAATTACTCGCGTCACTCATTCATGCAGCTTGTCATATTCATCGGGCTTCCTGCTACCGGGAAATCCTCATTCTATCAAAATAGGTTCTTCAGATCCCATGTAAGGGTGAATCGCGACATGCTTCGCACCAAGCATCGGGAAGCTTTGTTGGTTGATGCCTGTCTTGCAGGAAAGACTCCCTTCGTCCTGGATAATACCAATCTAACGAAGATGGAGCGCGGTATCTACCTATCAAAGGCAGCAGCCTCCCGATTTGAGGTGCATGGCTACTTTTTTGAATCCAAGGTGACGGATGCACTGTCGCGAAATTCCATGCGGCCTCATGAAGATCAGGTCCCGGAAGTAGCCATCAGGGATGGGTGTAAGCGTCTGCAATTGCCAAACCGGGAGGAAGGATTCGATCAATTATTTTTCGTTCGGTTTGACCCGATACAAGGTTTCATGGTGGATAATTGGCGCCATGAAGTTTGATGACCTGGATGAAAAAATGCGACGTTTTGAAACGACGCATGATTTTTGCATCCCTCCAGGATTATTCATGGTGGCTCGTATCGATGGCCGCAGTTTTTCTCGTTTAACGAAAAAGACTCTGCCTTTTGATGCTCCCTTTGATGTTGGATTTCGGGATCACATGATTTTCACGGTGAGGCATCTGATGAATTGTGGTTTTCGCGTAATCTATGGCTACACCCAGAGCGATGAGATTTCCCTGTTGCTGCACAAGGACGAGACTTTATTTGATAGGAAATCACGCAAATATACTTCGGTTCTAGCAGGAGAAGCCAGTGGTGCCTTTTCCCTCCAGATCGGTATGGCTATTTCCTTTGACTGCCGGGTTTCAGTTTTGCCGTCAGATGATCTGGTGGTGGATTATTTCCGCTGGCGGCAGGAAGACGCATACAGAAATGCCTTGAACGCGCATTGTTATTGGGCGTTGCGAAAAGAAGGGCATAATGTAGCACAAGGAACCGAACGTTTGAGAGGAATGAAGAGTGAGGCTAAAAAGCAGCTACTCAAAGCCCACGATGTTGATTTCGAAGGATTGCCCGCATGGCAAAAGTGTGGAACAGGAGTCTATCCTCAAACGGTTCGGAAGCGTGGAGTGAATCCACTAACGGGTGAAACTGCGATAGCTGAAAGGAAGCAGTTGATAATCGACCTTGAGCTTCCACGGGGCGAAGCATACGGAGAATTCATCCGTTCATTCATATCGTAATTATCAGTTCATCCTTGCGGAAACAGCATTTCCAGCACCCGCTCTGTCGTCAGGTCATTCTGGCAGCGCAGATCCATCGGGCAGTGGCTGAGCAGGCAGGGAGAACATTCCACGTGACGGCGAATGAGCAGATGGCGCTTTCCGAGTGGGCGTTTCCACGCGGGATCATTCGGGCCGAAAAGGGTGGCGCACGTCGCTCCTATGTGACTCGCCAGATGGGGTAGGGAACCATCGGCTGCGATGACAAAAGGATAAGCGGCGATCAGGGACAACTCCGTGCTGAAATCCGCCGCTTCGAACAACGGAGTATGATCTCCCAGATTGGCAGCCAGTGCCTTGCCGAGAGAGCGGCCGGAAGCGAGATTGGCAACGGTGACCTGCAGGCCTTTCTTTGTTAGTGCCAGAGCGATTTCCTGCCACCGTTCCAAAGGCCACTCATGATTGGCCCCGAAATCCGAATCCGGGCAAATCAGCACCGTGTCTCCCGCTTGAGCGATACGATGAGGCGCCGGATTGAAAAACTCAGGCCGATCTGTGGGGATTCCCATTTCTGCCAGAATAGAGAGATAAAACTGCACGCGATGGGCCAGTGGGTCCGTTTTGATATTCACCGGGTGGGTGAGAAATTTTTTCATCGCTGGATCCTGTGGGCCGATGCGGCGGGGGATACCTGCTTTTGAAAAAGCTTCCGCTGCCAGCCCTGGCTGCCACGCCAGGGAGGCCTCCCATTTGCCTGAGAGTTCCAGCGCAAGTGCGCGTGCCTTTGATGGTTCCGTATAGGAAACGATCTGTAATCCGCCGATCGTCCGCCAAAAGGATTTTTGCCACTCCGGGCACAAGATGCCTACACTGATGCCGGATGCGATGAGAGCCCGCACGGCAGGGACGGCAAAACATGCCTCATCCCAGCGTCCTGGTGCCTCTATCAACATATCGCCCTGCTTGCTCACGGGCTCACCTTACGGGATGAAGTGGTATCGCGGAAACCTGAATTTCTCACCAGTCCTAAGGGTGCTTGCCCTATCAGCAGGAACGTGAGAAAAAATATCCGGATTTCCCCATCCTGCGGCCTTTTTCATGAGCAAGCATCCTTTTTACATCCCCTCACTGGACGGCATGCGGGCCGTGGCATTTCTCATTGTTTTCCTGTCTCATGCGGGATTGGAAAAAATGGTGCCGGGAGGATTCGGCGTGACGATTTTCTTTTTCCTCAGTGGCTATCTCATCACCACGCTCATGCGGCGGGAGTTCGGGAAATCAGGCACCATCGATTTCAAACAATTCTACATCCGGCGCATGTTGCGCATCTGGCCATCCTTCTATGTGGTGCTGGGGCTGGGAGTGCTGCTTACCCTTATCGGATTCCTGCCTGGCCACATTCAGACCATGCCGCTTCTCAGCCAGGCCCTGCATGTGGCCAACTATTATTCCATCTACCACGGAAATGATGGCATGGCCCTGGGGACCGGCGTCTATTGGTCACTGGCGGTGGAGGAGCATTTTTATCTGATCTTCCCGTTCCTCTATCTGGCGCTGGCTCGTTTGGGCATAAAGCCCCTCGGGCAGGTGATCACCTTTCTCGTGATGTCTCTCGTCGTTCTGGCATGGCGCTATCATTTGTTTGTGCAACTGGGCGTGGATGAGCACCGCACGTTTTATGCATCGGACACCCGGGTGGATGGCATCCTCTTCGGCTGTATCCTGGCGGTGTGGGGAAATCCTGTGCTGGATGAGCGGAAAGGCTCGGAGCGGTTGTGGAAATGGGCTCTTTTCCCTGCCGGGCTGGCGCTTATTGCAGCCACTCTTTTCTTTCGCTCACCGGATTTCCGGGAAACCGGGCGCTACACGTTGCAGGGGATCGCCCTGATTCCTATTTTTGTCACTGCCATCCGTTATCCGGAATGGTGGCCGTTCAGGGTTTTGAATAGGCACCCGCTGCGTTTCCTGGGGTGGATTTCCTATCCCCTTTATCTCGTTCATTTTACCGTGATCCAGTATTTCGCAAAAAGCGGGCATCCCTTGCCCCCGCTTGTTCAGGGCGTGCTGTCCCTTGTGATTTCCCTTGCACTGGCCTACGGGATTTACCGCTTTATTGAGCAGCCGGTTGCGCGCATGCGGAAAAAACATCAGGTTGTTTCCTGAGGGGAACGTGGCCCAGGCGGAGGCTTGGAGCTTTATTTTTCGTGCCATTTCTTGTATTCCGTGCTTTCCCTCGCCGCGCCCACGTCGAATTTTCCCACGCCCATGTCCACCGAGCTGACCCGAAATTTCTCCATTATCGCCCACATCGATCACGGGAAGACCACTCTTTCTGATCGCCTGATGGAGGCTACCAGCACGGTAACGATGCGGGAAAGCAGCGCCCAGCAGCTCGATTCCATGGATCTGGAGCGCGAGAAGGGCATCACCATCAAGTCCCACCCTGTGGCGATGGAATATACGGCGAAGGACGGTAAGACCTATAAGCTGAACCTGCTGGATACTCCGGGGCACGTGGACTTTTCCTATGAAGTGGCCCGCTCCCTGGCTGCCTGTGAAGGGGCCATCCTCATGGTGGATGCAGCTCAAGGCGTGGAAGCCCAGACGGTGGCGAACCTCCACCTCGCTCACGAGCAGAACCTGCTCATCATCCCGGTGCTGAACAAGATCGACCTGCCAGCCGCAGACGTGCCGAAGTGCCGCAAGCAGTTGGAAGACATTCTCGCCATCCCGGCTGAAGACGCCATCCCGGCATCGGCCAAGGCAGGCATCGGCATCGAGGACATTCTGGAAGCCATCGTTCAACGGGTTCCCGCTCCGGTGGAAAATCCGGACAAGCTCCTGCGCTGTTCCGTGTTCGACTCCGTTTACGATACCTATCGCGGTGTGGTGTCCTACGTCCGCATCTTTTCCGGCAGTGTGAAAAAAGGCCAGCGCGTGAAGCTGATGGCCACGAACAAGACTTACGAAGTGAAGGAAGTGGGCGTCTTCACGCCCAAGATGACGGCGCGCGATCGTCTGAACGCTGGAGATGTGGGCTACATCATCGCGAACATGAAGTCCGCGGATGAGGCGAAAATCGGTGACACCGTGACCGACTCCACCCACCCATGCGCCGAGCCTCTTCCCGGTTACAAGGAAATCCAGCCGATGGTATTCTCCGGCATCTACCCGGTGGACACCTCGGACTATGAGGCGCTGAAGATGGCCATGGGCAAGCTCCAGATCAATGATCCGGCGTTCACTTACATGTCGGAAAGCTCCACCGCGCTGGGCTTCGGCTTCCGCTGCGGATTCCTGGGCCTTCTCCATATGGAAATCATCCAGGAGCGCCTGCGCCGGGAGTTCAATATGGATGTGATCTCCACCTACCCATCCGTGATCTATCAGGTGACCCTCACCGATGGCTCGGATGTGATCGTGGATAACCCGACGCTTTTCCCGGAAGCACAGGTGATCCAAGAAATCCGGGAACCGATCGTAAACGTCTACATCATGGTGCCGGGCGAATACATCGGAGACATGATGCAGCTCGTCCTCGAAAAGCGCGGTGATGTCACGAATACCGAGACCATCGATGACATGCGCGTCATGCTTTCCTGCGTCCTCCCGCTTTCAGAAATCCTCGTCGATTTCAATGACAAGCTGAAGTCCATGACCCGTGGCTATGGTTCCATGGATTATGAGCACGCTGGCTACCGCGCTGCCAAGATGGTGAAGATGGACATGCTCATCGCCGGAGATCCGGTGGAAGCATTCTCCACCATCGTCCACCGTGACAAAGCGGAATCCTATGGCCGCGTGCTGGCTGGTAAGCTCAAGGACGTCATTCCCTCCCACCTTTTCGTCGTAGCCATTCAGGCAGCCGTGGGTGGGAAGATTGTTGCCCGTGAATCCATCTCCGCCATGCGGAAAAACGTGACGGCCAAGTGCTACGGCGGTGACATTTCGCGTAAGCGGAAGCTGCTCGAGAAGCAGAAGGAAGGTAAGAAAAAGATGAAGATGTTCGGTAAGGTGAATATCCCCCAGGACGCCTTCATCAAGGTGCTCAAGAGCAGCGATTGATCTATCAAAAGTGGCGGCGGATTCCACAGACTGTCGGACTTTACCCCCGGATTTATTCTGATAGCCTCGGGGTATGGCCAGACGATTGGTGAACATTGATCGCGAAACACCCTTGCTGCTTCCTCCCAGCATTCAG
>Ga0070658_10000750_pt1 | contig 27856 bp, 25 predicted proteins | sample KBSC13metaG_FD_64664 | JGI IMG/M metagenome (GOLD analysis project Ga0070658, IMG submission 64664) | Corn rhizosphere microbial communities from Kellogg Biological Station, Michigan, USA - KBS C1-3 metaG | ecosystem: Host-associated > Plants > Roots > Rhizosphere > Soil ... | reverse complement strand
CGAGGCCGATGAAAAGCCAGATACCCGCCTTCACCATCCAGTAATATTGATGCATGGGGGGCTTCTTCAGCATGGCGAAACCGATGATCGCAATAAACAGCAGTGAAACTCCATGGAGAATGCTGGCCGCCTTTCCTTTTGAATTCCCGAGCATGATGGCGCCGAGTGAGGCAAAAAGGGCCAGTGCGCCCGCGACGTGAAGGGTTCTAAGTAGATTGTAGTCCATGGCGTCTAGTGTTGCTGGATTGTGTCCGGTAGGAAAGGGGCATTCAATGCGGAAAGTTGCACTGGCTGTAAATGCGGTTACCCTGCCGCATGAAAAGGAGGATCGCATGGGGGATAGCCATCATATCGGGAGCTGCACTTGGAGTTACCCTGGTGGTGCCGGACCCTTTACCCTTTGTGGATGAAGCCGTCTTCCTCGCAATTTTCGTGAAATCCATGAGCTACCTGGGATATGATGTCACCCGCTGGATTCCTTTTTTAGGGAAAGGAAAGAAAAAGCGAGCGGTGACAGGCAAGGGGCCAACGATCAATGTATGAAGGAATTTTTAAATCCTGCACTGGCCATCGCATTTGCTTCCCGTTAAAACTGCCTTGAACAGACCTTCTGCCAGTAGGCAGTTGTCACTTGATCCATGCCACCTTCCCCCTGAAGAGAAGGACAGCATCACTTCATGTATATGATTACCTGGGGTGGTGCTGTCTGATCCTCTGGGTATCTCAGGCTGGCTGCTGTTGGGAAATACAGTGGAGGGTGCCACCTTCTTCCACGAGGTCCAGGCAATCAATCCCCACCACCTCACGGCCAGGAAAGAGTTCCCGCACCATCCCGAGAGCGCGATCATCATTCCGGCTCTGGCGGAAGATCGGCACCAGAACGCCCCCATTCACGATGAGGAAATTAACGTAAGAAGCAGGAAGCACCGGCAGACGCCAGCCTGGAACTTCACATGCCTCCGGTAGTGGAATTTCGACCACATCAAACGCCCGACCACTGCTGGCGGTGAAGGATTTCAAACGATCCAGATTGTCCTTCAGGATGGCTCTATTGGAAGAAAGTGGATCGTTTTCCGAGCAGGCGAGAATTGTCGTAGGGTCAATGAAGCGCGCGAGGTCATCGATGTGGCCGTCCGTGTCATCACCTTCGATCCCTTGCTTGAGCCAGAGAATGTCAGAAACTCCCAGCCCATCACGCAGAAGTTGCTCGATTTCCTGGCGATTGAGGTGCGGATTCCGATTAGGATTCAATAGCACAGCCTCGGTTGTCAGTAATTGTCCTGTGCCATTGATCTCAATGGCTCCTCCTTCTAAAATCATGCCGCCTTTGAAAATCTGTTTACCCAGCGTGGTGGCGATTTTTTCCGGGATGGCGTCATCCAGATCCCATGGTGGAAATTTCCCACCCCACGCATTGAATCCCCAGTTGGTGATGGCGGTTTCTCCAGTTTTGGCGTGTTTGACAAAGATCGGCCCGTGGTCGCGGCACCACACATCATTGTGGGGGTGGTCGAAAAGTTCCACGCGCTCCGGGACTGCTTTGACCCGATTGCACACGGCTGCGATGGAGGCATGATCAGCTGCAGGTGCATTGATCCGCACTGGCTGGAAGCGGCTGATTGCGGCAGCTATTTCCGCAAACTTGTTCCACATCAGACCACGCTTGGCCCCACCCCAATGGCGTGGGTCATCGACAGGCCAGGATAGCCACACCGCTTCCTGCGGGGACCATTCGGCTGGCATGGAAAATCCGGCGGCAGCAGCAGTCATGCGCGGACCATGTAGAAAGAGTGAGGGAGTTTTCCAGCATGGAATTTTGACAATGTGTTTGTTGGTGATCGAAACGCGGAGGCGCAGAGGCCGCGGAGAGATACGCAGAGGGAGATGGAAAGAATCATTCTGCCCCATTTGCCCAAGCTCAGCATTCCACTCTGTGTTCTCTGCGCCTCCGCGTTTCGATTTCAATGATACTCCCAAGTTCTTTCCATTTGAAAAAAGCTCCGTCCGCACGTTGGATGTAACCGATGAGCGATCTCGAAAAGCTGAAGCAGACCGAGCCTAAAACCTGGGCGGCTGGACTGCCCGCAGTAATCTCATCCATGCAGCACATACTCCGGGAGGCCGGGCCACTGCGTGGTGGAAACGGTCTGCTGGAAATGAATCAGAAAGGTGGCTTCGATTGCCCCAGTTGCGCATGGCCGGACCCGGATGGGCATCGCTCGGTGGCGGAGTTTTGTGAAAATGGAGCGAAGGCTCTGGCGTCCGAGTCCACCCGGAAGCTGGCGGACGCGGAGTTTTTCGCCACGCACTCGGTGGAGGAGTTGAAAGCTGAGAGCGATCACTGGCATGAGCTGCAGGGCCGGATCGAGCAACCCATGGTTCTCAGGGAAGGAGACAGCCACTATCAGCCCATTTCCTGGCAGGAGGCATTTCAATTGATCGCCAGCCATTTGAAGAAGCTGCCATCGCCGGACGGGGCGATTTTTTATACATCTGGACGCGCCAGCAATGAGGCTGCGTTTGTCTATCAACTTTTTGCCCGTTCCTTCGGCACGAACAATCTGCCGGATTGCTCGAACATGTGCCACGAATCCAGTGGACTGGCGATGAAGCAATCCATCGGCGTGGGGAAGGGGACGGTCACGATGGATGACTTTCTGGAGGCGGATGTGATTCTCTGTGCAGGACAAAATCCAGGGACCAATCACCCGCGCATGCTGACCACCCTGGAAAAGGCCGTGAAAAGTGGTGCGAAAATCGTCTCGATCAATCCGCTGCGGGAGGCCGGGCTGATGGGATTCGCCCATCCCCAGCATGTCACTGCGATGTTGGGTAAACGCACGAAGCTAGCCTCTCATTTCCTGCGCGTCCGAATCAATGGCGATATGGCATTGTTTCGTGGCGTTGCGAAGGTGCTGTTGGAAAATGAAGCGGCTGCCGTTGATTTGGATTTCGTCCGGGAGCACACCGAGGGTTTTGATGTCTATCAGAATATGGTGTCTGCCACTTCATGGGATGAGATCATCCGCAAGAGCGGTGTGACGGAAGGAGAGATCCGTGAGCTGGCAGGCTTGCTCGCCAGCGGTTCGCGAAAAGTCATCACCTGTTGGGCGATGGGTCTCACCCAGCACCGGAATGCAGTGGCCACCATCCGGGAAGTGGCGAATGTTCATTTGATGTTAGGTGCCATCGGGAAGCCGGGTGCCGGACTCTGCCCCGTAAGAGGCCACAGCAATGTGCAGGGAGACCGGACGATGGGCATTTTCGAGCAAATGCCGGAGTGGTTTCTCGCTGCGCTGGATCGTGAGTGCGGCCTCGTTTCGCCGCGCAAGCATGGCCATGATACTGTGGCTTCCATCCTGGCAATGCATCGGGATGAGGCTAAGGTGTTCTTTGCGCTGGGCGGGAATTTCCTGCAGGCCACACCGGATACGGATTTCACGGCGGAGGCGCTTCAGAAGTGCGAGCTGACGTGCCATGTTGCCACGAAGTTGAACCGTAGTCACCTCGTCACCGGTCGCACGGCGCTGATGCTGCCATGCTTGGGGCGCAGTGAACTGGATGGGGATTCCCGTTTCGTGACGTGTGAGAATTCCATGGGTATCGTGCAGCCATCCTGCGGCGGTCTGCCTCCGGCGTCACCCCACCTGCTGAGTGAGGTGGAAATCATTGCCCGGCTGGCAGAGGCCACACTGGGGAAAAATGGAGCCGTGCCTTGGCGCTGGCTTTCGGAAGACTATGATCGCATCCGGGATTTAATAGAACGGGTGGTCCCCGGTTTTGAAAATTTCAATCAACGGCTCGATGAAGAAGGTGGCTTCTATCTGCCCAACAGCGCAAAGATTCGCAAATGGGATACGCCCGAAGGGAAGGCGGTCTTCAGCACCGCACCCATGGATGTTTTCCAGCCTGCGGAAGGGCGGCTGACTTTGCAGACGCTGCGCAGTCACGATCAATTCAATACCACCATCTATGGAATGGATGACCGCTACCGTGGCATCAGTAATGCCAGGCGGATCATTTTCCTGAATCCGGAAGACATGAAGGAGCGCTCCATCCGCCCTGGCCAGCCGGTTGATATCACCAGCTACTGGAACGGTGAAACTCGAGAGGCAAAGTCCTTCTTGGCCATCCCGTATGAGATCCCGGCTGGTGCCGCCGCCGCCTATTTCCCGGAGGCGAATGTGCTCGTCCCCATCGGTAGTCAGGCGGAAGGCAGTGGCACTCCTACGAGCAAGTCGGTGGAGATTTCCCTTCGTTCTAGCAATACCGATTGAACGTCGGAGGTCTGAGAAAGCCGATCAGTTCCTGGCCGGACTTGCTGGCGAAATCCACGGCCATGGAGCTGGGAGCGGAAATTCCAGCGACGATGGGAATGCGTGCGGCGAGAGATTTTTGAAGGATCTCGAACGAGAGCCTTCCAGATACGAGGAGGAAGCTGTTGGAAAGATCGATGCCGTTCAGCAGTGCGTGGCCGATCACCTTATCCACCGCATTGTGGCGGCCTACATCCTCGCGGCTGAAGAGAAGTTGGCCATCCAGATCAAAAATTCCGGCCGCATGCAGTCCTCCGGTGGAATCGAACACGGATTGTGCCGCGCGGAGTTGGGCGGGAGCTGCCAGCAGGGCTTCGTCTGGAATGGTGGGCCGGCTCTGGATCGGAGGAGAGTGGGTAAAAATGGCCTCCAGAGTGGTTTTTCCGCATAATCCACAAGAAGATGCGCTGAAAACGTGGCGCGTGAGCCTGCCGAGATCGGTGTGGACATGATCCTGCAGAAAAACCAGCACGCGGTTTTCATCCGGGCGGGCTTCGATTTTCCGGATCTGCCCGGCACTGGAAATGATGCCCTCGGTGACTAGAAATCCTGCCACCAGCTCTTCATCATGGCCCGGTGTCCGCATAACAATAGCCACCGGATGCCCATCAAGCCGGATTTCCAGCGGCTCCTCGACCGCAACCTGATCCTGCCCGGTATGGGAGCCTTTCGGGCCGCAGCGGAGGACGGTGATGTGGCGGATGGAAGGCATGATTTTTCTGCAAAGTGGCAGCGGGAGAGGCTTGGCTCCAGTTTCTTCTTCACCCGGAGCCGTTTCAGAGCTACTTCGCTTCCGCCATGCACGGTTTCTCCTACAAAAACGGCTCACTCTTCTGCGAAGATGTGGAGCTTTCCGCCCTTGCCGAAGAACACGGCACGCCTCTCTACGTTTATTCCGCAGGCACCATTCTCGATCACTACACCCGTCTCGATAAAGCCCTGGAAGGCATCGATCACGAGGTGGCCTACGCCGTAAAGGCGAACTCAAACCTCTCTGTGCTGCGCCTGCTGGCCCATCAGGGTGCAGGGTTCGATATCGTTTCCGGTGGGGAGCTCTATCGCGTGATCAAGGCTGGTGGAGACCCGGCCCACTGCACCTTTGCCGGTGTGGGCAAGACCCGCGAGGAAATCGTCTGTGCACTGGAGCAGGGGATCTATTCCTTCAATGTGGAGAGTGAGGCAGAGCTGCGTTATTTAAATGCCGTAGCCGCAGAACTGGGTGTGATTGCCCCGGCAGCCGTGCGTGTGAACCCGAATGTGGACGCAAAAACGCACAAATATATTTCCACCGGTAAGTCCGAGAACAAGTTCGGTGTCGACTTCGAGGCTATCGAAGGCGTTTACGAGCGTGCTGCCAGCGAACTGACCAACATCAAACTGCGCGGCCTGCAGATGCACATCGGCTCCCAGCTCACCTCCATCGCGCCCTTTATTGAGGCTGTCGAAAAGGTGGCTCCACTGGCGAAGCTGCTCAAGGAGCGCCACGGCATCGAGTTCTGGTCCATCGGCGGTGGCATTGGAATCATTTATAAGGATTCGCTGGCCTCCGGTTCCGTTGATTGGTGGGCGGAGCAGCCTGCTGATGAGCGCCCACTCACTATCGATCTGTATGGCAAAGAACTCGTCCCACGTTTGAAGGACATCGGCTTGAAAATCCTATTGGAGCCAGGTCGTTATGTCGTAGGCAATGCGGGAGTGCTCATCACCAAGTGCCTTTACGAAAAGCGTGGTGCGGCGAAGACTTTCAAAATCGTGGATGCCGGGATGAATGATCTCATTCGTCCGGCCCTTTATGAAGGTCATCACGAAATCGTCCCACTTGCAGAGCCTCCTTCCAATGAGCTGTTCAAGTTCGATGTGGTCGGGCCGATCTGCGAAAGCGGTGACTTCTTTTGCCAAGACCGTCTCCTGCCGGATTTCCAGACAGGTGAGTTCATCGCGCTGATGTCTGCGGGTGCTTATGGTTTTGCCATGGCTTCGAATTACAATACGCGGCCCTTGCCAGCAGAGGTGCTGGTGGAGGGAAATACTGCCACTGTCATTCGCAAGCGCCAGACGCTGGATGACGTTCTGGCTGGTGAGCTGTAACTCGGATTCTTCAAGAGGGGGCGGTTTTTGGACCGTCCCCTTTTTTTATTCCAGTGGCTTCCATATCACTTCCCTGGAATAGGAAATATTCCCCTGAAGACGGCTGGAAAGCCCTCCATCACTGGAACTGGTGGCGGTCGTGATGGTGTTCAATTCCTGCTGGATCACCAATGGGTAGAGAAGTGAAAGCCACACCTTTCCGGACTGGATCGTCATTTCCCTGTCTTCCTTGTCGCCCTGAATGTTCTGATCATTCTTGCTAGAGTAATTTCCAGAAACGCTGAAGACCCCACAAGGGTGCCCATTGAGTGCCTCAATGGAGAGTAAAACAAGCGTGACCTGCCCGGTGCCGTGGGCATGGAAGAGCACTGGAAGGTTCTGTTGGGGAAGGGGCACCGTATCGCCGATTTTCAGACGCTTTTTCCCGAACCATAGACTGCGGGGAATCACCCCGGCATCGATGAGGAGTTCATCCGCATGGCCCCGGATTTGATCCGCCCACAAGTGGGAGTGAAAATCAGCACCCGTTTCCGGCTGCCAGTTTTTTCCATTCAGGTTCAAGCGAATGCTTTTACCTGATTTGCCGTCCTGAACCACTTCCGTGATAGATTTGTCCGGCTTTTCGGGATTATCCCGGGTGATGACTTTTTTACCCAGCGTGATGGTTAGCTGGTTGCCCATGCGCTTGGTGGAGTAGTCTGTGGTCAGGACTCCTTCGAGACGCGTCGACTGTCTGCCCAACTCGGAGGAGCTGAAGGTGAGCGCGTTTTTGTAAATCTGCTTTTCAATTACAGAGACTTCCAGCCTGGTGGGAAAGGGCAGATCCTTGCGGAATACCACTCCCTCCGTTGTCTGATCCACCATTGCCTGAAGTTTCATATCTGCAGGTGAGGCAGGCTTGGCTTTAGAGGGCACTGATTTTGTGACCGTCTCTACTTTTTCCTGAGTCTTCTTTTGAGCCTGCGCCGCGAGATCCTTGATTTTGTCACAGGAGCTGGCGGCTGTGCAGAGCAGTAGGATAGATAGAAAATGGGCTTTCATCGCGTTCAGATGCCGTGGCCGTGGATGAAATAATCCCGGCAATCGAGATTTTGATTCATCTCATTGGCGGGATTGTCCTCTTTCGCCTCTCCTACGATGACGGCAGGCACACCTGCCACAGTGGTGTGGGGAGGAACGGGATGAAGAACCACACTCCCGGCGCCTACTTTCGCCCCGGTGCCGATTTCCACCCGCCCGAGAATCTTGGCTCCTGCCCCCAGCAGCACACCGGAGCGGATGATGGGGTGGCGTGCGCCGCTTTCCTTACCCGTACCACCGAGGGTTACTTCATGTAAAATGGAAACATTATCCTCAATGATGGCGGTCTCACCGACGACGAAGGACGTGGCATGGTCCAGGAGAATTCCACAGCCGATCCGTGCCGCCGGGTGAATATCCACGGCAAATACCTCACTTACCAGGCTCTGAAGGTAAAGCGCCAGCCAGCGGCGATGATCCTGCCAGAGCTGGTGGCCGATGCGGTAGGTGCTGAGTGCGAGGAAACCTTTGAAGAAAAGCAGAGGCTCCAGCGGAGAAAAGCATGCGGGATCGCGCTCAAAAATGGCGATCATATCGCTGGTGGCACTGAGCATGATTTCCGGGTGCCTTTCAAAAATGCCGGTAAACAGCGGCTCGATGGCGGCCCGGGGCATATCCTCCCGGGCCAGGCGGCGGCTTAGGCGTGCACCCAGCGCCTCAGCCAGGGATGAGCGGGAAAGGATAACGTCTTCCAACAGATGCTGTAAGGTAGGCTCCTCCACAGCGGCACGCATGGCTTCGGACTGGAGAAGCTCCCATACACTGTGTGGGTTATTATGATTATTAAGTCCTTCCAGCAGGATTTTCTTATTGCTAGCCGGGCTGGATAGAGTCTGTTGAGATTCGCTCATGAAAATTTCTCAGAAATTGGAATATGCGTGCAGGGCGCTGGCTCAGCTCGCGAAACGCCATGACGGCAGATCTCTTACACGGCTGGAAGAGATGGCGCAACGCGAAGCAGTCTCAGGAAACTTTCTTGTACAAATCCTTAACGACCTGAGACGCGCCGGGCTGGTGGAGAGCCGCCGAGGAAAGACAGGTGGTTATTTGCTATCCCGCCCCGCTGACCAGATTACTTTGCGGCAGGTGGTGGAGGCTGTCGATCCTACGTTGCTGCAATGTTCTGTTTCCCAAGAGGGTGAGTCGGGTGCCGGTGTGCGGCGTGCGTGGGAACAGGTATCTGGAATGGTGTGCCGGGAAATGGATCACATCACCTTGGATGCCTTGGCCGCAGGCCAAAATGCTCCGATGTTCTATATCTGAAATAGAGCAGTGCAATAAGCCTTCTGGAGAGAGGGAATGCGAGATAGTCAAGAATTATGAAATATTTCGCTGGCTGAAATGCGTCTATTTGCTAAATAGGGCTCAGCTGTTTATCACACCCCTTACTCTTTAAGATCATGGCAGGATCAGCCGAACACACTCACCACATCAAGCTCCGCTCGACGCAGATGGAAATGCCGACCGGACGCCCAGCCGCTGACGACGACTACGAAGGAAAGCTCCGTGCCGCTCAGGAAGAACTGGATCGCATCCAGCAACAGCGCGAGGAACTCGAGCGCAAGAAACTGGAACTGGAGGAACTTACCACGCGCAAGCACACGTTCGTTTCGCAACAGATCGAACTTTCTGAACGGCTGACGAACTCGCTTACGATGATTGATCGTGAGCTCGTGCAGATCCGCCAGGAAGCAGAAGACCTGCAGCAATGCCGCGTCTGTTTCGCCGCCCATCTCGAAAAGCTGGATAAGGTCAACCCGGAAAACTGGAATCGCGATAATCTATCGGAAAAGCTGGATCGTGCCTCGATGATCATCGATGTAGCGGCAGATGAGTATGATCAGGCCGCTGCCCACTTCGAAGGAACCCGCAGTGGTGCCATCTTCGGACGGGCATCTAAAAAAAGCCGCACCCGGATTGGCAATTCCGCTCCGAGCGAATTCACGGTGAACCTGAAAAACGGTTTTGCCTTCAACCTGCCGGTACTCGTGCTTGGCGGTACGGCTTTGATCATCTTCCTGCTGAAATAACCATCCCTTCATACCATGAGCCGTTCTACTTTATTTAAAGAAGATCGTGAACTCACTGAATTGCGTGCCGCAGAACAACGCCTGAAAGCGTTGGAAAAGGAATGCGCCGAGTTGCCAAAAAAGCTCGAGCGCGAGCGCAAGGAACGGGAGTCTACGATGCCGCCGCTAGCGGACTTCGCTGATCGCGTCCGTCTGCACCACTATGAGGAAACCGTTTCCCGCGGAGAGATAACGAATGTACGCCGCGATCAAAATCGCAGCCTCATGCTGTTTTTCATGCTCTTCGTCGCCACTGCCAGCCTTGTCTGGTGGGGGGTGCAACTGATGAAGGGCTGAGAAAATTCCTCTCTTAAAAGCGGGGATGGCGTCTTATCAGGGCGTAAAATCTGGCGCGCAGGCCACGGTGGAATCGATTTGGGCGGCTAGCCCGTCTCGGAGTGTGAAAACTGACATTTCCGAAGCCATCGGCTTGCGTCCGGGGTCCATGTGCCTCAGCATGAGGCCATGACCCTAAAAACTGCAACTGCCTCTGCCTGGCTGTGCTGCCTAGCCGTTTCCCATGCCCAAACCTTGCTGGATGACGTGGATGCCGCGCGCATCACTGCTTCCCGAGTCGAAGGACTTGGCTTTTATGGAAACAATGGGCGACTGGATGCAAACCGCTACGAGCTCCGCGCGCTGCTTTCCCCTGCCATTCGTCCGGTGGAGGATTTGGTGATCCTGCCGGTATTTAGCTACAAGCTCACTGAACTGCAGTTCGATGGAGCACCCGGCTCTCAGCCGTTCGGTGACGAGGACCTGCACACCCTGAGTCTGAAAAGCAGCATCCGCTACACTCCGGGAGATTCCAAACTGGAGTACGGCGGAGCGGTAGGTGCCAATCTATCAACCGATTTCCAACACATTGATGGGGATGACTTCACCTTTGATGTGGGCGCAAACATTGGCTACCGCGTGAAGCCGGATCTGCTCATCGGTGTGGGCGTGGGTGCTCTTAATTTAAATGGTGATGCAGTGCTTCTTCCGGGGCCAGTTGTGGAATACACGCCGTGCAAGGCATTCGCCGCCGGTATCAGTGGTCCAAATTTCAAGGTCATTTTTGTTCCTAACGAAAACTGGCAGTTCAGCTTCCGCGGAGATGCCTCCGGGGGTGACTGGAATGTAGAAGGAGATAATGGCATTTCCCGCACCATTTCTCTCGATTCCTATCGGGTAGGTGCCTATGCAGATCGCCGTCTAACGGAGCAACTCTGGCTCAGTGTCGGTGCCGGTGTGGCCATGTTCAACGATCTGGAATACACCACCACCAGTGGTAGCCGCCTATATAAACAGGATCTTGATGATGGATTTTTCGGGTCCATCGCTCTTCGAGTGAAAACCTGGTAATTCTGATCTTCCCAGCGGCGGTCCAAATCGGATCGCCGCTTTCAGATCTTTTTCTTTTCCAGTCGTTTTTCCAATTCTTCCCATTGTGAACGGCTGACGATGTAGCCGATGCAGCTCTCATTGCCACAGCGGCAGGGATGGTCTTCATAGCAGTCCACATCGAATCCGTAATCGAATGTCAGCTCTTCTCCTGGGTTGATGTCCCGCAGGGAGTAAATGAAGATTTTCCTGCCTATGGTCCATGCTTCACAATTGGGATTGCAGGAATGATTGATCAGGCGAGCCGTGTTCCATGGCACATTGCCATCGATGTCATAGTTTTTTGACAGCGTGAAAATATAAACAGCCGCATCCCCGGTTTTTTCCGCCCGTTCCTGTTGGGCGAGTGCGCGTTTTTCACTCTCCTTTTTATCCACCAGTTCACCGACGTATTCGATGATCTTGGACTCCTTTGGAATAAAAGCGGTGGCATAAACGCCACGACCATGAATGGCGGAGTCACGGACTTCACACAGCTTGCTTTGCCCGCGCTTCCATAGCTCGATTAACTTGCGATGGAGTACGTTTTCCGGGATCGAAGCTATCTTCTTTGCTGCCATGATGGTGGATTCTATCGAATCTCGCGCTTTTCCAAAGGAGGAAGTTTCAGGTCGGCGGGTAAATTAATAAAAAGGCTGCGCAGTTCATTCAGTGAGGTGCCGGAGCCATCGATGAATGTCCATTCCTGTTTATTTTTGTCACTGATGGCCACCTGATAGCCGATGCTCTCGATGACCACTGGCTTGGGCTCATTTTTCAAGCGCATTTGAAAAGTCTTCACTGTGGGCACTATCACGAGCCACTTCGTATAGATGAGAACCTCGGATGCTACTCCGTCGATGACTTCGGTTTTTTTTCCGGGTCCGACTTCAAGGGCTTGAGGTGTACCCGTAGGCTTGAAGGCCAGGATGCGGATGCCTTGACTGACCATCTGATCGGCCACGGCGGAAAGTTGTTCGTCCAGTTTTTTCATGCCGCCCATGCGGCTGGCAGTTCGTTCTTTCCACAGCGGATTCATGCTGTCCACCGCTGCCTGGTATCTGCCTTGTACTACTTCACTGCCCAAATGATCCACGGCAGCCACAGCGGAATCCACCACGGACTGGGGTGCCACACTCGCGGGAGGAGAGGATTCTTCCTTCGGGAGAGGCGGAAGCGGCTTCAGCGGAGGAGGGGAATCCTGTGCCTGAACACTGGTAAATAGAGCAAATAAAAGGGGAAAAAGTGTGAATTTCACAAGGCAATGGATGCGCTCGCATCCTCCGGGCGTCAAGCTTGCCTGAAATCCGCTTGGAATTCTCGCCCGCAGTGGTTAATGCTCGCAGCCCCATGGCGAAACAGGCACTCGGAAAAGGACTAGGCGCTCTCATCAAGAAGAGTGCTGGCAATGCATCGGCTGATGCATCCGTATCCCCGGACGATATCAAACGCGTCCGTGATGTGCCATTGGATCACGTGGTTCCCAGCCCGCTTCAGCCGCGGACTCAGTTTGGCGAGACTCCCTTGGACGATCTGGTGGAGTCCATCCGCCAGCACGGCATCATTCAACCGCTCATCGTCCGGGCCGTGAATGGAAAGCTGGAGCTCATCGCCGGTGAACGCCGGTGGCGTGCATCAAAGAAGCTTGGTCTGGCCACCGTGCCGATCATCGAACGTGAGGCCTCCGACCGGGATGTGTTGGAAATGGCCCTCATCGAGAACCTCCAGCGTGAGGATCTCAATCCGATGGAAGAGGCCGCCGGCTATGTCCGCCTGGCCAAGGAGTTTTCCCTCAAGCAGGAAGAAATCGCCGGTCGCGTAGGGAAATCCCGCGCAAGTGTGGCGAATGCGATGCGCCTGTTGGATCTGCACCATGATGTGCAGGGGCTGGTCGCCCAAGGTCGTCTTTCCGTCGGCCATGCCAAGGCGATCCTCTCCATCAAGGATCAGACCACACAGCTTCTTGCCGCCGATCAAATCATGCGCCGCCAGTTGACGGTCCGTGCCGCTGAAAAACTGGCCCAGACCTTCCTTGCCGAGCAATCCCAGCCCGAGACGGATGGTAAAAAAGCCGCCGCCCCCACCCGTGAAGTGGATGTGCAGGTGCGCGCCATTACCAACCGCCTCCGCGAGCACTTCTCCACCCACGTGGCAGTCCATCACTCGCCCAAAAAAGGCCGCATTGAAATCGAGTATTACGGTGACGACGATCTCCAGCGCCTGCTGGAACTCCTGGGGCTGGTAAAGCCGGAGTAAATAAATGCTGAATCCCCTGGCTCCAAAATCCGGGCTTGGAACTTCGTTGGCCGTTGACCGATCAGCGATTGCGGTTTAGCTAGGCGGCATCAAAAAACGATCCTTCAGCTTTCTTCTGGCCCGGCGGTATCTCAATCCCCGCCGTTCGGTCCTTTCCTCATTCAGCCTCATTTCACTGCTCGGCGTGCTGCTCGGCGTGCTGGTGCTCGTCGTGGTCATGGCAGTTTACGCCGGTCTGGAGCGCAATGTAAAAAGCCGCATTCTGGGTTTCACTCCTCACATCCTTCTCCAGCCGGAGATTGGACAGTTGAGCGACTGGCAGCAATTGGTAGCCAAGGCGCAGAAACTTCCTCATGTGAAGAAAGCCACACCTTATGTTTCGGATAATGCCATTCTGGACATCGATTCATTTCAAAAGCCCGTAATGTTTTCCGGGGTGGATGCGAGTGATTCAGCCCAGATGAAAAGCATCGAGCTGGATCTGAAAAACTACCCCACCTCTTCTGCTGATCTGGGGATTGATGACCGGGTGATCATTTCCTCCACACTTGCTGAGCAATACCACATCGGTGTTGGTCAAAAGCTGAGGCTATATTCCACGAGAAATTTTGATCAGGTTCTTAAAACCTACAAGGCGACTGAAAAACCGGCGGTGCGGGAAGCTTTTCCCGAAAACTGGAAGAAGGTGCAGGACTTGTTAAAGACTGGCTGGAAAACGGAAAAGGGACAGCCTACCCTGGCAGCAGAGGCTTACACGGAAGTGTATACTCTGATCCTTGCCATCCATGAAGATGACATCCGCCAACCGGAAGCGGAGCTGCTGGAAAAGATTCTTTTTGCCATGGACACCTCGGAGAAAGAGGAAGAGGCCAAGGTTTTTAGGTTCACTCCAGAGCATAAGAAGGAAGTGGAAGATGCGATTGCATTACTGAATTCCACAGATGTGGAAAAAATGGACGGCGAAACGCTGAAAGGGCTGAAACAGATCGTCCTCCCGAAGGAGGCGGAAGTGATCGGAGTCTATCAGACATCACAGATGGCCGTCACTCCGGATCTCTTCATTCCACTGCCGCTGGCACAGGATCTGGCTGGTCTCGATGATTCCGTTCAGGGGATCTCACTTCGATTGGACGATGCTTACATCGCGGGTGAAGCAGCCAATCAAGCCAGGCAGATTTTGGGCGCGGACTGGAAATTACTCACTTGGATGGAGCAATATCAGGCGTTCTTCGCTCTGATAGATCAACAGCGTGTGATGATGTATTTTGCCCTTTCGTTTATCGTACTCGTTTCCGCATTTTCCATGATGGCGGTGATGTTTACCGTGACGATCCAGAAGCGGCGGGAAATCGGAGTGATGAAAGCTCTGGGTGCCACCTCAGGGCAGATAGTGCGGGTATTCCTCTATCAGGGAATGATTCTCGGAGTTCTTGGTGCAGGGCTTGGAGTCGGGTTGGGTCGTTTGGTGCTCTACTACCGCGGGCCCATCCAAGTCTTCATGCGCCAGTTGAACTTCGATCCGTTTTCCGCTTCTTTCACGGGCTTTAATGAACTGCCGGCCTTTAATGATCCGGTGGAACAGATCAAGATAGGAGTCTGCGCGTTCATCCTCTGTGCACTGGCTGCCATGGTGCCTGCCTTTTTTGCCGCCCGCAGTGATGCGGCTAAATCCCTGAGAAATCTCTGAGTCATGGAAGTCTGGATCATTAGCGATGGCGAAAAGGCGGGGCCATTTCAGGATTTTGAAATCCGGCGAAAAATCAGCACGGAGGAAGTGACTGCGGACACCCCCGCTTGGCACGAAGGCCTGGACGCATGGAAACCGATTCGTGATCTGGAGATTTTCAAAAACGAATTTGAGAAAAAACCGGAAGCATCATCGAGTGATACCGCAGGACCTGTACGGGGCGTGCTGCCCCCACCTCTGCCAGAGAAGCCTGTTTATACACGGCGCTTTTTTGCCCGTTGGTTCGATCTCCAGGTGTACACTTCGCTGTGGTGGCTTACGCTTTGGCTGTTGGGCGTGAACTTGGGCAATGTCTGGGGAAACTCCCTGGCCACACTGCTTTTGTTTGTTCCTTGGTTCGCCTTGGAAGCTTTCTTGATTCATCGCCTGGGCACCACACCAGGCAAGTGGCTGCTGGGAATCCGTGTCAAAAACATCGATGATACTTATCTAACCATATCAGCCTCCATCCGCCGTGCCCTGCGGGTTCTTCTGGCTGGTATCGGTTTGGGCTGGTGGCTTCCATTTACTGCGTTTTGCCAAGGCATCAGCCTGTTTGTAGCGAAACGTTTTGGAAATGCCTTATGGGATTTCACCGGTGGCCACCGCGTGCTTTCCGAAGCCCTGAAACCATGGCGCGTCATTCTGCTGACAGTCGGCTACATCGCCGCGCTGCAATTGCAGGTGATGATTGTTTTTCCGTGGATTCCCCAAGAGCAGATTGATGCCTTCGGTAAGGCTTTTCCGGAGTGGAAAGAGCAGATGGATAAGAACCCTCCCCTGCATCTGCCCAAGAGCCCACGCTGATCCATTTGCTAGGATGGCGTCCACCGCTTCACTTCAAATGCTGCATGCGTTTCCAACAGCTCTGACATTGGAAACGCATCGCTGAATTCAGGAAACCGGGTATCGCCCTCGTAGTTTTCAAACACATGGCTCACCAGCAGCTCGTCCAGGATCGGTAGGAAAGCGTCGTACACCTGGGAACCGCCGATGATGAAGACTTTGTCTCCCAGTTCCTTCAGGCTAAATAGATCCAGCGGCGCATGAATGACTTCCACACCTGGAGCGGTCCATGATGAATCACTGGTAAGGACGATGTTCCGCCGCTTGGGCAGGGGACGGCCAATCGATTCATAGGTTTTACGCCCCATGACGATGGGATAACCAGAGGTAGTCCGTTTGAAAAATGCCAGATCCTCCGGCAGGTGCCATGGCAGACCTCCATTTTTTCCAATGATGCGGGCCGGAGTCATGGCCACAACGGCTGATAGATAAGGATTCATGATGGATCGTCTTCCTGATCTGCCTCGTAGTGGAATCGGTGCAGAATCCGGTGGGCGATGGGGCTGAAGATCAGACCTGCCAGTGCCAGAAAGGCCAGGCCGGAAAACAGAGCGTAACATCCAGCGAAGATTTTCCCGGCTTCTGTCTTCATCGGATCCACGGGACCCATGCCGCCCAGAATCATGGAGGCATTCAGGAATGAATCCACCCATGTCATGCTTTCCAGCCAATGATAGCCTAGAATGCCAAACATCAGCGCCGCCGCTATCAGAAGAACCGCCACGCCGATGGTGCGGGCAAGCCTGCTGATGAACTCTGCCCTCGAGAGGGGTTCTGCATTTCTGTGCTCGTAGTTGAACATGACCGGATGAGTTAGATGGCGACAGGCGCCTTGATGTGCGGATGGGATTCATAGCCTTCCAGACGGACGTCATCGAAGGTGAAGTCATCCAGATTTTTCACCTCGGGATTCAGCCAGAGTTTCGGCAGCTTCAGCGGTTCGCGGGATAGCTGGAGTTCGGCTTGTTCCAGATGGTTTGAATAAAGGTGGAGGTCTCCAAAGGTGTGGACGAAATCGCGTGCCTCATATCCACAGACATGGGCGATCATTTCCGTGAGGAGAGCATAGGAGGCGATATTGAAAGGCACTCCGAGAAAGAGATCCGCACTCCGCTGATAGAGCTGGCAGGAAAGGCCAGGCTTCCCGCCATCCTGTGGCTGGTGCACGTAAAACTGGAAAAGCAGGTGGCAAGGAGGCAGTGCCATTTGACTAATCTGCCCCACATTCCAAGCGGACACGATGTGCCGACGGGAGTCCGGATTGCCAATCAGACCATCGATGAGAAGACGGATTTGATCGATGGTGCGTCCATCCTCGGCGTCCCACGAGCGCCATTGCTTTCCGTAAACCGGGCCCAGTTCGCCTTCCGCATCCGCCCATTCATCCCAAATGGAAACACCGTTTTCCTTGAGATAGGCAGTGTTGGTCTCGCCTTTCAAAAACCATAGCAGCTCATGAATGATGGATCGCAAGTGGAGCTTCTTGGTGGTGACGCAGGGAAAGCCTTCCCTCAGGTCATAGCGGGCTTGTCTTCCAAATACGGAAACCGTCCCCGTACCGGTCCGATCCGAGCGCTTCTCGCCGTTCGCCAGCACATCCCGCATCAAATCCAAATAGCCTCGCATGGCATGGATTGAGCCATTTTAGCCCCAGGGCTTGCAAGGATTTAGAAAAGGATCAAGTGGTGCAGTGGTGTCAATTTACCCTGCCGGCATTCACGTGGAATCTTCCAAGCTCTGCCAGTTCCGGCGTCTCCTGCAGCCAGTCCAGGTGGGTAGTGGTGATCCACTTTTGGGCTCCCTGTGGGAGATGCTGCATCAGCGCATTTCGTCGGCCGGGGTCCAGTTCTCCGAAAATGTCATCCATCAGGTAAATTGGCAGCTTTCCGCCACGGATTTCCAAAAGTTTCCCTTGGGCCAGCTTGAGAGCCAGGGCGACCGTGCGCTGCTGCCCTTCACTGGCAAATTCAGCGGCGGGCATGCCTTGGATGCGCAGGGAAATGTCGTCGCGGTGTGGGCCTACTACGGATTGCCTTTGGCGGAGTTCCCGCTCGCGTGCCTGCAGGATGGATTCCCGCAGATCCGGACCGCTCGCAGGGAGATAGGTGAGGGTGAGAGCTTCATCCTTGGCACTGATGGCGCGCTGGGCATCTGCTGCCAGAGGGGAGAGGGCATCGACCAGACGAGTCCGGGCATCCATCAAAATAACGCCGTTTTCGATCAGGATTTCTTCATAGGAAGCAATTTCCGCGATGCGTGGCCGCGGTTCCTTGAGCAGAAGATTTTTCGCCTTCAATGCACGGCGGTAGCGCGTCCAGGCACGTCGATAGAGTGGGTCCAGTTGGGCGCCCAGGAAATCAAGATAATGACGCCTGCCCTCACCGGGGCCACGGATAAGGGAGAGATCCTCATTTCCCATCCACACGAGCAGCCCGCCATCGTCCAGATAGAGCGTCTGGCTCTGGCGTTGTTCCTCATTGGCTTTTAAAATGAAGCCGTCACGTGAATAACGGACTTGGCGTTCCATGTCCCAAGGATCACCTGCGATGCCGAAGGTGTTTCCGCCGATTTTCGCCAAGGTCGCCATGCGGTGCGTGCGGGGAGAGTGAAGGCGCACAAGAATGCAGATGGCCTCCAGGATAGAGGTTTTCCCTTGGGCATTATCCCCGGTGAGCACGGCTCCGGCTGCCGGAACCTCAAGGTCCAGCGAGGAAAAGCAGCGGAAATCCATCAATCTCAGCGAGCGGAGCACAACGGCAGTGTGCAAACAGCTCAGGTGGGTCGTATAGGACTTATTGAGGCTTGCTGGAAAAATCCCCGCCCAGGGCCAGATGGAGATTGATGCGGTTTTGCAGCCGCTGGTTGCGCAGGCGGATCATGGAGGCACGGGCACCATTGGCGCGGCGCTGGGCTTCCAATACCGAAAGGATGTTTGGATTCACACCCTGCGAATAATTACGCTCTGCCTGTTTTTCCGCGAGGGTGGATTGTTCCAGCTCTTCAGTGAGGTATCTTTCCTGAGTGGCCAGAGATCGATCCGCTGCAAGTGCGGCCTCCACTTCGCGGAAGGCCACGAGGGATTTCTGGGCATAATCATGGACGGCAGCCTCATTGCGGGCGAGTGCTGCTTCCGCAGCGGCCTTTTCCAATCCCGCGTCAAAGAGTGTCTGGCTGGCGCGGGCGGAGATGCTGGCGAAAAGTTCCTGCGCATCCAGCAGGCGGGCCAGCCGATCCGAGGGAGCACCGCCACTGCCGGTCAGGAAGAAGGAGGGAAGCAGCGCCTTGCGCGAGGCATCCGCACGCTTGGCACTGGCCAGCAGGCGGGCCCGGCCAGCCGCCAGATCCGGGCGGCGCTCCAACAGGTCCGCTGGTAAACCGGAAGGAACGTCTGCTGTTAGGCGGGGGAGGTCCTTCGCCGCGCGGGTGGAACCTGCAGGGTAACGGCCGAGTAAAAGCTCCAGAGAGCGGGCTGCTTCGTTCAATGCCAGCTTACGGGATTCCACATCCCGCATCGCCGAGGAAACGTTGGTGCGTGCAAAGCGGACGTCCAGTGCACCCTCGCCGGTGCTTTTGTAATTCCGCTCGATGATGCGCAGACTCTTCTCGTAAGCGGAAAGAGTCACGCCTGCGAGATCCACCTCCTGCTGGGCGGAAATGAGATTGCACCACGCCTTTGCCGTATTGGCTGCCAGGGAAAGCCGGGCACCGCGGTAGTCTTCCAGTGCAGCGCGGTAATCCGAGGAAGACGCGCGGTCCAGATCGCGGAGGCGTCCCCACAGATCCGGTTCCCATGCGGCGGAGAGATTGAGACTGTAACTCTCGCGGATCGGCGTGTTGTTGCTGGCTGTGGCGGAACCTCCACCAGAGATATTGATTTCCGGGAAACTGCGGGCTTGGGCGATGATCGAGTTTTGCTTGGCCTCCCGCAGCCGTGCGCTGGCAGCCATCAGATCCCGATTGTAAGCGAGCGCCTCAGTGACAGAATTTTTCAGTCCTCCATCGCTGAAGGTGTCCAGCCAGCCGGTGGAAATCCTGGCTTCCGCGCCACCCGAAACCGCTGCCCAACTTCCCGGCGTGCGGATGGAAAGATCATCCACCGGCCTGCTCATCTGCCATGCGGCACAGCCGGTAAGTAGGAGCGTGGGAAAAAGCAGGAAACGCATGGTGGCGTGAGATACGATCAAGGCTGCCTGAATCTATCTACCGCCATGATTCATGAAATCAAAAAACTCCGGGCAGCGTGAACCGCCCGGAGTTTTCAAATCTTCAAACGGTGGGAACCGCAGTTTCTCAGAGGTTTGCCAAAATGGCATCCGCCATGGCGGTGGTGCCTACTTTGGTTTCACCTTCACGGCCAGTAGCGATGTCGCCCGTACGATAGCCTGCGGCGATGGCGGCGGCCACGGCCTTCTCGATGGCATCTGCGGCTTCGGTTTCTCCAAGGGAGAAACGGAGCAGCATGGCGAGGGAAAGGATCTGGGCGATCGGGTTGGCGATGCCTTGGCCTGCGATGTCCGGAGCGGAGCCACCGGATGGCTCATACATGCCGAAGTAGAGGCCATTGTCCTTTTTGTTGCCGAGGGAGGCGGATGGCAGCATGCCCAGGGAGCCGGAGATCATGGCCATTTCGTCGGAAAGAATGTCGCCGAAAAGGTTTTCCGTTACCAGCACATCGAAGGAGCCGGGACGGCGGATGAGCTGCATGGCGGCATTGTCCACATACATGTGGGACAGTTCGACATCCGGGAATTCCTTGGCGATTTCCAGAGCGGTTTCACGCCACAGCACGGAGGAGGCGAGGACGTTCGCCTTGTCAACGGAGAGCAGTTGCTTCTTGCGGCCCTGTGCGGCGGTAAATGCGACACGCAGGATGCGCTCGATTTCGCTCTTCTTGTAAATCATGGTGTCGAGCGCCACAGGCTCGCCGTTTTCCTCGTGGCGGCCCTTTGGCGAACCGAAGTAAACACCGCCGGTAAGCTCGCGGACACACAGCACATCGAAGCCGTCTGCAATGAGCTCCTGCTTCACCGGAGAAGCATGGGTCAGTGCTGGAAGGCAGACGCCCGGACGCAGGTTGGCGAAGAGGCCGAAGTGTTTGCGGAGAGGCAGCAGTGCGCCACGCTCCGGCTGGATCTCAGGTGGCAGGCTCTCCCACTTTGGCCCACCCACGGACCCGAACAGGATGGCATCGGCTTTTTCAGAAGCGGCGATGGTTTCCGGTGGAAGAGGGTGACCTGTGCCATCGATCGCTGCGCCACCGACGAGATGTTCGGTGCGGGAAACCGTGAAGCCGAACTTGGATTCCACGGCGTCCAGAAGGCGGACGGCCTCGGTCATGACTTCCGGGCCAATGCCGTCTCCGGCGAGGATCGTGATACGATGAGTGCGTGACATGCGCGGGAAAATGGCGGGCCGATCCGCGTGTGGCAAGCATGCAGAAAAAGGGAAATGACCTTTCCGTTCCATGGTTCTTCGTTGATCAGAAGCTTGCGGAATGGCGGTGATGGGGCATCTTTGTCCCACCATGCAGGCCGTCACTGATCGATTGAGAAATTTTCTCCAATATGTGGCTGTGAAGCTGATTGATGATCCCAGCCAGGCTCAATTGAAGGTCACGGAGCTCGGACCCAAAAAGCTGCGCTTCAAACTCGTTCTGGCTCAGGCGGATGTGGCGATGCTGATTGGCCGGAATGGTTTCACTGCTTCAGCAATCCGCAGCATTTTAAAAGCCGCTGCGGAGCGTGAGGGAGTGCAGGTCACGCTCCAGATCCACTCCCAGGAGGAGGAGGCGGAGATGCTGGCACGTGGAGATGGGCATTAATGGAATTTCCGCTAGAATCCGCAGGGACATCCCCGCTTTTCTTACGCTGCGCGGCTCATTGAAAATGATGCGCTTTTGTCGCAGTATGAGGCTTGCAGTGGCATGGGGGATGCTATCTCGTAAGACAAGCAGTTGCTTCTTTTTTTGTTATGTCCATCCACGTTGCCCTTCACCATCGCACCAGTTATAAATACGAGCGTCCCGTGGGGCATGGAGCTCATGTGGTCCGGCTCAGGCCAGCGCCGCACTGCCGTTCGCGCATTCTGGCATACAGCTTAAAGGTCGGAGGAGGGGAGTATTTCATCAACTGGCAGCAGGATCCACAGGCGAACTATCTGGCTCGTCTGGTTTTCCCAGAGAAAATCGATCATCTGGATATCGAGGTGGATCTGGTGGTGGAGATGTCCGTGCTGAATCCCTTCGACTTCTTCCTGGAGGAATCCGCTCAGAAGTACCCGTTTGAGTATGATAAGGACACCGCCCGTGAGCTGGCTCCCTTCCGCACTTTATCCGAAGAACCGGGGCCGCTGCTTCAAAAGCTGATAGATCGTTTCAAGGGTAAGGAGAAAGGCACCATCGATTTCATGGTGGAGGTAAATGCCGCCCTCCAGCAGATGCTCCAGTATCAGATTCGGATGGAGCCCGGCGTGCAGACACCGGAGGAAACTCTCGAAAAGGCGTCCGGCTCATGCCGTGACTCCGCCTGGCTGTTGGTCATCCTGATGCGTCACCTTGGACTGGCTGCGCGTTTCGTTTCCGGATACCTCATCCAGCTTAAGGCAGACGTAAAATCCCTGGACGGTCCAAGTGGCGCGGAGCAGGACTTCACCGATCTCCATGCATGGACGGAAATCTATCTGCCTGGTGCGGGCTGGATCGGGCTGGATCCTACTTCCGGGTTGCTGGCAGGTGAAGGTCACATCCCCCTCGCATGCTCGCCGGAGCCAGGCAGTGCAGCACCGGTTTCCGGTGGTGTGGAGCCGTGTGAATCCACGATGGAGCACGAAATGACGGTGACGCGGATCTATGAATCCCCGCGCACCACTCTGCCTTACACCGAAGAACAGTGGCAGAAAATTCTCGAAAGTGGCCGCCTGACCGATGAGGAGCTGAATGCGATGGATGTGCGCCTGACCATGGGTGGTGAGCCAACATTCATTTCCATGGATGACTTCGATGGGGCGGAATGGAATACCGCTGCCGTTGGTCCTAACAAACGCAAACTTTCTGGTAAGCTCATCAAGCGCCTGCGCGAACGTTTCGCCCCCGGCGGTCTGCTGTTTTATGGGCAAGGGAAGTGGTATCCGGGAGAACAACTGCCACGCTGGTCGCTGAATTGTTACTGGCGCAAGGATGGTCAGCCGATGTGGGAGGATGAATCCCTCATCGCGGATGAATCATTGAACTACGGCCATACTGTAAAGGACGCAAAAGCCTTTGGCGAAGCTCTCTCAGGTGCGCTGGGTGCCGATGCCAAGTGGATGATACCGGCCTATGAGGATGCCTTCTACTACCTGTGGAAGGAGCGTCGTCTGCCGTCCAATGTGGATCCGCTGAAGTCCAATCTCAGTGACAAGTTCGAGCGCGATCGGATTGCGAAGATTTTTGAAAAAGGCCTGAATGAGGAAGTGGGTTACGTGTTGCCTCTGGAGCGTCGCGAAACGCCGCAAGGCATGCGGTGGACCACAGGGCCCTGGTTCCTGCGGGATGAAAATCTTTTCCTCCTGCCGGGAGATTCTCCGGTAGGACTGCGCCTGCCTCTGGATTCGCTGCCATGGGTGGCGGAATCGGAATACCCATGGGCCATTCCGGCTGACCCGACACGGGAAGTATCACCGTTACCTCCTCATCCGGGGCGGGTCATTGCGATGCAGCGCCGTGCAGGGGAATTGGGTCTGGACGAAACCTCTGCGGACTATGGTTCACGGGGAGAGGGGTATAAGAAATTCGCGGAAGACTACGAAAAGTGGAAGCGTGAAAACCTGGAGAAAAAGCCCGCCCAGCAGGAGTCCGCTTCCGGCATCATCCGCACGGCCCTCTGCTTGGAGCCGCGCGATGGACGACTTCATGTTTTCCTTCCTCCGGTAAAGCAGACAGAGGATTTCCTCGATCTCATCGCCAGCATCGAGCAGGCAGCCGCCTCACTTCAGATGCCCATCATCATTGAGGGCACTCCGCCGGAGTATGACCACCGCATCCAAGTGGTGAAGGTTACCCCCGATCCCGGGGTGATCGAAGTGAATCTCCAGCCAGCAGCTTCATGGGATGAATTGGTGAACAACACATCCGTCCTCTATGAGGAGGCTCATCAATGCCGCCTGGCTACCGAGAAATTCATGGTGGATGGCCGCCATTGCGGTACGGGTGGGGGAAATCACATCATCATCGGTGGTGACACCCCGTCCGATAGTCCGATGCTCCGCCGCCCGGATCTGCTGCGCAGCATGGTGACCTTTTGGAATCACCATCCATCGCTCAGCTATCTTTTCTCAGGGTTGTTCGTCGGCCCTACCTCACAGGCACCCCGGGTGGATGAAGGTCGGAATGACTCCATTCATGAACTGGAAGTGGCCTTCAAAACACTGGAGGGAATGGGCACGCCATTGCCATGGCAGGTGGACCGTGCGTTCCGTAACCTGCTGATAGATGCCACGGGGAACACGCACCGCGCCGAGTTCTGCATCGATAAAATGTATAGTCCGGACAGTGCCACCGGTCGTCTCGGCCTGTTGGAAATGCGGAACTTTGAAATGCCGCCGCACTACCAGATGAGTCTCGCCCAGCACTTGGTGTTGCGGGGATTGGTCTCCCGTTTCTGGAAAGAATCTTACGAAAAGCCATTGGTCCGTTGGGACAGTGAAATTCATGACCGATGGATGCTGCCGCATTTCATCTGGCAGGATTTCACCGATGTATTGACGGATCTGCGCGAGCATGGCTGCAAGATTGAGGATGAATGGTTTGCTCCTCATCTTGAGTTCCGTTTTCCACGGGTGGGCGATTTCAATCAACGTGGGATCGATGTGGAATTGCGCCACGCCATTGAGCCATGGCACGTCCTCGGTGAAGAAGGATCGGCCGGGGGAGCCGTTCGCTATGTGGATAGCTCGCTGGAGCGTCTGCAGGTAAAAGTAAGCGGTCTTACCGGTGAGCGGCACGTGATTGCCTGCAATGGTTTGCGCATCCCGCTTCATTCCACAGGCACCCAGGGTGAATTCGTGGCTGGTATCCGCTACCGCGCCTGGCAGCCAGCGAACTGCCTGCACCCATCCATTCCGGTTCACACGCCTTTGGTCCTGGATCTCATTGATACTTGGAATGACCGTTCCCTGGGTGGTTGCACCTACCATGCAGCTCATCCAGGCGGGCGAAACCATGACAGTTTCCCGGTGAATTCCTATGAGGCTGAATCCCGCCGATTGGCACGTTTCTTCCGCCATGGCCATACTGGTGGCAAGATGCAGGCGTATGAGCCACCCATCAGTCCGGATCTTCCCTTCACGCTGGACTTGCGGATGGTTCAAAACAGCCTATGACGCGTAGCGGTTTTGCACAGCTCGCAAATGTCATCCAAATCCCGTTTCATTCCCGCGTCTGCCACGGCTTTCGAAGGCGTGGATGGGCCTGCGTGGAATGAAATGTTGGATCGCCAGGGTGGCCTGCGCCCTGTGTGGCAAGGGCTTTCCGCGAAAATTCATCGCTGGACGGCTGAGGAACGGACTGCCGTTTCCACCTCAGCCGGGCGGATGCTGGAGGATCTGGGAACCACGTTCAACGTTTACAGCGATGTCAGCGGGACTTCCCAACCCTATGAAATCGATCCTATTCCACTGCTGATTTCGCCGGAGGAATGGGAGCGGGTTTCGGGTGCCCTCGGTCAGCGGATCAAGCTACTGGAGGCTGTGCTGGCGGATATTTACGGTCCCCAAAACCTTCTCAAGGAGGGACTGGTGCCTCCGGATCTGGTGCATGCAAATCCAGCCTTCATCCACGGCTTGGCAAATATCCATCCGCCGGGTGACAAGCATCTGTTAACGACGGGTTGTGATCTGATCCGCGCGCCGAATGGCATCTGGACGGTGCTTTGCGACCATGCCGGTTCACCAGGTGGACTGGGGCAGGCTTTGGAAAACCGCAGCGTCACCTCCAACATCCTTACCGAGGAATTCGATCAGGCACGGATCGCTCCGCTGAAATCGTTTTTCGAAACCTGCCGTACCAGCCTCCAGTCCCTCAGCAGTAATTCCTTTGAGGTGCCCAGCATCGTTTTCCTTACACCTGGGTTCCGTCATCCCTCGTATTTCGAGCATGTTTACATGGCCCGCCTTCTGGGATTCCCCATCGTGGAACCTGCAGACCTGACGGTCCGTGAGCGGCGGGTGTTTCTCAAGACGCTGTCCGGTCTGCGCAAGATCGATGGCATCGTGTGCCGCCAGCAAGATAACTTGCTGGATCCATTGGAGTTCTGGAATGTCGGCGGTGGAGGAGTGCCGGGATTGATTGAGGCATGGCGAACCGGAAATGTATCCATTACGAATGCTCCCGGATCCAGCTTCGCCTCCACCACGGCGCTCATGCCCTTTCTGCCGGCCATTTCCCGCGCTTGGTTCGGCGAGGAACTGAAACTGCCGTTTGTCGAAACCTGGTGGCTGGGCCAGGAGAAAATCCGTCAGGCCGTCCTCAACGATTTAGGCCGCTTTGTTTTGATGTCTGCCTTTGGGAACGATCCCTTGCTGCCGGTAAGGGGAAGCAGTCTTTCTCCGGCTGCCCGCCGCCAGTGGGCGACGAGCATCGAGGAGCGGCCCCATGATTTCGTAGTCCAGCGGGACTTATCTCTCAGTCTGGCGCCTTCGCTCCAGTCTAAGACGATTCAAAACCGCCCGGTGGTTTGGCGTGCATTTACGTTGAATGGCGAAAACGGTCCCACGGTTCTTCCTGGCGGCTTGGCTCGTGTGGGGAAAACTGGTGAGCCTCCGCAACTCTGGCCAGCACACGCAGGATTCACCAAAGACGTGTGGGTTCCTGCATCCCAGGGCGCATTCAATGCCAAGCAGGTTTCGCTGAACGTGCAGGCCACCGCTTCCCACCATCCTGCGGGAGGGGATGTGCCCAGCCGCATCGCGGAGCAACTTTACTGGGTGGGCCGCTATGCGGAGCGGGTGGAAATGGTCACGCGCATCCTGCGGGTAACCCTCCGCAGCCTTGGAGACGAAACCGGGCACACTGCGATGGGCAGACTGGATGCCTGCCAGCAGTTGGTGATGGATTCCGGGCTGCTTTTTGATGGTAAAAAAATCCCGCAGCCCAAGCTGCTGGAACATCTGACGGCCTTGGTCCATGATAGTGGAAAGGATTCCGGGCTGCTTCGTTTCACGCGCTCACTACTGTGGAATGCATCGGCGGCACGTGATCGTTTGTCCGATGATACATGGCGCTTTTTCAATCGTTTGGAAGGATTGTTGCAGTCTCCTCTCCACCCGCCCACGGCTGCGGATCTTTTGCGCACGCTGGACACATTGATTCTTCACCTATCTGCCTTCTCCGGGATGGAGGCGGAAAACATGACGCGTGGGCATGGGTGGCGTTTCCTTGAAGTAGGCCGCCGGATTGAGCGCGTGCTGGGCACACTTGCCCTTCTTCACTCTGCAGCAGGCCAAGTGGAGGATATTCCGCTGGTGCTGGATTCCTTGCTGGAAACGTGTGACAGCGTGATGACCTATCGTCGCCGCCATTTCTCACGCCCGCGCTGGGATGGTGTGGTTAATCTATTGTTCTTTGATTCATCGAATCCCCGTTCTGTGGCATTCCAGATCGGCATTCTTCACAAGGAAGCCGCAAATTTTCCGGGTGAACACAGCTTCGGGCTGTTCCCGAAAATCACCGCCCACATCGATGAGCTCTACGCGCGTTTCCAAGAAAACACCGCCCCCACTGGCGATGAACTGGAAGCCATGAATGAGTCCGTGGAAGTGCTGTCCGATCTATTGACCCAACACTATTTCAGTCACTCGGTGCGGCGCGTGTATTGAGCTGCATGGCGGATCTCGATCACTCACCCTTCGGTTTTCTCTTCGCGAGCAGGGGATGATAGAGTTGCTTGTTCCTCATTCTCTCCACCATTTCAGTAATTCTCCGCTGGCGCGTTTCCGGTTTCCTGGCCGTTTCCAAACGGAAAAGGATGGAGTAACGGTTGCTGCGGTTAGACCGATTGCCCATTAGCGTCAATTTAAGGGTCGGAATCGATAACCTTGCTGTTTGAGCGACTTCCGCTTTCGTTTGCAACGGTGGA
>Ga0070658_10000749_pt1 | contig 27863 bp, 31 predicted proteins | sample KBSC13metaG_FD_64664 | JGI IMG/M metagenome (GOLD analysis project Ga0070658, IMG submission 64664) | Corn rhizosphere microbial communities from Kellogg Biological Station, Michigan, USA - KBS C1-3 metaG | ecosystem: Host-associated > Plants > Roots > Rhizosphere > Soil ... | reverse complement strand
GTGATGCAGGATTTCATCGACCACAAGCTCGACATTTTGGTGTCGACGACGGTGATCGAAGTCGGTGTCGATGTACCGAACGCCACCATCATGCTGATCGAGTCAGCAGAGCGTTTCGGCCTGGCACAATTACACCAATTGCGTGGGAGGGTGGGGCGCAGCAGTCACCAGGGTTACTGCTACTTGATGCTGAGCGACTCCAAGCCTCCCTCGCGGCGATTGCGCGCCCTTGAACAATCCGGTGATGGCTTCAAACTGGCCGAGCTCGACCTCGAATTGCGCGGTCCAGGTGCGATTTATGGCCAGATGCAGCACGGCCAGCTTGATCTCAGGATTGCCAAACTCAGTGACACCAAGCTGATCGCGGCCGCCCGCTCCGAAGCCCAGGCGATTATCGACAGTGGTGCTGATCTGTTACAATATAACGAGCTAATGACAAATGTTAACCGGCTTCGCGCCGTCACAAACCTCAACTAAATGTATAGTGGATCAACGCTTACGCCTGCATCAGGCCGCATTCTCGGTGCCCACCAAAAGATTGACCGGGTCGCCCGACGCCACCTCAAGCAACTTGCTCCCAAGGCCTATTTTCCGCATATCCGCGGTATCCTGCATTTCGAAGGCGTCAAAGGCCCCGATGCCATCAAGCGCAAAAGCCCGGCCAAGGACGAACCCTGGCACTACCTGAATCCCTTTGATGCTGATGATACGCAGCTTATAAAACTAATCGAATCCCACTATCAACTGCTCGTGAAGGCACTCAAAGAGCGCGATAGTGTCCGGGCCGGCTTCGAAGCCGCCTGGCTGGCCCACGCAGTGGTTGATGGCCTGACACCGGCTCACCATTATCCTTATGAAGAGAAATTGATCGAACTGCGTGGCGGCGAGGGTATTGAGACACGAGATACGTATCGCAAAAAGCTGGTTCTGCCCGGTGAGACACCAGCACACCAGTTCAGTAACAACTGGAAAATGTGGGGCCCCAAAGGCATTTTCATGACCCACCTGATGTTCGAATGGGGAGTCGCAGTACTCATTGCGCCATCGCGCCTGAAATGGAAAGCGCCAACCGCCGACAAACTCACGGCCTTTCAAGAAAAATCGCTCGGCCAGTGGTACCGGGAAGTTGCCCAGGACATCGCCCGCATGAGTTTTTATGACGAATTTGCCGAGTCGGGCTGGACCATACCGCTGGCCCGTCGCATCCGCAACCAACTCGCTCCAACGCTGATCCACGCCGTCACGACCATCTGGCACGGTGCTGCCGCCGAAGCCGGTGTCCTGGAGTCCAAGTAATGCGCGTCATTGCCGGTAGCCTCGGTGGCCGCTTCTTCGAAAGCCCGCATGGCCACCGCACCCATCCGATGTCTGAGAAAATCCGCGGCGCTATCTTCGGTGTCCTGGGCGATGTCGAGGGTCTGAGTGTCCTGGATTGTTTTGCCGGCTCCGGCGCCTTAGCGATCGAAGCCATCAGTCGTGGCGCGGCCAACGCCGTCTGTGTCGAAGTAGATAAAGGCGCGGCCTCCATTATCGCTAAGAATGCAGAAGTGCTGGGTATTGATGAGCAGGTCCGCGTCGTCCGCGCCTATTATAATGCCTGGTCGACCCGCCATCAGGTAGAACTGTTCGACCTGGTCTTCGCCGATCCGCCGTTTGATAACATCCCCTGGCGTGACATGAAGTTCCTCTATCGCCACGTCAAACCAACCGGCTTAATGATCCTGAACTGGCCAGGCAAGGGCGACTGGCCGGCCCTCGAAGGCCTGACCATGATCGAGAACCGCTCTTACGGCGACGCCCAATTGGTTTTTTACCGCCCGCAGGCATAGCGTATACTGATATCCGTGTTTGAATCCGGACGACATGCTGAACAACAGGGGCGAAATCATCCCCAGCTACTCCGCTTAGCTGGTGGTATCGCATTGTTTGGCGTGGCTTCAGTTGTTATTATGAGCCGGCATCAGCAACCGACAGTCAAGCGGCGTGACCAAGCCAAAACCTATGCCACTTGTGACAACATCATTGCTATCAACCATCATGACAATAGTGTCCAGCTACGTACCAATTACACACTGAGCAACGGGGCAGAATACGCCGGCATAAGCTACATATTCGATCGTCATGAGACAGCTACGCTACCGATTCTTGACCCCCGTGGCCAAACAGAACATCAGTACGCATCGGGCGTCACGCAGCCTGAAGTTACGGCCATTGTAAATTATCACCTGCCAAATGACGACCGCGTCTTCGGTGCACCAGCCGTTTGTCACGGTGATATTGTGCTAAAATAGCCAAAGTTCATTACCGCATGCGGATGTGGTGAAATGGTAGACACGCCAGTTTTAGGAGCTGGTGCCGCAAGGCGTGGAGGTTCAAGTCCTCTCATCCGCACCACGTTGTAAATATTGCACATGTATGATATAATATATACATGTCTCAGAACAGTGAATCTTATGAATATGAGCCAGAAGGCCTTAGTCTCGAGGCTTTTCTTGCCGATGTTTCAATGGCGTACGATGATGAGCAGGAAGCCGCTATTGAGCATGAACTATTCGAAGCTAAGTTGCTAGAGGACATCGCTGCTCTCAAGACCGCGCTTTACGCTGAGCCTGGAGTCATCACTGAAACATATGAAACCGAGTTAAACGCTATCGATGCGGCAATGGGTAGCGAACGGACATATGAAAATATGCCGCCCTTGTTTGAGCGCGTATTATCTCGTGTAGTCAGTTATCTATATGTCGAGCGCTGGAATCAGCCTGATGATGCCCGAGTGTCGGTTCATGCTAAGCTCGATCTGGCCGCCGAAATAATCGATATGCTGCCTCATAGTATCGACATCGCACCATTCATGACAGCAATTGATCTATCTGCACCAAGTGAAATAAACGTGCAGCACATGACCCGGCACGACGTGGACCTGCAGAACATGATCCACAATCCGACCAGACATATTGATAAATGGTTTGATGACTACCTCGCTTCTGCGGTTCGATACCTAAAACCATATGTAGTACAGGCTGTTGTTTCGAAGTTGGTTCCAGGCGAAGATGACAGAAAGAAGTCGATTGCAGTCGCTACAACGAGCGCTGTTGCTAACCAGGCTCTCTACGACGCCTTTCGATACATACAACTACAGAAGGATACACTCGCACCTGAAGCCGAAGCATACTTAGCAAAGAAGTTACAAAATGCTTCTCTGGCCTCGAGGATGCTGCTTCGCCAGCACATCAGCGAAGAAGACTGCGAAAAATTGGCCCAGTATCGAGCTGATGAGAGGCCGAAAGCGTTACTCTTCGTGTTGGGCATGATGGGAATATCGATGCCCGACGAGTCCGAATCTTAGCTGACAAAACCAGTAAAATCTGTTAATCTAGTTAACTATAATGCAGCAATTACATCTTATTTATGTGCCGGGTCTGGGCGACCATCGGGTCGGTGGCCAGCAGAAGCTGGTCAATACGTGGCGGCTGTGGGGCGTGACTTCCGAGTTGTTTCAGACCGGCTGGGCCGATGGTGAGGAATGGACGCCGAAGTTTGAGCGACTGCTCGGTCGCATCGACGAAGCTCGCGCTCATGGTAAGGCCGTCGGGTTGGTCGGTGCGAGTGCAGGCGCCACAGCGGTTATCAATGCTTTCCATGCTCGCCAGGACAGGGTGGCCGGCGTCGTGCTGATCGCCGGCAAAATCAACCGGCCGCACGCCATTGCACCGTCGCTGACGCGAAAAAATACCGCTTTTGGCGAAGCAGCCCACAAGGCATTTGCTGCGCTGACTGAGCTGTCAAAGAACGAGCGATCACGGATCATGTCGCGCTATGCCCTAATCGATCCGATCGTGCCGGCGATCGACAGTCACGTGCCTGGCGCTCGCAACCGGGTGCAGCTGTCGTTGGGACACGCTTTCACGATTGCTACGCAGCTCTTTTTCGGCGCACCATTATTCATCCGTTTTCTGCGCAAGCAAGCCGCGCGATAACTGATACAATAGGTGTATATGGCACTCTCAACTCAACCCTACAAAGGCGCTCGCGACTTTTACCCGGAAGACAAGCGCATCCAGAAATACATGTTCAGTAAATGGCGCGAAGTCGTCGAACGCTTCGGCTACGAAGAATATGACGCCCCGATCCTCGAGCCACTCGACATCTACCTGGCCAAAACCGGTGAGGAGATTGTCAATGAGCAGACGTATGTATTTGAGGACCGCGGCGGACGCAAGGTGGTTATCCGCCCCGAAATGACACCGACGGTTAGCCGCATGGTGGCCGGTAAGTGTCAGGAGCTGAGCTATCCGCTGCGTTGGTACAGTATCCCAAACCTTTGGCGTTATGAACGGCCGCAGCGCGGTCGGTTACGCGAGCACTGGCAGCTGAATGTCGACATCTTCGGGGTTGCCAGTACGGCTGCCGAAATCGAACTGATCACCATCGTTGACGCCATGTTCAAGGCCTACGGCGCCGATGCCAGCATGTACCAGATCAATCTCAACCATCGCGGGCTGATCAATTATCTGCTGGGCGAATACTTGGTGCTGGACGCCGATGAGCAACACGCCGTTGGTAAGCTGATTGACCGGATGCACAAGATGGAGCGCACGAAGTTTATCGGCGCCATCGATGAAGCGTTGCAACCGGCGCATCGCGAGGCGGGGGTGACTGAGAAACTGCTGCAGATTCTCGATACCGTCGACCCTGCAGCACTGCCGAGCGAAGTCCAGGCCACCGATGCCTACCAGGAGCTGGCGAGCGTTTTGACGGAGCTCAAGAAAGCCGGACTGACCAACGTCCGTTACGATGCGACACTGATGCGCGGCTTTGACTATTACACCGGCATCGTCTTCGAAGTCACTGACACCGACCCAGAGAACAACCGCTCAATGATGGGCGGCGGCCGCTATGACGGCCTGGTCGGCTTGTTCGGCGTCGAGCCTGTCCCGACCGTTGGCTTTGGCTGGGGTGACGTGACGCTCGAGAACTTCCTGCGCTCGCATCGCCTGTTATCTGATTTGAAAAACGAATGCGACATATATGTCGTATCGGTCGGTGAGGTTAATGTACAACCAGTTGCCGCCGACCTCCGTGCTCAAGGCCTGAACGTCGCCGTTGACCTCAGTGGCCGCAAGCTCGGCGACCAGTTCAAAACCGCTGAAAAGAAGGGCATCGACCACGTCCTGATCGTCGGCGAGTCCGAACTCCAGAGCGGCCAGTACAAGCTCAAAAATCTTGCAACCGGCGAGGAGCAAACCCTGCCACTGAACGAGGTTAAAGCCAAGCTGTGACCGCGACCAATCATGCGCTGACCGGCGCGCTTATTGGATTGGTTGTCGGACAGCCGGTTATCGCAATTCCAGTCGCTTTCCTATCCCATTTCGTTTGCGATGCCATCCCGCACTACGGTCAGACAACGGAAAACGTTTGGTCGAAAATTTTCAAAGTCTATCTGTTGATTGATGCTTTGCTATGCGTAGGGCTGGTGGGTGCCCTGACCTATCGCCACCCGGTACATTGGTTGCTAGCTTCCATCTGCGCTTTCCTGGCAACCTCCCCAGATCTTTACTGGATTCCGCGGTTCACCTTTGGTTTGCGCAACCATAAGCCCATGAAACGTGATCGGATCGGGAAGCTGCTCGGGTCAGAAGGCATCCAATGGTTTCAACGCCCTATAGGTGCAGTTGTTGAAGTTGCCTGGGCTGTAGGTGCGATCGTACTCCTGCTACCGTTTGTGAAATAACCGGTTGGCATAAGCGCTGCCTATCTGGTAGACTCATTGAGATTAATTTGAAAAAAGCAGGACTATGCACGTACAGACTGAACAGATCAACCCTACCCGTATCAAACTGACCATTACCGCCGACACCGAGCTCCTGCATGCGGTCAAAGACGAAGTGGTCACGCTGCTGGGCCAGAACGTCAAGCTCCAGGGTTTCCGTGCCGGCAAAGCACCGAAGCATCTGATCGAAAAGGCAATCGACCCGAACACGCTGCAGACAGAATTCCTCGAGCAAGCCGTCAACCGCGCCTACGTGAACGCCTTACAGACTGAGAAGGTTCGTCCCGCTGCCCAGCCGGAAATCGTGATTCAGAAGTTCGTGCCGTTTGAGACGTTGCAGTTTAGCGCTGAGCTCGACGCCGTTGGCGAGATTAAGCTGGCTGATTATAAGAAGATCAAGCTGGCGCCGAAGCCGGTTGAGATCAAAAAAGAGCAGATCGATTCCGTGTTGGCCGACTTGCAGGGCAGAATCGCCGACAAAGTCGACGTTGACCGCGCCGTCAAATCGGGCGACCAGGCGACAATTGATTTCGCTGGTGTCGACGCCAAGACCAAAGAGCCGATCCAGGGCGCCGACGGCAAAGCCTATCCGTTACTGGTAGGCAGCAACAGCTTCATTCCGGGCTTTGAAGATGAAGTCATCGGCGTCAAGGCGGGCGAGACCAAAGAATTTGAGATTACTTTTCCGGCTGATTACGGTGTCCAGGCACTCCAGAAGAAGAAAGTTATCTTCACCATCACCGTTCAGAGCGTCCAGGAAGTCCAGCAGCCGAAGCTCGATGACGACTTTGCCGCTAAGGTCGGTCCCTTCAAGACCATGGCCGAGCTCAAGGCTGATATTAAAAAGCAGCTGACATCAGAAGCTGAAGTCCAGAACCGCCGTAACTTCGAGAACGAACTAATTGAAACCATTGCCAATAAGAGCAAAGTCGACGTGCCCAAAGCCATGATCGACGAAGAAGTTATGCGACTTGAAGAAGAAGAGAAGCGCAATCTGGTGTACCGCGGCCAGACTTGGCAGGAACACTTAGACGAAGAAGGTACTACCGAGGAAGAGCACCGCGCCAAGAACCGCGAGCCAGCTGAAGGCCGTGTCAAGGCCGGACTGGTACTCGGCGAGATTGCCGACAAGGAAGACATCCAGGTAACTGAAGACGAGCTCGAGATCCGCCTGATGCAATTGCGTTCCCAATACACCGATGCTGCCATGCAGGCCGAGCTCGACAAGCCGGAAAACAAGCGTGACATTGTCAACCGCATCATCAGCGAAAAGACCATCGCCAAGCTGACCGAATACGCCACTGCCTAAATTAGCACTCTTGACATAGGAGTGCTAATTTTCATATACTGGAGCTACGCAAACGAAACTCCAAAGGAGGTCTCATGTCAGTACTAGTTCCAACCGTCGTAGAGAGTGATGGCCGCTACGAGCGCGCTTACGACATTTATTCCCGCCTACTCAAAGACCGCATCATCTTCCTTGGCTCGGACGTTAATGAAGCTAGCGCCAACATTGTCGTTGCCCAGCTTCTCTTCCTGCAGGCCGAAGATCCCAAGAAAGACATTTATTTCTATATCAACAGCCCCGGCGGCTCGGTCTACGACGCCCTGGCCATCTATGACACCATGCAGTACATCACCAATGACGTGCAGACCGTGGGCATCGGTGTCCAGGCTTCGGCTGCGGCCTTCCTGCTCAGCTCCGGCACCAAGGGCAAGCGCTTCGCACTCCCGAATGCCACCGTCATGATCCACCAACCGTCGTCCGGCACTCGCGGTAAGGTCACTGACCAGGAAATTGACCTCCGAGAATCACTGCGCATCAAGGCCTTGCTGGAAAGCATCATGGCCAAAAACACCGGCCAAAAAGCATCCAAGATCCACGAAGATATGGAGCGCGACAAATGGCTGACCGCCGAAGAAGCCAAGGCCTACGGTATTGTCGACGACATCATCAGCTCACCGCCAAAGACCAAATAATGCTCATGGTTAAAGCCAGGCGGCTTGCTACCATAGAATCATATGTCTGAACACGTCATACCCCTCAAAGACTTTCCGGATGCGGCCCAGCAGACCCATATTGGTGAAACGTTGCACACGCTTGTGAAGCGTAAAAATGTGGCAGAGCATTTACGCGAGCGCCATCTTCTAGGCGTACTTCGACGCCATGGCGAAGAAGCAAAAGGTGGGATATCAGCTCAAAATATCTATAAGGCATATAAACTCCATAATGAATTGGAGCTCGGAGTTTTTGTTCTTAACTCATATGAATACACACCGATGGGCTTGGCGACGGTAGACCCTTTTGCGGGCCTTCGATACCAGCCTTTTGCGCGCAAAAGGCTACCATTTACAGAGTTGACTCAGCCCATAATATTGCCACCAGGCTTGGCGCGGGGACCATTACAAAAAACTGTATCAGTCCCGGGTCCGCAAGTTTGTGCATGGGTTGCCCCCGGTTTTGGGCAGGAGGGCCTGGAAATTTTGACGCAAGGGTATACGGCATTAGCTGATCCAAATGGCATAGCTCGCTCATTTTATGAATTAGCAAGCACCGAAACTGAAGATGATGTTCGCGCTTGGACGATTGAACCACAGCAATCGCCAGACTGGATTCGAACCGCTTTGTCTCGGAGCGGCTTTAGGCGCATAGGTGAGCCGCGTTATTTCGATGATGGTGAATCACGCCGGCTGCCACCTCCAGCCGCCAGTTACTACGAAGTTACCGCTAGCTAAAGCTGTTGACAATATCGTAGAGTGCGCGCATACTACAATCTAAGAAGTAGTATAAGCTGGGCAGTCTATAGTTAGACCAAACATCCTCACTTAGTGTATCTTCGCGCGAATCACCAACAAACTCACAAACATTTTAAAACAATTCAGACATTACGCCTGGGCACTTTTATGGTGTTGCAACACCTTGAATCAGCTCCGGACGCCGTCTGAAGATCATTTACATATACGGTAACAACAGGGGCACAGCACGCATATGGCAAAAGCAGCAACCACCGCTAAGCGCGTCTATTACACGCAGGCAGATGACGCGATTGATCTTCCAAGCTTGGTCGATCACCAGAACAAATCCTTTCAATGGTTCGTCCAGGAAGGTCTCAGCGAACTCCTCGCAGAGATAAGCCCGATCGATGATTACACCGGCGGCAAATTATCATTAAGTTTCAAGGACTACCACTTCGGCGACCCTAAGCTGACTGAAGCTGAAGCCCGCGAAAATAACGTGAGCTACGAAGCGCCGCTGATGGCCAACGTCGAACTGACCAACAAGGTCACCGGCGAAGTCAAAGAGCAGGAAATCTACCTGGGTGACTACCCGTGGATGACCAGCCGCGGTACCTTCGTGATCAACGGCGCCGAGCGTGTTGTTGTGTCCCAGCTGATCCGTTCGGCTGGTGTATTCTTCACGGCTGACCCGCACGGTGCGACTGCACTATACGGTGCCAAGGTTATCCCTGGCCGTGGTGCCTGGCTCGAGTTTGAGACCGCTGCCAACGGTGCACTCTACGTCAAGATCGACCGCAAGCGTAAAATTCCAGTTACCACCTTGCTTCGCGCGCTGGGTGTTACTGAGAGCCGCATGCGTGAGATGTTTAAGCACGTCGATACCGGCAAGACGAGCCACATTGAGCTAACACTCGACAAGGATCCAGCCAAGGGCCAAAACGATGCCCTGATTGAGGTCTACCGCCGTCTCCGCCCGGGTGACCTGGCTACCGTCGACAACGCCCGTGGTCTGATTGAAAACATGTTCTACAACTACAAGCGTTTCGATTTCAGCCGAGTTGGTCGCTACAAGATCAATAAGCGCCTGAACCTCGATGTGCCAAACACTCTTGAGAACCGCATCATGCGTCTCGAGGACATCGAAGCTATCGTTACCGAGATCATCCGCCTCAATAACACCCAGGAGCCAGCTGACGACATCGACAGCCTGGCCAACCGCCGCGTCAAGCTCGTCGGTGAACTGGTTCAGCGCCAATTCCGTATCGGTCTGCTGCGCATGGAGCGCAACACGAAAGACCGCATGTCTATGAGCGAGATCGAGACTGTTACCCCTGGTCAGCTAATCAACGCCCGCCCAGTTGTTGCTGCTGTCCGAGAATTCTTCGCCAGCTCTCAGCTGTCGCAGTTCATGGACCAGATCAACCCATTGTCAGAGCTTGCTCACAAGCGTCGTCTAAGCTCGATGGGCCCTGGTGGTCTGAGCCGCGAACGCGCCGGGTTCGAGGTTCGTGACGCCCACGCAACCCACTATGGCCGCATCTGTGCCGTTGAAACTCCTGAAGGTGCTAACATCGGCCTCGTCCTGAACCTGGCAAACTATGCCCGCGTCAACGACTATGGCTTCATTGAGACTCCTTACCGCGTCGTTAAAAACGGCAAAGTTACCGATGAAATCGTCTACATGGACGCGTACGAAGAGGAAACTGCCGTTGTCGCCGGTGGTGGCTCTGAGCTCGATAAGAACGGCAAGTTCGTCGAAGCCCGCGTCAGCGGCCGTTCGCGCCTCAAGTCGGCTGAAGTTGATGCTGACGATGTCACCCACATCGACGCCGCCCGTAACCAGATTATCGGTTCCAGCGCCGGTCTGATCCCATTCATTGAAAAGAACTATGTCTACCGCTCTCTCATGGGTAGTAACCAACAGCGTCAGGCTGTGCCACTGATCGTGCCTCAGAGCCCGATCGTCGGTACCGGTCTTGAGACAACTGCCGCCCGTAACACCGGTCAGGTCACCCTTGCAGAAGGTGCCGGTGAAGTTACTAAGGCAACCGCATCCCAGGTTGTCGTCAAGTACAAAGAAGGCAGCGTCACCTACGAACCACAGCGCTTTGTCCGTTCGAACGAAGGCACCAGCGTCAACCAAAAGGTTGTCGTCAACACCGGTGACAAAGTCAAAGCCGGTGACGTCCTGATTGAAGGTATGTCGATCGACGGCGGTGAACTGGCTCTCGGAAAAGACCTGATCGTGGCCTTCATGCCATGGGCTGGTTACAACTTCGAGGACGCCATCATCATCAGCCGCAAGCTGGTCGAGGATGACACCCTGACCTCAGTCCACATCGTTGACTTCATGATCGAAGTCCGCGAAACCAAGCTGGGTCCAGAAGTCGTCACCCGCGATATCCCTAACGTTTCTGAAGAAACCCTGCGTCACCTCGACGACGACGGTATTGTCCGCATTGGTGCCGAAGTGCACCCAGGCGACATCCTGGTCGGTAAGATTACGCCTAAGGGTGAACAGGAACTCAGCTCGGAAGAGCGCCTGCTGCGCGCTATCTTCGGTGAAAAAGCCAAGGAAGTCCGCGATACCTCACAGCGTATGTCCAACGGCAAGCACGGTAAGGTCGTCGGCGTCAAAGTCTTCAGCCGCGAAAACGGTCACGAGCTCAAAGCCGGTGTCATCATGCAGATCCAGGTCTTCGTGGCCCAGATGCGCAAGATCGCTGTCGGTGACAAACTCGGTGGTCGCCATGGTAACAAGGGTGTTATCGCCCGCATCCTGCCGGTTGAAGACATGCCATTCATGGAAGATGGTACACCTGTCGACATCGTACTCAACCCGCTCGGTGTCCCGAGCCGTATGAACATCGGTCAGTTGTTCGAAACCCACCTTGGTATGGCTGCCCGTGCGCTGGGCCTGAAAGTTGCCAGCCCATCATTCAATGGTGTGCCTGTTGCTAAGATTCAGGAACTGCTCAAAGAAGCCGGCTTCCCAGAGGACGGTAAGCAATACCTGTTCGATGGCCGCACCGGTGAACGCTTCATGGAACGCACCACTGTCGGCTCAATGTACATGATCAAGCTGAACCACATGGTCGCCGACAAGATCCACGCCCGCTCGACTGGTCCATACACCATGGTCACCCAGCAGCCACTCGGTGGTAAGGCCCAAAACGGTGGCCAGCGCTTCGGTGAAATGGAGGTTTGGGCACTGGAAGCATACGGTGCCGCCAGCACCCTGCAGGAAATGCTGACCATCAAGTCTGATGACGTCTATGGCCGCTCTAAAGCCTATGAGTCGATCATCAAAAAGACTGAAATTGTCGGTCCGAAGGTACCTGAATCCTTCAACGTGCTTGTCAAAGAGCTCCAGGGTCTCGGCCTGAAGGTCGATTTGGTTCACTCAAACACACTGGTTGATGCTGAAGAAGTCCTAGCTACTAATATTCACGAAGAAGCCACCCACCCGGCTGACGTAGATGTGCCCCAAGCAGCAATTTCCGACGTCGATGTGACCGAAGAAGCTGTAACCGATGAATTTGCCATTGTCGATGTCGACGATGACATGATAACCAATAACGATGATATTGCTGCCACCGACGACGAAGATGTCGCTCTGGTCGCAGCTGATGATAACGACGAAAGCGAGGAGGCGTAATATGGGTCCACGAGAACGCTACGGAACCGCCCAAGCCGCCGGCACGGATATTGCCGATTTTGACGCCGTGCGTCTGGCTGTTGCCAGCCCGGATGACATTCTGGACTGGAGCTATGGTGAAGTCACCAAGCCTGAAACCATCAACTACCGTACCCAGAAGCCTGAACGTGATGGCCTGTTCTGCGAACGGATCTTCGGTCCGGTCAAGGACATCAACCCGCACGACGCTAAGTACAAGGGCGTTCGCTCCCGCGAAGCTGCCGTCGATAAGAACGGTGAGCTTGTAACCCGCTCGATCGTCCGTCGTGAACGCATGGGTCACATTACCCTTGCTGTACCTGTTGCGCACATCTGGTTCCTACGTGGTACGCCAAGTGCCATGGGTCTCTTGCTCGGCATGACTGTCAAGAACCTCGAGCGCGTTGCGTACTTCGCCAGCTACGTCGTGAAGACGGTTGATACTGAGAAGCGCGACCAGCTGCTGGCCGACAAGGAAGCTGAATTCAAGGCCGCCCAGGAAGCCATCAAGCTGCGTTACGAAAAAGAAGCCGAAGCCGCTGACGCCAACGTCAAAGCCCTGGCTGAACTGCAGACCAAGGAAATCGAAGAAGTCACTACCGACTTTGAGATCTTTAAGGCCCAGACAACCAGCCTGGTCAAGCTCGGCCTAATGAGTGAATCTGACTACCGTGCGCTGCCTGATAACCTGCGCTCTCTCATTACCGTGGGTATGGGTGGTGCTGCCCTCAAGGATCTGCTGACTGCCATTAACCTCAAAGAGCTGATCGCTGAACTGACGGCAGAATCTGAAGAAGCCAAGGGTCAGCGCAAGAAGAAGCTGATGAAGCGGCTTCGCCTGCTGGAAAGTATGGAACGTGCTGGCATTAAGCCTGGTTCGATGTGTGTCTCAGTCCTGCCGGTGATTCCTCCGGACCTTCGTCCGATGGTCCAGTTGACCGGTGGCCGTTTCGCGACTTCCGACCTCAACGACCTGTACCGCCGTGTCATCAACCGTAATAACCGTCTGAAGAAGTTGATGGATCTCAACGCACCGGAAGTCATCCGCCGCAACGAGCAGCGTATGCTCCAGGAAGCTGTTGATGCCCTAATCGACAACAACAACGCCCGCAGTGGCCGTGCCGTTGCCGCAACAGGACAGCGCCGCCGTCTAAAATCCCTCAGCGATATGCTGAAGGGCAAGCAGGGTCGTTTCCGCCAGAACCTCCTCGGTAAGCGTGTCGACTACTCCGGTCGTAGCGTTATCGTGGCCGGTCCAGAGCTGAAGATCCACCAGTGTGGTCTGCCGAAGATGATGGCCCTCGAACTGTTCAAGCCATTTGTTATCGGTGAGCTGATTGCTCGCGAACAGGCCCACAACATCCGTAGCGCTTCCCGCCTGATCGAAATGGGTGAGACCGTCGTCTGGGATGCCCTCGACGAAGTAATTAAGGGCAAGTATGTCCTCCTGAACCGTGCGCCTTCACTCCACCGTCTGTCTATTCAGGCTTTCCAGCCTGTCCTGATCGAAGGTCGCGCCATCCAGCTGCACCCACTCGTCTGTAAGGGCTTCAACGCCGACTTCGATGGTGACCAGATGGCCGTGCACCTGCCGCTGAGCGACAAGGCCCAGGCCGAAGCTCGTGACATCATGGCTGCCAACCGCAACCTGCTGAAGCCTGCTGACGGTTCACCAATCCTACACATTGAGCAAGATATCGTCCTCGGCTGTTACTACCTGACCTACGAGCGCCCTGGCAATGACCCAAGCAAGCCAAAGGCCTTCTCCAGCATCGCCGAAGCCCAGATGGCTCTCGACGCTGGCTCGGTCACGCTGCAGAGCTACGTCCGCTTGCCATTCCGTGGCGAAGTTCGCTCGACCACCCTTGGTCGCGTACTCTTTAACGAAACCTTCCCAGCTGACTTCCCATACCAGGACGAAGCCATGACCAAGAAACGCCTCCAGAAGGTAATGGGTCAGGTCTACGCCGCTTACGGCCAGGAAAAGACGGCTGAAATCGCCGATGACCTGAAGGACATTGGTTTTTACTACGCTACACTGTCTGGCCTGTCTATGGGCATGGGTGACTTTGAAGACATCGAAGGCATGGATACCGTCGTTGACGCCGGTGAAGACCGCGCCGCCGCCATCTCTGACCAGTACGAGCAAGGCTTCATTACTGAAGATGAGCGCTACCGCCTGACTGTCGATAACTGGACCAAGGTTGATGCCCAAGTGCAGGATATGCTGCAGCAACAAATGGTTGGCCGCGACACCTCTATGGCTGTTGCTATCACCTCTGGTGCTCGTGGTAACATCGGTCAGATGAAAAACGCCGTCGGTATGCTCGGCGTCCAGTCTGATGCCACCGGTTCAGCTATTGAGCTGCCAATCAAGTCCGGCTACGTTGCCGGCCTGAACCCGCTTGAATACTTTACCGGTACCCGTGGTACCCGTAAGGCGCTGATCGACATCGCCCTGAAGACTGCCGACGCTGGTTACCTGACGCGTCGTCTGGTTGACGTTTCACAGGACGTATTCACCCTTGGTGACGACTCCGGTGAATCGACTGACCCAGGCTTCGCCATGCTGCGTGCAGATGCTGAAGCCATTGGCGTCAGCTACGGTTCGCGTCTCCTCGGTCGCTATGCTGCCGAAGACGTTAAGGGTGTCGTTAAGGCAGGTGAAGTCTTTACGGCCGCTATCGCCGAAAAGATTGATGCCGATGCCACAATCGATGGCGTCAAGATCATGAGCGCCCTCAGCTGCACCAACGTCCGTGGTGTTTCCCGCAAATCCTACGGTGTTGACCCGGCTACGGGTATCATGGTTGCCGACCGTCATCCAATCGGTGTCATCGCTGCCCAAAGTATCGGTGAGCCTGGTACCCAGCTGAGCCTGGACTCCAAGCACCGTGGTGGTGGTGTCCTGGCTGACGACTCAGCCCAGGGTCTATCCCGTGTTGAAGAGCTTTTCGAAGTACGTACTCCAAAGGGTCAGGCTTACCTGACTGACATCGGTGGTGTGGCTAATGTCTGGGAAGAAGGTGACCACTACATAGTCCAGGTTACTGCCGACGACAAGGAAAAGGTTGTCCTGGAACTCGGTGAGCGTACTGCCCACATCAAGACCGGCACTGATGTGAACGTCGGTGACGTCGTCGCAGCCCTCGAAGACAAGTCTGAACCACTGATCGCACCTATGGCCGGGACTGCCGAAGTCACTAACAAGCAGGTTGTCATTACGCCGACCAAGCAGAGTGTCGTTCGCTACGAAATCCCAGGCTTCAAGCAGATCAGCATCGTTGACGGCGACAAAGTCGTTGCCGGTCAGCGTCTGACCAACGGTTCGATCAACCTCCAAGACCTGATGCGATTGCAAGGTGTCGAATCGACCCAGCGCTACATCATGAACGAAATCCTCAGCATCTTTGCCGGCCAGGGTCAGAACATCGCTGACAAGCACCTGGAAATCATCGTTCGTCAGATGTTTAGCCGCGTCCAGATCGAAGATGCTGGTGACAGCGACTTCGTAACTGGTGACGTCGTCTCAAAGCTGGCCGTCGTCGAAGCCAACGAAGCCCTGGTCGCCGAAGGCAAGTCGCCTGCGCAGTACACCCAGCTGCTACTCGGCATCACCAAGGCCTCACTGAGCACTGACTCCTTCTTGAGTGCCGCATCCTTCCAGGACACCACCCGTGTCTTGATCGGTGCTGCTACCTCTGGTAAAGTCGACCGCCTCTACGGTCTGAAAGAGAACGTTATCCTCGGTCGCAAGATCCCGGTTGGTACCGGTGTCCGTACCGACGAGGACGACCTCGACGAAGACCTGGCTGCCGAAGCTGAAATCGTCATTGGCGAAGAAGCTCCAGCCGAAGTCGAAGCCTAAAACCCGTAGCGCTTCGCTCAAAAACCCGCTCCACAACGAGCGGGTTTTTGGTTGCTTGAAACATCGCAATCAATCTGTTACAATACAAGTACAAATTAAGCATCCGAGCCAGGGAGACAGGCATATCCCCGCAGCAGATAGGTGCAATCCGATAAGGAGTTACATGCCAACGATTAATCAGTTAGTGCGCAAGCCACGCGTCAAGGTGACCAGCAAGAGCAAGTCACCGGCCATGCAGCGCGTTACCAACAACCTCAAAACGCGTAACTACGAGAAGCCAGCGCCGTTCAAGCGCGGTGTCTGTGTCAAGGTTACGACCAAGACCCCGAAGAAGCCGAACTCGGCTCTGCGTAAGGTTGCTCGCGTTCGCCTGAGCAACGGCTACGAAGTCTGGGCTTACATCGGCGGTGAAGGCCACAACCTCCAGGAGCACGCCGTGGTCCTCGTACGTGGTGGCCGCGTAAAGGACCTTCCGGGTGTTCGTTACCACATCGTCCGTGGTAGCCTCGACCTTCAGGGTGTTAACAACCGCAAGCAGGGCCGTAGCAAGTACGGTGCCAAGAAGGAGAGCAAGTAATGCCTCGTAAGAAAACCGCATCTCTCGTCCGTGATATCAACCCTGACCGCAAATATCAGAGCGTCATGGTCCAGAAAGTCATCAACCGTTTTATGCTGAACGGCAAGAAGCAGTTGGCTGAAAAGCTCGTCTACGACGGCATGCAAAAAGCTGCTGACCGCTTGAAAGTCGAAAACCCATACGAGGTTTTCGAAACTGCGATGAAGAACATCCAACCGCACATGGAAACCCGTTCCCGTCGTGTCGGTGGCGCCAACTACCAGATCCCGTTTGAAGTTAAAGGCCAGCGCCAGAACCACCTGACCATCATGTGGTTTGTCGCAGCTGTTCGTGCCAAGAAGGGCATGAGCACCGTTGACCGTATCGCTGCCGAACTGCAGGATGCCTACAACAACCAGGGTACCAGCGTCAAAAAGCGTGAAGACACCCACAAGATGGCCGAAGCCAACCGCGCCTTCGCCCACTTCGCCCGCGGCTAAAACTAATTTGTCAAAACGGCTATTTCCAACTGGAGGTGGCCGTTTTGCACGCCCAAGGAGTGATTATGGCATTACGAGCCAAGCAACAAACTGAAAAAGCACCCGCTCTGCCGTTGCCCGAACAAGTGGTAGAGGCTAGGGTAATGCCGGTTTACGGTCGCGGTGTTATGAATCGCCACGTCCTCTTTGGCGTCGGTGTAGTGCTGACCGATAGTAATGAACGTCAGACGCGTGCATACAATGTCGGCACGCGCATTCCAGAGAACCTGGATCAGGCTGTTACCAGTGTTCTCGGCTTCATCGGACCGCAGATGCGAGCGTTTCGTAAGGTCAAAGTCTTGCCGTATGCACTGACGGCGGCACACGACATCGTACCTGAGCATGAACTCCTGGACATGCTGTCTCTTACCGAGCCATTAGTTAGGACTGCGCAGATTCAAGATGATATCGAATCACCCTTACGGCTGAAAGGTATGTTGCGCGAAAGCGAAAGCTTCACGCCGTTTTATCGCCCTGAGGCTCCAGCATTTGGCCGAATTGCCCTCGGCGAGTACGATGTAGACTAGCACCATGGATCACAAAATTATTAAGGCGTACGAAGAAGATTTTGCCATTCGTAATATTTACTTAGCGGAGGCACCCGATGGCTTCACCAAAGTTGAAGCCATCGACGCCCATGAAGCCGCATGTGACGCAGCCCGTGACTTCAATGACTATTGGCGGATTCAGGAAACTATCGCTAAGCTCGTACAGTACAAACCGCCGGAAATGCACACTTACGCCGAGGAATCATTACTGTGTAATGGCTGGTCTGCCCTAGCGACTCCAGCCTTCAGTGAAGGTGTCAGCTCGGTAATTCGTAGGGCACGCAAGGAACTATTGCGGCGGCGGGCAGAACGGCTGCGCGGGCGGCTGCTGGGCTAGTTGCATTTTGCGCGAAAATCAGTCACAATAACAGATAACGCAGACGAGGCTCTTATTAAGTTTGCATTCGATAATCATTAACCCGTAAAGACAGGTAACGACACGCTATGGCAGAGAAGAAAGTACAAATGAAAGATATCCGTAACCTGGGTATCATTGCGCACATTGACGCAGGTAAGACCACCACGACCGAAGGTATTCTGTACCGTACAGGTTTGAACCACAAGATTGGTGCCGTCCATGAAGGTGAGACGACGACCGACTGGATGGCTCAGGAGCGTGAGCGTGGTATCACCATTGTTGCTGCTTCTGTGACCTGTTTCTGGAAGGGTAAGCAGATCAACATCATCGACACCCCTGGTCACATCGACTTCACTGCCGAAGTTGAGCGTTCACTGCGTGTCCTCGATGGTGCCTGTGTCGTCTTCGACGGTAAGATGGGTGTCGAATCACAATCCGAAACTGTTTGGCGCCAGGCCGACAAGTACGGCACGCCTCGTATCTGTTTCATCAACAAGATCAACCAGACCGGCGGCGACTTCTACAAGTCCATCGAGTCAATCCACGCCCGCCTTAGCAAGCGAGCCTTCCCCGTGCACCTGCCAATCGGCTTTGAGCAGAGCATCAATGGTATCGTCGACATCGTCGAGATGAAGGCTTACACCTACGAAAACTTCTCTGACAAAGAGCTCGTCGAGAGTGAAATCCCAGCCGACATGGCTGACCAGGTAGCTCGCTACCGCAGCTTGCTGATCGAGAACGCCGTCGCTGAAGACGAAGCCATGCTCGAGAAGTTCTTTGAGGTCGGCGAAGAAGGTCTGACCACTGAAGAGATCAAGCAGGCCATCCGTACTGCGACCCTGACCGGTAAGTTTTTCCCGGTAACCGGTGGTGACGGCCGTGGTGTGATCGTTGAAAAAGTCCTCGACATGGTCAACGACTACCTGCCAGCTCCAAATGACCGTTCCAACGTTTGGGGTGTTCACCCGAAGACCGGCGACGAAGTTGAGCGCAAGCACGACGAGAGCGAACCATTTGCCGCTTTGGCTTTCAAGATTACTTCCGACCCATTCGTTGGTAAACTTGCTTATTTCCGCGTCTATTCCGGCAAGATTACTGCCGGTTCGTACGTACTGAACTCATCAACTGGTGAGAAAGAGCGTGTTGGCCGTATCGTCCGTCTACATGCCGATAAGCGTGATGACGTAACCGAAGTCACCGCTGGTGACATTGCTGCCATCGTTGGCCTCAAGGGCACGACGACCGGTAACACGCTCTGTGATCCGAACAACCCGATCATCCTCGAAAACATCACCTTCCCAGAGCCACCTGTCTCAATCGCTATTGAGCCGAAAACTAAGGCCGACCAGGAAAAGATGAGCCTGGCCCTGCAGCGCCTGGCTGAAGAAGACCCAACCTTCCGCGTCAAAGTTGATGACGAAACCGGTCAGACAATCATATCCGGTATGGGTGAGCTTCACCTCGAAATCCTCGTCGACCGTATGAAGCGTGAGTTTAACGTCGAAGCTAACATCGGTCAGCCTCAGGTTGCCTACCGCGAAACCATCCGCGACAAGGGCGTCGAAGTCCAAGGTAAGTTCGTCCGCCAGTCCGGTGGTCGTGGTCAGTACGGTGACGTCTGGCTGCGCATCTCGCAGAACGAAGAAGGCAAGGGCTTCGAGTTCATCAACTCCATCAAGGGTGGTGTCGTCCCTGGAGAGTACATCAAGCCTGTCCAGCAGGGCATCGAAGAAGCCATGGCTAGTGGTGTTATCGCCGGCTACCCGGTGGTTGACGTCATTGCCGAACTGTACGACGGTTCGTACCACGAAGTTGACTCCAACGAAAATGCCTTCAAGATCGCCGGTTCAATGGCTTTGAAGGAAGGTGTCCGTAAGGCCAAGCCAGTCCTGCTCGAGCCAGTCATGAAAGTCGTCGTTGTTACCCCTGAAGATTCAATGGGTGACGTCATCGGTGGCCTGAACAGCAAGCGTGGCCGCATCGAATCGATGGAAGACCTGGCCGGTGGTGTCAAAGAGATCACCGCTTACGTACCACTTGGTGAAATGTTCGGTTACACCACCGAAATCCGTTCCATGACCAAGGGTCGCGCCAGCTCGAGCATGGAGCTCGACCACTACGCCGACGTCCCAAGTCATGTGGCTGAAGCCATCATCGCCAAGAACGCCAAGTAAACACTGGTCTAACTCTTTACAAACAGAGTAGGATTCGGTACCATGTTTTGGTAACTCATGAGAGCCTTGTGCCTTCATGCTAGTAACTGGCAGCAACAACCCGTTATTAACTATTAAATAATCCGTAAGGAGTCATACATATGGCAGATACTTTTGACCGAAGCAAGCCTCACGTCAACGTCGGTACCATGGGTCACGTCGACCACGGTAAGACAACCCTAACCGCAGCTATTACCGCTGTTCTCGCTAAGAAGCTTCCTAGCGCAGTTAACAAGCCAATTGCCTACGACCAGATCGACAACGCTCCAGAAGAGCGCGCTCGTGGTATTACCATCGCTACTTCTCACCAGGAGTACGAGTCTGAGAAGCGTCACTACGCTCACGTCGACATGCCAGGTCACGCCGACTACGTCAAGAACATGATTACTGGTGCAGCCCAGATCGATGGCGCTATCCTCGTTGTAGGCGCTAACGACGGTCCTCTGCCACAGACCCGTGAGCACGTCCTGCTTGCTAAGCAGGTCGGTGTACCTAAGATCCTCGTTTTCATGAACAAGATGGACCTCGCTGACGCCGACCTGGTTGAGCTCGTCGAAGAAGAAATCCGCGAACTGCTTGAAAAGAACGGTTTCGACCGCGATGCACCTATCATCAAGGGTTCTGCTACCAAGGCTCTCGAAGGTGACGCAGCTTCTGAAGATGCAGTCATGGAACTGGTCAAGGCTATGGACGAGTACGTTCCAGAGCCAACCCGTGAACTCGACAAGCCATTCCTGATGCCTATCGAAGATGTCTTCTCCATCAAGGGTCGTGGTACAGTTGCCACCGGCCGTGTTGAGACTGGTATCGTCAAGATCAACGACGAAGTTGAAATTGTCGGTGTCCGCCCAACCAAGAAGTCTGTTGTTACCGGTATTGAAGCCTTCAAGAAGTCCCTCGACCAGGGTCAGGCCGGCGACAACGCTGGTATCCTGCTCCGTGGTATTGAGCGCGATGACATTGAGCGTGGTCAGGTCTTGGCTAAGCCAGGCACCATCACCCCTCACACCGAATTTGACTCAGAAGTTTACATTCTGACCAAAGAAGAAGGTGGTCGTCACACACCATTCTTCAAGGGTTACAAGCCTCAGTTCTACTTCCGTACTACTGACGTAACCGGTGAAGTAGAGCTGCCAGCTGACAAGGAAATGGTCATGCCTGGTGACACCATCACCTTTAAGGTTAAGCTGCTCGCTCCTATCGCTATGGAGCAGGGTCTAAACTTCGCTATCCGCGAAGGTGGCCGCACCGTTGGTGCTGGCGTCGTTACTAAGATCAACAAGTAACACCCTTAAACCTCTGCATGAAGCCCCGGCTAGTCCGGGGCTTTTGCTTGTGTTACGAATATCACAGTTTTGGCTAAGCAATTTTCGTATACTCTAAGGTATAAGCATAAGGAGCGCCCATGAACGCAGAGAGCCAACCAACCATTGACCCTGAAGCGGCGCTCCCGCTCCCAGGTGCCGGCCAGATCCGATCCCGTCGTTTGGTTCCGCTCCGGTCAGTTGGTCCTAACTTCGTCCGCATTCCAACTCAGGCTCCTGAGCCCATCATGTTCTTAGAGCCGGTGGTGGAATTGGATCTGCTGCCACTTACGCTGGCTGAACAACAGGCGGCTGAACTCACCGAGCAATAATCACAAGTATATTGTCAAAAGCCAGATTTTGTTATAAGATCTGAGTTATAAACTAATTTGTGCTGACTAAAAGTCACCGTCTCGATACGTCGTAGATGAGGATGTTACAGCGCCAGGTCCGGGTTGAGCCGGGCAAGGAGATAGACCCATGGCTGAAGCCCCTAAAGCTGATGCAAAACAACGGATTCGTATTCGCCTCAAGGCTTACGACCACAAAGTTATTGACCAAGCCGCCAAGCAGATCGTTGACACCGCGCTGCGCACCGGCGCTAGCCTGGCCGGCCCAATTCCGCTGCCAACCCGCCGCACCACTTTTACAGTTGTGAAGAGCCCTCATGTCTACAAAAAGGGTCGTGAACAGTTTGAAATGCGAGTACACAAGCGCCTGATTGACGTCTTCGAGCCCACTCCCAAAACCATTGACTCGCTGATGAACCTCAGCCTACCAGCCGGCTGCGATGTCGAAATTAAGATGTAACAAGGAACTGCCCTCCGGGGCAGTTTTCAATTTATGAGCAATACACTACAAGAAATGATGATTGGATACCGCGAGCTGATTGATCCGCGGGATGATATCGAGGGCATAATTGCGCGCGGCGAAGCTGCAGAACGCCTGGAGCGACTCGGTTACCACGCGCTGCGGAATGATTTGGGTGAAGCCTATAAGTTCGATGGAGAGCCGTTAGATTTATCTTTGGAAGGCAATGCACTCGTGCTCGCGACAAACGGTATTCGCCAGGTGACGCACGGCGCATTCATCGAGAACCTGCGCCACTCTCGAGCTATAGCAGCTCTTGGTCAACCCAAAAACGAAGCTCGCTTGATGCGAGCCTTCGATGCGAATATCACAAAAACTCGTGCCGTGGTCAAAGTGATGCATGAGATGCAGCTTGCATCGTGGCTCCAGTTGCCACGAGTCAGCGGTTTGTGATTAACTAGCGCTAATGGCTAAAACTAAAACCACCAAAAAACCCAAGGCCGGCGCTGCTGAGCTTGATAGCACCTTCTTCCTCAAGTTGGTGTTGTATGTAATTATTGGCGCCCAGTGGCTCCGTTTTACGACTGCAAGCGGATCGCAGGTACCACTGCCGATCGGTTTATTCATCGGCATCCTGTTCGTGCAGCATGATCACTTCCGGATTGACCGCAAGATCGAGATGGCGGTGCTGCTGGTGGCGATGATGATTGGCTTTTATGGCCAGGTCGGCGTGTTCGTCAATCTCTAGTCGTATTATTTGCAACACATTGACAGGGGTTAGCAATTCGTGCTAATCTGTATGGGTATCGCAAAAATTGTGTGTACTTGGTTTGTGTCGATAGGTCCCTCCAACAGAGGTGAAACCGCGGGCAACCAAGAATTTTTATGTAAAGGCCATAGGCCACGTATTAACCAATAAGCTCCAATATCCCGACACAGGACATGAGCAACAAGGATCAGAATGAAAGCACTCATTACCCGCAAGTTAGGTATGACCAGCACCATCGCTGAAGATGGGGCTATGGAAGCTGTCACGATTTTGGCCGTTACTGAGCACACCGTGCTGAGTCACAAGACGGTCGAAAAGGACGGTTACACTGCCGTACAGGTCGGCGCCGAAACCGCCAAGAAGCTCAGCAAGCCAGTCGCCGGCCACGTCAAGGCCGCAGGCGTCATGCCAAAAATTATTCGTGAGTTCCGTGTGGATGAGATCGCTGAAGACCAGAACGTCGGTGCAAAAATTGCAGCCGACGTTTTTAGTGTCGGCGATGTCGTTGATGTCACTGGTACGAGCAAAGGTAAGGGTTGGGCTGGTACTATCAAGCGCCACAACTTCCACCGCCAACGCAAAACCCACGGTGGTAAGGGTAACACCCGTAAGCCAGGTTCGATCGGTTCCATGTACCCACAGCACATCTTCAAGGGTAGCCGCATGGCTGGACAGATGGGTCACGAGCAGGTCACTACCAAGAACCTGACAATCGCATTGGTTGACCTCGAGCGCGGCATCATCGGCGTTAAGGGTGCAGTCCCTGGTCCAAACAAGAGCATCGTTATTGTGAAAGGGGCAGGTAAATAATCATGGCTGTATCTACTTACACCAAAGCCGGCGCCAAAGCGACAACTGCCGCTAAGCTCGATGCCAGTGTCTTCGGTCTCGAAGTAACCAACCACGAGCTGTTGAAGCAGGCATACGTCGCCTACATGGCTAACGGCCGCGAGAACCTCGCCAAGACCAAAACCCGTGGTCAAGTCGTCGGTTCAACCATTAAGCCTTGGAAACAGAAGGGTACCGGCCGTGCCCGTTTCGGTAGCCGCTACAACCCAATCTGGCGCGGTGGTGGTATCGTCTTCGGCCCATCCGGCAATGAAAACTACAGCAAGGACCTGAACACCAAGTCTAAGCGCCTGGCTACCAAGCAGGCTCTGAGCCTCGCTGCCAGTGAAAACCGCATTAAGGTTATCGAAGCGCTTGACGCCAAAGATGGCAAAACTGCAGCAGTTGCAACATTCTTGACCAAAATCGAAGCCACTGGCTCCGTCCTGGTCGTCGTCGAAGCCAAAGATGCTCTCGTCGAGCGTGCTACCCGCAACCTGACCGGTGTCAAAGCCGTCCAGGCTGACTACGTCAACGTCTATGATGTTCTGAACGCTGACGTCATTGTCATCAGCCAGAAATCACTTGATGCGCTGAAGACCCGCTTAGGAGGTGACAAATAATGAGTAAGCACATTACCCTGAAGCCTCGCCTCAGCGAGAAGACCTACGCCCAGAGTCAAAACCACGTCTACGTGGTCGACATTGAACGTGGCGTCAATAAGCACACCGTTGCTCGCGCTGTTGAAGAACAGTTCGAAGTCAAGGTTGCCAGTGTCAATATCACCAACATCCCCGGCAAAGCCAAGCGCACCATCTCAATCATGGGTAAGCGCATGAAGAATGCCGAAGGCAATCGCACCGACATCCGCAAAGCCTACGTCACCCTGAAAGAGGGCTTCGCCCTGCCATTCTTCGAGGCTATTGAAGAAGCTGACGAAAAAGAAGCCAAGCTGCAGGAAAAGGTCGACAAGGCCGCCGACAAGCAGGCAAAGAAATCAGCTAAGAAAGCTGAGGAGAAATAACCATGGCTATTAAGCAATACAACCCGACCACTCCTGGTCGCCGCGGTATGACCAGCCAGGACTTCGACGCCATCACGACGAAGAAGCCGGTTCGCTCACTGCTCGTCGCCCAGCGTCGTGGCAACGGCCGCAACAACCAGGGCCGCATTACAACCCGTCACAAGGGTGGTGGTACCAAGAAATTCTACCGTTTGGTCAACTTCAAGCTTATGGATGGCGTCACCGCTACCATCGAGCACATCGAGTACGACCCGAACCGTAGCGCCCGCATTGCCCGCATCAAGGAAACCAACGGTACCTACCACTACATCCTGGCTGCCCAGGGTATGAAGCAGGGTCAGGTTATTACCAGCGGTGTTGAAGCGCCTATCGAAATGGGTAACCGCCTGCCGATCAAGAACATTCCTATCGGTTCAACCATTCACGCCATCGAGCTGAAGGTTGGCGGCGGTGCGCAGCTCGTCCGTTCAGCCGGTAACAGCGCCCAACTGATGGGCCGCGACAATGGCTATGCTCAGGTTCGTCTGCCATCAGGTGAAGTTCGCCTGATCAACGAGAACTGCACAGCCTCCCTCGGTGTCATCGGTAACGAACAGCACCAGAACGTCAAAATCGGTAAGGCCGGTCGTAACCGTCACCTCGGCAAGCGCCCAAGCGTCCGTGGTGTCGTTATGAACGCCGTAGACCACCCGCATGGTGGTGGTGACGGTGGCCGTCACGGTATCGGTGGTGGTAAGAACCACGGTGCCGCACCGAAGACGCCATGGGGTCAGAAGACGCTTGGTTTCAAGACCCGCCGTCGTAAGTCAACTAACAATATGATCGTCCGCAGTCGTCACGCGGCTAAGCGAAAGTAATAAGGAAGTAATATGTCACGCTCACTCAAAAAAGGACCGTACGTCGACTTCAAACTTGCCAAGAAGGTTACTGCGCTTGGCAATGACGACCGTACTATCATCAAGACCTGGGCTCGTGCCAGCACGATCACGCCTGACATGGTCGGCCGCACTATCGCCGTTCACAACGGTAAGGTACATGTCCCAGTATTCGTTACTGAGAACATGGTCGGTCACAAGCTCGGCGAGTTTAGCCCAACTCGTAAGTTCCGCTCTCACGGCGGTAAGTTAGCGAAGGGGAAATAGGTCATGGCAGTTAAAGCTATTGCAAAAGGTGTACGCATGAGCCCCCGCAAGGTGGCTGTCGTCGCCGCCCTGGTCCGTGGCCGTTCTGTAGAAGAAGCCCTGACCATCCTCGAGCACACCCCTCGTCGCAGCGCATTGGCCGTCAGCAAAGTTATTGCTAGCGCCAAAGCCAACGCCGACCACAACCACGGCTACAAGCCTGGTACCCTGCAGATCACCGAGATTTCCGTCACCAGCGGTCCACGCATCAAGCGTTACCGCCCCGCAGCCCACGGCCGCGCACTGCCTTTCCAGCGCCGCAGCAGCCACATCCGGGTTGTTGTTGACGGTGAATTACGTGAAGTAAAGAAGCCGGCTACTGAGAAGAAGCCAGTCGTAACTGACAAAGCCGAAGGCTCGGTTAATAAGGAGACTAAGTAATGGGACAGAAAGTAAATCCGATTAGCATGCGTCTCCAGGTCAACAAGGACTGGACCAGCAAGTGGTTTGTCGGTAAGCGCGAATTCGCCAGCTATCTTGATGCAGACCTCAAAGTCCGCAAACTGATCAAGAACAAGCTCGGTTCCCGCGCTGCAATCAACAAAGTCGAGATCTCTCGCACTCAGAACCTCGTGACTGTCACGATTGCCACCGCCAAGGCTGGTGTTGTTATCGGTCGTGGTGGTTCTGGAGCCGCTGAACTGAAGGCTGCTATCGAGAAAATCTATGGCATCCCGGTTCGCGTCAACATTGAAGAAGTTAAGAAGTCAGACCTGTATGCCAAGCTGGTGGCCGAGAACATTGCCCACCAGCTGGAGCGCCGCATGAGCTTCCGCCGCGCTATCAAGAGTGCCAGTGCCGCTACTATGCGTGCCGGCGCCAAGGGTATTCGTATTGAGGTTGCCGGTCGTCTGAACGGTGCTGAAATGTCCCGCCGCGAAAAGGAAGTTGCTGGTTCCGTACCACTGCACACCCTGCGCGCAGACATCGACTACGCTCAGGTTAACGCCCAGACCGTCGCCGGTATCATCGGTGTCAAAGTATGGGTTTACAAAGGCGAGGTGAACTAAGATGTTACTTCCAAAACGCACGAAGCACCGCAAGGTGCGCAAGGGCAAGATCCGTGGTGTCGCCACCAGCGGTAACTACATTGCCTTCGGTGATTACGCTCTCCAGGCCCAGGGCATGGAACGCATCACCAGCCGCCAGATCGAGTCCGCTCGTCAGGCGATGACCCGCTACATCAAGCGTGGTGGTAAGATCTGGATCCGCATCTTCCCGCACACCCCAGTCACGCGCAAGCCGCAGGACGTCAAGATGGGTAGTGGTAAAGGTTCGCCAGAATTCTTCGTCGCCAAGGTCCGTCCTGGCACCATCATGTTTGAAATGCAGGGTGTAAGCGAAGAAATTGCCCGCGAGGCCATGCGCCTGGCTGCACACAAACTGCCGGTGAAGACCAAGTTCATCACCCGGGAGGAGTCATAATCATGAAAGTTACTGATATCCGTAAATTATCCACCGCTGAGCTCACTACTGAGTCAGCCAAGCTGAAAGACGAAATCGCTGAACTGAAGCGTCGTCTGCACCTTGGCGAGATCCAGAATGTTCGCGTCATCCGCACCAAGCGTAAAGACCTGGCCCGGATGCTGACCGTCCTGAGCGAAGCCCTAATGCAGGAGGCCAAATAATGCCTAAGACTATCATCGGTACTGTGGTCTCCGACAAGGGTGACAAGACGAT
>Ga0070658_10000748_pt1 | contig 27871 bp, 24 predicted proteins | sample KBSC13metaG_FD_64664 | JGI IMG/M metagenome (GOLD analysis project Ga0070658, IMG submission 64664) | Corn rhizosphere microbial communities from Kellogg Biological Station, Michigan, USA - KBS C1-3 metaG | ecosystem: Host-associated > Plants > Roots > Rhizosphere > Soil ... | reverse complement strand
AGATACCAGAGCACCACCTGGCCGGTCGCCTGGTTCTGGAACACCAGGTCCGGATTGCCGTCGTTGTTGAAGTCCGCCCCTCCCACCACCGTGTAGCCCTTAGCCGGCAGAGAGTCGACGGTGCTGGCTCCGGTGACGGTGAGAGCGTTCATGTACCAGACCGTCACCAGGTTGGTCAGGGTGTTCTGGAGAATGAGGTCGTTGTGACCATCGTTGTTGTAGTCGAAGGGAAGTTTGAACGTGATGATCAAGTTCGTCGTTTTGGTGCTGGTTCCAAGCGTCGCAGAGAGTTGGACGGTCGTCGTGCTCGTCACCGCACCGACGGTGACGGGGAAGGTCGCGGTGGTCGCTCCTGCCGAAACAGTAACGGTGGGCGGCAGGGGGGCGAGGGAGGGGTTGTTGCTGGCGAGAGTGATGACGCTGCCGCCGGTCGGAGCAGGTCCGTCGAGAGTGACGGTCGCGGTGGCGGTCTGGAGGGAGCGGACCGAGCCGGGCGACACGGCGAGACCGGCGACGAGAGGAGTCTGCACGGTGAGAGACCCGGTCTGGGTCTGGCTGTTGAAGGTCCCGGAGAGGGTGACGGCGGTATCGGCAGAGACCGTCGTGGTGTGGACCGCAAAGGTGGCGGTGGTCGCACCGGCGGCGATGGTGACACTGGCAGGAACCGTCGCGGCGGCGTTGTTGCTGCTGAGAGTGACGACGATGCTGCCGTTGGCGGCCTGGTCGCTGATGGTGACGGTGCCGGTGCTGGTCGATCCGCCTTTGACGCTGCTGGGGGATAGGGTCACGCTCGTCAGATCCGGTGGAGTCACCGTCAGCGGGGCCGTGGCCTGCGTACCGCCTAAGGAAGCGGTCAAGGTGACCAGAGTGTTGGAGGCGCCCCCATGCGTCGTGATCGTGAAGTTCGCCGTCGTGGATCCGGCCAGGACCGTGACGGACGCGGGAGCGCTCGCGAAGGCGGCTTTATTGCTGCTGAGGGTGACTACGGCGCCGAAGCCGGTGGCTTTACTGCTGAGGGTGACGGTGCCGGTGGCGGTCTGTCCGCCTTTGACGCTGGTGGGCGCAATGCTCAGACCGGTGACCCCAGGCGGAGTGACGGTGAGGGTGGCCGTGGCGGACACGCCTAGCGTCGCCGTCAACGTGACCGTCGTGTTGACCGTAACGTTACTGGTGGAGACCGTAAAGGTGGCTGTGGTCGCGCCTGCCGCTACCGCGACGCTCGCCGGGACGCTGGCGACGGTCGTTTTGCTGCTGGAGAGCGCTACGGTGATGCCGCCTGCGGGAGCGGGGCCGGACAGGGTGACGGTTCCGGTGGAGGTCTGTCCGCTGGCTACCGTCGTGGGCGCAACGCCCAGAGAGAGCGCGGTAGGAGCCAGCACCGTCAGGTTCGCGTTCTGGGTGACACCGCTGAGCGTGGCCGAGAGAACGACGACGGTATCGGCCGAGACCGGGTTGGTGTTGATGGTGAAGTTCGCAGTGGCGCTGCCGGCAGCGACGGTCACCGTGGCCGGGCCGACGGCCACTCCGCTATTGTTGCTGCCCAGGGTGACGACCGTCCCGCCTGCCGGGGCTACGTCACTGAGGGTGACCGTACCGGTGGCGCTCTGCCCGCCCACAACGCTGTTCGGCGTGACACTCAGACCGGTCAGGGTGAGTCCGACCGTCGTGCTCACCGTAACCGTGACGGGAGTGGAGGCGATTCCGTTCGTGACCACGACCAGGTCCGCTGGCCCCAACTCCGCGGTGGCCGGCACATCGAAGTGGGTGGAAACGGTCGCTGCTCCTGTCGCGACCGCCATGGTGCTATGGTCGTGGGTGCGAAAATAGATCACATGCCCGGTCGCGCGGTTGGTGATGCGCACGAGCGGATAGTTCGTGGCGTTGGAGCAGTCATCTCCATAGGCGGAGTTCTGGGAGAGGCCATTGAACTGCGTTCCCGAGATCGTGTAACTCGCACCGGGCGCCACGGTCGCCGGACAGTTGGTGATCGTCGGGCGCCATGCCTCCTGAGGGCCTCCGGTGGGATTGTAGAACTCGACCTCTGCGAACCTATAGGCGAACAAAACCTGTCCGGTCGGTAGCATCAGCATATTGCCGTAGTAGGAGGACATCCTGGACGCGTTGGAAAGCGTGGGAGGCGCTGCGTTCAGACGGGCGCCGTCGAATTCGAAGAACTTCGCGCCCAAATTGAAAACGCCGGGACTGGCCACGCATAACACATTGCCGTTGGGCAGCAGACATGCCGGCCCGTCGGCGATATCCAGGCCGGTCGGGAAATCCGGCCCCACGGTCCAGGTGTTGGTAACGGGATGATAGACCGCCGTATGCCCCGAGGCGCCGAAGGCGATCACGGTTCCATCCGGTCGCAGGACCTGAGGCCCCATCTCCGGCACATCGCCGGGCGTGCCGCCAGCGAGGGGGGTGCCCGTGTTACCGGCGCTGCTCCACGTATCCGTCAGGACGTCGTATTTTTCGGCCTGGGTACCGTTCTGTGTGTCGATCGTCAATATCGTGCCGTCCGGCAGGAGTGTCCAGCCCTCTTCGGAATTGGCATCGGCCTTGCCGAAGAAGAAGACCTGGGTCCAGGTCAGAGACACGGGGTCCAGGATCGCTCCATCGAAGCCGAACTGGTTGGCCATGAAGAACCTGCCGTCCGGTAACACGGCACAGGAGGCGTCTCCGATAAAGTCCCATCCGTCCGGGCCGGCAAGCGGCGTCCAGGTATCGGCCACGGGATCGTAGATGGCGCCCAGGTTGACATCCACCACGGTGCTGCCGGTGCCGATATTGTACTCGCCCCCCAGGCACACCACACGCCCATCGGCCAGGACGGCCGAGGCATAGTAGCGCGGTCCATAATCGGGTGGCATGGAGGCGATCTGTGTCCAGGTGCCGTTCAGATAGCTGCCGGAGGAGTCGGGGGTGAGCTTCCACCAGTCTGGGGTCTGGTCGTCCTGAATGATGACGGTGCCATCCGTCAGCAGAATCTGTTGCGAGGGAAAAAAGGGGATGCCATTAACGGTTGTGCCCTTTGCCTGCCAGGTCTGCGCGCGAGTCTGGCCGGGGAATAGAAGCAACAGGCAGAGTGCAAGGCAGATCCGAGTCACCTTAGCGATCCGGCGCTGGAAATCGGCGGCCTTTCGATCAAACGAACAGGATGTCACGGTCGATGTTCTCCTCCCCAAAAATGGCCGCATCCTGTTGCCTGACGACAACCCTTCCCGGACAACAACAGTTCCGCGCGAGACCTGCGTGCAGGAGCGTCCCGTCCGGAAACTGATAGAGGAGGTGAATTACACGACCGAAAAAACAATGCGTATATTACGCTTGTATATTTAACCTGACGAGCGAGTATACCTTCCTGGATTCGAGGCAGGAGGAAAATCATCCGTTCCCGGTGAAGGTGGAAACAGATTTTGGAGGAGAGACTCTGGCTTTCATGGCTGATCCCGACTTGGCGCCTGGATTGCAGGTCCGGCTGTTCGGTCCGCTCGACATTCGCGTTCAGGGCGTTCCCCTGGCTCCCCTGCGGTCACGCAAAGGCCGCTGGCTGCTGGCGCTGCTCATCCTGCGCCCGAATCGCGAGGTCGCGCGGGAGTGGCTGGCCGGAACCCTCTGGCCCGACAGCGACGACGCCGTGGCGCTGGCCACGCTGCGCCGCACCCTGACGGATCTCCGTCAGGCACTCGGCGCGCAGGCCGCCGCCCTGCAATCCCCCACCCCTCAGACGCTCCTGCTCGATATGGCGGGGGTGCAGGCCGATCTCACCGATTTCGACACTCTCCTTGCAAAGGGAGACGACGACGCGCTTACCCGAGCCATCGCTCTCTACCGGGGACCGCTGTTGGAAGGCTGCTCCGAAGAGTGGATCGTGCCGGATCGTGAGGCACGGACGCAGGCCTATCTACACGCGCTGGAGACCCTGGCCGAGAGAGCACGGGAGCGCCGACAGCACGACAGAGCGGTGCCCTACCTGCAGTTGCTCATCAAGATCGATCCCCTGCAAGAGACAGCGCAACGCGGTCTGATGCTGGCTCTGGCAGAGAGCGGGAACCGCGCCGCCGCTCTCCAGGTCTATCAGGAGTTCCGACGCCTGCTGCGCCGTGAAATGAATACCGATCCGGACGCGGAGACGACCCGGCTGTTTCAGCAGATCCGCACCGATACGCGTGAGCCGAAACCGCAACCGCCTCCCGAAGTCAAAGCGGTTCGGCCCGCGGAACTCAAAGCTGTCTCTCCGCCCTCCACGGCAAGCCAGCCGCTTGCCGCGCTGCCGATCCCTCTCACCCCCTTCGTGGGACGCGAGCGAGAGATCCGGGAACTGCTCGAACGCGTGGAGACGACTCCGCTGTTAAGCCTGACCGGAACCGGGGGCATCGGGAAGACCCGTCTCTCCCTCCGGATCGCGACGGAAGCGCAGGAAGCCTTTCGGGGCAGCGTCTGGTTCGTCGATCTCTCCACACTCTCCGATTCCCAACTGGTGATCCCCCACGTGGCGGCGACCCTGCACCTGCGCGAACAGAGCGAACAGCCTCTGGTGAAGACACTCTCCGACGCCCTGGCGACCCGACCGACGCTGTTGATCCTCGACAACTGCGAACAGATCCTGGACGCCGTGGCGCGGCTGACCAGAGCGCTGTTGCAAGCCTGCCCCCATCTGCGCATCGTGACGACGACGCGCCAGTCGCTCGGTATTCCTGGAGAGGTGATCTGGCGCGTGCCCTCCCTCTCCCTGCCCGATACGCCCGCCCCTCCTGCGGAGGCCGAGTTCTCGCCGGAGCATCTTGCGCGCTACGAGGCGATCCAACTCTTTGTCAAACGCGCTGTCGCCGTCATGCCGACCTTCGCGTTGACCGCGGCGACTGCGGCGGCCACGGTGCAGATCTGCCGCTGTCTGGACGGAATCCCGCTGGCGCTGGAACTCGCCGCGGCGCGCATGAATGTCCTGTCGGTCCAGCAGATCGCCCAACGGCTGGAGGACCGCTTCCGCCTGCTGACGACAGGCCCTCGCAGCGGCCCACGCCGTCAGCAGACGCTGCGCGCCGCCATCGACTGGAGTTACGATCAGCTCCTGGAGCCGGAACGCTGTCTCTTACGACGCCTTTCGATCTTCATCGGAGGCTGGACTCTGGAGGCCGCGGAAGCGATCTGCCCGGATGGGGAGGATACCGAAACAGGAGATCACAGCCGCATCACAGAGGCCCAATCTCTCGACGTTCTGGATATTCTGGATCTGCTGGGGCAGTTGGTGGATCGCTCTCTGGTCACGGTAGAAGGCGGCGAGGCGGGCGCGACCCGTTACCGCCTGATGGAGACGATCCGGCAGTATGCGCTGGAGCGTCTGGGGGAAGCCGACGAAGAGGAGGCGCTGCAAGACCGGCACCGCAGCTACTATCTGCTCTGGGCCGAATCGAGAGTGCAGTTGCAGATGGGGATGGAGCAGGCAGAGGGACTGAAACTGGTGGATGCGGAACACGATAACCTGCGCGCCGCGCTCTCCGGCGGAAACGCGGAGAGTCGCATCCGTCTGGCGGGCGCGCTCTGGCGCTTCTGGTGGATTCGCGGCTACTACACCGAAGGTCGGGCCTGGTTGCGCGCCGCACTCGCGACCGAGGGCGCGGTCGATTCCGAGATCCGCGCGAAGGCGCTGGGGGGAGCCGCCGCCCTCGCAGGCGATCAGCAGGACTATGCCGCCGCCCTGATCTATTCGGAGGAGTTCCTGGCCATCCGCAGACAGACGGGCAATCCGATCGGTATTGCCCGCGCGCTCAATAATCTGGGACTCTGTCTCCTCTATCAGGCCCGCTATGCGGAAGCGCGTCCCGTCCTGGAGGAGAGCCTGGAGTTGAAACGCGAAGCGAACGACGTGCGCGGAATCGCGCAGTCGCTGGGCAATCTGGGTATTATCGCCGCGAAAGAAGGCGACCTGGAGCGCGCCGATCTGCTGCAGACCGAGTGTCTGGAGATATGCCGACAGTTGGGAGATACGCAGAGCACCAGTTGGGCGCTCTGCAATCTCGGCGACATCGCCCTCAAACAGAACTCCCTGGAGACCGCTCGGTCTCATTTTCGGGAGGCTCTGCACCTCAGCCATGAACTCCAGGAGAGACGCGGGATCGGCGTGGCGCTGGGCCGCCTCGGCATTATCGCGTGCCGCCAGGGGAACCTCCTTCCCGGCGTCCGTCTGATGGGCGCCTCGGAGCGTCATCTGAATTTGCTGGGCGTTCGGAGTGAACCATCGGAGGGCGATGAGAGCGCCGACATGCTGACCCTGGCGCGTCAACGCCTTGGCGATCGTGCCGTAGACACCGCCCGGAACGCAGGACAGGCGCTCTCGACCGATCCGGCTGTCGCGCTCGCCCTGGAGGTGACCGCATAAAACACCCTCGTTCCCATCTGACCCTGCATTGAACAAAAAGGAGAGCCTCCAGCAGATACTGGAGGCTCGATAAATGCGGTCGTTCGCTACTGTTCTGTCTCTCTGCGGCATCATTGGCGTAGGAGGCAGAAGGCGCCGTGGGATCCGGCCCAACGGCAGAGAAGATCGCATCTACATCGGTCAAACGTATTTCGGGGCGAGAAAGCGGAAAGCCCTCCATGGCAGCCGGGGGATATCCAGATCAACCCCAAGATCGCTGCATCCTTGCCAATGCGTCCTTGCTATATCTCAGTATATAGTGGATTCGTCGGGAGCGCTGTGACGTAAATCACACTCTTCAAATATTTGTCGGCGAACCGGTATGATTCTGCGCCCAACAGCGATCAGACGGAGAGATCGGTCTTATCCTGTGGCGGGTTTGCTGAGGTACTGGTCCGGGAGAGAGCCGTGCTTGACGCAGTCGCGGAAGCTCCAGCCACCGCCGCCTTCGGTCTTGTAGGTCCAGAAGAACCAGCCCTGGGTAGTTTCGTAACTGATGAGTTGGGCGCTGCCGTAGGCGCGTATCGCGGCCTCTTCCTTGAAGCCCTTCGCCCCGCGCAGCGACTGTGGATCGAGCGCGCAGGACCACTCCCCGACGATCCCCGGAAGCTGCTGCTGCATCTTGTCGAGCTGGCGTTTGCGCTCCAGGCCGGCGATCTCGACATGGGCAAAGATGTCGTTCTTGCGGTCGCCTTCCGTGTAGCACTGATAGAGATGCGTGTCGAGGAGAACGTTGGAGTACTGCGGCTCCTGCAGGAAGTTTGCCCACTCCTGGGGCCGAAACCCATCATGGATCACCACGGCGGTACGCTCTTTGCCGACATGCTTGCGCACCCGTTGGTAGCCCTCCTCGTAGTAGCGCTTCAACACATCCATCGGCACATCCCAGCGCGGTTCGTTGAGCAGTTCGAAGCCGAGGAAGTTGTCGAAGGCTTTGCAGTGGGAGGCGAGATCGTCCACCACCCGCAGCGTGTGGGCGACATTCTCCGGGCTGGAGTGCCAGCCGAGCGCGCCGGAGCGGCCGCTGTGATCCCATCCGTTCTGGCTGCCCGGCGCGCCATGCAGATCCAGCAGGACTCCGAGGCCGTGCGCTTTTGCCGTGCGGAACGCCCAGTCCAGCGTCTCCGCCCCTGAGATAAACGGCGGATTCTCCTCCAGCACCCAGTAGCCGACGGGAAGTCGTACCGTATTGAGGCCGCGCGCCGCCATCCATTTGAAGTCGTCTGCGGTGATCCAGGTCTCTCGATGCTGCTTCAATCGCGCCGTCGCCTTCTCTTTGCCCAGCGTCTGACAGAGCGAATACTCGTCTCCCGCTGAGGTATCGGCAAACACTGCAGGCGAGATCCACTTCTCCAGCACCAGCCAACCGCCCAGATTGACGCCTCGCCAGGTCTCCTTCCGATCGGCGATCGGCGCCCCCGCAGGATTGATCTTCGCGCCTCCTGCGTGTGCCGACGCCTCTCCAGAGAGAGATACCGCTCCCACCGCAAGAGAACGCTGCACAAAATCGCGTCGATTCATCGCTGTTATCGCCTTTCTCAGGGACGGATCGGGGAGCAGAAACCAGCGATCTGCTCCCCAATATCCCATACGCTCTCCGACGTGAAAGTGTCCCGGAGTCGCCCCTTACGGCCGGCTCCAGGTCATTCCTAATCTTTCCGATCGGCTTCATATTCGTCGGAGGGATCGATATGGGGTCCCCAGGCGAAGAAGGTCCAAGAACCGTTGGTTTTGGGCAGTTGCCAGTTCCACTCTTTCTCTTCGCTATTTTGATAGTCGTGCATGGCGGAGCGCCCGAGATACCATCGGCTGCCTTCACCAAGCGCAAGGTTTTCCAGAATGATCGGCTTCTTCTCCGCGCCCTGGACATTCTGCATCCGGGCATGGAAGATGTGGGGAATCGTGACCTCATAGCCGTCCGAGTGCTTGAGGAAAGTGATCGGCACAGGCCGCTGCAGCACCGTGTTCATGGCAAAGGTCATGTTGTTTTCGGCCAGTTGGCCGAGAAGGGCCTGTTTCTGGTGTGCGGTCAGCCCGGTCGGAATATAGAGAACGGCATCTACCGGCTTCCCGTCTTTGCGGACAGCGCCCTCCTTCTTTTGCAGATCCTCCGGATGGGGCAAATAGACCATTGTCAATCCGGTCAGGTCCTTGCCCTCAAAGCCGCCATCGGTGATGTGATAGATACGCACGATGTTGCAGCCTTCCACATCCTCGTTCGTGAACATACAGGGACATGGCACCGCGCAGGAGCAGCAGTGGAACAGAACGCCGCGCACCGGCGGCATCGCCTTCAACTTCGCCAGTTGACGCCGCAGGGCTGCACGCTCCTTTTTCGTCGGCGGAGCGTATTTTGCCTGCCTGGCGGAACCGCTGACAGACAGGGTCAAACAGAGGGCGCCTGCCGTGAGCAGGCAGCGCTTGAAATTGGAATCCATTCCAGTCATTCTATAGGGTCTTTCTAGGACGCCGCGAGTTCCTCGGGCGTCGGGCAGTCGGCAACAGATATGGAGAGATTGCCGATTGCCATGATAGTGACGCAAAGCGACCATGCGCGGTTTCGCGCGGCTGGTCGCAGAGCGTAGAGGTGAGACCCTCTCCTCCTATTCCGTGCCGGCACGCAGCAGATGCTCTTTCTCACCACGATCGGCTTGTGGATAGGCAGGGCGCAGAAGGATGTCGGGCGCAGCAGACCCACGCAGCAGAGATTGAGCCTCCTGGAGTTTGCTCTGTCGGATACGAATGGCTGTTTTGCACTCCGCGACCTGCAAGAGGAAACTATGTTTCGCCTGATTGTCGTCCTTGAGCGCCTTCCCATAGATCTTCTTCGCCGCAATATCCAGATGCGAGAAGCTGGCCGGAGTACCCACCTGTGCGATTACCTTGAGAATCAAGGAGAGATCGTCCGTCTCCTCGATAACCTCCATCATTTTGATCAGAGCGATGAGGCTTGAGGCAGAGAATTCCATTTGCGATGCTTCCCAATCCGACCGCAACAGATGGAGCACTTGCGCCCGAATGGTCGGCAGAGTCGGACGGCGGTCGCGAAACGAAAGATAGGGAGAGTGACTATATATTTGCGCACTAAAATAGGCGTGGTATTCCGCCAGGATCGGCACTGCTGCGACCGATTCCGATCGCAACATCGCGGAGAGATCACGACTCTTCAGCCCCAGGGCATACCCAGCGGCAGTGCTGGACGACACTCCCACACCGAGTAGGAAGATGCTCATCACCGCAAAGAATGCACGCCCCGAGTCAGTGTGACTTGCATCGTGCTGGATGCCGCAAAAGACGCCGAGCGGAAGAGCGACAAGAATCGGCACGGCCCACATCAAGGCAGTCCTGTTGCGCGCCTTCAGGCGTGATTTCAAATCTCGGAGTTCGTGGTCTTTCCCTAAAAGCAATGTGGTGGGCATGGCGCCTTTTCTCCGTCGGTACACGCATCAAATGTTCTAAACCTCGTTCGATATCTTACCAGATTCGTGCAGAGGCCACTACTCTATCAGAGACAGACGAAGCGGCCCAGGTCTCTCTTTGCGGAACGCTTTTTGAGGAAAATCCGGCAAGATCCAAAAAGCAAGCCTGGAAGTCGTTCGCATCCCAGGAATATCATTCCACGGATCTGCATGGCGAGGGCAATAAGAACGCCTTCGTCTCACCGCGGGAAGGCGGGAGACGAAGGCATCGTTGACGGCCGAACGGCTCTTAGTGGCCGCTGTTCACGGGCTTGCCAGGCGTGGAGCCGGCAGGCGCCGAGGGGTAGTAGGAGGAGGAGTTTGTGGTGGTGGTAACGCCCTGGTTCGCGCCGGGCATTCCGGGAGTGCTCCCGGAACTGCTGGACACGCCAGGGACGCCCGGAGACGGCGCATAGGGCGCAGGCTGCATCGCGCGATAGCCGAATAGAACCAGCACCACGACGGCGAGCGCCGCAATACCGATTAACGCCAGCGGATTGATCTCTTTTTTCATCCGGTTCTCTCTTTCTCGACGAACCTACGGAACGCGGCATAAGGAACTTAACCGACCGAGCGTGGTTCAGAGATCACAACCGCCCAGAACAGTTTCGCTGCTTATGCAACGCTCAAGAAGGTTACGGGTTCGGGTTACCCTCGGTACCGCCCGGACAGGTGGCGTCGACGCCATCGTGTTCGGGAATGATGTCATGCCAGTTGCCGGTGAAACGGATGGCCGAGGTGGGGTCGCGGTGCGGCCAGCAGCGGTAGCCCGGCTGAATGGCGTACTTCTGCTTGGCCGGATCTCCCGTCGTCGAGTTCTTGGCATGGCCGTCGACATACATCAGGTTGGCGTGGCTCGAATGACGATAAGCCCATTCGTTGCTGCCGTCGCTGACGGAGCACCAGTTCCAGTCCCCGCCAACGCCGTTGCAGTTGTCGCGCTCGAACAACTGAATGGTGATGGAGGGAAAGCCGATTTTCGCCAGAGGAACGGCGAACACCGTGCCGTAGCCGTTATTCTGTCCATCCCACCAGAGCCAGCCAAGATGAGAGGGGACAGTGTAGGAGCGCACCAGATTACCCTTGACGATCGCGTTATTCTTGACATCGACTTCGGGAGAGAACACATCGCTGGGGCATTTGGTGATCGCGGTGTTTTTGATGTAGGGCTGCACAAGCCGATCCCACGTCATTGCGTTGGCGCCGGGCGCGCCGTTAAAAGGCGGGCAGAGGTTTTCGTCATAGTCTTGCGTATACATCATCATGCCGGTACCGATCTGCTTGAGATTGGAGAGGCAGGAGATGGCGCGCGCTTTTTCACGCGCCTGCGCGAAGACCGGGAAAAGAATGGCGGCTAGGATCGCGATAATGGCGATAACAACGAGCAGTTCGATCAGGGTAAATCCATGTTTAACACGGAGCATGACACGCTCTCCTTCTTGAGAAATATGGCCCGAATTGCGCATCGACAGGGCGCGGCACAGTAGGTGCGGGCCATTTTGAGCAGTTTCTGGAGTGTTTCCTCGTGTGAGGAGAAGATGACAGAAGGCAGGAAGCCCTGCGATCGCGTTTAACCTCCTTTCCTTTAGAAAATAGTAGCCCTACGACGTGATCTGGATTGCAATCTGTTATTCTCAGTGGCCAATCCATTTTCCTCTCTGATCTTGGATTAATTTTTTTTCATCCCACGGTTCAGCCTCTGTGACCTCGCGACGCGGTTGCTGCACACGGCAATAGAAGCAAAATTCACACAATCGGGTACGATAAAGGGGCAGATGAGATCTTTTGGAAGGAGAGATACGATGAGCAAAATTACCGTCGGACAGGAGAACTCGACTTCGATCGATCTCTACTATGAGGACCACGGAGCAGGCACGCCGGTGGTCTTGATCCACGGCTATCCTCTGAGCGGAGTCTCGTGGGAGAGACAGACGGCGGCGCTGCTGGCAGCAGGGCGTCGGGTGATCACGTATGATCGGCGGGGTTTCGGGCAGTCCAGCAAGCCGACGACAGGTTACGACTACGACACGTTCGCTGCGGATCTGGATGTCCTGATGACCCGGCTCGATCTGAAGGAGGCGGCGCTGGCGGGATTTTCGATGGGGGGTGGCGAGGTCGCCCGCTATCTCGGTAAGTACGGCTCCGCGCGGGTGAGCAAGGCGATCTTTATCAGCGCAGTGCCGCCGTTTCTGCTCCAGGCGGACGACAATCCCGAGGGGGTGCCCGGCAGCGTGTTCGCAGGAATCGAAGCGGCCGCGACGGCGGATCGACCGGCGTTCCTGAAGGCCTTCTTCGAGAACTTCTACAACGCGGATATGCTGTTGGGCACACGCATCAGCGAAGCGACCATGCAGGCCGATTGGAACGTTGCTATCGCGGCGTCGCCGACCGCGATTCGGGCGTGTATCGGCACCTGGGGAACCGATTTCCGCGCGGATCTGGCGCGGATCGATGTGCCCACGCTGGTGATACACGGCGATGCCGACCGTACGGTCCCGCTCCCGATCTCCGGTCGGCGAACGCACGAAGCCATCCGGAACAGCGTGCTCAAAGTCGTCGAGGGCGGGCCGCACGGCATCCTCGCGACCCACCCGGAGGAGGTCAACACCGCTCTGTTGGAGTTCCTCACGTAGGGCTATTCCAGATGGATCAGGCCGCGTTTCAGCGCCGTCATCACGGCTCCGGTCCGATCGTGCGCTTGTAGTTTCACCAGGATATGGTTCACATGCGCTTTGACCGTGCCTTCGGTGATGAAGAGTTTCTCCGCGATCTGGTTATTGTTCAGCGCCGCCGCCATTCCTGCCAGGACATCTTTCTCGCGGGGAGTCAACTCCTGCTGTCGTAGACGTTCGGTCAGTTTGGCGGCGATACCGGGTGCGATCGCGACTTCCCCCGCTGCAACGGCGTCGATCGTCTTCAACAGATGCGCGCTCGTGTCTTCTTTCAACACATAGGCTTTCGCGCCCGCCGTGAGCGCGCGATAGATATCCTCGGCGGCATTGGAGAGGGCCAGCATGATGACGTTGGCGTCCGGGAACTCCTCACACAGCGCCTGGGTCGCCGCGATGCCGTCGATGTCCGGCATCCGCACATCCATCAACACGATATCGGGCCGATGCAGACGAAAGAGCGTGATCGCTTCGCGGCCACTGGAAGCCTCGGCGATCACCTGTATGCTCTTCCGGTTGGAAAGCACAGCGGCCAAGCCCTCTCGAACGAGAGGATAGTCATCGACGATCAACACCCGCACAGCCGACGTCTGGTTCATAATTGCCTTTGTGGACTCCCGTGTGGGATAGGATTGTCTCATCATAGTCATCGCATTCTCCGGCAAGTTCTCTGGTGCTCCGAAAGATGCCCTGCTTCCCATCCTCTCTAGTGTTCGCCTCAGCGCCCACGAACTCCTGCACGGAATTCCCGGCTTGTCGGCTGACCGCAGGAAGCGTGTTTTCCGCACGCTCGATCGGTAGACTCTTCGCTCCCTTCTCCTGTTCAACTTTTTTCAAAGAGGAATCCCAATGCCTTTCCGCTTTTCCCCACCGGCCCGGAGTGATGTTGTTAGAACCGAACACACGCATGCGAGGGAGAGATACCGATGAGCAACGCAGGGAGGGGCAACATGGAGATTCAAGAGGAAGAGATAGGCGCGGCCTTTCGAGAGATGCCGGAGTTTGTGAAGAAGGGTCTGATTCGGGTGAGCGGCGGACAGATGTACTTGAAGGCGCCGTATCGGGTCTTATGGATGCGGTCGGAACACAAAGATTGGTCCATCGTGACGTCGATTGAGTTTGCCGATTATGAGAAAGGCTTTGCCGTCGTGCGGGCTGTTATCATGGATGGTGAGGGCCGAATTCTGGCGACCGCGCACAGTGAGGAGAGCCGAGGGAAACTTCCCTACGTACGCAAAGCGGAAACGGGAGCCATCTCGCGGGCGCTGGCGCTCTGCGGCTACGGAACGCAATTCGGTGAACTGGATGATGATGAGAGGACGGATAGTCTGCCGGGCGAGGCGTTGGGAGGAGCGGGACGCGGGGCGCATGGCGGTAATGGTGCGGTGGGTGCGCAGTGGAACGGGCCGGGCGCCTGCCCGTCGTGTCGCGCGCCGGCGGGTAAGAAGCATGCCTCCGGTTGTAAACTCTGATTGGAAGAGACGACAGGGGCGAGCCGCCGAGACTATCGGCGGCTCGCCCTGAGAACTGCGACCAGGCAGCCTATGTCGCGATTTTGTTGGACGGGACGGATGTCGCGGGATACGCCTCGTAACGTACGCCCGCCTCGGGTTGACACGGCAGTTCGTCGTGCCAATGCGCTCGAACCCAGCTCCACGGCAGAAAGCCGTCCATCGGTTCCGCCCCACAGAGAGGACAGCGAGTAAATTCGAAAGCTCGGTGGCCTCCTGAGTTAAATCCCTCCTTACACGCACTGCACCAGGTGAACACGATCGTTCGCTGCTCGCAACCAGGGCGGTCGACGGCGCGAATCATATGATCCTGCAAGTTCCGATCCTCCTCATAGGATGATGTAGAGATACTTGGGAAACGCACACGGTCAATCACTGTCATTATACCGCCTACAGAGGGCAATTACACGGCCTAAAAACAGGCATCTCTGCGCTCTATCTATAAGGTGCCTGCCATCGATCCGATGTGGCATTCGGAGAACCCAGAATCAAGGATTTCTCGAAAATCGATGAAAATGTACGTCTGAGAGACCCAATCCTGCGCTGCGAGCCACGGCAGGCGCAGGACAGAAGAGACCAGACAGGAAAAAGCTCTTTCGCTGCGCCGACAACTGGGCCAAAAACTACGCGCGGCAGCATCGCCGTCGCCGCGCATACGAGCAGCCCTGGCCGCACGAGACCCCGGAGATGAACGATTTCCAGGGTAAGGAGTTCACCTCCGAACTTCCTAATCCGGAGCAGAGCCTGCTGGGCCGAGAGTTCACCTCCCGCCTCGATATGGCGTTAAGCCGCCTCACACCGGTTCAACGCGAACTTTTCCAGCGCCACTGCATCGAAGGAGAGACGCTCGTTCATATCGGCGAGACCATGGGGCGCTCGGCAGAAGCGGTCCGTCAGTCCTACTGCCTACTACGGCGGCGTCTGCAGACGCTGCTTATGGAGACAGGTTTCAGCCAGTGCGAAGCGATGGACTACCTCTATCAGATGCTCACCAACCATCCCTGAGAATCCCACCGGAGCAACGCTCAGGGCTGTGAATCTTCAGAGGTGACCGGAACACGATAGGTCTTTTCGCGATTGGTGAGAAGGGGGAACAGGACAAAGAGAAAAAGGCAGATGATCAGCGTGAGGATCAAAAGGCGGGAGTTCGGATGCCATGTCCAGGGGGCATGACGACAGAAGGAGCAGCGCTGGAGCTCTCTGGGAACAAAGTTGCCGCACCGCCGACAGAGTTTCTGATCGGGACGGATCTCCAGGATCACTTCCTCTTCCGACAACGCAGGTCTATTCACGGGTGTTTTGCGCGGCATCTCGACGGCCCTTTACGGCTCCTGCCTCTTCCGAACGGGCAGAGTGGGAAAAGCGTGACACGGCATCGACGCTATGACGGTATCAGTATACCTCAGGTGTTCCAAACAGAGCGAGCCACAGAGGAGATTCTGTGGCTCGCTTTACAACCGCTCCTGTAAGGAGAAAGCGCGGCAGATCAGCGCTTGCGACGGCGACGGAAGGTGTAGATCCCCGCTATGCCGAGACCCGTCATCAAGGCGACAGAGCCCGGTTCAGGAGTCGTGGCGACGACTCGGAACTGATCGGGGCCTTGAGCCAGGGGATGGGTCGTCCAGGTGACTCCCGAGTCTCCGGAGGTCGCCCATGCATTGTCGACAGGGATGGTGCCGACCCCGGTATATCCCGTCGAGGAGGAGGCTCCCCATCCGACAGGATTGTCCTGGTTTGGAGTATGAGCGACGATCCAGTAGATCGTATTCGGTTGAAGCGTAAAACTGCTCGTGGCCAATAAGGGAATATCGGTCACCGTCGTCGTCAGCGGCGTGTTTCCCAGGGAAAAGAGAGGCGCCCCCGGCTTGTTGCCGGCGGTATTGCTGTAGATATCCACGGTAACGAGGCCATTCGGCCGGGTGCTGACCAATCTCAGGGTTGCGGAACTGAGCGTGTAGGTGTTGTTGTCGATCTGAAATGCATCGGCCTGCCAGGTGGTTCCGTTGACAGGGTCAAAACCGGTGTTCGGCTGCGAAAGATTATTGACGATATCGATCTGCGCTTGCGCGGGTCGGGCAGCGACACAGAGCCATAGCGCGAAGAGGGCAAAGGTTACTTTGCTGAGGCGGACAAGCAACATGGACGATCTCCTTGCAGAAAAACAGAACGCTCGCCACAACGAAACGATGTCTCGTCGTCATTTCAGGAAAACCGGGCGAACGAACAGCACCAAACAGGACACTCAGGCACTTTGGGCACGGTGTAAGATCATTTAAGATAACAGTGTAAGACTTCGGAACCCTCGATACAATTCCACAGGCGCCACGGAAAATCCTTCCTGCAAACGGATGGTTTTGCAGAAGACGCTTAAAACCTGGAATATAGTCCTTTTACTGCAAGAATCGTGCCAAATGGCGTGCAGAGGTGCGTTCGGACGCCAACAAGCCAAAATGGCCCCTGAAAGAAGAGACATTTTGTCGGATCGTGATCGAGCGCCCTCTTGACAAACCCTGCGAATCACGTTAAACTGATAGAAAGAATTGCGTAATGCAAATATGGTTCCCATACCGAATAGAGGAGTCTCTTCCATGGCGCGCGAACTTAGACCTCAATTGGTGGCGATGGGCCGCCGCCTCCAGGCCAGACGAGATGAACTGCAATGGTCCCAGCAGGATGTGATCACGAAACTTGAACAAGAGGGTATCGAGATGACCAGGGCGGCCTATTCGCACTGGGAGACGGGCCGAGCGGACATCCCATCGTCGGCGCTGCTCGTGATCGCAGACCTGATGGATCTCCGGGCAAGCTATCTGCTCGGGCAGCAGAGCGAAACCGAATGGATGGACGAACAGGCCATGAAATTCTACCACGGCACCTCGCAGGAGTTGCGGCCCGCGGCGCTGGCCACGTTGAAAGCGTTGTGTGAGGCCTCGGATCGAAGCCGCACGACCCACGGGCGGAAGGCTCTGGACGTAGATGAGGACCAATAGGAGCAGTACGATGGAATATCGACATGAGGTGGCGGCGCGACTTCTGGATGTGATCATCGAGCGGGCGGGCGGCAGGATGCCCGAGACGCCGCTCGAATGGCGTACGGTGGCGCGGCGTCTGGGCGTAGAGCAGATCAAGATGGTCTCCCCCACCATCCTGGCGTCTCCCATGCTGCGCGACGGCGTGATGTGGCTGCCGCGTGTGCGCCACCGCTACTGTTTGATGATGCGTTATATTGCGCACGAGACCGCGGAGGCGGGCCTGGAGTGGGAGGGGGAGCCGCCACTGGTCTATCCCCCCAGCGGATGGTTCAACGATCGCCACCGGATCGCGATCCTGATCGAGAATCTGGCCGTAGCCGGCGCAAAAGCGCGCTGAAGCCCCTCTCTCCGGTGTTGCCGGACGAGACATCCCTCTCCGGTCGTATCGCTTATCGAGTTCTACAAGTTCAAACTGTCGAAGCCGACGACGGTGGTGAGTCCGTAATCCGGCAGACGGCTCGCGCTGGGCCGTTCCTGTTCCAGGATCAGCGCCCGCAATGCATTCGCCCCGCAGAAATCTTCGTTTCTGCGGGGCGAGTGCGTTTGGCGTCTGTTCCTGGGGTTCTCGCCGGTCGATCGGGTCAGGAGACGCCCGCGACGACCGCCGTGGGATGATGTGCGCCGCTCTGTGCGACGCAGTCCTGCATCGCCCGGAAGACGATGGCGGCTTCCGGCCCATGCAGGGTACAGGTATGCGTCTCATTCGTGAAATGCAGGTAGAGTGTCCGTGGCTCGGTGGCGTGATCGTCCATCGAGACCTGAATATAAGCGATGGCATCCGTGTTGAAATAGCGCGTTCCGGCTTTGATCCACATGATTGCAATCCTTCTTCGCGGTTGGGTCGTCCTGTCCCGCAGGCGGACGACAGCAAGGGGGAACAGGCGCAGGGAGCAGCCTCGCAACGGCTGTCCTGAAAGCAGGAGGATCCGGTCGCAGGCGAAAAAGCGTGTGGGCGCTGGAGGGCAGCCGCCCCGACCGGATCGAGATCGGTTTAAGGGCGGAGGATGGCTTCCCAGATCACTTCGCGGATCCCATTACGGCCGCGCAGCGAGTGGGCGATGACCTCCTTCTCGTGTTCCAGGCTGATTTCCGGGTGAGAGCGCAGGTGAGTAAGCTCACCGCGGAGATAGACGACCCCGTGCATGACGCGGACATCCAGTTGGGATGCATCCACGTAGCGCCGGGTGATCTGCGCCCGAACGGCTCGGGTCGCATCGGCATCGATAGCAGGCATGACGGAAACTCCTTTTCCGAAACTGCTGCGTGGCTCGGTAAAACCGCCCTTTGCGGCTTGCCTGTGGTTGGTGTTAGTACTTTGATTGCATCGTTTCTTGCGCACTCTCTGGCGGCTCGGCGGCGAATCGCTCCTGAGTTCCGGCGACGGATCGCGTCTGCGTCTGAGAGGTTTTCCCTGTCTCTGCCACGCATAATGGTTGCAACCAACCACACTTGCACTATTAGACGCCCCTAGTTTCGATTCCGCTACACAAATTTTTGCAGGTCTCTGCGATTTCGTGTCGTCCCAGGGCGCAGCACGCTTCCGGAAGCGAAACAGCCCTGCTCCTCTGGAGGAGCAGGGCTGTTTGAACGAACGGAAAAGCCGTAAGAAACAAAAACACATCCGGAAGCTCGAAGCGCTAGACCTTGCGGAAGTACCATCGGACGATATACGAGCCGTTGTCATGACCGGCCTTCTGCCGAATCGCGGTGCTTTGCGTCTTCAAAGCCGGGTCTGCACAGAGATATTTCCCGCCCTTGGCGCACTGCAAACGGAAATCCCCTGCATGGTCGCCTCGTGCCTGAAGGCGCGTGATCGTGATTCGATCGCTATTTCCGGTCCCCGACGAACTCAGTTCGAAGTAGTTATCTTCGCTCTCATCTCCATTGTGGAGACTGATGGCCTCGCCCGAGTCGGCGACGATCCTGACAGGCCCTCTATTCCGGTCGGACGCATCGAAAGTGATCGTCCAGTTATGATTCCCGTTTTTCTCCAGGACGTCGACCTGGTCGATTGTCAGGGAGCCGTCCAGCTTCCGAATCATGCGATACTCATAGAGCGGGTCATCGGCTCCGCCCCCCGAGTCCGACCCTCCCCCAGGATTACCCCCAACGATGTTGTAAGGTGTCGCTGCCGCCAGCATATCCGGAATGTATACTGGGATCTGCTCCCCTCCACTACCTAAATCTGACATGGAACGTTCTCCTCTTTCACTTGATGTGTGGTGGGAATGATATTGCTTGGCACCGATAGGTATGGAATACCCGAAGGAATTCCTGAATACGCACCTGCGCGGCCGCCTTCTCCATTCCTTATAGCCTGTTCGGAAATGCAACGCTAGTCTTGCTCTGCGTCTTCATTATACTGGAAATCATAGCGGACAAGCTGTTAAAAAGCAGACAGAATCGGAGTTGTATTTTGTGGTCAGCAAGTGTGCACGCGGTTACATTCCGTCGTTGCCTTTCTGAAGTGCCTCCGCAAGGACTTCGGTCAAACTCTGGTTCTCACCATGTCTCCATGCTTCAGCAAACGCTTCCGATTCCAAATGGGTACGTAGCGTCTCCAGATCCTCATCCACATCCAGAGCAATTGCTGGTGAGCGTCGATGTCCGGCAGCAGTCATCGCTGTCTCTACCGCTCCCAGCCAGCGCGTTGCCCGCTCATAATCGCCCTGATATATCGCTGCCCTAGCAAGAAGTTCGAGAGAATGGAGCATGGACTGCTCCGCACCCAATGCGCTGAGCAGGCGTATACTCTCCTGAAGGTAATTGCGGGAAGCCTGGATCTCCTGTTGACGCAGCATCACATCCCCCAGATTATACAGGAGATTTCCGAGAAACTGCGTGTGTCCTGATGTGCGTATAATCGACAGGCTCTCTTCATAATAGCTCTGCGCCTCCCTCAAGTAGCCCTGCCTGCTCGTCGCAACTCCGAGATTGAGTAACGTAACCCCAACGTGGAGAATAAGGCCCTGTTCACGATAGATCGTGAGACTCTCTTCGAGGTAGGTTCGCATTGTGTCATAATCGCCTTGCCCATCCGCCATGAGCGAAAGATTATTCAGGGACGTGGCAATGGCCGTGCGGTCGTTCAAGGCCCGCCGTAGTTTCAGCGCCTCCTGAAAATATGCAGTTGCTGCCGGATAGTCAACATCGGTGCCAGAAAGCATGCCTGCACCGTTGAGCGCTTCCGCCTGTACCCGCTCCCCCGCTTTGTCCCGGAAGACCAATGCCTGTGCAAAACGGGCGCGCCCTTCGCTAACCGGCCCACGAATGGACCAAAGTCTCTCCAGGCGCATGACAAGTCCCATCCACTTTTCGACTTGGACCTGGCGCTCCTCCGAAGAGGCGGTACTTCGCTCCTGTTCGTGTGCACACCAATCGAGTGCGCTTCGGAAATTATCGCGCTCCGTTGCCAGGCGGTTCAGGGCCTGAGCCTGCTCGGGGCCACGAAATTGCGGATGCAGAGTCTCTGTGAGGGTATGGAAGTAGTCTCGATGGGCTGTGCGGAGGGCGATGGTTTCGCCTGCGGCTTCCAGCTTCTCGCTGCCGTACTGCCGCAGAGTCTCCAGCATACGATAGCGTGGCTCCTCGCGGGCCTCTTCGTAGAGGATCAGAGACTTATCGACCAGATGTGCCATGAGGTCAAGCGTCTCCCAATCCTCGATGCCGTCTCCGGCGCAGACCTGCTCGGCCATAGGGAGGGTCCAGCCGCCTGTGAAGACCGAAAGCCGCCGGAAGAGCAGGCGTTCCGGTTCGGTCAGCAGTTCGTAGCTCCAGTCTACCAGGGCGCGCAGTGTCTGCTGGCGCGGCAGGGCGACCCTGCTCCCGCCGGTGAGCAGACGAAAACGGTCGATGAGGCGCTCGGAGACCTGCTCGGCGGACATCGATTTCAGGCGCGCGGCGGCGAGTTCGAGGGCGAGAGGAATGCCGTCCAGATGGCGGCAGATCTGTGCAATCGCAGGCGCGTTTTCTGGGGTCACCTGAAAGTCGGCGCGATGGTCCGTCGCCCGATCGATCATCAGGCGGCAGGAGTCGTAGTCGCGCAGGCGTTCGGGCGCGAGTCGCTGCGTCTCGGAGGGCATTCTCAGGGAAGGCACCCGATAGAGCGTCTCGCCGGGTACGCCCAGCCCTTCCCGACTGGTGGCGAGCACCCGCATCTCCGGGCAGCGCCGCAGCAGCGTGTCGATAAAGCGGGCGCAGCCCTCGACCAGATGCTCGCAGTTGTCGAACACCAGGAGCGCCTGCCTGGCCCTGAAGAAGTCGTGCATGGTCGCGGTCAGATCCTTTCCGGCCTCCTCGCGCACGCTGAGGGCGGCGGCGACCGCGGTGGGAATCAACGCCGCGTCGGAGAGGGAGGCGAGTTCCACCATCCAGACTCCGTCCGGAAACTGTTCGATGAGATCGGCCGCGACCTGAAGCGCCAGACGTGTCTTGCCGATCCCGCCCGTGCCCAGCAGCGTCGTCAGGCGACCGGAGGTGACCAGCAGCTTCACCTCCTCCAGCTCCTTCTCGCGCCCGATGAAGCTGGTAAGCTGCTGCTCCAGGTTGTTCGAGAGGGTATCGAGCGTTTTGAGCGGGGGATGATCGGCGGGCAGTGCGGGATGGTTTAGCTGCCAGAGGATTTCGGGATCCGTCAGATCCTTGAGGCGATGGCGGCCCTTCTCCACCAACTGGACATCGGACGGCAGCGTCTCGATCTGCCGCATCGTCGCATCGGAGAGCAGGATCTGTTGCCCATGCCCTGCCGACTGGAGCCGCGCGACCCGGTTGACGGTCGGGCCGAAAAAGTCGTCGTCGCGCTCTTCCGCCGTGCCCGTATGCAGTCCCATGCGTACCCGGAGCAGGCCGGTCTCTCCCCAGGTCTCCTTCAGCAGCGCTAACTGCGCGTCCAGCGCCGCCGCCAGCGCGAGCGCAGCCGAGGGAAACGCCGCGCAGAAAGCATCCCCGACCGTCTTGAAGACATAGCCCTCGTGCGCCTCGATCGCCTGACGCAGCAACAGGTCGTGACGTGCCAGCGCGAGTCGCATCGCCTCCGGAGCGGTCTCCCAGAGGCGTGTGCTGCCTTCGATGTCGGTAAAGAGAAAAGTGATGACGCCGGTTGGTCGCTGCATAGGTTACCTGGACTGAGAGGGCACGGATCGCGAGGAACGCTTCAGGGCGACGCCTGAGCCTCCTGACGTGGTTGCTGCCGATGTAAGCATGTCACGGCTTGCTGCGATCGTAGTATTGTCTTCCGAGCGAGTAGTTTCCTCCCTGCATATCCTTGGAAACAAAGCCCGAGATCTGTCATCAGAACCTGCCGACTTCAGCGCAGAGCACAGGAGATCGACCTGGGGCTAACATTCCCCACCCCTGCCGAATACCTGCCGCGAAGAAATTTGAAGTATAATGTACCCATCTCGCTCGCGCGTCCCATTCAGGACGCCAAAATTAAGGAAAGAACCCGATGTCGGACCGTTCGCAATTCGATGCGCAGTTTATGCCTCCCGTGGAGTTGCAAGAGGCCTGGACCCGCATTCCCGCCATTGTCAAACTGGGCCACCCGGTGCTGCGCCAGGTGGCGTCCCCCGTCACCCGCGTCTCTGGAGAGACACGCCGCCTGATCGAACACATGACGGTCACGATGCGGCAGGCCCGCGGCCTCGGACTGGCAGCCCCCCAGGTCGGCGTCTCGACCCGTATTTTGATCTACGATGCGGGCGATGGGTTGAAGGTTTTGATCAATCCGAAGATCCTGGGAATGAAGGGGAAGCAGTTGGACCCGCCTGAGGGCTGCCTCTCGATTCCGGGCCTGACCGGTCAGGTGGAGCGTGGGCAGGAGCTACGGGTCAAAGGTTTCGACGAGCGTCTGCGCCCTGTCTCGATCCGGGCGACCGGCATGGAGGCGCGCGTCATTCAGCACGAGATCGACCATCTCGACGGCATTCTGTTCATCGACAAGGCGGATCCTGAGACACTTCAGTGGTCTAGCGATGGAGACGACGAGGACGAAGAAGAGGAGGAGGCGAAGCCGGCGCGCAAGCGATCCCGCAGGAAAACGTCGGAACCGTCCGAATCCTCAGAACCCTCCGACAAAGAGACGGCGGAACGATGACGTCGCGCCGCCTGCGTACCGTATTCTTCGGGACCGCGGATTTCGCGGTCCCGGCGCTGATGGCGCTTCTGGAGGCAGGACACGAGGTGCTCGCCGTGGTGACCCAGCCGGACAAACCGCAGGGGCGCGGAATGCAACTGACCGCCTCTCCCGTAAAGCGAGCAGCGGAGCGACACGATCTGCCGGTGCTCCAGCCGCGCCGAGTCCGTTCCGCCTCGTTTATCGGCAAAATGCGCGAACTCGCGCCGGACGTATTGACGCTGGCCGCCTTCGGCCAGATCGTGCCCCAGGAGCTGCTCGATCTGCCTCCGCTCGGCCCGATCAATGTGCACGGCTCACTGCTGCCGAAGTATCGCGGCGCGGCGCCGATTCAGCGCGCCATCATGGCGGGTGAGACCGAGACCGGTGTCACGACCATGTGGATGGACGCCACCCTCGATACCGGGGATATGCTGCTGGCGCGCGCGCTCCCTATCGCCCCGGAAGATACCGCCGGAACGCTCTTTCCGAAACTCGCGATGCTGGGCGCGGACCTGCTGATCGAGACGCTGCACGGTCTCGCCGCCGGCACGCTGCCGCGCCGCCCACAGGATCCCACCCAGGCGACTTTTGCTCCTGCCCTCACTCCGGAAGATGCCCTGATCTCCTGGAACGAGCCGGCCCGCGCGCTCCACAACCGCATTCGCGGCGTCAGTCCGAAGCCGGGGGCCTTTACCGAAATCGCCGGTCGCCGCGTCAAGATCTGGGCCTCTCAAGTCGCTCCCGATCCCGACGAACCCGATGAACCCGGCACCCTGCTCGGCTTCTCCAGACATCCCGCGGGCATTCTGGTCGCCACCGGAGAGGGCACCGCGCTCCTCCTGACCGAAACCCAGCCCGACAGCGGCAAACGCATGCCCGCCGACGCCTGGGCCCGCGGCCTGCGCCTTACCCCTGGCACACACCTCGCCTGAACACGTCCCTCTTCCGATCCATTTGTCCCCGATTCCACAAGGACCCATCCGAGGCGCCGTACCGGCGCCTACCTCGCGGTCAAAAAATGTCCGCTTTGGGTCGAGATCTTTCCGGACGCCAGAAGACGCAACTACGCTGCGCTTCCGAGATCCCTGCGGTCATGGCCTGCTCCTGCTCCTGTGTAAACGCGGGCTTGCAGTAGAAGGGATAGAGCGGCTTCCGACTGGTATAGTCGTAGAAAAGCGCCAGGCGATCCTCCCGTTCAGGGCGCTTTCCACGATGATAGACGCTGCCCACATCCACAATAATCACCGTGCCGGCGGGGCCTGTACAGGTCTGAATCTGATCCAGAATCTCCGGTGAACTCGCATGGCACACCTGTTCGTCGCTAAAGAACCCGATCTGCTTGCCCAGACCTCCCGCAACACGCGTGCTTGCGCTCCTGGGAAGAAACTGAAAAGCGCCGGTCTCGTCGTCCACATCCTTCAAGTAGACAATGACCTTGATCATGCGGCGATCTTCGGTGTCCCGGTGCCAGAGCCGTGAATTGCGGACGACGGTGTTTGCCAGATCACGCCGCAGATAGACGCCGTGATAGGCGACGGGCAGCCCCAGGGCGTGTTCTACAATGGCGAGCGGAGCTTCCAACCCCCACCGATAGATTTCCGGCACAGATGCCAACAGGTGGGTGGGCGCGTGGGCGACAAAACCGATCGTATTGACCGGGGCCGTCAGCGTCGACTTCGCCACTTCTTGTGCTGCCGTCAGGATACTTTGAGCGCCTGGTACGGCGAGTTCTTCCAGAGAGGTTACCACTCCTCCCATCTCATCTATCTGTGCGACCAGACAAGAGGAGACGCTATTCAGGGGCGAGAGCAAGGCCCGATGCTGGCCGAGGTCCGCTTCATAGCGCCGATCCGCACGCGTGCGCAGGAGAGGAAACTGGAATGCCTGCCGCAAAACGCGGTTCCGGATTTTGGTAAGCTGGTCGATCACGGTTAAAACTCTTTGCCTATCCTTTCTGTTGCCTGCTCCCTTGAAGACTGCTTCTATTCTACACTTATTCCCAGAAGACAGCGCCTCCTCTACAACAGGAAAGACGTACAAAATACGTGAAAACGTATCCGATTCAAACAATCCTATCTATCGTTTACAATTGACTGTAACTATCGATAAGGGAGCCGAACGAGAAAATGAAGAAGGGAGGAGGAACGCGCTGCGGATTGTTGCAGAAGACCCAGGATTCTGTCACAGCTTTTGCTTTACGAAACCGTTCTCAAGCGGTAAACAAGCACAAAGCCGCGCATCGCGCGGCTGGAAACAGGTTGCATTACCGAGGACAGGCCCCTCTGCTCAGCGCTCCTTAGTGGAGCAGAACTGTTCCGATCCCCCGTTTCCGTGGCTTTCGGCAGCCAATTCAACTTGTCTGTCACATAACTATTCGCGTGCGTGACCGGAATAGGGCGTGGCTGAATGCCGCCAATATCAACGCGTTTTTCCGTCGTCGTTTGCTTCTCCCGCGAAGCCGTAATACCCTATCCTGTCGGTACAGTACCGGAAGGGTACGTGGGCGCAGATCCCTGGAACAGGGCGACGGTCGCCCTGTCGGTGAGGACGATAAGCCCGTAGATCCCGATGCCGATATGCAGAGGATTGAGCAGCAGAATATTCATGATAGACGCCGCTATTCCCAGGTTGCGCCCCCAAGACGCCCTGCGCAACAAGCCGATCCCTGCCGCGATACCAACGATGCCCCAGAGGAGCGCCACCGCGATCACAACTCCCCCGACCACCTGCGTCGATTGACTGAGATGCGACATGAAGTTGGCCGCATCGATATCGCCCGAGGTCGCAGCCGCATGATGCGTGTCCGCAGAAACTGCGCTCTGGGTAGCGGTCCCCATTACGAGAAACATCGCGCCTGCCGCGGAGCAGGCAAGCATAAACAGACTGCTGAAAATGATCTGTGTCAAGCCAACGGCTTTGACGTGTCTCTCCATCATGAACTCTCTGGTTCCTTTCCTTACTCTCGGCATATTCGGTCGATTCCGATGCCTTGTAAGGATAGGACGTACCATTTCACGCTATTCTCTTACGTAGGAACCCAGAACCGACATGGACGCTACTTATTGGGGGCGGATGCTCACTCAATGCCGGGGGGCAAAGCATCCTGTTCATGTTGCGCCTTCAGGGCTTCACGTTCCGCGACCGCTTTCCGGATTTCCCGATTGCGGCGTTCCTGCCTGCGCTCCGGGCTCATCAGGCGATTGATGAGAAACCAACTGAGCCAGATCAGAACGAGGAGGACGGGGATGGTTGCATAGTGGAGGATCTGCTCATACAGTTCGCGAGAGAGCACAGGATTATTCGGGTCGGCAATGGGATCGGTGGCTTCGGGAATCTGTAAGGGAAACATGTTCGGATCTCTCCTCGGACGGCATCAAGGGTGCAGGTGGAACGGGTTCAAGCAGCGGAGGAGACGTTTGCGGTTTCGATCCGCTCGGCTCCATGATAGATGTTGAAGCGATCCTCGCGCACAAAGCCAAGCAGGGTCACGTTGAAGCGCTGTGCCAATTCGACTGCGAGACTGGAGGGCGCGCCGACCGCAGCCAGGATCGGAATACCTGCCATGAGCGCCTTCTGCATCAGCTCGAAACTGGCCCGCCCACTGACGAGCAGGATGCGATCGGCCAGTGGAACCGCTTCCTCCCGCAGATACGATCCGATCAGTTTGTCCAGTGCATTATGCCGCCCTACATCCTCGCGTACACGCAATAGGCTGCCTTCTGTATCGAACAGCGCCGCCGCGTGAAGCCCCCCGGTGCGGTCGAAACACTCCTGGACGCTGCGAAGCGCCGCGGGCAGTTTAGGAATGATACAGGCAGGAACTCGGAACGTGCTGGGCAGAGGCGCGGGACAGCCCGCCATCTCCAGCGCTTCCAGGGACGTTTTACCGCACACCCCACAACTGGAGGTCGTGTAGAAATGCCGCTCCATCCGCTTGAGATCGACCACGACATCAGGCGTGAGATCGAGACGGACAACGTTGCGGAGGCCGGTATCCGGAGCAGGAACCCCACAATAGCGCAGCCCTGCTATCTGCGCGGAGGCGCGGAGGATGCCCTCGGTGAACAGAAATCCGACAGCAAGGTCGAAGTCGTCGCCGGGAGTGCGCATGGTGATGGAGAGACTGCGCTGCTCGCGCTTGCCTTCCCGCGTATAGCCGAGCCGAATCTCCAGGGGTTCTTCGACCGCCAGCACATCGGCGACGGACCGACTTCCTTCCCCTCCGACCCGCTGCAGCACGATCTCCCTGCTGTTCTGTTGAGACATGATTCTCTTTTCCTGACCGTCCGGGACCTATCGAGGACAACTCACAAAGGTGACTTCACCGGCGATGAAACGAAAACCTCCGAGAGCGCGTAATTCCTCCTTAATACGCATCTCAATCCGTGCGCACCTTACCGTGGTTTCGTTCAGGAACACCAGGAGAACCGCTATGACGCTCTTCAACCGCATCGGCTCCCAGAACGGCACGTATGGGCAGACGATCCCCAGGCATAGTGTGCAGCCCTATAGCCCGCAGACGCTTCAGAAAACCTCTCGTCTGGAAGGCGCGACGCTGACGAAGAGTGTCTGCCCCTACTGCGCGGTCGGCTGCGGCCTGGATATCTACACCAAAGGCGGCAAACTGATCGACATCGAGGGTAACCTGGACAGCCCGATCAATGGCGG
>Ga0070658_10000747_pt1 | contig 27877 bp, 44 predicted proteins | sample KBSC13metaG_FD_64664 | JGI IMG/M metagenome (GOLD analysis project Ga0070658, IMG submission 64664) | Corn rhizosphere microbial communities from Kellogg Biological Station, Michigan, USA - KBS C1-3 metaG | ecosystem: Host-associated > Plants > Roots > Rhizosphere > Soil ... | reverse complement strand
TGGTGCCATCCATTATATTGAATGCAGTAATGGTTTGTTGCATTAAACTACCTGCATTTCCCCCACTAATTGAATTAGGCAAGACATTCGAATCTTGGATCTTGATCCATGAAAGGGTACCAGCCCCATCAGTTGTTACTAAAGAGTTTGCATTTAAAGGATTATCCGATCCTTGAATGACACCCGCCTCAACAGCTGCTATATCTGCATCAAGCTGTCTTAATCCGTCAGTCAAATAGTTGAGGTCGCTATCAATAGCGATATCTCTCATTCCTCTTTTTTGATTAGTTGCTAATTGATATCTCTTGTCATTTTGAAGAGAAGTTCCTCGATAAGGTAAGTTAGGTCTCTGAAAATTGTGTGCCACTTTAATTACCTTTCTACAACACCATACAAACGTATCCGAGTAAAACTGAAGGGGCCATTCTTAAGACTTCCAACAATCATGACGGAGAAATTGTTACTCAAAAACTTAAGCCTTCCCTTTTTGGTATGAGAAGCGGTATCAAGCCTCATTCCAATTGCAGTCTCTAGAGGGAATTGAGGATTAGGGCCAGAATTATTTCCATCTACCAAAGGTATACTACCCAAAACATCGCCTTGAAGTGGCATGGAATATGAATCTTGCAACACAAACGTATTTCTCAAATCACCTGCTATATACATATTTACACTATTTTCAGGATTAATAATAACACTAGATGAATAATCCGCCTGAATTTCGTATCTTTTATTAGCAAATCTTCCTTTAAGGTTATTAATATATTTTATTTCCACAAAATCAATAGACCTCTCCCCGTCGCTATCGGCATATAAAACAGGAGAACCGCTTAATCCATCGGCATATTGATATATTTTATTATCTATGAACAAATATAAAGAATCATCCAAGGTTGTAAGGAAAGAAGATGCACTTGCAAAATCTCCTGAAAATATCCCCCACCAGAAAAATGATGTATGATAACGAGAAACAATCAAATTGTTTTGACCTATTTTGAATCCACAAAATCCACCATTTTTATATTTAAATGATCTGCATGCACGATATTGTATGTTTGAGTCAATTGTATTCATATATTCCGAAGCCACCTTGTTCATATTAGCCGTATCGGAAGCAGCAAATTGACGGGCTATATTAAGGGTGCTAAAAGAAACAAATCCATTTTGGCTTAGAAATTGAGAATCATTTGCCAATTCTACAATTAAGCTACCATGATAAATACCAACTGGAAGGGTAGTGCTCCATGAAAAATAATTTGGAGATGTTTGATTAAGGTTAGGATCAAGACCTTTCCAAACCTGTGATTTTTGCCTGCCCATAAACACAAGATTACCAGAAAGCTCTACGATTGCCTCAAGATTATCTGGGCAACCATGCTTAGCAGAAATATCTTCACTGGGAACAGATTTTGTTTTTTCATTAAAAAAGTTAAAGGGGGCTGCATCGCTAAAAGGTTTGTAAGAATAATAAAACTTTAAGGCAAGATCAGGTGTTCTATAATTAAGGCCGACAGCACCAGCTCCAAGACACCATAAACGGTCAAGGGCACCTTTCATATAACTAAATGGAGGGGGTCGATCAAAATAGAATAATGTTGTAGTATCTTGTCCAGTAAATTCTGTTATATCATCTGAGGTAGTAATAGTGACACGATTACCAACTTGAGCAATGGCTGATACTACAGTGATTAAATTTTGCAAAATGGCCTCCGCGCGTATGGTAACTAAGCGGATAGATTTACCATTTTGATATTTAGTAATGTCGAATGTATTGTTTGTTAAGAATGAAAAATTCCTTTCATCTATCCAATTGAATGAGTTTGCAGTTTCTTTAACTTGCTCTTCATAAATTTTTAATTCTGATCCATCCCATGTCATAATAGGATCAACCCCATTATAAATCCAAAGAACATTAGCAAAGTATTCTGCCCGTGGAACACAGGCTACAGAAAGGTTGGTTAATGTCTGGTTTCCGCCTGACAATAAGGTATTAGAAGCCACATCAAGAACTTTGATATATCCGACAGAGTTATAAAGTGCAATGATTTTAGGGGTAAGAGATTCATACTTTAATGTAACAACATCTACACCGCCAAAAACCGGTATAACATCTCCTGTGGTGGTAAAGGTAATTTGATTCGGAACCGTAAGGTCGATGGAAGCCGTTCTCAAATTATAAACTGCACCATTGATTGTTAGTTTCAGGAAATTTCCAACAACATAGCATAAAGCAGGTAAAAATCCATCTGGAGTGGAAATAGAAAAGCTGGTACCAGAAATATATTGTGGATTCGATGTATTAAGGGCATCAATAAAAAAATGGGATTGATAGCTCAAAATAACACTATCACCATTAGCAAATGGGTTAATATTATCACCTGAAGTTGTGAAAGTAATTTGATTTGGAACCGTAAGGTCTAAAGAGACTATCGTAAGGTTTAATGGAGGATTTTGATTAATAGTTAATTGTAATTTCTGACCTATAAAATAATTGGTAGTAGAGATAAAACCATTAGGAACAGTTACACTAAAATGTGTATTATCAATATATTGAGGCAAAGTAGTTTTTGGATCGTCAATATAATAACCATTTAATGAATCAGCAAAGCTATTATCATTGAGGGTAATGTTAATGGTATTACCACCTAGATTATTTACAGATTTTATCTCATAAAATCCTATTGGAGATTCTGTATTATCAGAATACTGTAATTTAAGATAAGTATCTGGTTGGAATAAAGCAAAATTAGGGCTCGTAAGCTGAATAGTGTTTGCAGATGTAATGGAAAGGTTTGTAAATGTTGTAAATGAGTTATATCCATTAAAATATAAAACTTGTTGTTTTGAACCGTTAGAAGCAGAAAAAGGGAAACCGTCAATAATAGTGTCTGTCGGAATATTCGAAAAAAGAGAATTACCATATCGAACTTGTCCCTCCCCAAGTGAAAGGGGCATAATATTCTCGATATAATATGAATAATCTGTTGTTAAAAGATTTGTGGCAATATTCTGGTTCATGCCCTTGGTGGCAGAATAAAGCTCAATTATGTCATATCCCTTATCATACAACATCAGATTGGACTATATGTTGAAAGAAATTTATCGCCACTAATATTTGTCATATAAGAAAATAATTTCTTCTTGCCTATTTCCCATCGTGCCAAGGCAGCTTGCATTTTGACCTGGTCTTTAAACCCGGTTTCAGATTGAAATAAATAATAACTTGCACCATCAGCTAAAACCTGTTGAAACAAGGGAGGAATTAGAATATCAGAACTAACGGATTCATTCGTCAAAGGAGGTGGTTGAGCAATATATCTAACCCCATAGCCGCCACCGATATTTACTAAATTGGTAGTTAAAGGATAAACATTTAATACGCCATTGGCATAGTACCACTCTTGAGGATTGCCAATTTGCTTTATACCAGGGTCTTTTTTAAGTATATTTTCCTCGATAGTCGGTATTAATGGAATATTTGTAGTTACGTTATAAATCGATTTTGGAATAAAAATAGGTTTTGTGGTAGGGGACAATATACCATTATTGCAATCAACAGCTTCATTTAATTTAACAACAAGAGGATTCTGGGAAATTGTTGATTGAATGATTTCAAGATATGCAAGATTGATAAATTGCATATAAACAATAACATCTCCGTCCAAGGGATTATCGACATCAATATCGTCTAATCCAATGCTAAGCGTAGCCAATAGTTTGAGGATTTGAGATACATCCATCTTATAAACTGACCTTCAAGATAATGGGGCTACAATTTCTCATAGCCCCAAAATAATTAAGAGTTACCGAGTTCTACAACGACAACGAGTTGGTCACCCGCTGCAGCATGTGTTGAGGCATCATCGCCAAAATCTAATAGAAAAAGATTAGCAAAGTTTCTATCGTATCCAATTTTGGCAGCATCAGAAGTTCCAGGATTTGTATACCGAACTCCTATACTTGTAAAATGAGCAGCAGTTGCCCATGCAAAAGCTTGGAACTGGTTATTGGCAGTCGGAGTACCCGGAGCTTGAACAGATTTAAGCAAATCAACGCTAATAACATTCTTAATATTTGCGCCATGAAACTGTGCAAATAAAAATCCTTTTGTTACTACCGAGTTATCTTGTAAGGTACCAGCCGCTATAGCAACATCAGCTGCAATAAGTGTACGCCGGATAGTTACAAAAGAATAATCTTGACCTACAGATGCCAATAAAAGAGGATCTCCACTCACCAACAAAGCAGCCCCGGGAGAAACAATTTCTGTATGTCTTACTGAAGTAGTCATAATATATTTTCCTTTCCTAAATTTAAACAATTCTTACAAAATTATGGATAATTCCATTTTCAACTAACGTTGCCGGGTTGGAAAAAGAAGGGAACATAATTGACTTTTGACCACGGATTTCAATGACAGCTTGCTCAACTACCGTGCGATGGTTACTCCATTCTTGTGTGAACCAAGGCTCTTTATGCCAAACAAGACCAAATGCTTGAGCACCACAGAACAAATTCCATGAAGCAGTTTGACCACCAGCAGTAATTTGGAAGTTACCAAGCTCAGGGACTTCATAAATAAGGATATTGTCGATCTGACCTTTAAAGAATGAACCGGAAAGGGCTGTAGGCTGATTTGCCATTTCCTTAAAGCCTCTTGAGCTATACAGAGACCAAGCCGGGTCAAGCTGCAAAGAAGTATAAGAGGGAGTATCCATAAAATAGACATAATATGGAGAGGCAAAACCTTCTTCTGTTTTAAGCATATAAGGTGTAATACGCTTTTCAGATTCAAAAGATGTGCCACCATAAATTGCCTTGTCGCGCATAAGACGAATACCCGCAACGGTGATACCACCTTGTCCAGCAGCAGTAGGAGCAGGAAGAGCTGCTACACCAGCATTAATAGAAGCGTTATAGGAAGCTTCCAAGCCACCATACAAGGCTCGGTTTTGAACAGGGCCATTACCACCTGCCGCAATATTGTACATATCAATTGTGGCGCTTTTAAATAAAGAATAAGTGATGTTCTGTTTATGTGCAGTCTGCAAAAGCGGCTTCATACGGTTATAAACATCAATAGGAGTCGTCAAAGACGTCAATTCAAGGCCGTACAAACGATCAGCTAAAGCCTGTTGCTGAACTGTAATTCTATCTGTAAAGAACTTCATTGTCTGGCCGCTACCGGTAATTTGACCATATCCAATAACGGGGTTTTTATAGTCAATGTTCTTACTGAAAGCAAAATCAGTAGAAGTACCTGACCCATTTTTGATATTAAGCACTTGTATGACAGAATCAGGAGAATCTCCCATAAACAAGGACAATGGACTTTCTAAAAGCTGTTCGGTGAAATATTGTGCGCGTACATCGACTGGAATTAGATTTACGTCATACGCATTTGGAGTATTGGCAGCATAAGCCATAATAATAACCTCTATATGTAAAAATTAAACAACAAACCCACAAAACAAATTGTGGATAACTATTTTTTCTTTACATACTGAGGTAAGGTACGTTCGTTAAATGAGGTAAGACATCTGTCGTCTCATTTAAGAATTTCTCGTCTAGTAAGTTCAGACCGTTTTTAGAAAGCGCCTTTGAGAAAAGGTAGGAAATCCAAAAACATTATCGACGCTTATATCGACTTGCAAATATCTTGCTAACGTCGAAAGTAGCATCTTCTTTTTCATGAAGTTCATTATTCCCAGAACCGCTCGGCAACCTTAAATTGCCTGGTGTAGAATCATAATCTTCATGTTTCTCTTTTAACTTATCATATTTTTTTTGCAATGTGTCAAGCTTTTTTTGCAACTCTTGTTCTTTTCCATACAACCGTGTCTTTAGATTTCTCAAACCACCAGCTTCATGGATTTCAGAATAAATATCTTCGTAATATTCTTGACCAAGCTTAAGCATTTGTTTTGTTAATTCAACCTCATCATTTTCATAATGAGAAAGGTCAATGAAAATATCTTCCATTTCTTTTTTAGTTGAAGATTGGATAAGATGCTGAAAGGCAGATACATATTGATCAATATCAGCTGAATTAGAAGAATATTTTCTCATATATTCAATTTCTTTATCCCATATTTTGCCATACCTCATAATTGGGATATCTTCTGAGATTTCATCTGATTCTTCTTCAAATCTTATATGATCAAGAAGAATGGTAACGTCTTCATCCAAGAGGCTGCCTTCTTCCTTCATCTTTTCGACAGCTTTTTTATAAGAACTTAATTTCTTACGGTCTTCATGAAATGAGCGTTGCGTATCCTTAAGGATCTTTTGAGCCTTTTCCAGCTCTTTTTTGTAATCAATATCCTTATCTTTTGACAAAGGAGCTGGATCTTTAGTAGAAACATTTTTATTTTCTTCGATATCCTCTTCACCCTTATCTTCATTAACAATTTTCTTATCCACATTTTTTACAGGAACGTCTTTTCCTGCTTGCTTGTCTTGCTTTTTCTCAACAAATGACTCTAAAGTTGGTTTTTTACTAAATATATTGCTGATATCAAAAGGGTCTTTCTCTTGAGGCATAACTTCATTGTCTGACATTTATAATTCCTTTAGGCGGTTTCTAATAATTGACGATTAGAGATCATGCAATCAAATAGGTTGTTGTCATAATCCGATTTAGCATAAAAAAGATCATTTCCTTCTACGGTCATAGGCTTTTCAATAACTTGAATAGAAGAACGTTTAGGAATTAACAAATTATTAACTCTATATACTGTAATTGGTGTGTCTCCGGGACGTAGCACATACATATCAATAAACATTTCTTGATCAGTTGTATTACATAAGACGATAGAATCGAGAATACACGTAACAGGCTTTCCAAAAACCAATTGAGGTGTACTCCCGATTTGTGGAGTTATCTCTAACCTATAATCAACCCAAGGCCATTGATAAGGACTAGCCAAGGTCAGATTCTAACCTTACGATGATATCTTTTAATGTTTGTTTATTTTCATTAAAATAAGCTTTTGTGGGTTCTAGCTCTGGCGTATCTTTTGGTGCAGAAGCAAGTTGCTCAGCAGCCCGCGCAACGGCACCGGCAAATACAACTAGAGATTGAGCATCAGAAATAATTCGTGGGTTTGTGAAATGAACCATTAAAAAACCTTCCTTAATTAAAATTTAATAACAAAATAATTATTACACACGAAATTTAATTACGTCAACCATCAACATGCCTGAAAAGATAAATTAAGACGAGATACAGTTATGACGGTAGTTGAAGAAGATGATGATGCCCATATCTCTAAATAATCTGTTGGAGAAAGCGTAACCATTGTAGGGGTGAATACAACTGTAAAAGGTTGATTAGTAGTAAAACTTTGCCCCCAGGTATAAGTCGTCGTAATCTGTGAGCCATTTTTATAGATAGCGAAGGTACAAATAGATGTATCATTAAAAGCAACGTTCAAACTTCCTGAAACCATCCCTGTCACACTTGTACTTAAATCAGATCCACTAAAAGTAATTCTATTATTAGATGTAGAGAATTGAACCGAACCAGAAGTGGCTGAAGTAGTTGCATTAAGCTTTACAAAAACTGTATTGGGGGTAGTAGTATAACTACCGCTTGTCACACTAATATGAATAGAAGGAGTTCTGGCATAAAATGTTCCAGTTCCACCAACACATGTTGCATAAGTATTTTTAATCCTAAAGAATTCCGTCGATGCAGTACTTGATGATGCTCCATAAAAAACATGAGCAGAAGACAAACTATCCACAGAATACTTTAACGTACCTGATATTACGCCAAGACCGTACACCTGAAAATTGTTGGCAGCCGTTGAATAAAGGCAAAGTTTACAATCAGATGTAGCAGTCGCAAATTGAAGAGGATAACTTGGACTACTAATTCCAGCACCAATATTCCCTGCATTGCTAAGAGTTTGCGTATTTAAGTTAACGGTTCCCGTTGCTAAAGGAATGTTATTTAATGTGCTTGCAATTGTTGTTGCAAAAGGTGTGCCTATTATCCCTGAACCCGTTACATTTCCTGTAAGAGTTATAGTACCTGCTGAAACAGCAGAAGAAATTGCAGTATTCATTTGACCTAAATTAACTCCATCTGTGCTGACTGTGCCTGTTGCTAAACTAGTAATTTTGTTAGAATTCATATTTATGTTATTTTGAACCGTAACTAGACCATTACCTGCGATACGAAAAAGTTCTGTAGATGTTGTTGACGAAGCGCCACAATAAAATACGTGGTTAGAGCTTGAACTATCTACTGTATATTTTAATGTTCCGGCTGTTATGCCAAAACCAAAAACCTGAAAACTATTAGATGCTGTTTGGTATAAGCAAATTTTACAATTGGCTGTTGTGTTTGGAAACTGAAGGGGAATGGTAGGAGAAATTACCCCTATTCCTAAATTACCTACATTTGTAATATTTTGACTATTCAAAGAAACAGCACCAGTTGGGGAAGGGATTTGATCAAGAGTAGAAGCAATTGTGGTAGCAAAAGGCGTCCCAAGAATTCCTGATCCCGTTACATTTCCTGTAAGAGTGATGCTACCCGCTGAAACAGCGGTAAGTTGATTAACGTTAACAGCATCTGTTCCTGAAACACCTGGAGCCACACTTGTAATTTTTTGGCTCCCCATATCCAATCCAGATGTTGTAAAAACAGGAACATAAATATTGAAATTTGTCCCATCGAAGCTAAATATATCTGTTCCTGTTCCGTCTGAGATAAAGTTCTGGAAATGGAATGATCCATATTTGTTTGTATCTGTTGATTTAGTTACGTGATGCCACCTAAATCCCGCGTAATTAAAATTACGTGATTCGAAGTTAATAGTAGAATCATTATTGGCAGTAGGAACAAACTGACTAAAAGCTTGTACTCTTACATGAGGATCAGTAGGAGAAAAAGTAAACCTATGATAATGGCCCCATGCTTCTTGATTAGGAACGGTTGCGGATGCTGTGAATTGGCTCGTTGATGTCCCTGACATAATTAAACTCCTATAATTGAAACAGAACCATCTGTAACTGTAACACCTGGTGTGTTAGTGACAGTGTTCATTGTCCATAATTCAAAATAATCTGCGGTTGTTGCTGTGGTCATGACTGAAAGACTTACTTGGTTCAAATTTGTAGAACTAGCCGCAATGGTTGTAGGAGAAACCGGAGAGAGCAAAGTTGTACCATTTTTATAAATTCCAAAAGAAGTAGTTGCCGCAGATGCAGCACCAGCATTCTTAAAAGTAAAATTGGCAGTTATCAAAACCGTAGGGGGAGAAGTAGAGGAATCAGAAGTGGTGAACGTTAACCTATTGCTCGAAGGCATTGTAATTTCACTACCGGTAGCAGCCAAAGTAGTTGTTCCTAAAACTTTCATCCAAGTATTGGCCACCATTGAAGCTGTAGCGGTTGTATTAGAGGAAAAGTACATAAGACCACTTACTCTTCGACCATAAACTGGAACGGAAAAAATAGCTGCTGTGGAATCTAAAGTTAGAACAAGGTTATTTGAGCTAGGAGGATTTCCCGCATAAAAAGAATGTGAGCCCGTACTCGTCCCAGGAGAATATTGCCAAATTGTGGTTCCGGTTGTATCGGTATCATTAACAAAATATTGGAATTCAAATTTACCAAACGCAAAGGTATCCGTACTAGCCAAAGTATTTTTAAGACGATATCCAGCTAGATTAAAATTTCGCAACTCAAACTCATTAACAGAATTTGTGCCAACAATAGGAACAAATTGATTGTAACATTGTGTCCTAACTAATGGGTCAGTAGGATCATATATAAATCTTTGATGTGAACCTAAAATAGATAAATCAGGGTTTATATTATTAATAGTGATATTGCTTGTCATGACCATGATACGGTTACCTCATCGTGTGCAAAGTGCCAGAAGAAACAAAAACTAAGTGCGTCATTGTCTTCTACTGGATCACAAGGCAAGTTAGTAATTCTGTTATTATTCATATTGATAACGCCACCAGCCACAAAATTATTAGTAACATTGCTTATGGCAGAATCTATATAAGTGTAAACAGCAGGGATTAAGACATCTGTGATATTGGTAATATCACCTTCTATTGTGGTTAAAGTTGTATTGATAGTGTCTATCTGTGTCTGAAGGGATGTAAGGGTAGTGTTGATAGTTGTGATAGACGAATTTACAGTATCTATTTCAGACTGAAGATAATCAAGAGTGGTGTTAATGGTAGCTAAATGATCATTCCCAGAAGCAATAGCATTATCGATTTGCAATTGTAAATCAGCTAGATGGCTAAGACCTGAGGCAACATTACTATCAATTTGGGCTTGCAAATCACCAAGCGTAACATCAATCCCATCCAAACGAGTATTGATAGTCGTAATTGAATCTAGAATGCTTGTTATCTGGGCATTGATAGTGGTTATAGCATCTAAGATACTGGTAATTTGAGTATTGATTGTTGCTATTGAATCTAATATAGATGAGATTTGACTGTTGATGGTGGAGATTTGATCACTAATGGTAGTGAGCGTCTCGTTTATAGTGGTGATTTCATCATTAATTTCTGTAATGTTTTCTTCGGTAGTAGTAACTCTATCTTCAAGATTAGTTAGGTCATCTACTGGATAAGGGCGATTTGTTATATCTCCACGCCAAATCTTTTTATAAGGCAAATCAGCCATATTATCTAAAGGCAAAACAATAATGGGAACAGGGCGATTTAAACCAAAATTTAAGGGATCAGTTGAATTTGTACCGAGCCATAAATACCCAGCAGGAAGATCAGCCATATTAGTTAAATTGAGAGTTTTAACAATTTTAGGGTTTCCGAGGTTTAAAGGATCAGGATCACCTTGATAAAGGTTATAAGCACCAAGCAATAATGTAGGATCAGCACTTAACATAGAGGGCAAGTTTTGTAAAAGTATACGAGGGTTCGGTTGAGGAACGTTCGAAGAATCGCCAATCCATATATTGTTATGAGGAAGAACCAATTCCCCCTCAATGGAATCAATACGTGTGTTTATATCGCCTATTTCAATGTTTATATCACCGATCTCTATATCGATGTCGCCTAAATGAATGTCAATATCAACCAAATGATCAAGAATAGACTCTATATTTATTTCTATAGTCGTCACATCAGTTGAAAGAATAGGAATGCCTGACGCATCCATTCTCCATATCATTTTATATTGTTCTGAAGTGTATGCAGGAAGGTTGCCGTTACCTACTCCATCATCCCATATTCTTGGTTGAGGAACTGGATTATTGTTTATATCACCTATCCAAATATTGTGGTAAGGTAAGGTTTCAATGGAAACAATGCCATTGTCATGCCTTAAAATTCCTGGGACTAATTGATTTAAAGCTTGTGAGCTATCAAAATTCTCTGATGGAGCTTGCAATATAAATCTTGTTCTCGATAAACGATTACGAAGATCAATAATTTCTAAACGTAAATCTATAAGGATAGGACTTGCGATTGGCCTATCATTTCTATCACCAATCCACACATAATTTTTCGTTAAATCTGGGAACATAGGCAAAATAATTCGCCCTGTAACCGGAGACATAAAGAAATCTGTAAAACCTGGGTGGGCGTTCATTTTTATGCCGTTAAATGAGCTAGAAAATCTGATATATTTACCAGATCATCATTAAATGTAGTAGTAGCCAGTCCTTTCATATAATTAATAAAGTCAGTTGTGGTATTATCTAATTCTGTATCTCTATCTGGATCAAGAACAGCATTAGCACGATATGTATAGAGATCATCTAAGGTATATTGATCAAGATTTTTCAATAAAAGAGCATCTGTCTCCTGTGTACCTGTAATGAGAATAGATAAGAGACTAAAAACAAAAGACATATTGCTTTCATCAGGAGGAGGGGGGGTAACAATGGGTTGCTGAAAACCTATATCACCTAAACCTGAACCAATAGTTAAAATACATGTTCTATTTGAATTAGGTTTAACAACCTTCCCAAGCATATAGCCCAATAATGCAGGATTGTTTTTTATACAAGCACCATCAAGAAAATTATCACCGCCCCAATTAGCAGGAGGAAAATACAAAGGCGCAGCAGCGGTAGCTAAACCAACATTTTGTATTAACTCAGTTAATCCAGAAGATTGAGGGAATGTTCTATTAGAAAAAAGAACAGGAGTATCTGTATTATAATCGTAAGAAGTGATAAGAGTATTTACATTAAGGTTCTGCATTGTAAGAGAACCAAAAAGGCCATTAAGCTCGGATATAAAATTTGTATTGGGATAAAATGAACCTCCAAGAATCATGGTAGCAAGCTTATCTAAAATATTTGCTCTAATTCCTGGAATAATAGTAGAAGTGGAAAATATCCATGGTCCAGAATTTACAAGAAAATCCATTAAGTTAGCAGGAGATAGACCTCCGCCATAACCTAATACCTGCAATCCTCCAGCACTTGTTCCACAAACAACATCAAAATATTTCCATATTTCATTAGGATTTATTCCCCATAAATTGACAAATTCCTGCATCCATTGGACACTAAATGTCCCACGCATTCCTCCTCCGTCAATAGATAAAATACGAAGAGTATTTGGATCAGACATTTATATAGAACCTCCTAACTGTGTAGGATTTATATTTTCTGGGGATGGAAGTAGTTGATCCCCACCTCCACGGATCATTAATTCTTGCTGATTTTGTTGCTGGTTAAGTTGCTGCATTGCCTCTGCAATTTTATCAGCATGCCGTTCACCAAGAAGAATCTTAAGCAAATAAGGATTTTGTAATATAAGAGGAGCTTGCGGATTGGCCAACAAAGCCTCAAGAGTAGCTCTTTGCTCTTCAAAAGAGGAGTCATAATCTGGAACAATTTCAATATAAATATCTACAGGAAGAGTACGGATATCATTTAATATCTCGCCATCTTCTTGCCTCACGACATTCATAATAAAGGCTTCTTTTTCGTCATTATCAAGAACGATATTAACGAGAATGTTTTCAAGACCGGAGCCTTGCATCAAATCAATAAGAACATGGCCTTCCCTTTCTTTAACCGCAGTAAAGGAATCAAATCCAAATGCAAGATTTTTTGAAGAACCTATTTGTCGCGCTTTAATTGCTACACCGCTGGTAGCATTTGTTGGTTGCCCCATCGCATCACTATACATACCAGACACTTGTTGCAATTCATGATCAATCCTCTCTGAGGCAGTAATCATTGCATTTGTGATGTCTAAATTAGGAATGATATCAACTTGTCCTGGCCCACTTTTAAATAGAACAGTATCAACACGACTTATCTCTTCACGAATTTCATCGGCACTCATTGTACTGAATGCATCCATATCCACAACAGCACGCGCAGAATTAAGAGACATAATCTCTTTTAACTTACGATAATTAAGCTCTCTCTGAAGGTCTTTAAAATCTTCCATCCATCCAATAGGAACAGCATCCGAAGTACGTCTCAACCACACACAAGGGATTAAAGAGAAATCCTTGCGATTTGGTACATTTGGCAACATAGGACCATATTCAAGCAAAATATCATTACAGAAAACGGTACGCATAATCTGCACACCATTATCTTGCATAATATCACTTTTACGATCGGCTAATTTTTCAGCTTCTTCTTCGTCGAAGGTTTCAAAATAATATCCTAACTTATCAATACCATGGAAATACTTCCTGTCCTCTTTCTTAAAGACTTCATTAACCAAAAGACGGCTGCCATTATTGAAGGAAGTCATAGAAGGAATCATAGAACTTTGTCGATTAAAGAACTCAGGTGTGAAATTGCCAAAATTTGAAGGATCAGAAACAGATAAAGCATCAATTTCTTTAGCATATTTTGGCCAAAATGATTTTACTTCTTCAGGGGAAAGAAAGTGCATATAAACTAATTTTCGCATATTAGTTAATTGAGGGGTAAAATCATCAGCATCAAAAATTACATTCAATGGATTGATATAATCATAAATAATTTGATTATTTTGTTGAATCATATTAACCCATCCAAGACCGCAAATAAGCGCATCCCGGCATCTTAATGAGCCTTTAAATGAGAATCCCTGTAATTTTTGAATGGCAAATCCATAATGCGTCATTGCTTTAGTTAGTTTTTCTTCTTGTTCACTATTTGATTGAGGACGGAAAGCAATTTTACCACGACTATTTATTTCTATACCGGAAGCCTGATTGACCATGCTTCTAACTTTGTTAACAACGATAGGAGCTTGCTTGCGTTGTTGAAGACGAGCTAATATATCAGGATGGTATTGACCTTCACCATCATAAAACTTAAAACTTTCTATAGCTTCTCTACGCCATGTTTGATAAAGAAGGTTATTTGCCATGCTAGAAAATGTATTCTGAGCGTCGAATAAGGCTTTTTGACGGGATTCTGATAATTTCATTATATTCTCATCCAATTTCCACTATGAGTTGTATCAAAAGACGGGATTTGAAGTTTATTGATAACAGATTTTTTGCAACTAGCTGTTGGCAATGCTGTAACAACTGCATAACGCATAGCATCCATTAAATGGTCATTCCCTTTGATAACTTTGCCATTTTCATCACGAGCATACATACGGAGTTCTGTTAACGTTTTTGTGCAAGAACTTGATATCTTTAACATTCCGGTTTCCATAAGCTGCAAAACAGTAAAAATACCTTTCCCAACAGAGCGTTTATCAGCAGGTACCCAATTTCTGATACCAGCTCTTCTATAAAGTTCTACAAGATTCTCTCCATCATCCTGCGTTGCACTTTCCCCAGCGCCGTCATAAGCACCTATCATCCAATCAGCGCCCATTTTTAATAAATGGTTAGCATGTTGTTGAGGAGTAAGTTGACCAGCTAGATATTCTCCATAAAGATAAGTAATGAGGGTATCAGGATCACGAGCAAGAAATACAGCGGCAGTATTATGCCATCCAAAGTCCATACCATAACATCTTGGCCAATAATCAGGAATTTCACGTGGACTATAGACAAGTTCTGATTCCAAAATAGGATAAATCAAACCACTGCCTAATGAAGGAATGCCTTTTGTTCTAGCTTCGCGCTCATGTGGAGAATAAGAATTATGAAGACGAAGTTTCTCTTCAGGAGGGATATGATCAGCATCATCATGAGTTGCAGACACATAAACAATTGAATTGTGCACTTCTCCGGAAGCTACATTTTTTACCTCATCATCACTTATCTGTTTCTGCATAAAATGAAGAAGAAACAAGGTCATACCTTTTAAAGGAGTTAAACTCGGCATGATCATGCCATGATCTCCTTTAGCTGTAGTAGCAGTACGCGTTAAAGCTTCGCTGTAAATCAGATATGGCATTTCTTCATCGGGATGAACAATATCAACCTTTTCCGCTTGCCAAGCTTCTCTTCCTTGTTCAAATGACTTGAAACGTAATTTTGATATCCCACCAGATGAATGCTGGATTAAATAGAGATTCTCCAATGGCTTATAATCAAGGATTAAACTGGGATGAATCCATCCAACTGCATTAACATCCCCAACATAATATGTCTTTAGGTTTTGATTAGTTTCTTTGTTACTGACGCCTGCAACCCAAACATTAAGAGGGCGATCATATCTATAACCATTCCACCAGTCAGGATAATTTCCTGTTAAATGAGCACAAACTTCCAGACTTACAGACAAAGTCTTGCCAAAGCGATTGGCAGCAATCAAAGCACGTTCACGAGCGACTAAGCCTGTTGCAAAGTATTCTAATTGTTTTTTATTGGGTTTAAATGGTTTGCCATTAAAAGTCCTGAAATGGATATGATCATCAAATTTTTCTTGCTCAACTGCTTGGTCGTAGCAATATATCAAGTCTTCATGAGAGAGATTTTGGAATTCTTCGATCATACTTGATTGTTATCATTTATCAATATGAAATAGAAGAATAAAATTACAAAGGAGTGGTATATTTTGTAATTTTGTTGCAATTATAAATTAATTTAGGAAATTTTATGCATAAAAAAAGAGCGCCCTAGGCAAGAGCGCTCTAATAAATAATTGAAAGATTGGCATAACATATAGGTTGGATTCGAACCAACTACCTTATCCGGCCCAAGGATAGACTCTGCCAAACTGAGCTATCTATATATCATTTCAATTATTCAATTTCATTATAAAATAAACTGTGAGGAAATTGAATTATGTTATTCCCAGAATGCATAATAAATCTTGCTATCGATAAATGACTCATCTCTAATTTTAAATATTTTCTGCAAATCAGGAGAGTGGTTAGAAGCGTTTATTTGTTCCCATTCTTCTTTTGAAATTTCTTTTGGAAGAGATTTAATAATTTCTTCTGCTTGTAATGTAGCTGTTTTATCAGTAGCTTCCATTTAACTTTCCTTTTTCTTCCAGTGCATCCAGCCATATATATTAAATCCAATAAAAACAGAATACAAAGCAGCTTGCGCATATATTCCACGTGTAAAGTCCACAGTAAGCCAAAGCATGTTACAAATTCCCCAGATAAGGAATCCATATTTATTTTGTCTACTGTTTAGATAAGTCCCTAATATGGTTACAGAAGTTAGAATCCAGGTGAAGATTGTGAAACTATCCATTTGTTAAAAATCACAATCACGATCGAAGAGTGTTTCAATTTTTGGGTAAAACATTTTAATCCTCAATTAAATCAGTTACAGCATTAGCTCATCAGAGCTTTTGGTGGGTAGAACCCTTTGAAGTGCGTGCCCTAGATTCATATCTAGCCTATGGAAAGAAGCATCTAGGAACAGCAAAGGCCTTAATCTACCCATAAATGGTTGTGAGTACAGGGCTCGAACCTGTGACATAAGCGTTATGAGCGCTCCGTTCTACCAGCTGAACTAACTCACAATAATTAAAACATACCAAACGACTGAACTAATGAATGGCATGTTTATATATACAATTTACATTACAATATTTTATACTGTCAATAGTTTATTTTTTGTTAACACTATTTTTGACAATATCAGCTAAATGTTTAATATTTGTCTGATGTATATCAAGCTCTTCTACAAGAGCTAATGATATTTTATGAATATAATCAATCAGTTCGAGAGCTTCCTTCATAGGTAATTTAGCCATTTGATCAGGTGGAATGAGAGAGGCTCTTATTTTATAATTATCAAGAAGTGCAGTGTTACCTATTATGTCAGTCATTCTTATTCCTTTTATGTCTTTTGTCTCCTATGTCTCAAATCATATCTCAAAACTAATCACTTATGTAACTATTATTTGCAACAAATTTTACCCAATGAAAACAATCAGCAAACTTTTGTCGCAAAACTTGAAAAATTTGAGACAAGCAAAGAGCATCTACGACAAGATAAGGCCTCAGTCAATGGGTTAAACCCTTCCATCCATCAATTCTTGAAAATAAAAAGTGGTTGTGCTATATTGAAATTGTCGGAAGGATGGCTGAGTGGCTTAAGGCGTTAGATAATTTGTACTGTATCTAAGAGGGGTGATGTACACACCGCTCCGTGGGTTCGAAACCCACTCCTTCTTTAGCTGTACAGTATCCGAGGGGCGTTTCTAGTTCCACTAGGGACGTCCTTCAGACATTAACTAACATTTTTCGATGATTTCGTTAGTTAACAAAACTTAACTAACATGGATGATATCTTGCTATCTACACCCCATCAAAAGAATGGCATCATCATCTATACCCATATCAGTTAAGTATATACATTCAATCTTAATCGCCATAAGTTCAGCTAGACCACCATTAACCTCTAAATAAATGTTCATATCATCCGGGAAGTCCTTCAGAGCTGCGAATAATTCGGCTTTAGTCATTATAATTTCCTAAGCTCTCGTTTCCAAGGGCACTCCTCTAAAGTATGTTGGCCTTTGGTACGTTCAATTTGTATTTTAATAGTTATTTCTTCTGCCAATCTCAAACCATCAGGTTTAGAAGAGTCAAAAGGCTCATCAAGGAGATAAGCGTATCTTAATACACACGTATTATCATCTTTAATATAAGAATGATCTATAGGTGCTCCAATAGAGTTGTGCAAACTTCCCTTTAATATTTTGAATAATTTTTTTATATCAAATTCTGTTTTATTTGTATTTTCAAAATGATTTCTATCATAAAGGATTGGAGGATAGGCCCAAGATGTCCTCCATTTCGATTTAGTCATTTTGTTTACGCACCCAAGGACTAAGCTTTGTCGGAATAAGTTTTTGTTCCCACTCTTCTTCAAATCCAAACTCGTTCTTCACAACATAATTATCAAGAAACTTGTCGCAGTAAGGACAAATTACACCAATCATTGAACGATTCCTTATGGTTTATTGTTTTCTAGGTACTCAGACAATTCTTCACCCATACCATTTTGATCGACGATAGAAATAAGATCATTTTGCCGTTTCAATCTATATGGATGTTCTTTGGACTCAGCAAGACGCAAAAGTCCACCGCAATAATGGCAATTGACAGCTTCTAAATAATAATCCTTAAATGGCGTCAGCATTTCTATAAGATCGCTAACCTTTGCAATCTCTGTGCTTTTAGCTTTAAGCGCGAGAGTATTCAATTCTTCGTTAGTCATACGTTATTCCTTTTAAGTCTAATGTTATTATTAAAAAATTCAAAATCCTGAACACAAACATACCCTTCATAAACCACGCTACCATCCGCGAAGTGCTCTCTAAAGCCCATTTAATGCCTCCTTAATGTCCCCTTTACTTGCAAACTTATTATCTTCATCTATCTTCCCATAAGGGTCTTTCATTTGAGGGATTGCTAATTCCAAATCTTTCAAAATACAGTGTATAGAATCATTAAACCCGAAAGACATAAACAATTCCTTATCTTCTAAGAAAAAGTCTCGCTTAAGATATCGTAAAAGAAAATGATAATCATAAATATTAATCCAATAATTGCCGTTCTTAATTGTCTCTTCATTATCGTATTTATCTTTTAACGATTTTATAGCTCTTACTCCGTCTTTGTTTCCGTAAAGCCATTTATGATGCAACGCAAGTTTGGTCAATATTCTATGCAACTCCTCCTTACGTATTTTGATTTGTGGATTTAACATTTTAACAAGAGTTTCCGTTTCGCTATCTGGTTTAGAAGAAGACTGTTCAAGACTCAACAAACGTCTTTTGAGCTTTAATTCATTTCTATCAATAGTAATCTTAGCAAGCAAATTTCCAATATAAGCCCCACAGCATGTTGTAATTAACATATTTACCCAATCAAATGTCATTTTTTAATCTTCTCTTCTGAATCTTCACTCCAATCTTCACTCATCTCTATTTCCTCACACTCCTGTTTAAACTCTTCATAATTTATACCCTTTGCTGACGATCTAAGCCACGGCCTAAACCTTGTTATTGGGTTGTCTACGTCATCAGTCATTATTTATACCCACTCTCCTTTTTGCACCTTTTTAATCCTTCTGCAAACTTAAGCAATCTTTCTTTATAAGAGTGTATTTCAATTTTATTAGCCGATGATTCTATAATTGCAATAATTAGATCTATTTGTGGCTCTGTAAAATATACACTGATTAATTTGTCAGTCATTATTTTGATCCTTTAAGTGTAAAATATTGTCATTCAACCTGGAAGCGGCAAGATAGTCTTTGGCTAGACTTGCAAAGTGGAAAGCCGTCATTAATTCATTTTTCTCTATATGATCGATAGACTTCCGAAGAGCATCTATAGCTTTTCCCTTAAGCTTTTCTCTTACCACTTGTATAGATTTTGATGTATCCATCTCAGGTATAGATTTTAATAAATCCAACGTTATTTCTTCATTAATCATTTATTTCTCTCCGCTTTAGTTTTTTCATCGCCAATGTAAAAGGATAATGCACAAGCCAAAATCGTTCGCCAATCTTTACTCCAGGACGAGGCAGAAAAGGATCAACAATTCCTACAGCTTTAGAAGAATAAGGAGAGTCCTTTCTCCCATCAAATGTCACATGATCACCAGCAACCAAATGCTCCTTCGCAAATACAGGCTCAACTGACAAATGGATAACATCTCGCTGTTGATGTTTGTTTATTATTGTGCCCAAGGTTCTTAATGCGTCTGTGAAAATGCGACGTTTGTCAGTCATTTTGACTTTCATCCAAATTGTTTCGACTTTGCTTAAATTCTTCGGGCATTAAACCTAAAGCTCCTATTGAATGCTGTCTGATGTAACCACATTTATTGCATACCGTAGCTATAGAAATAATTGTCTCAAATTTACTTTCAATTTTTTGGTTTAAATCTTGTTTTACTATCGGATATATATATCCATCTAATAAGATAAAATTATTGTTTCCACAACTTGAACAAGGAAGATTGGCACCTTTCTCTTCTAAGATTTTAAATATTTGATCCTTATCCATCACCCTTCACCTTGGATTCATCTAAAAGCATTGTACGTTTTAATCCACGTTCTCTTTCTAAAGAATCAATAGAAACCCTAAGGAAGATAGGCCAGTCATTACCTGATTTGAAACTCATTAGTCCGCCTCTAAAATTATAGCTCCTTTAGTATCCATAACCGCCATATGGGAATTGATATCTAAAGATTTACCTTCCATTTCACCCACATCAACCTTTTTGCAATTATAAATTTCCTTATACGTGTTATTTTTCTCATCCAAATAAAAAACCTTCATTCCACCAGGCATATCTTTAATAGCTTCTATCAGCTCGTCTTTAGTCATTTTATTTACTCCCTAGTTATTAAACAAGTTATACTATGATTTCAACAATCGGTTAAGAATCTCTATCTTTTCATCTACATCATTGATTATATTTGATTCTTCCTGCAAATCAATGTTCATTTCTTACCTCCATAAACACCCATGGCATCTTTAATATTTTCTATGTCTTTCTCAGTAACATCAAAATACCAATAATATGAAGAAAGACGCCCCATATTAATCCACTTGTCTTTTACATCAATAAATTGAATGTAATCTGTATTTATATAATTCCCATTAGAAAGCAATACTAAAATAAGAGTTAGAAAGCTGTGTTTCATTATCTCTCCCTGGCTTTTATATCACTTTCAACTAATTCATGAGTAGCTAGCGGTGCTAGAATTTGACGCAATACAAATAGTTTTGCTTCAGCCTCAGAAGCGAAATTACCCATCTTAAAATGCGCATATTCTGGAATGCTATCTTTTTCCTTACCGATCTTTAAGTGTAAGAGAAACCAAGCATCATCAATTACTTTATATAATTCTTGAATCTGTCCTACCGGTTCTGGTTTTTTATTGGCCATTCAACTTATCCCTAATTTTCAAAACCACTTCACCCACAACTTCCTTATCCAAATTACAATTACAATTAAAATAAGACCTATTAACAAGTGTTTGCACAATCGCAAGCTCAGCTAAGGTTAATTCTAGAGGATAAGTTTGCGTTAATGTTTTATCCACGTCAACTTTCTTACCTTTTTTGTCTACGTAAGAAATAGGAGCTGTAGGTTTGTTCTGATGCATATCAAACCCTACCTCTTAAAGCACTTCTCATACCTCTAGCCATATCATTACTCATCTTATAAGTTATCCTAACATGAATGTAACATATCACAACAAAGGTGTAAATGGAAAAGGTATGACTTTTATCAATTAAAATCTGACAACATATTTTCGTCGATCTCAACAAGTTCCCTCGATAGCCAATATATAATCTCTGGTCGCTTGAGATAACTATCATAAACTATCTTTGTTGATTCTTTTGCCGACTCAGTAGGAATATAAGCTTCAATGATGCAAAACCCAAAAGTATATGTTGATCTTACATCAAGTTTAAACCCTACGATTCCTTCAATTTTTTCTTTAATTTCAATATAGTTCTTCCAACTAATATAGCTATAAGGGCATTCCAATTGGAATTTACCAAATTCCATGCTATGAATCCAAATCATTTTCCGGAATTTTTTCATTTTTATCTCCTTTTTTGTTTTTTGTCGGATTCATAAATTTTTATCAAAAGTTTATTCACCTATCCACATTTCAATACAAAGCCCCTCTCTTAAATGCTGAACAATCTTTTCAAATTCTGAATTTTGTTTTTTATCAGAAGTAGGGCCAGCAGCAAGCATACCCTCAAAGAAGTCCAAATCCTTTTCAGGGGTAAGAATAATCTCATAACCACTTAATGATCCGTCATGATCATAATATCTTTCAGCAATCATCCCTTTGATGGGCTGTTTAAACACAAAAGGGTTTTTTCTTACCATATTAAAATAAAGACTTGTGCTCACCGTTTCCTCCTTTTTTTTCAGTCTCATATATACAAGTGATTATATAATTGTGATAATACCAATATCTAATATGATATTGTGGAGACCAACTTTTACCACATTTTTTACATTTTAACTCCTCTTCTGATGGAGGATCAGGGACGAGATATCACCCTATCATTACCATTAAGTTGAATCCAAAATTTGCCTTCTGCTTCTTTGGAAGGCTCTATTATAATTATATGATCCGTATTAACAAACCGGTCTCCTGAAATTTTTACTAGCATCTTAAACCTCGAGACTTTCTGGCTTAATTTTAACCTTAAGCTGTTTTAAAAAGTTAATTTCATCTTTAACTTGAGATAAAACGCCATATGAAAAAGGGTTATCCGAAGAGTGCTTAATAAAGCAATAGTTCTTGCCATAATCCTCATAATCAGCCATCTCTTCCTTTTTGTAACCTTCAAGGTTAGCTAACCTTTCATCAATCATCTGTTTTAATTTACTCATCAATGTTCTCCTGATCATTCAAACTCTTTAACGCCTCTTCAACGCTTTTACAAAATGGAGTCTCCACGCCAGTTGATTTGCGAACTGCTCTATAAGAAGTCTCTAAATTTTTACAATAGCCATGTAAAAAGGACTCGCCTTTAACAGTAGACTCCCCAGTTATGATATAATCTATTCTAACATCCTCATCTGCAATCATCTTTTCTAATTGTCGCTTATTCATGTTCGGCTTCCTACTTAAAGGAAAGTCTTTGAATGGCATCTAATCTTCGTTCAAGTTCTTCCTTCTTTTCTAATAACTCCATAATAATCTCAGATAGATCATGCAATAATAGTTTAGTTGCATTAGCATAGGAAACAAAAGAAGAAGGGTCTTGAGAATATTGACTCATAGCCGCCCAGTTGTTATAAAGCCTATCTATTCTATTTTTTTCGTCCTGATTATCCATAAATCACATCCTTTAATTGTGCCATCAAAGACCCAACCAATTCTCTTTTACCCTCAGGTAGCCCTGCAATAGCCCCTGTAACCAATCCAAGATCTTCTCCACCTGTTATATCAACTTCAGTTTTAGGCTTAAGCAAAATATAAGGCGCAAGACAATTTAAATATTTTTCTACAGCCCATTTATCACCAGTCTTGGCAAGCTTACCTAAGTCTGCTATAACTTGAGCAAAGGTATCCCCTTCAGAACTTATAATCTGCGTTGTGATCTTAGTTCTGAGACATGGACCTTTCGGTCTACCACTCCTGTTTATATTTTTATCACCTTTCATAAATGCCATTGTTTATCTCCTGCTAATTAATTATAGAAACAATATGAGAAGAATAGCAGATTATTTAGAAGGAGATCTATAGTCAATTGTTTTGTCTTTTATAGCTTGCTCTACACGCTTCTCAACATAATTATCTATATAATCAATCATGTCATCTAAAGAGCTTTTGAAATGTTCCATATCTCTTCTACAACCAGTTAAGGATAATCTAGCATGTGCTTGAAAAAGGACTCTTAAAGAATCTGCGAAAAGATCATCTTCCGTAATACTCATCTATTTATCCTTAACAAACACAGGTGCATAAACTAAATTTTGTTTTGTTTCATGTTCAATTTTTGTCATTTTCATACTCCACTAAAATCAATATCTATTCCATATTTCTCTTTAATAACATCCTCAGATATTTGTTCTACAATATTATTGTTTCCCCATAAAGAATGAGAAATTATGCCAGTAAGACATAAAAATATAAATAATATAATTTTTAACTTTAAATTCAATGCATTGTCTCTGATTTAAGAATATTTTTCCCTACATCTTTTACTTCAGAAATCAAATCAGACGCAAAAGTTTGACAAACTTGAGTGACGATAGTACAAGCAATCCCAAATTGAGATAGGCGTTCAAGAGTGAATTCATCTTCTGCAAAAAGGTCCGTTATTTTCTCAATAAATTCTATTATTTTATGCTTTGATTCTTGTGGTATTTCTTCGGGCATTGAACTTAAAAGTTGTTGTTTTTGTTCATCTGAAAATTTCATGTCTTAATTAACTCCCATCACATCTTTTTCAAGCTTATCAAAAGCTATATCAGCTAATAGCCTAAACACATCTATTTGATCCTGTTTTGTAAAGGAATATTGCTCGGTTTCAAGGTAATCTTTTAATTGTCTTATAAACATATTCATAATATCAAAAACTAGAAGATGTGGATGAACAAGAACGCAACCTTTCTGTGCCTCGTACCGATTAATAATACTCAGAGCCAATGTTAATTTTTTATAATCATATGTAATATTTGCCATTATGTATCCTTAAATTTCATTTTACAACCTTTAATATAAAAACTTACACCACAAAGCTACCAATGTTTATCACTCATGTCAACAACTAATTACAGCAATAATAGGAAAATCTACATTGTTAAAAATATCTCCATAGAAGACTTTCTAGGTGGGTTAAACAAATTTAAGCTACCTAACCTCACAAAACACACCAAAATGGATCAGTGGAGCTTAATTTGCATTCCTAGGAACTATCTTGCCAATAACCTTCCCTTCAGAATCTTTAAGAACTATTTTTTTAATGCCCAGTTTCTTAATCATGAACCCAAACCTAAAAGGATCATTTTCCCAAAGATATGTAGAAATGAACCGGATAGGAGCCATACAAACAATTACTCCTTCAGAGGGTGAAGATATTTTGAGAGGCTGGATCCAGGCAATATAGAGCGCCTTATTAGCTTCTAAACAAGATTTTTTAAAAAGCGCAACCAACGGATCCGCATCAGTAATAGGCTGAGCATTTAATGGCTTAGGCTTAGCCTTTCTATCTCCTGTCGTAAAATAACCTGTCATAATCTTTTCGATAGAATCAGGTTTAGAAGCCCACCCAAGATTAAGCTTAAACTCTTGCTTAGTCTCACCCATGAGATATTTGGAGGAGGCAATAAGATTGCAATAATCTTCCCAGTTCTTAAGCGAGGATGAGAATATGTCCTCATAGGCATAGGTGAGATTTTTAACCGTCTGGGTGCGAAGAGGAGAAGATAAATCACATTCAGTGATCGACTTCCATCTCTCAACCAATTCATCGATGATCGATAGAGAGACTGATGGCTGTTTTGTATTTATAAATTTATTTTTTATCTCTTCCTCCTTCGGCTGTTCACTTTCAGAATGATTATCATTTGAGAGAGAGAAAGAGAGAGAGAGAGGTATTCTATGTATAGTCTTCTCTGAGGGAGGTGTTTCACGGAGGTTTTCTGCGTGTTTCACGGGATCTATAAGTTCAGAAACTGAACTTACTGTAGGTTCAGTTTCTGAACTTACTGTAGGTTCAGTTTCCTTAACCTCTAGTAAGTTAAGTTTCGTGACATATAAGTCAAATTTATAAGTGCCATTTATAATGGAATTTATAGCTCTATACTCTCTAAGGTAGAAAGTTTGGCCCGTTTGTCTGTCATGGTAACTTAAATAAGGTTTACCTTGGAAAGCTCCAATTTCACCCAATTTTTCTTTAGAGAGCATATAAAGGGATTTGCTCTTGTAATGGGTGCAGATTCTCTTCATGGCATCCCAAATAGAAACTTTGCTTAAAGAAAGCTCCTCACATAAACTATCTCCTTCTCTATAAAAAATATTATTGGGCGCAGGAGATAAGAACTTATAAAAACCAGAGGGATACTTGCTGAATCTATATTCAAGAGCTGAAAACAATAAGGTTGCAGAGCGTGATCGTAATGTATCATGGATAGCATTATTATATTTTAAAAATGAATGAGAGGGTCGCTTGGGGGACTTTGATACCAGAGATAAGAGAGATGACACTTTGTCACACTTAGAAGACGATGAACGATTAGAGGGCTTCAAAGGAGATAACCTTTCAATTGACAAAAACCTAATTGCATACCTACTATACCAACCAGTTAACCAAAAAACATACTGAAATTTTACACAGATCTAAAAATTTTCTACTTGACTTATAATATGTTGCAGTTCATATTAGTGCTTTAAAATAACTTTTGGAGGTAAAATTTGACAGCTATGAAAGAATCAAAAATTAAGAAACATAAATCAATTTTAAAGACAATGAGAACTCTTTTAGAAATTCCTTTGCATAAGATAACATATCATAATTTTAAACAGATTCATGGAATTCATGATATGGAAGATGGGAGAACAAGACCTAGAGAGAGTACTGTTATTTCAATTTCTCATTCATTGGGGATAAAACCAGACATATTGCTGTATTCATTTGGACATTTGCCACCTACAGAACGTGAAATTATTTCAAGTGACCCTTTTTATTATAGTGAAAAAATACAAGATATGTGTAATAATCATGAGCATAGATATGAAGGGAAATCAATAGGTGATATTGATCTTCTAAACATAAAGAGATGTGCTAATTATATTGAAACAAATAGGGTTAGCCGCAAGAAAAAAGCTAAGGTAGGTAAACAAGATGATGAAGATAAATAAAGCTTTTGTTACATTGATGGTGATGGGAGTTTCACCCATTTTATCAAATGAGGGTCTATATATTGGAATAAGAACAGGAACTTCCTCTGGTCACATTAAAATAGACAAAACTGAAAGAAATTTTCTAAAGTATTCTGCTGATACTGGTAAAAGCGGCACAACATTTGGAGCATTTTTAGGATATAATCATATCCTGAAAGGAAGCCCTTTATTTATAGGATTAGAAGGTGGCTTTAATTTAACAGATCTAAAAATGTCTTTATGTCAAGATCATGGAATTCTTTTTGACGAAAAAATTAATGCTACTACAAAATATTCTATGCATGGAGTTATAAAGTTTGGAGTAGTTATCAATGATTTGATGGTATATGCAAAAGGAGGGTTTTTTAGGTCTCAATGGAGATTATCATTTGAAGGGCGCCGTCCTAATGCTAAAACTTTTTCTAAATTGATAAAGACAAATTCATACGGCTCTGTTTATGGATTCGGAGCAGATTATAAAGTAAATAAAAATTGGGGAATTGGTATTGATCATACAGTTAACACATCTCAAACATTAGATTGCCAACTTCCAAATGGATCAGCAACTATTTCTCCAGTAATTAATACAACTTCTCTTAGGCTGAGCTATCATTTCTAATATGAAAAAATGAATGCTCTGTTTAACTTCTTCTCTTTAGAATTGAATTTATGGAGAAAAGAGGAAAAATTTTTAAGGATCCTTAAAATTATGCAAGAAAGTCCTTTACAACTTTTTAAAAATACCTTAACATTTACATGTGTAGTCTTAAGTAAATGTTGTAATAATTTTAAAAAATCAACATAACTGTCTGCTCTCTTGAGCCTAGAAGTTGTAACCTTCTAAAATTCAAGAGAGCAGACAATCGTTCTAATGCAACTTCAATTCATCGTCAGCACTCCCTTTAACGGATTTTTTTCTTCTCCCGACTATTATAGCGTCCTTCAAATTTATAACAATTGTTTTTTCTTTTTCACCATCTACAATATCGCATACAACACGACCAGTTAACGCAATATCAAAAAAGCTAAAAAATCTCCTCGAAGAAATTTCAGCGCCACTAACTTTCTTCCTTAGCGTCACTGCTGCTGGATTTCTTTCATCATTAGAAAGTTCTATTACAATTTTTTTCTCATCTGTATCATAATAAAGAAC